>Ga0153956_1001332_pt1 | contig 22173 bp, 34 predicted proteins | sample TSFL040MetaG_FD_104704 | JGI IMG/M metagenome (GOLD analysis project Ga0153956, IMG submission 104704) | Attine ant fungus gardens microbial communities from Florida, USA - TSFL040 MetaG | ecosystem: Host-associated > Fungi > Mycelium > Unclassified | place: USA: Florida, Wekiwa Springs... | reverse complement strand
GTTGTTCCAGCTTGTCGAGAATGTCCTTCATCCCTGCCCCGTTCCATGAATCGGAATTTCACCGGTATGGCCTGATTCAACGGCATTCTATAGCATTCGCAAGGCCGCCCGGGTGCGGCTTACGGGGATGGAAAATGAAGGTTTGCATCTATGGCGCCGGCGCCATCGGCGGCTATGTCGGCGTTCTGATGAAGCTTGCGGGCGCGGACGTGTCCTTGATCGCGCGCGGCGCGCACCTTGAGGCGATCCGGAAGAACGGCTTGAAGCTCCAGATCGGCGGCGAGGACAAGGTCGCGAAGATGACCGCGACCAACGATCCGGCCGAGCTCGGCCATCAGGATTACGTCATCATCGCGCTCAAAGCCCATCAGGCATGGGAAGTCGCCGACCAGATGAAGCCGCTTCTCGGTCCCAAGACCGCCGTCGTCACCGCTCAGAACGGCCTCCCCTGGTGGTACTTCCACGGCTTCGAGGGCCAGTACGCCGACCGCCGCATCGAGAGCGTCGATCCGGGCGACCGCCAGTGGAACGCCATCGGCCCCGAGCGCGTCATCGGCTGCACGGTGTATCCGGCCGCCGAGATCGAAGCCCCCGGCGTCATCAAGCACATCTCCGGCGACAAGTTCGGCTTCGGCGAACCCACGCGCAGGGTGACGGAGCGCGTGCAGAAGATCGCCGATCTTTTCCAGAAAGCGGGCTTGAAGGCTGCGATCCTGCCGGAAATCCGTAACGACATCTGGCTCAAGCTCTGGGGCAATCTCTGCTTCAACCCGATCTCGGCGCTGACCCATGCGACCCTCGACGTTGTCGCGACCGAGCCCGGCACGCGCGCCCTCGCCCGCCACATGATGGAGGAAGCCGAGAAAATCGCCCGCCGCATCGGCGTGCATTTCCGCGTCGACATCGAAAAGCGCATCAACGGCGCCGCGCGCGTCGGCGCGCATCGCACCTCGATGCTGCAGGACGTCGACAAGAACCGCCCGATCGAGCTCGACGCGCTGCTGACCTCCGTGCAGGAGCTCGGCCGCCTCACCGAGGTGCCGACGCCGCATATCGACGCGGTGCTCGCGCTCGCGCAGCAGATGGGCCGCGTGAAGGGAATTTACCCGACCTTCCCCGAGGACGTGCTCGAAACCGACAGCACCGTGGACTAGCTTCAACGATTTTCGTCCGTTTTGCTTCCCCTCCGGACACAGATAAAATGCGCCGGAGGGAGAAGTAATGGGATACTCCGACACCGATCTTCGCGCGGCGGCGAAAGCCGGCGTCATCGATTCCGCAAGCGCGGAAAAATTGATCGCCTTCCTCGCGAAGCGCGAGCCCGGCACGGCAAGCGGCGGTGTCGCGCCTTCCAAATTCGATGCCGCGCATCTTCTCTGGTATGCGGGCGCGCTGATCGTGATCGGCGCGATGGGATTCTTCTCGACCCTCGCCTATTCGCAAATGGGCGGCGCCGCCTTGACGGCGACCGCCATCGTCTATGCGGTCGTATTCGCGATCGCCGGCCATCACTTCTGGCACAAGAGCGATCTTCAAACGGTGGGCGGCCTGCTCGTCACGATTGCCGTTTCGATGGCGCCGCTCGCGATTTACGGCATTCAGGAGGAATTCGGCTGGTGGGGGAAATTCGGCAACCCCGGCAGCGTCCATGACTTCTACGCATGGATCAAAGGCAGCTGGGTGTTCATGGAAATCGGTGCCGTCATCGCCGGCGCGGTTGCGCTTCGCTTTTATCGCTTCCCCTTCATTGTCGCCGTGATCGCGGTCGCGCTCTGGTTCATGTCCATGGATATCGTGCCGTGGATCGCCGGAAACGCGCATCCTGATTTCGAACTGAAACGCAAAGTCTCGATCTGGTTCGGCTTCGCCGTATTGGTCGTTGCCGTCATCGTCGACTATCGCGGCCGCGACACGGATTTCGCCTTCTGGCTCCATCTTTTCGGCCTCATGGCGTTCTGGGGCGGCATTACCGCCGCGCAGAGCTCGAGCGAATTCGGCAAAGCCATGTATTGCGTTTTGAACGTGGCCCTGCTGATCGTCGCCGTCATCCTGATGCGGCGGGCCTATGCCGTGTTCGGCGCTCTCGGGATCACGGCCTATCTGAGCCACCTCGCGGAAGTCGTGTTCAAGGACTCGCTGCTGTTTCCCTTTGCGCTGTCGCTGATCGGGATCGCCGTTATTGCCGCCGGGCTGCTCTATCATCGCAAGCAGGCGGCGATTGGCGCATGGCTGACGGAAAACATGCCGCAGACGCTGCTGCGGCTGCGCCCGGCGCATGCGCGCTAGGGTATTTTCGAGCGAAGCGGGCACCGGTTCGCGTGAAGAGAGCGCGACAAATCAAATATCCGGAGCCCGGCTTTGATTCCACCAAAGCCGGAAAGGCTCTAGGCTTTGCATAGCGAAAGCATCTTCGCCGCCGCCTCGAATTCGGAGAGCCGCAGCGCGCGTTTCGCCGCGGCTTCCCGGTCCTCGCCCCAGGTGCGGATGTTCCAGTTCTCGTCCACATGCGCGGCGTTCCAGGCGGCGACCGGCGCGAGCTTGCCCGCCCCCAGCATCAAGGCGATCAGCGCCGAACCCGTGAGCTGCGCGGCGCTGGCAAGCGCCGCCAGCGCGAACGGCGGCGCATAATCCTGCACTTCCACCCGCACCGCCGCGAGCGCGGTTTCCGGCTGCGTGACGAAATTCACGCCTTCCGCCAGCATGAAATTCGCGCGCAGCGCCTCGCGCGCCCAGTTCACGACCGGATCCCAGCGCTTCGTCTGCTCCTCGACGAGCCCTTCCGGCTCGCCCGCGCGGTAGAGCACGAGATCGGAGGACGCGTAGCGGCAGATTTCCTCCGCGATCTCGACCGCCCTGTCGCCCACCTGGTCGATGGCGAGATTGGCGAGCCGCGTCATCGGCATCGAGGCCGGATCGATCTCGCTTTCCTGCGCCTCCCATTCGCGCACGGCACTCTCCGCCAGCGCCTTCGCCGGCAGCGCCAGCAGCTTCTTCGACGGCGTCCGCACCTGCTTTCCGTCGAGGAGAACCGTGAAGGCGCCCCCGTCCTCGCCGATGCCGACCGATTTGTAGAAGCGCTTGGGCAGCGCGGGGCGCATGGCGCGCTGCGCCGTCTGCATCGGACCGGGGCGATCTCCATCCGCGTCCGGCATCACTCCTCCGGCGCGTCCACGATGGGATCGTATTGTTTGGCGTCGAAGCCGAGCAGATTCCACGACTGCTGCATGTGCGGCGGCAGCGGCGCGGTGACGTCGATTTTTCCTTTTCCGGCCGGATGCGGAATCACCAGCCGCCGCGCGAGGAGATGCAGCTTTTTCTGGATGCCGCCCGGCAGTTCCCAGTTCTCGATGTCGAAGTATTTCGGATCGCCCACGATCGGGTGCCCCATATGCGCGGCATGCGCGCGGAGCTGATGCGTGCGGCCCGTCACGGGTTTCAGCGAGAGCCACGAGACGAGACTCGCCGCCTGCTCCACCACGGCATAATAAGTAATGGCGTGATCCGCGCCTTCCTCGCCATGCTTCGCGACGCGCATGCGCTCGCCCTCGGGCCCGCCCCCTTTGGCGAGATAGGTCGAAATCCGCCCCTGCTTCACTTTCGGCACGCCGGCGACAAGCGCCCAGTAGATCTTGCGCGCCGAGCGGGAGCGAAAGGTCTTCGCGAGCGTCGCCGCGGCGAGCCGCGTCTTCGCGATCAGCAGGATGCCGGATGTGTCCTTGTCGATCCGGTGCACGAGGCGGGGCTTGACGCCGTCCCGCGTCCGTAGCGCTTCCAGCATCCCGTCGATATGCCGCACGGTGCCGGAGCCGCCCTGCACGGCGAGCCCCATCGGCTTGTTCAGCACCATCACTTCCCGATCCTCGTAAAGCGTGATGGATTTCAGGAAGCTCGCGTCATCGGGCTTCGCGCGCGCGCCTTTTTCCTTCAGCACATGCGGCGCGGAAGCAGCCTGTCCGTTCTTCGGCGCAGGCGCCGCCTTCTCCAGCGGCGGCACCCGCACCTTTTGCCCCGGCGAGAGCCGCGTGCTGGTTTTCGCCCGCGCTCCGTCGACGCGCACCTGTCCGGTCCGCAAAAGCTTCTGCAGATGTCCGAAGGCGAGCGCCGGGTAATGCGCCTTGAACCAGCGGTCGAGCCGCAGGTCCGCTTCGTCCGCCGTGATCGTCCGTGTTTCGACAGCCATGCGAAGGTATTAGCGCATAATCCGGAAGGAAGCGAAGAACGACTCGATGTCCGGTTCCTCGTGCGTGCCGGCAGGCCCGGCATACATCACCTGATAGACCCGGTCGCCCTTGACGAACACCCTGCCCCGCACCACCAGGTTGGTCCGCTCGATATAGACCAGGAATTCGCGGCCCGGGACCGTGCCCAGTTCGATCGGGTCATTGGCGCGCACTTCGCCGTGCAGGACCTGCGCCATGCCCTTGGAGAAATCCCGCAGCGCCTGTGGAATGCCGAAATCCGCCAGCATGCCGGGCGGCTTGCAGTCCTTGTAGATCGCCAGCCAGCTCCGTTTGCCCTGCAGGAACCGGAACTCGTGGCGAATCGATTCGCACGACCCCACGCCGCGCATGATCCTCGCTTCCGGCGCGGCCGGAAATTCGACCGAGAATTTCCCCTCGTCGCTTTTCAGCGTATAGGCGCGCGCCAAATCCGCGCCGGAAAGAAGCAGCGAAAATACGAGAACGATTTTCGCCGCGCGTCCCATCTCAGCCGAAGGCCCGCCCGATATGAAGGCCGGCGAAGATCGCTATGAGCGAAATGCCGACCGACCCGAGCACATAGAGCGCCGCCGGACCGAGCGCGCCGCGCTCGCACAGCATCGCGAAATCGAGCGAGAAGGACGAGAAGGTCGTGAACCCGCCGAGCATGCCGGTGACCAGCAGAAGCCGCGCATGCTGGGTCCAGATCGCGCCGGCACGAAACGCGAAAAACGCCGCGAGCAACCCGATCGCGAACGACCCGACCAGATTCACCGCGAACGTGCCCCAGGGAAAATTCAGGCCGAACAGGCGGACACAAAGAAGATTGACGCCATGCCGCATCATGGAGCCGATCCCGCCGCCCAGAAAAACCAATGCCATTGCAACCATGCCACCCCCGTCGGGTTTTGAGACTTTATGTCTATCCGGGTTTTCCGGCTAGTCCAGCTTCAATGCGGCGCAGCATCCGCACAAAACCGCTTCGCAACCGGCCTCCGTTTGCTACTCTCGCGAGGCTCCCTCCGGTCCAGCGAGACCGGAGTTCGATAAACGATAAAGGAAGAATGCCATGTGGGGGGAAAATTCGAGCCGGCGGGTCTTTCTCGCCGGCATGTTGGCGATGGGCTGCCTGTCTTCCCCCGCCGGCGCGCAGACGGCCGATATTCCGTCCGACGTCACGGCCAGGATATCCGCGCTGGACCGCACGCTCGATCCATCGGTCGTCTCGGCCACCAAGGACATCTACCGCCCGCTGCAGCCGAAACCGCCCTTCCCGCATGTCCGCGTTCATCGCAACCTGTCCTACGGTCCCGATCCGCTGAACCGGCTTGACGTTTTCGTGCCCGAGCCGCTCCCGGACAGCGCCCGCCCGGTGCTGCTGTTCGTGCACGGCGGCGGCTATGTCGGCGGCGACAAGAGCGAGCCGGCCGGCACGTTTTACGACAATGTCGGCCGCTGGGCCGCGAAGAACGGAATGATCGGCGTCAATATCGATTACCGGCTTGCGCCGCAGGCATCGTGGCCCGCCGCGATCGAGGATATCGGCCAGGCGGTCGCCTGGGCGATCCAGAACGTGGCGCCGTTCGGCGGCGATCCAGAACGGATATTCCTGATGGGACATTCTTCCGGCGCGACGCATGTGGCGGACTACATTTCGCATTCCGAACTGCAGCCGCCCTTCGGCGCCGGCATCTCGGCGGCAATTCTCGTTTCCGGCGTCTACGATCTTACGGCGCATCCGCTTTCGGAGAACGAGAAGCGCTACTTCGGCACCGATGCGGCATTGTACGCCGAACGCTCCTCCATGCCCGAGATCGCGCAGTCGAGGATCCCGCTGCTCGTCGCCGCGGCCCAGATCGACATCCCGCGCATGCTGCAACAGGCCGAGACGCTCAACAAAGCCGCCTGCGCGGAGAAGAACTGTCCCCGGTTCCTGATCCTGCCGAAGCACAACCACATATCCGCGATCTGCTCGATCAATACCGCGGATAAAAGCCTGACGAACGCGATCCTCGGTTTCATCAAGGCGCACTGAACGCTAGACGAAACCGAAATAGCCGACGCCCGCGGCGGCCGCCATCGCCCAGAGCGGGCTGAACCGGGTGAAATAGGAAACCCATATGGTCGCCGCCGTGATCGCATAAGCGACAACGCTGTGATCCGCCGCGCGCGTCAGGAGATAGGCGCTCGCCGCGATCAGCCCCACCGTCACCGGCACGAGGCCGGCCTGGGTCGCGATCCGCCATGGCGCATCCTTGAACCTTTCCCACACGTGCCCGATGGCGAAGGTGAGCAGGCATGTCGGCCCGCAGAGCGCGAGCGTCGCAAGCACCGCGCCATAGACGCCGCCGAGATACGCGCCCATCAGCGTGATGATCAGCATGTTCGGCCCCGGCGCCGCATTCGCGATCGCGAACATGTCCGCGAACTCCCGCTCCGTCAGCCAGTGATAGTTCTCGACCACCTGCCGGTGCAGTTCCGGCAGGGCGGCGTTGATGCCGCCGATCGCCACCAGCGAAAGCAGCAGCGACTGCACGATGAAACCGGAAATCGGGCTATCGTCTCGCACGATGCCTCCACCAGAAAGCGCCGATGCTGACCGGGCCAAGAACGAGCAGCGTCGCCCACAACGGCACGCGCAGGAAGCCGACCGCGAGGAAGGCAAGCACGGCGAAACCGATCGACATCATATGCCGCGTCCGGAACATCGGGGCGGCGAGCTTCATCGTCATCGCGATGATGAGGCCCGCGGCCGATGCGGCAAGCCCGTGCAGCGGCCCGCTCAGCCAGGCTGCATCGCTGTATTGCCGGTACAGAAAACCGCACGCGATCATCAGAATGACCGGCGGCACGATCAGCCCGAGGCACGCCACCAGCGCGCCGAGCGGGCCCCGCCAGCGGGTGCCGACGACGATGGAGAGGTTGATGATGTTCGGCCCCGGCAGGAATTGCGAGAGCGCCACGTCTTCCGCGAACTTCTCGGGCGTCAGCCACTTCTTCTTCTCGACCAGCATGCGCTGCGCCCAGGGCAGCACCCCGCCGAAGCCTGTGATGGTGATGCCGAGAAAGCTGAGGAAGATTTCGGAAAGAGTGGGAATGCTCGGCTGTTCGAGCGTTTCGATCGTCGAGTCGGACATTTTCGGCACTATAGAGCGGGTTCGCGCGAGTTCCAATGCGGCGCGTGCGCGCGGCGCGCGGGAGCGGAAATCATTTCCGTTCGGAGCGAAGTTTCGCCCAGTATTCGAGACGCTTGCGGATTTCCCGTTCGAAACCCCGCTCCACCGGGTCGTAAAAATGCTGCCGCCCCAGCGCCTCGGGGAAGTAATCCTGGCCCGAAAACGCCTCCGGCGTGTCGTGGTCGTATTCGTAGCCCGCCCCGTAATCCTCCTCCTGCATGAGCTTCGTCGGCGCATTGAGGATGTGCTTGGGCGGCAGCAGCGAGCCGCCCTCCTTCGCCGCCCGCTTCGCCGCGCCATAGGCCCTGTAGGCGGCGTTCGATTTGGGCGCCGTCGCGACGTAAATCACGGCCTGCGCGAGCGCGAGTTCCCCTTCGGGGCTGCCGAGAAAGTCGTAGGCATCCTTGGCGGCGTTGGCGATCACCAGCGCCTGCGGATCGGCCATGCCGATGTCCTCGACCGCCATGCGCACGACGCGGCGCGCGATGTAGAGCGGGTTCTCGCCGGCATCCAGCATGCGCGCGAGATAGTAGAGCGAGGCGTCCGGGTCCGAGCCGCGCACGGACTTATGCAGCGCGGAAATAAGATTGTAATGCCCGTCCTGCGACTTGTCGTAGATCGGCGCGCGCCGCTGCACGATCTCGACGAGTTGCGCCGGATCGAACACCTCGCCCGCCCGCGCCGCGCGCCAGACTTCCTCGGCCAGCGTCAGCGCGGCGCGGCCGTCGCCGTCCGCCATGCGAATGAGGGTCGCGCGCGCGTCCTGGTCGAGCGGAAGTTTTTTCTTCTCCTCCGCCTCGGCGCGCTCCAGGATTTTTCCGATCGCCGTCTCATTGAGCGATTTGAAGACGAGAACGCGCGCCCGCGAAAGCAGCGCCGCGTTCAGCTCGAAGGAAGGATTTTCCGTCGTGGCGCCGGCGAGCGTCACCGTGCCGTCCTCCATCACCGGGAGGAAGCTGTCCTGCTGCGCGCGATTGAAACGATGGATTTCGTCGACGAACAGAAGCGTGCCCTGCCCCGTCTCGCGCCGGACGCGGGCCTCGTCGAAAACCTTCTTGAGGTCGGCGACGCCGGAAAACACCGCCGAGATCTGCTGGAAGTGCAGCGACGTCTCGTCGGCGAGCAGCCGCGCGACCGTCGTCTTGCCCGTTCCCGGCGGCCCCCAGAAGATCAGCGAGCCGAGCGAGCCGGATTCCAGCATGCGCGTGAGCGCGCCGTCGGGGCCGATCAGCCCCTCCTGCCCCACGACTTCGGAAAGCCTGCCGGGACGCAGGCGATCCGCGAGCGGCCGGGGCGCCGCCCGGTCGAGCCCCGCCGCCTGGAACAGACTCGCGCCTTCGCTTTTGCCTTGCGCTTTCGCGCGCGGAGTCATCCTTGTCCTTTCGCGTCATCCGTCTGGATTCCGGACCTGCAGCGCAGCGCGTAGCTGTGCGCCGCGCCCGGAATGACGGAGAAAAACGAGATCATCCCCGCAGCACCACCGAGATTTCGCGGCCGCCGCGCCGGATCACGATCCGCCAGGCGCGGTTCTTCTCCTTTGCCACGCGATCGAGATCGCGCGTTTCGTCGATCTTCCTGTCGTTCACGGACACGATGATGTCGCCGCGCCGGAAGCCGATGTTTTGCGCGATCGACCCGTCCTCCACTTCGATGACGGCGACGCCCCTCGCATCCGGATCGAGCCGCAATTCGTCGTTCACCGCCGGGGAAAGATTTTCCACCTTGACGCCGGCGAAAGGCGACTTGGCGGTGATCGTGAGTTCGTCGCGCAGGCCCTCCGGCGCGCTCGCGAGCTTCACCTCCGCGACAAGCGGCTTCCCGTTGCGCTCGATCGAAAGCTTCGACACGCCGCCGAGGAGCTTCGTGCCGAAGCGATAACCGAAGGCCGCCTGGTCGTCGATCTGCTGCCCGTCGACGGCGACGATGAGATCCCCGACCTTGACCCCCGCCTGCGAGGCCGGGCTGTTCGGCGTGACGTCGGCGACAAGCGCGCCCGTCGGCCGCTTCAGCCCCATGCTCTCGGCAATCTCCGGGGTGACGTTCTGCAGCTTCGCGCCGAACCACGGCCGCTTCACCGCCTTGCCGCCATGCAGCGCCGAGTCGAGCACGACCCGCACCATGTTCGCGGGGATCGCGAAGCCGATCCCGATCGAGCCGCCGCTTTGCGAATAGATCGCGGTATTGATGCCGACGAGCCGCCCCGCCATGTCGACGAGCGCGCCGCCCGAATTGCCCGGATTGATCGCGGCGTCGGTCTGGATGAAGAAGGAATAGTCGTTGATGCCGACATTCGTGCGCGCGAGCGCCGACACGATGCCCTGCGTCACCGTCTGGCCGACGCCGAACGGATCGCCGATCGCGAGCACCAGGTCGCCCACCTCGATCCGGTCGGAGTCGCCGAACTCGATCGCGGGAAACTGCTCGCGGCCGTCCTTGACCTTCAGCACCGCGAGATCGCTGCGCTGGTCGCGCAGCAGGATTTCCGCGTCGAACTCGCGCTTGTCGGAGAGCGCGACCTTCACCTGGTCCGCGTTCTCGATGACGTGGTAATTCGTGACGATGATGCCGGAGGGATCGACGATCACGCCGGAGCCGAGCGCCTTCTGCACGCGCTCGCGGCTGCCCATGCCGGGAAGCTGGCCGCCGAAGAACTGCCGGAAGAACGGATCGTCGAACAGCGGATTGCGCGCCTGCTTGACGACGCGCTGGGCGTAGACGTTCACGACGGCGGGCGCCGCCTTCTTCACCACCGGCGAGAAGGAAAGCGCGATCTCCCCTCTTGATTCCGGAATGCGCGGAACCGTGAGGGTCGTCTGGGCGAACGCCGGCGCGGTCCCCGATAGAAAAAGGCCGGCAAAGGCAATACGGGCAAAATGCTTCATCGCCAAAATATAAGGCCCATGCGGATACCGCGAAAGGGCCACCCTCGCCGCACGGCGTCAGGACACATACGAAAAACCCCGGCGACGAGCCGGGGTTTCTGAATTCGGCTTTACGAAGCGGCGCTCAGGCGGTCGCCGCTTCTTCCTGCTTCGGCTGCGTCGCGAGGAACGCCTCGTGACGGGCGCGGTCTTCCTTGCCCTTCGCTTCCACGTCACGGTCGACGAACTCGATCACCGCGACCGGCGCGTTGTCGCCGTAGCGGAAACCCGCCTTGATGATGCGGATGTAGCCGCCGTTGCGGCCCTTGTAGCGCGGGCCGATGACCTCGAAGAGCTTCTTCACGGCATCGAGATCGCGGATCTGCGAGACGGCGCGGCGGCGCGCATGCAGGTCGCCCTGCTTGGCGATCGTGACGAGCTTCTCGACGACCGGGCGCAGATCCTTCGCCTTCGGCAGGGTCGTGACGACCTGCTCGTGCGTGATCAGCGCCGCCGCCATGTTGGCGAACATCGCCTTGCGGTGCTCGGCGGTGCGGTTGAACTTACGGTGGGCGCTTCCGTGGCGCATGACAGTCTCCTAAGCCTTTCTTGTCATTCCGGGCGCGCAGCACGAAGTGATGCGCCGCAGACCCGGAATCCAGTCTCTCGAGATCCCGGGTCGGCGATGCACCGCTTCGCGCTGCATCGCATCCGGGATGACGCGTTCCGCGTCAGTAATGGTCCTCGAAGCGCTTCGCGAGTTCCTCGATGTTTTCCGGCGGCCAGCCCTGCACTTCCATGCCGAGATGGAGGCCCATCGTCGCGAGCACTTCCTTGATTTCGTTGAGCGACTTGCGGCCGAAGTTGGGAGTACGGAGCATTTCCGCCTCCGACTTCTGGATCAGGTCGCCGATGTAGACGATGTTGTCGTTCTTCAGGCAGTTGGCCGAGCGCACCGAAAGCTCGAGCTCGTCCACCTTCTTGAGCAGCGCCGGGTTGAACGGCAGTTCCTGCATCGCCGGCGCCTCGATCTCGCGGCGCGGCTCCTCGAAGTTGACGAAGATGTTGAGCTGGTCCTGCAGGATGCGCGCGGCGAAGGCGAGCGCGTCTTCCGGCGTGATCGAGCCGTCCGTCTCGATCTGCATGGTGAGCTTGTCATAGTCGAGGATCTGCCCTTCGCGGGTGTTCTCGACGCGGTAGCTGACCTTGCGGACCGGCGAATAGAGGCTGTCGACCGGGATGAGGCCGATCGGGCTGTCCTCGGCGCGGTTGCGGTCGGACGGCACGTAGCCCTTGCCGGTCGCGATCGTGAATTCCATGCGGATCTCGGCGCCGTCGTCGAGCGTGCAGAGCGCGAGCTCCGGGTTGAGGATCTGGATGTCGCCGACGGTCTGGATGTCGCCGGCGGTGACGGCGCCCGGCCCCTGCTTCTTGAGGACCATCTTCTTCGGGCCCTCGCCGTGCATCTTCACGGCGATGTCCTTGATGTTCAGCACGATGTCGGTCACGTCCTCGCGCACGCCCGCGATCGAGGAGAACTCGTGCAGCACGCCGTCGATCTGCACCGATGTCACAGCGGCGCCTTGAAGCGAGGATAGAAGGATACGGCGCAGCGCGTTGCCGAGCGTGACGCCGAAGCCGCGCTCGAGCGGTTCCGCGACGACGGTCGCGAGACGCTTGGGATCGTGGCCCGCGGCGACCGCGAGCTTGTCGGGGCGGATCAGTTCCTGCCAATTCTTCGGGTTTACCAGCGTGTTCACGTCGCTCATCCTTCACGTTCTATCGCGGGCCCCGGTGGCCGCGCGCCCGCGCCGGGCGCGGGAACAATCTCGCGAGCTCCGAGGAGCCCGCATCAAAACTCAGACGCGGCGCCGCTTGCGGGGCCGGCAGCCGTTGTGCGGGATCGGGGTCACGTCGCGGATCGACGTGATCTGGAAGCCCGCGGCCTGCAGCGCGCGCAGCGCCGACTCGCGGCCCGAACCCGGGCCGGAAACTTCCACCTCGAGCGTGCGCATGCCGTGCTCGGCGGCCTTCTTCGCGGCGTCTTCGGCCGCGACCTGCGCGGCATAAGGCGTCGACTTGCGCGAGCCCTTGAAGCCGAGCGTGCCCGCCGACGACCAGGCGATGGCGTTGCCCTGCGCGTCGGTGATGGTGATCATGGTGTTGTTGAAGCTCGCGTTCACATGCGCGACGCCCGAGACGATGTTCTTGCGCTCGCGGCGGCGAATGCGGCCAGCCTGTTGCCCGGAGGCAGGTGATTCCTTGCTCATCGAATGATCCTCTTAGCCCCTCGGGGCGACCTTCTTGCCCGCGACCGTCTTGGGCTTGCCCTTGCGCGTGCGGGCATTGGTGTGGGTGCGCTGGCCGTGAACCGGCAGATTGCGGCGGTGGCGAAGACCGCGATAGCAGCCGAGGTCGGTCAGCCGCTTGATGTTGTTGCGGATCTCGGTGCGAAGATCGCCTTCCACGCGGAACTCGCGGTCGATCAATTCGCGGATCTGCAGGACTTCCTGGTCCGTGAGCTGGTTCACACGGCGCTCGGCCGGGATTTTCAGCTCGGTGACGATGTCATGGGCGCGTTTTTCGCCGATGCCATAGATGTACTGCAAACCGATCACGACTCGCTTGCCGGTCGGGAGGTTCACGCCTGCGATACGGGCCACTTTAAATTCTCCGCTCTCTTGTCAGGTTCTGGCTCGAAGCCGTTGGAATAACGATTAAATTTGCCTTCGTCAGGGCCGAGCCGATGCACGAAAACGACGCCCGGTTCACCCCCGCAGGGCGGCCCGGCATCGTTCGTAAAACCGACAGAAGGCAGCTATTTAGGCCCTGCTTGTTCACCCGTCAACCTCACGCCATGGCGCGCTTCTGGAGCGCCTGTTCGATCTCGGCCTCGACCGTATCCATGGGCTTCATGCCGTCGATCAGCACCAAAGCCCCGGTCTTCCGGTAATAATCCGATACCGGCGCCGTCTGCCGGCGGTAATTCTCGATCCGCTGCTTGAGGACCGCCGGATCGTCGTCCGAGCGCACCTCATGCCCCTTGGCCTTGTGTTCGGCGATCCGGCGCTCGATACGCGCGAGCAGCGCGGCCTCGTCGACCTTCAGTTCGATGACCGCGTCGAGCTTGAGCCCCCGCTCCTTCAGCAGCCTGTCCAGCGCCTCGGCCTGTCCCACGGTGCGCGGGAATCCGTCCAGGATGAAACCGTTGCCCGCTTCCGGCGCGTCGATCTGCACCGCGATCAATTCGACCACCAGATCGTCCGGCACGAGATCGCCGCGGGAGATAATATCCTTCACCTTGCAGCCGACCGCGCTTCCGGCCGCCACGGCCCCGCGCAACATATCGCCGGTCGAAAGCGGAACGATGTTGTAATGAGCCACCAGGCGCTCGGCCTGCGTGCCCTTGCCCGCGCCCGGAGGCCCGAGCAGAACCAGCCTCATCGACGCATCCCCCTCAGCCGCGAGCGCTTGATCAAGCCTTCATACTGGTGCGCGAGCAGGTAACCCTGAATCTGCGCGACCGTATCGAGCGTGACGCTCACCACGATCAGCAGCGAAGTGCCGCCGAAGTAGAACGGCACCGCCGCGTAGGAAACGAGAAGCTCCGGCAGCAGGCAGACCAGCGCGAGATAGGCCGCGCCGATGACAGTGATGCGCGTCAGCACGTAGTCGATGTATTCGGCGGTGCGCTCGCCGGGACGGATTCCGGGGATGAAGCCGCCATGCTTCTTCAGGTTGTCCGCCGTCTCCGTCGGATTGAAGACGATCGCGGTATAGAAGAACGCGAAGAAAACGATCAGGGCGATGTAGAACACCATGAACAGCGGCCGGCCGTGGCCGAGCAGCGTCGTGATGTAGGTGAGCCATTCCGGCCCGCCGCTGGCAAATTGCGCGACCGTTGTCGGCACGAGCAGCAGCGAGGATGCGAAGATCGGCGGGATGACGCCCGAAGTGTTGAGCTTGAGCGGCAGATGCGAGCTCTGCCCCTCGAACATCTGGTTGCCGACCTGTCGTTTTGGATACTGGATCAACAGCCGGCGCTGCGCGCGCTCCATGAACACGATGAACGCGATCACCAGCACAGCGACGACGATCACCGCGAGGATGAGGCCCGTGGAGATCGCGCCCTGGCGGCCAAGTTCCAGCGTGCTTGCGATCGCCTGCGGGATATTCGCGACGATGCCCGCCATGATGATGAGCGAAACGCCGTTGCCGATCCCGCGCGCGGTGATCTGCTCGCCGAGCCACATCAGGAACATGGTGCCGCCGGTCAGCGTGATGACGGTGGAGATGCGGAAGAACCAGCCCGGATCGTGCACGATATTGCCCGACCCCTCGAGGCCGATCGCGATGCCATAGGCCTGAAAGGCCGCGAGGATCGCCGTCAGGTAACGGGTGTACTGGTTGAGGATCTTGCGGCCCGCCTCGCCCTCCTTCTTCAGCGCTTCGAGCGACGGAGAAACCGTCTGCAGGAGCTGGAAGATGATCGAGGCCGAGATGTAGGGCATGATGTTCAGCGAGAAGATCGCCATGCGCTCGACGGCGCCGCCCGAGAACATGTTGAACAGGCCGAGAATGCCGCCGCTCGCGTTCTTGAACGCATCGGCGAAGGCATCGGGGTTGATGCCCGGCATCGGGATATAGGTGCCGAGGCGGTAGACGATCAGCGCGCCGAGCGTGAACCAGATTCGCTTCTTGAGGTCTTCGGCCTTCGCCAAAGCGCCGAAATTCAGGTTCGATGCCAGTTGTTCCGCTGCCGAGACCATATCCGCTCCGGTGCCCCTGCCCTGATCCGGGAATTCGTGAATCAGTTCTTCGCTTCGCCCGCCTTTTTCTTAGCGGGTTCCTTCTTCTCCACGGCGAGCTTCTTGACCGAACCGCCGAGCTTCTCGATCGCGGCGACCGCAGGCCCCGAAGCGCCGTGCACCTCGAACGAAACCTTCGTCTTCAGTTCGCCGCCGCCCAGGATACGCACGCCGTCGAGCGCGCGGTTGATGACGCCCGCCGCGATCAGCGCTTCCGCCGTCACCGGCTTCGAGGCGTCCAGCCTGCCCTTGTCGATCGCGTGCTGCACGCGGCCGAGATTCACTTCGTTCAGCTCGAGCGCGAAGATGTTGGCGAAGCCGCGCTTCGGCAGCCGCCGGTAGATCGGCATCTGGCCGCCTTCGAAGCCCTTGATGCGCACGCCCGTGCGGGACTTCTGGCCCTTGACGCCGCGTCCGCCGGTCTTGCCCTTGCCTGAACCGATGCCGCGGCCGACGCGCTTCGAGTTATGGCGCGAACCGGGGCGGCCGGCGATCTGGTTGAGTTTCATCGCATTCAATCCTTGCGCTTACTTCTTGTCTTCGACGATCCGCACCATGTGCGAGACCTTCGCGATCATGCCGCGAACCTGCGGCGAATCCTTGAGCGTCCGCCGGCGGCCGAGCTTGTTCAGCCCGAGACCGATCAGCGTGGCTTCCTGCTGCGGACGGCGGCGGATGGCGCTCCCCGTCTGCTCGATCGTGATCGTCTTGCCAGCGTTGCTCATGTTCCTGTTCCTTAGTCCGTCGCTTCCGCGTCGACCTTGCCGCGGCGCGATTGCAGTTCGGAAACCTTGATGCCGCGGCGGGCCGCGACCGAACGCGGCGCGTCCTGCAGCTTCAGGCCGTTGAAGGTCGCGCGCACCATGTTGTACGGGTTCGACGAGCCGAGCGATTTCGCGACGATGTCGGCGATGCCGACCGTCTCGAACACGGCGCGCATCGGGCCGCCCGCGATGATGCCGGTGCCCGGAGGCGCCGCGCGCAGAACCACGCGGCCCGAGCCGTGATGCCCTTCGACGTCGTGATGCAGCGTGCGGCCTTCTCGCAGCGAGACGCGGACCATCGCGCGCTTCGCGGCGTCGGTCGCCTTGCGGATCGCTTCCGGCACTTCGCGCGCCTTGCCGTGACCGTAGCCGACGCGGCCCTTCTGGTCGCCGACGACGACGAGGGCTGCGAACGCGAAGCGCTTGCCGCCCTTCACCACCTTGGCGACGCGATTGATGTGGACGAGCTTGTCGACGATGCCGCCGGTGTCGCGCTCCTCGCGCTGACGCTCGCGTCCGCCGCGTCCGCGGCCGCGCTGGCCGCGTTCACCGCGCTCGCGGCCCTGCCCCTGCTCTTGTCCCGCTGCCTGTGCCATTCGGTGTCCTCTTTAGAATTTCAGTCCGCCCTCACGGGCGGCTTCGGCGAGCGCTTTGATGCGCCCGTGATAGAGATATGCGCCGCGATCGAACTGCACTTCCTTCACGCCCTTGGCGGAAGCACGCTCGGCGATGCGCTTGCCGACCGCCTTCGCGGCCTCGATGTTCGCGCCGGTCTTGCCGGAGGATTCCTTTTCCTTCGTCGACGCGGAGACGAGGGTCACGCCCTCGACGTCGTCGATGACCTGCGCGTAGATGTGCTTCGACGAGCGAAACACCGACAGACGCGGGCGGCCGTAGGCCGTCCGGCGGAGCCGGCGGCGGATGCGCTCGGCGCGCCGCGCATTGCTTTTGCTTTTGGTGCTCATCTCGCCCTCGTTACTTCTTCTTGCCTTCCTTGCGGAAGATATATTCGTCGACGTACTTGATGCCCTTGCCCTTGTACGGCTCGGGCTTGCGGAACTTGCGGATCTCGGCCGCCACCTGGCCGACCTTCTGGCGGTCGATGCCGGCGATCGTGATCTCGGTCGGCTTCGGCGTCGTGATCGTGATCCCCTGCGGGATCGGATAGAGCACGTCGTGCGAATAGCCGAGCGCGAGCTGCAGGTTCTTGCCCTGGACCGCGGCGCGATAGCCGACGCCGTTGATCTCGAGCTTCTTCTCGTAGCCCTTGCTGACGCCCTCGATCAGGTTCGCGACCATCGCGCGCGTCATGCCCCAGACCGCGGTGTGGCGCTTGGTGTCGCCGCGCTTTTCGATCGTGATGGCGCTCTTGTCGAGCTTCGCGCCGACCTCGTCGGTCATCGTCATCGAAAGCTCGCCCTTCGGGCCCTTCATCTTGATCTGCTGGCCCTGCACCGTGGCGGTGACGCCGGTCGGTACCTGAACGGGCCGTTTGCCGATTTTTGACATCTCGCCCTCTCCTCAGAATACCGTGCAGAGCACTTCGCCGCCGACGTTCTGCTCGCGCGCGGCGTGGTCCGCCATCACGCCCTTCGGCGTCGACAGGATCGCCACGCCCAGACCGTTATGGATGCGCGGCAGGTTCTTGACCGACGCGTAGACGCGGCGGCCCGGCTTCGACACGCGCGCGATCTCCTTGATCACGGGCGAGCCGTCGAAATACTTCAGCTCGATGTTGAACTCGGTGCGGCCATTCTTGTGCGAAGTGGTCGAATAGTCGCGGATGTAGCCTTCGGCCTTCAGGACTTCCAGGACGCTCGCGCGGAACGTGGAGCCGGGCGTCGTGACGTTGTGCATCAGCCGCAGCTGCGCGTTGCGGATACGGGTGATCATATCGCCGATCGGATCGCTCAGAGACATATGCTGCCCTCCCCCTTACCAGCTCGACTTCACGAGCCCGGGGATCAGCCCGTTCGATCCGAGTTCGCGCAGCGCGATACGCGACAGCTTCAGCTTCGAGTAGTTGCCGCGCGGACGGCCGGTGAGTTCGCAGCGGTTGCGGATGCGCTCGCGCGCCGAGTTCCGCGGCAGCTGCTGCAGCTTCAGGACCGCCGAAAAACGCTCCTCGATCGACAGCTTCTTGTCCTTGACGATGGCGCGCAGCTTCGCGCGCTTCGGCGCGTACTGCTTCGCCATCCGGCGCCGCCGCTCGTTCTTCTCGATCATGCTCTTCTTAGCCATTTCGTTCTCCAGATATTCCGCGTTTGAACCCGTGTCCGAAAACCGGATTCACTGCCGGAAGGGAAAATTGAAAGCGGTGAGCAACGCCCGCGCTTCGTCGTCGGTCTTCGCGGTCGTGCAGACGGTGATATCCATGCCCCAGACATCGGTGACCTTGTCGAAGTCGATTTCCGGGAAAATGATGTGTTCCTTGATGCCCATGGTGTAGTTGCCGCGGCCATCGAAGCTCTTCGGGTTCAACCCGCGGAAGTCGCGCACGCGCGGGAGCGCGATGTTCACGAGACGATCCAGGAAATCGTACATGCGGTACGAGCGCAGCGTGACCTTCGCGCCGATCGGAAGATCCTCGCGCAGCTTGAAGTTCGCGATCGCCTTCCGGGAGCGCGTGATGATCGACTTCTGGCCGGCGATCAGCATGAGGTCGCTCGCGGCTGCCGTCACCTTCTTCTGGTCGGTGACGCCCTGCGAGCCGAGACCCATGTTGATGACGACCTTCTCGATCGCGGGCACCGCGAACGGGTTCGAATAGCCGAACGCCTCGGTCAGTTTCGGGCGAATGACCTTCTCGTATTCGGTCTTCAGCCGCGGGGTATAAGTGTCAGCCATTGATCTGCTCTCCCGAACGCCGGGCGATCCGCACCTTCGTGCCGTCGTCAAGCGTCTTGAATCCGACGCGCGTCGCCTTGCCGCCCTTCGGGTCGGCGAGCGCGATATTGGAAATGTGAATGCTCGATTCCTTCGCGATGATGCCGCCCTGGCTCTTCGCGGTCTGGCGCTGGTGACGGCGCACCATCTGCACGCCGCGCACGAGAACCCGGTTCTCGGCGGTCAGCATCTTGATGACTTCGCCGGTCTTGCCCTTGTCGCGGCCGGCGATGACGACGACCTTGTCGCCCTTGCGGATTTTCGCGGCCATTACAGCACCTCCGGCGCGAGCGAAATGATCTTCATGTGGTTCTTGGCCCGCAGCTCGCGCGGCACCGGCCCGAAGATGCGGGTGCCGACCGGCTCGTTCTGCGCGGTCATCAGCACGGCGGCGTTGCGGTCGAAACGGATGACCGAGCCGTCCGGACGGCGGATGTCCTTGCGGATGCGGACGATGACGGCCTTCGAGACCTCGCCCTTCTTCACGCGGCCCCGCGGGATCGCTTCCTTTACGGAAACGACGATGGTGTCGCCGATCGTCGCGTATTTACGCTTCGATCCGCCGAGCACCTTGATGCACATCACGCGGCGCGCGCCGGAGTTGTCCGCGACGTCGAGGTTGCTTTGCATCTGAATCATAGCGCTTCGCCTTGTTCCTTTGGCCGGGCCGAAAACCGTCCCGGTGAAATTCGAAAACCGTTAGCTTGCCTTCTTCGCCGCCGCCGGATCGCTGCCGTGCGAGACGTCGGCCTTGCCGAGCACCACCCAGCTCTTCGTCTTCGACAGCGGGCGGCTCTCTTCGATCCGCACGGTGTCGCCGGTCTTGAACGTGTTGTCCTCGTCGTGAGCGTGATACTTCTTCGTCCGCCGCACCGTCTTCTTGAACAGCGGATGGGTGAAGCGGCGTTCCACGAGCACCGTCACGGTCTTGTTCTGCTTGTCGCTAACGACGACGCCCTCGAGTACGCGTTTCGGCATGATCTACCTCACTTACCCTTCTTGGCGGCGGTCTTGCCCGCGCGCTTTTCCGACGCCACCGTCTTCAGGCGGGCGATATCGCGGCGCACGACGCGCACGCGCGAGGTGCTCTCGAGCTGCCCCGTCGCCTTCTGAAAACGCAGGTTGAACTGTTCCTTCTTGAGTTCGAGGATCTTGTCCTCGATCTCGTCGGCGGTCATCGTCCGCACGTCACCGATCTTGATTGTCATCGCCATCACCTCACCCGATCCGCGTCACGAAACGCGTCGCGATCGGAAGTTTCGCCGCGGCAAGGCGCATCGCCTCTTTCGCGGTCGCTTCGTCGACGCCGTCCACCTCGAACATGATGCGGCCCGGCTTGACCTTGCACGCCCACCATTCCGGCTGGCCTTTGCCCTTGCCCATGCGGACTTCCACCGGCTTCTTGGAGATGGGGACATCCGGGAACACGAGAATCCAGACGCGGCCGGCACGCTTCATGTGATGCGTGATCGCGCGGCGCGCGGCTTCGATCTGGCGCGCGGTGAGCCGCTCCGGCTCGAGCGCCTTCAGGCCGAACTGGCCGAACGAAAGCGCCGTGCCGCCCTTCGCGGTGCCGTGGATGCGGCCCTTGAACTGCTTGCGGAATTTGGTGCGTGACGGTTGCAACATGACGGAAAGCCTTCGTTCTTAAGCGGCGTCGCGCGGACGGCCGCCGGCGTTGCCGCCTGCCTCGCCCATGCGCTTGTCCTGCGCCATCGGATCGTGCTCGAGCACTTCGCCCTTGAAGATCCAGACCTTGACGCCGCAGGTGCCGTAGGTCGTGAAAGCGGTCGAGGTGCCGTAATCGACGTCGGCGCGGAGCGTGTGCAGCGGCACGCGGCCCTCGCGATACCACTCGGTGCGCGCGATTTCGTTGCCGCCGAGACGGCCCGCGCAGTTGATGCGGATGCCTTCGGCGCCGAGACGCATCGCCGACTGCACCGCGCGCTTCATCGCGCGGCGATAGGCGACGCGGCGTTCCAGCTGCTGCGTGATCGAGTCGGCGACGAGCTTGGCGTCGATCTCGGGCTTCCTGATCTCGAGGATGTTGATGATGACCTCGGCGTCCGTCATCTTCGAGATGTGCTTGCGGAGCTTGTCGATGTCCGCGCCCTTCTTGCCGATGACGACGCCCGGACGGCCCGAGTAGATCGTCACGCGGCATTTGCCGTGCGGACGCTCGATCACGATCTTCGACACCGCCGCCTGCTTGAGCTGCGCCGTCAGATATTCGCGGATCTTGATGTCCTCGTGCAGCCGCTTGCCGTACTCGCCCTTGTTCGCGAACCAGCGAGAATCCCAGGTGCGGTTGATGCCGAGCCGGAGCCCGATCGGATTGACCTTTTGACCCATCAAGCGGCTCCTTCTGCCTGCGTGGCCGCTTCCTTGGCGGCGGGTTTCTTCGGCGCGGACTTCTTCGCGGCCGGCTTTTCCTCGACTTCGCGCACGACGATCGTGAGATTCGAGAACATGCTGTAGACGCGGCCCGATTTGCCGCGGCCGCGCGGCATCCAGCGCTTCATCACGAGCGCCTTGCCGACATGCGCCTCGGCGACGATCAAATCGTCGACGTCGAGATCGTGGTTGTTCTCGGCGTTCGCGATCGCGGACTCGAGGCACTTCTTCACTTCGCGCGCGATGCGCTTCCTGGAGAACTGCAGATCCGCAAGCGCGCCGCCGACCTTCTTGCCGCGGATGAGCCCCGCGACGAGGCCGAGCTTCTGCGGCGATATGCGCAGCATGCGCGCGACCGCTTTCGCCTCGTTGTCCTTGAGCACGCGTGCTCTCGAGCTTTTGCCCATGATCTAACCTCAGCTTGCCTTGGCCGGCTTCTTCGCCGTCTTGTCGCCGGCGGAGTGGCTGTTGAATGTGCGCGTCGGAGAGAACTCGCCGAACTTGTGCCCGACCATGTCCTCGGTGACGTAAACCGGAATGTGCTTCTGGCCGTTGTGCACGCCGAACGTGAGCCCGACGAACTGCGGCAGGATCGTGGAGCGGCGGCTCCAGGTCTTGATCACTTCCGAACGGCCGCTGCTGCGCGCCGCATCCGCCTTCTTCAGCAGATAGCCGTCGACGAACGGGCCTTTCCAAACGGAACGGGTCATGCCGAATTAATCCTTCTGCTTCCGGGCGTGCCGGCTCGACACGATGAACTTGTTGGTGCGCTTGTTCTTGCGGGTCTTCTTGCCCTTGGTCGGGAAGCCCCACGGAGAGACCGGATGGCGCCCGCCCGAGGTGCGGCCTTCGCCGCCGCCGTGCGGATGGTCGACCGGGTTCATGGTCACGCCGCGGTTATGCGGCTTCTTGCCCTTCCAGCGATTGCGGCCGGCCTTGCCGATCGAGATGTTCATGTGGTCGGGGTTCGACACCGCGCCGACGGTCGCGAAGCAGCGGCCGTGCACGAAACGCTGCTCGCCCGACTTGAGGCGGATGATGCAGTAACCCTGGTCGCGGCCGACGATCTGCGCGTAGGTGCCGGC
>Ga0153956_1001331_pt1 | contig 22203 bp, 24 predicted proteins | sample TSFL040MetaG_FD_104704 | JGI IMG/M metagenome (GOLD analysis project Ga0153956, IMG submission 104704) | Attine ant fungus gardens microbial communities from Florida, USA - TSFL040 MetaG | ecosystem: Host-associated > Fungi > Mycelium > Unclassified | place: USA: Florida, Wekiwa Springs... | reverse complement strand
GCCAGACCGAGAGCGCGTTGACCACCGAGACGCCGACGCCGTGCAGGCCGCCGGAGACCTTGTAGGAATTCTGGTCGAACTTGCCGCCGGCATGGAGCTGCGTCATGATGACTTCCGCCGCCGACACGCCCTCGCCGGAATGGATGGCGGTCGGAATGCCGCGGCCGTTGTCGGTGACGGTGACCGAACCATCGGGATTGAGCGTCACGGTGACGATGTCGGCATGGCCGGCCAGCGCCTCGTCGATGGCGTTGTCAACCACTTCGTAGACCATGTGATGCAGGCCCGAGCCGTCGTCGGTGTCGCCGATATACATGCCGGGCCGCTTGCGCACGGCATCCAGACCCTTCAGGACCTTGATGGAATCGGCGCCATATTCGGTGCTTGCGGCGTTCTCGGTCGCGGACGTATCGGTCATAGTGTCTTGAAGTCTTTCCAGCGTTTTCGGCGAGGGCAGGATGCCCTTGACGAATCATCGGTGTTTCTGTCCCGAACTTATAGGACGGATGGCCCCACAAGCCAAATATATGGCCCCATAAGGGCTTATAAAATAGGGGATTGCGGCGGTTTTCAGCCGCCTTTGCCGCTATTGTCGAGGACGGCGGTCAATCGGGCGATGGCGGACGGCTCCAAAGAGCGGATTTCGTTCGCCAGGCGATTGGCAAAGGCGGTGTATTCGGGCGCCAGGCCGGAGGTGTCGACCACCACGCGCGGGTCCGAGCCGCGGGCGAGCATGAACAGCTCCTCGGCCTCGTCCCAGATGATGCTGAAATAGCCGGCGATGCGCTGCAGGAGATCGAAGCTCGGCACCCCGCGCTTTCCGTGTTCGAGCGCCGAGAGATAGGCGGGCGTGACGTTGAGCGCCGCCGCCATCTGCTTCTGCGACACGCCCTTGCGCAGCCGGAGCTTTCTCACCGCTTCGCCGAAGGGGGTCATGGCGCTTCCGCCCTCTGGCGCGCGAGGCGGATATAGAGCGCGCCGTCGCCGCCGTGATGCTGCGCCGCCGCCTCATAGGACGAGATCAGGAAGCGGAATTCCGGCTTGGCGAACCAGAGCGGCACCGCCCGCTTCAGCGCGCCATCGCTGCCGAGCGAGCTTCCCTTGCCGGTGATGACGAGCACATGGCGCAGCCCGCGCCCATGCGCGCGCAGCAGGAAATCGAGGAGAAGCGCGTGGGCCTCGCTCTGGATCATCCCATGCAGGTCGATGCGCGCCTCCAGCGGCAGGCGGCCCTTGGCGATCTTGCGCTTGACCGGCCGCTCCAGCGGCTGGTGCTGCCCGGACGGTTGCTTCTGTTTCGGCGCCGGGGCAGCCTCGGCGATATCGGCAGCCATGGGCTTCCGCGCCGACTGCGCCGCCGCCACATCGGCTTCGGCCGCGGCCAGCATCTCGTCGAATTCTGCAAGCTCCCCGAGGCGGGCATGCATGGGCCGGGCGCTCTTCGCCACCCTGCCCCAGAGAATTCGCTCTTCGGCGGAAAGTTTGCGGTCCCGCGTCATCAGGCAAACCTCGCGGCGGCCGCCTTCGGGACGAGAATGAAGAAATCGGCATCGTTGCGCACCGTGCCCGCCTGCTCGCCGGCCTCGTAGCCGGAGCCGGTGAAGATATCGCCCCGCGCCGGACCGACGATGGCCGTGCCCGTATCGAGCGCCAGCATCAGTCGCGCGAAGGCATTGCCGTGATCGAGATGGAGAAGGCTTTCCGAGCGGATGAAAAAGGGAAAGCCGAAGGTGTGGATCAGCCTGTCGACGGCAAGCGACCGGCCCGCCACCAGCGGCACCTTGGCGGCCGCGACCGGCCCCGCATCGGCATCTTCCACCGCCGCTTCCTTGAAGAAAATATAGGAGCGGTTGTGCCAGAGCACTTCGTCGGCCCGGTCCGGGTGGGCATAGAGCCAGTCGCGGATGGACTGCATCGACAGGGTCGCCGCATCGATCTCGCCCCGGTCGATCAGAAGACGCCCAACCGCGGAAAAGGGATGCCCGGCTTTGGCGGCGTAGGTGATGCGCCGCACCGTGCCATCGGGGTAACGAAGCCTCGCCGCACCCTGAACATGCACGAAGAAGACGTCCACCTTCGATTTCGCCCAGGCGATCTCCAAGCCTCGGCCGTCGAGATAGCCCCGGTCGATGTCGCCGCGATCGGGATAGGCGGAAATGACGCCATCCTCCAGCCGGCCGAACATGTAGGAGGCGTCGAGCGCCGGCGGGCGGTTGCGGTCATCGAGGTCGATAAGATCGTCGGGCCGGCGATAGAAGGGATAGCGGTAGAGATCGTCGGGCTTTTCGGCCACCTCGATTTCCGGCTCGAAAAAGGCCGTGACGAAACCGGATTTTCCGCCATCGCGCCGAATGCGGAAGGGAACGCAGCGCGCCTCGAAGAAGGCCCTCGCCTCGCCCGCATCCTGCGGTTCGGCCGCCAGCGCATCCTCCAGAAGCGGCAGAAGATCGCCTGCGGTCAGGCCGAGCGAGCCGGTGCGATAGGGCTTGGTGCCGGTGATGTGGCGATGGCAGTCCCGCATGGCGCGAAAAAGGCCGGAAGGATCGTCCTCCTCCCAGCCCTTCAAATCCGCGAAGGCGACCCGTTCCAGTTTGAAATCCGCAGCGCTCATTGTTCCGATTCGGTCGCCACGAGTTTCCAGTTGGGATCGCGGGAGCGCATGTCGCGCGAGAAGGTCCAGAGATCGCTGATCTCGGCCACCGACTCGGCATCGCCGTCGATCAGCTTGTCGGCCTTGTCATAGGTCGCCGAAATCATCTGGCTGACGATGCGCACCGTCGCCAGCACCTCGTTGCCGCGCACCTCGACGCGCGTGAAGTCGGCCTTGTCGATCCCGACGAAGGTGGACTTCACCTTTTCGCCCTTGGCCTCGCGCTCGGAAATCGCCGCGTCGAAGCCGTCATAGACCTCGCGCGACAGAAGGTTCTTCAGCATCTTGCGGTCGCCATCGGCAAAGGCCATGACGATCATCTCGTAGGCCATGCGCGCGCCGTTCAGGAATTCCTTCGGGTTGAAGGAGGCGTCGGCCCGGTTGGCCTCGCGAAGCTGGTCGTTGAGCGGCGTGCCGGGTACGGCGACCGCGTCGATATCGGCGTAGCGCTGCTCGTCTTCGGCGACATCGCGGCGCGGCAGCGTTACCACTTTGCCCGCTTCCGGCGCATCGGCGCTGCCGGCAACGTCGCGGGACGTGCCGAAAAGATCGCGCGGCGGCTTCTCATTGCCGGTGCGCCGCCCGAGCACGCTGCGAAGCTGCAGGAAGATCAGCACCGCCGCCACGAGGAAAAAAAGCGTTACGAAGTCGTTAGAACCCATTTCGTGCCGGAACCGCCGTTAACATCAAGACCGTCGATACCCATATAGTCCGCATCGACCGATCATTCAAATAGAGGACCGGTATCTTTGTTGCGCGCGATCGATTAACGCTTATGCGCGCCGACGACACCAGGACAAGACAAGATGAAGCCTTCCGCCATCCCTTTACTCCTCTTTCTGATGCCGCTTGCCGAAATCGCCGGCTTCGTGGTGGTCGGAAAGGCGATCGGGGTCTGGGCGACGCTCGCCCTCGTGATCCTGAGCGCGATGCTCGGCGCCACGCTCCTTCGCATCCAGGGGATCGGCATCTTGCAGCGCATTTCCGCCGAAAGCCAGCGCGGCGGCGATCCCGGCCGCGAAATGGTGCATGGCGCCATGATCGTGATCGCCGCCTTTCTGCTGCTGCTGCCGGGTTTCCTGTCGGATATCCTCGGGCTGCTGCTCTTCATTCCGGCCGTGCGCGATCTGGCCTGGACCTATCTTCGCCGCCGGATCGTCGTCTTCGGCTCGTCGACGGCCTTTCGCCGCGGGCCGGCCGGCGGTCCGTCGCCGCGTCCGGGCGGCCCGGTCGTCGATCTGGACGAAGAGGATTTCCATCGCAATTCGAACGGCAACTCTCCCTGGTCGGATACCAAGCGTCTGGAGGACTAGGCGCTCGGCCTGCCGGCCCCCGGAGTGGCAGGGTTGTAAGCCCCGGTACGAAGTGTTAGATGGCGACACCCCTGTCAGCGCCGCGCGCCGTGAAATACGGAGGCGCTGCAGCACCCACAACGGAAGCCGCGAGGAACAGCTATGGCCAACGACAACAGCAACGGCGCTTCGAACCCGAGCCTCTCGGTTCTTGCCCAGTACACGAAGGACCTTTCCTTCGAAAACCCCGGCGCGCCGCGCTCGCTTCAGGCGCGCGACAAGGCCCCGGAAATCAACATCAACGTCAACGTCAACGCCAACCCGCTGTCGGATTCCGATTTCGACGTCGTGCTGTCGCTGAACGCGGAAGCCAAGGACGGCGACAAGACCGTCTTCCATACCGAGTTGGTCTATGGCGGCGTTTTCCGCGTGACCGGCTTCCCGCAGGAGCACATGCTGCCGCTGCTCTTCATCGAGTGCCCGCGCCTGCTCTTCCCCTTCGCACGCCAGATCATCGCGGACGTGACCCGCAACGGCGGCTTCCCGCCGCTGATCATCGACCCGATCGATTTCGCCTCGATGTTCACGCAGCGCGTCGCCGAGGAACAGGCCCGCGCCCAGGTCAACGCCGTTCCGAACTGAGCGGCCAGATCACTGCACTGAAATGAGAAATGCCTGGGCAAAACCCAGGCATTTCCTTTTTGTTCGTCGGATTCATCGCTGAAAGGTTCAGCGCTGACTCTGTCGCGCAGTCAGGATTTCCGCGGCTGCGACGTCCTCTTGATGGCCGTCGGCGGCCGCCTATAGACTTCCTGAAAAACGGCGTTGAAACGGCGAAGGCTCCCGAAGCCCGATTGCAGAGCGATATCTGTAATCGATAGGTCCGTTTCGCTCAGCAATCGCTTTGCCCGCTGTAACCTCGCCGTCTTCGCCACCTGGATCGGGCTAGCGCCAAGATGCTTTTGGAAAAGTCGCGAAAGATGGCGCGCACCGACACCAACCCGCTTCGCAAGTGCATCCACTGTCGCGCCGCGCGCATCAAGCGCGCCTTCCTCCTTTATGAGCCTGGCCGCCCGTTCGACCGTCGCCGCACTTCCTTTCCAGGCCGGGCAGAAAGGAGCCGATTCCGGTCGGCAGCGTAAACACGGCCGATAACCTGCCAGCTCCGCCGCCGCCGCACTGGGCAAGAACTCGATGTTGCGGCGATAGGGAAGGCGCACCGGACAGACACAACGGCAATACACGCCTGTCGTTCGCACGCCGATGAAGAACCGGCCATCGAAATCTGGATCACGCGCCGTCCACGCCTGCTCGCATATTGAAACGTCCAAAACCATCGCATCAGCCTACAGGAGCCAATCCCTTCGTAAAAGGACGGAGTCCGAATCCGGCGAGCAGCTTGCATGGGATCCGCTAGACATGTCGCATCGGCATCAACGGCAGGATAGGACAATGCAGAAACCTCAAGCAGCCATGAGCCTTTTCGACTGGGCTCTTCTTCTCATTCTATCCGTTCTGTGGGGTGGCTCATTTTTCTTCTCGAAGATCGCTCTTTCAGAGTTGCCGCCGTTTACTGTGGTTCTCGCCCGCGTCGCAATTGCCGCGGCCGCGCTGTTCATCTATCTGCGGGCAACGCGGCAAGCCATTCCCACCGCGACAAGCGTCTGGGTTCAATTTTTCGGCATGGGCTTGCTGAACAATCTCATTCCGTTCAGCCTCCTGCTCTGGGGCCAAACGCATATAGCCAGCGGACTTGCTTCGATCCTCAACGCCACGACGCCGATGTTTTCCATCATGGTGGCGCATTTCCTCGCAGACGATGAGCGCATAACGCACAACAAGGTTGCGGGCATCCTCTCCGGTTTTCTGGGTGTCGCGCTCCTCATGGCCGGGAATGCCCGTGCATCGCGAGAGCTTCCCCTTCCCGCGCTGCTCGCGTGCCTGACGGCGGCCTTGTCATACGGGTTCGCGGGAGTCTTTGGCCGCCGGTTTCGACGCATGGGGATTGCGCCGGCGATCGGCGCGTTTGGCCAGACGGCGACAACGACCGTCATGACGATACCCATCGTTCTGCTCGTCGACGAGCCGTGGCGTTTTAATTTGCCGGGCGGATTGACCATTGCCGCCCTCATCGGGCTAGGACTGATTTCAACAGCCTTGGCCTATATCATCTTCTTCCATATCCTTGCCGTGGGAGGCGCGATCAACAGTTCGCTCGTGACATTGTTGATCCCGGTCAGCGCCATCCTTCTCGGGAGATTGTTTCTCGGCGAGACGCTGGCACCCAACCATTTCGCTGGCATGGCGTTGATTTCTCTTGGCCTGCTGCTGATCGACGGCCGCCTGCTCCGGTTGTTTCGGCGCACAAAAAAATCATCCGGCAAGATGAGTAGCCTGTCCTGAAACTCCAGGCTATTCCGGCGGAGAATATCGCGACCAGACGCCTTTCTGGCCGAGCTTGGCCACCAGCGCCGCATGTGCCTCGCGCTCGGTTTCGCTGAGGCGCGGCGCGAGTGGGCGCGGTCTGGCGAGCGCGACGATCTCTTCTGCGAAAGAGTCGTCCTGATCCGACTTGCCGCCGCCGGAGTTGATGCCGAGGCCGAGCGCGGTCTGGCGACCGCCGATCATCTCGATATAGACTTCCGCCAGCAGCTCGGAGTCGAGCAGCGCCCCGTGCTTGGCGCGGTGCGAATTGTCGATGCCGTAGCGGCGGCAGAGCGCATCCAGCGAGTTCGGCCCCATCGGATGCTTGCGGCGCGCGAGCGCCAGCGTGTCGAGCACGCGCTCCGGCAGGATCGGCGGCAGCTCTATCCTTGCCAGTTCCGCATTGACGAAGCCCATGTCGAAGGTGGCGTTGTGGGCCACCCATCGGCCGTCGCCGAAGAAATCGATGATCTTGGCCGAGACCTCCTTGAAGGACGGCTTATCCTTCAGGAACTCGTCGGTGATGCCGTGAACGGCAAGCGCGTCCGGATGGACCTTGCGGTCGCCCGGATTGATGTAGAGGTGCAGGGTATTCCCGGTCGGGAAATGATTGACCAGCTCGATGCCGCCGATTTCGATGATGCGGTCGAGGCGATTGTCGAGGCCGGTGGTTTCCGTGTCGAAGATGATCTCGCGCATCAGCTCTCCTTACTCGCGGAGCGGCGCACATCCGCGATGATCTCATTCACCCGCTGCCGCGCCGCTTCGATGCCGTGGCCCGTATCGACAAGATAGTCGGCACGCTTGCGCTTTTCCGCATCCGGCATTTGGCGTGACAGAATCATGGCGAATTTTTCCTCCGTCATGCCCGGCCGGGCAAGTACCCTGTCGTGCTGAAGCTGTGGATCACAGGTGACGACGACGATGCGGTCGACGCGGGCATCGGCCCCGGATTCGAACAGCAGCGGAATATCGAGCACCACGAGATCGGCGCCGGCTTCACGATTGCGCTTGAGAAATTCTTCCTCACGCTCGCGAACCAGCGGATGGACGATCGCTTCGAGGCGCTTGAAAGCATCGGGGTCGTCGGCCAGCTTTCGGGCCAGCGCCTGCCGGTCGACGGCGCCGTCCTTGACGGTTCCCGGAAAGGCCGCCTCCACCAGCGGGGCCGCCTTGCCGCGATAAAGTTCGTGCACCGCCGCATCGGCATCGTTGACGGGAACGCCGGCGTCGGCGAACAGCCCGCCCGTCGTCGTCTTGCCCATGCCGATCGATCCGGTGAGACCGATGCGGATCATGCGTGCTTTTCCATGTCCGCGACGATGAGATTGCGCAGCGTCTCGTCCACCGCCGGCCGCCGGCCGAACCAGATCTCGAAACCGGGGGCGGCCTGATGGAGCAACATGCCAAGGCCGTCGACGATCGCAAAGCCCTGCGCTTCGGCCTGGGCGAGCAGCGGCGTCTTCAGCGGCACGTAGACGATATCCGTCACTACGGCATCCGCTGCCAGCGGCGTGAAATCGATGGCGGGGGCTGCTTCGCCATCCATGCCAAGCGAGGTGGTATTGATGAAAAGGCCGCTGCCGGTCATGACCTCGGCAAGCGCCTCCATGCCGTGGGCGTGGACCCGCGCGCCGAAGCGATCGGCGAGTTCCTGCGCCCGCGCCACCGTGCGGTTGACGATGTGGATCTCCCCCACCCCCCGGTCGCGCACCGCCTGGATCACCGCGCGGCTTGCGCCGCCGGCGCCGAGGATGACGGCCCGCCCGGCACGATCCCAGCCCGGACGGCGGGAATCGAGATTGGCGGTGAAGCCGCGGCCGTCCGTGTTGGTGGCGTGGAGCAGCCCGTCGCGCATCCAGAGCGTATTCGCTGCGCCGAGTTCTTCCGAGCGTTCGTCGGGCCGGTCGGCCAGGCTGTAGGCGAGTTCCTTATGGGGAATGGTCACATTGCCGCCGACGAAGCCGGACGAGCCGTTTTTCAGCGCCGCGATGAAAGCGGGGAAATCCTCGGCCGCCACCTCCCTCGCCTCGTAACTGCCGTGCAATCCATAGGTCTTCAGCCAATGGCCATGGATCATCGGCGAGCGCGAATGCCGCACCGGATAGCCGGTGACGAAGGCTTTGGCCCCAAATGTTTCACGTGAATCATCCATCGATCATTCCCAATTCGCGCAGTTTATCGAGGAGCGGCAGCATCGGCAGGCCAAGAATGGTGAAATAATCGCCGTCGATCCGGGAGAAGAGCTGTATCCCCTCGCCTTCCAACTGATAGGCGCCGACGCTACCCAGGGCCTTGTCTCCGACCCGCGTCAGGTGCCGGTCGATGAAATCCGCCGAAAGCGCCCGCATAGTGAGTTCGGCATGGGAGATATGCTCCCAGAGGATATCCCCGTTTCGAGCGAAGGCTATAGCGCTGTTCAGTCGGTGCGTCCTGCCCGAGAGCCGGGTCAGGTGGTTTGCGGCATCCGCGCGATCTGCGGGCTTATGAAAGACTTCGTCGCCCAGGGACATGGTCTGGTCGGAGCCGATCACCAGCGAGCCGGGATAGCGTCCGCTGACCTCCCTCGCCTTCGCCTTGGCAAGAACCAGCGCCACCGCATCCGGCCCCGCGCCGTCACGCGCCAGCGGCGCCTCGATGGCGCGCTCGTCGATATCGGCCGCGATCGCCGAAAAGCTCAAGCCCGCATTTTCCATGAGCATCCGCCGGAAAGGGCTCGACGAGGCGAGAATAAGAGGAGTGGTCATGGAATTCGGCCTTTCGAAGCACTCTTCTTTTGCGCTTAGCCATTTGATTTTACGCAATTCCGGACGCAAAACCGCTACGCACTTTTGCTGGAATTGCTCTAGCGTAGCTTGGGGCGCAGGGCAACAATCGCCGCCGCGGTCTCCTCGATCGAGCGCCTTGTGACGTCGATCACCGGCCAATTGTGCCGGGCGCAGAGCGAGCGGGCATATTTCAGCTCCTCGGCGATGGTCGCGCGGTCGGTATATTGGCTGCCGTTGAAGGTGCCGGTGGTGCCGAGCACACGGTTTTCGCGCACCTGCGAAATTCGATCCGTCGTCGCGATCAGGCCGACGATCAGCGGCTTCGTCGCCGCAAGCAAGGTGTCCGGCAGGGAGACGCCGTGCACGATCGGAATATTGGCAGTCTTGATGCCGCGATTGGCGAGATAGATGCTGGTGGGCGTCTTCGACGTCCGGCTGATGCCGACGAGCACCACGTCCGCCTCATTATAATCGTCCTGCATCTGGCCGTCGTCATGGTCCATGGTGAAGTTGAGCGCTTCGATGCGGGCGAAGTAATCGGCGTTCATAACGTGCTGCGCGCCGACCCGGCGGCGCGACGCCGTGCCGAGATAGGTCTGGAAGAGCGTCATTACCGGCTCGAGCACATTGGCGCAGGGCACGCCCATCTCCCGGCAGCGCTCATCGATGATGTCGGCAAGCTCCCGATCCACCACGGTATAAAGAACGATGCCGGGGCTCCGGTCGATCGCTTCGAGAACCGGCAGCAACTGCTTGCGGTTTCTGACCAGCGGATAGACGTGCTCGATCGGCTGGCTTGCGTGGAATTGTACCGATGCCGCACGCCCGGCGGAAATGAGAGTCTCTCCCGTCGAGTCAGAAATCAGGTGCAGATGGAAGAAGCTCCTGCGATTCTCCACGCTATTTTCCGCCCGCTGTTGATAAACTTGGATGAGCTAGAGCTAATGGCGGGGCGGTGTCTGAGGCAAGGGGAAAACCTCCGTCTTTTCCACAATTCGGATTTTCGGGAGGGGTCTTCAGGGTGGCTGTGGGCAATGTGGAAAAGTGGGAGCCTGGAAATACTGTCCCCAGCCTATCCACAGGCGGGCGATATAGCGGAGGCGAGCTAGCGCACGGATTTCCTTGATGGAATCGGCTTTTTCCGGTTTTGCAGGCCGAAGCTCCTCCAGCTTTTCCGTTCGCTCTTCATGAAACGCGACAAATCGCGCTGTCCGTGGATTCATTTTAATCCTTGATAGAAACAGACTCTAAGAAATAGAAACCTTTTAAAATATATTCGTTTTTTTATGGGGTAGGATGCGTTGAGCCAGGAATGCCGGAAAATCATGCGGGTGCTGAATGGGGAGACTGTCGCTCCCCCGCCGATCTGGCTGATGCGTCAGGCAGGACGCTATCTCCCCGAATATCGTGAGACGCGCTCCAAGGCCGGCAGCTTTCTCGACCTCTGCTATTCCCCGGAACATGCCGTCGAAGTCACACTCCAGCCGATCCGGCGCTATGGCTTCGATGCGGCCATTCTCTTTTCCGATATCCTCGTCATTCCGGACGGGCTGAAGCGAAATGTTCATTTCAGCGAAGGCACCGGCCCCGAGATGGACCCGATCGACGCCGCCGGCATTCGTGCGCTCGATGGTAAAGGCGCGCTGGCGCATCTCTCGCCGGTTCTGGAGACCGTGCGGCGTCTCAGGGCAGAGCTGCCCTCCGAAACCACGCTGCTCGGCTTCTGCGGCGCTCCCTGGACGGTTGCGACCTATATGATCGCCGGGCGGGGGACACCGGACCAGGCGCCGGCCCGTCTCTTCGCCTATCGCGAGCCGGAGGCTTTCGAACATCTGCTGATGCTGCTGGCAGACATTTCCGCCGATTATCTCGTGGCGCAGATCGATGCCGGCGCCGATGCGGTGCAGATCTTCGATTCCTGGGCCGGCGTGCTCGGCGAGGCGGAATTCGAGCGCTTCGCGGTAAAGCCGGTGGCGCGTATGATCGCCTCGATCAAGGCGCGGCGGCCGCAGGCAAAAGTGATCGCCTTCGCCAAGGGTGCCGGTTACCTCCTGAAATCGTACCGGCAGAAGACCGGCGCCGATGCGATCGGCCTCGACTGGTCGGTGCCGCTTTCCTTCGCCGCCGAGCTGCAGAAGGAAGGGCCGGTTCAGGGCAATCTCGATCCGATGCGGGTGGTCGCCGGCGGCAAGGCGCTGGAAGACGGGATCGACGCGATCCTGCAAACGCTCGGAAACGGCCCGCTAATCTTTAATCTCGGCCACGGGATCACGCCGCAGGCCGATCCCGACAATGTCACGGCGCTGGTTCGCCGCGTCCGTGCGCGGGGTGCATAAGATCATGGAACGCCAGACGGATGCCCGGCCCGGCGCTTATGCGCGCAGGCGGGCGCATATCGCGATCGCCTTCTTCATCCTTCTGGCGGTCGGCCTCTTTGCCTGGCATCCGGACAATCTCTATCTCTGGATCAAGGCATTCCACATCATCGCCGTCATCTCGTGGATGGCGGGGCTGTTCTACATGCCGCGGCTCTTCATCTATCATACCGATGCGGAGCCCGGCTCGGTGCAGTCCGAGACGTTCAAGGTGATGGAGCGCCGATTGCTGACCGTCATCATGAACCCGGCGATGATGCTGAGCTGGGTGCTCGGGCTTTATCTCGCCTGGTCGGTCTATGGTTTCCACGGCGGCTGGCTGCATGCGAAGATCGGTCTCGTCGTCCTGATGACGGTCGTTCATGTTTTCTTCAGCCGCTCCGTCCGCATCTTTGCGCGCGACGAAAACCGTCGCTCCGCGCGCTACTGGCGCTTCATGAACGAGGCACCGACGCTGCTGATGATTGCCATCGTGATTCTGGTGGTGGTGAAGCCCTTCGCCTGAGCGGCCAAAGGCCGCGGCGTTAATTTCGCTCATTTTCCGCGCCCCCCTTGCGGCCCCTCCCCTTAATCGCTATTTTCCCGCCATCTCTTCTTCGTGGCATGGTTCAGTTCACTCGCCCGCGATCCTTTCGCGGTCTCGAATCCGACAGACATCGCCTTTCCCCTATACATTCATTGAGTAAAAGACGGTCCCTTCATGGCTGAAATGAAGCTTCAAGAACTTAAGAACAAATCCCCGACCGATCTTCTGGCTTTCGCCGAATCGCTCGAAGTCGAAAACGCCAGCACCATGCGCAAGCAGGAACTGATGTTTGCGATCCTGAAAGTGCTGGCGAATCAGGACGTCGAAATCATCGGTGAAGGGGTTGTCGAAGTTCTGCAGGACGGTTTCGGATTCCTGCGTTCGGCCAATGCGAACTACCTGCCGGGTCCGGACGACATCTATATCTCGCCCTCGCAGATCCGCCGCTTCTCGCTGAAGACCGGCGATACCGTCGAAGGGCCGATTCGTGGACCGAAGGAAGGCGAGCGCTATTTCGCGCTGCTCAAGGTCAACACGATCAATTTCGACGATCCGGAAAAGATCCGGCACAAGGTTCACTTCGACAACCTGACGCCGCTCTATCCGAACGAACGCTTCCGCATGGAACTCGACGTTCCGACCTCCAAGGACCTGTCGCCGCGCGTCATTGATCTCGTGGCGCCGCTCGGCAAGGGCCAGCGTGGCCTCATCGTCGCGCCGCCGCGCACGGGTAAGACCGTTCTCCTGCAGAATATCGCCCACTCGATCACCGCCAACCATCCGGAATGCTATCTGATCGTGCTTCTGATCGATGAGCGTCCGGAAGAAGTGACGGATATGCAGCGCTCGGTGCGTGGCGAAGTCATTTCCTCGACCTTCGACGAGCCGGCCGTACGCCACGTCCAGGTCGCCGAAATGGTGATCGAAAAGGCGAAGCGTCTCGTGGAGCACGGTCGCGACGTGGTCATCCTGCTGGATTCGATCACGCGTCTTGGCCGCGCCTACAACACCGTCGTTCCCTCTTCGGGCAAGGTTCTGACCGGCGGCGTCGACGCAAATGCGCTGCAGCGGCCGAAGCGCTTCTTCGGCGCGGCCCGCAATATCGAGGAAGGCGGATCGCTGACGATTATCGCGACGGCGCTGATCGACACCGGCAGCCGCATGGACGAAGTGATCTTCGAAGAATTCAAGGGCACCGGCAACTCGGAAATCGTGCTCGACCGCAAGGTCGCCGACAAGCGCATCTTCCCGGCGATGGATATCCTCAAGTCCGGTACGCGTAAGGAAGACCTGCTCGTGCCGCGCCAAGACCTGCAGAAGATTTTCGTCCTGCGCCGCATCCTCGCCCCGATGGGCACGACTGACGCGATCGAATTCCTGATCGACAAACTGAAGCAGACGAAGAACAATCCGGACTTCTTCGACTCGATGAATACCTGATAATTAGCCGGATTCAATGATGATAGGAACGGGCCGTTGAACTGCGGCCCGTTCTTTCATTTTAAGCGGATCGATTCGTCTCCGAACCGAAATAGGCAACGACGATGAGCCATGCCACCGATACCATCTATGCCCTGTCGAGCGGTGGCCTTCCCGCCGGCGTCGCCGTCGTGCGCCTTTCGGGTGCGCGGGCGATAGAGATCGCGGAAACGTTGGTCGGCTCTCTGCCAACTGCCCGCGAAGCGACGCTAAAAACGATTCGGACTCGGAACGGTTTAACGCTCGATCAGGGACTGATCCTGACTTTTCCCGCGCCGGCGTCATTTACCGGCGAGGATTGCGTGGAGCTCCAGGTCCACGGCAGCAAGGCGGTCGTTGCTTCGCTTTTTGAGGAGCTCGCTGCTTTCGAGGACTGCCGACTGGCGGAGAACGGCGAATTCACCCGCCGTGCCCTTGAAAATGGAAAGATGGATCTTGTCGAGGTCGAGGGCCTGGCCGATCTGATTTCGGCCGAGACGGAAATGCAACGCCGCCTGGCAATGGAGCACAGCGCCGGCAAACTTTCAGCCCTTTACGATGGTTGGGCAGAGCGCCTGACGCGCGCGCGCGCCCTGATCGAGGCCGAGCTGGACTTCGCCGACGAGGACGACGTGCCCGGTTCCGTATCGGATCAGGTATGGACCGATATGACGGCGCTCGCGGTAGAGATTGAGCGACACCTTGAAGGCGCATCCTTCGGCGAGATTATCCGCGACGGTTTGAAGATCGTCATCGCCGGCGAGCCGAATGCCGGCAAGTCGAGCCTGATGAACGCTCTGGCGAAAAGAGAGGTGGCGATCGTCACAGACATCGCCGGCACGACGCGCGACGTGCTGCATGTCGATCTGGACATTGAGGGCTATGCAGTAAGGCTATACGATACCGCGGGCCTTCGGGAAACGGAAGAAGTGGTGGAGCGCGAAGGCATTCGCCGTGCCCTTCACACGATTGCGGAAGCGGACCTCGTGCTTTCCCTCGCCGAGATCGGGAAGGAGGCACGCGTAATCTTCGAAGGCTTTGAAGGCCGTGTCGTACGGATCGGTACGAAATGCGATTTGCACGATGCTGCCGGCGACTACGATCTTTTCCTTTCGGTGGTTACCGGAGCAGGCTTTGATGCATTGCACGATGCCATCAGGAATGAACTGTCCGTTCGCGCCGCCGGTTTTTCGCTGGCTTTACCAAGTCGTCTGCGTCATCGCGAGCTTCTCACAGAATCGCTTCGCCTATTACATCTTGCCTGCAAAGAAGATCAGGCGGGCTTGGATATTCGAGCGGAGTATCTTCGGCTCGCGGCGCATCGCCTTGGGCGGATCACCGGACAGGTCGATGTGGAAGACCTGCTCGACGTGATCTTCTCGGAGTTTTGTATCGGCAAATGATTCACGTGAAACGTTGTGGATCGGAAACCGACATAACGTTTCACGTGAAACCTTGACTCACGCGCGTCTTGTGGCAAACAGGGCGTCAAAGCTGGAGCTTTGTCATGTCCCATCTATCCTATGATGTCATCGTCGTTGGCGGCGGCCATGCTGGCTGCGAGGCGGCCGCTGCTGCGGCGCGCATGGGCGCGAAAACCGCTCTCCTCACCCACCGGCGCGAGACGATTGGCGTGATGTCTTGCAACCCGGCGATCGGTGGCCTCGGAAAGGGCCATCTGGTTCGCGAGATCGACGCACTCGACGGACTTATGGGCCGCGTTGCCGATGTGGCAGGCATCCAGTTCCGCATGCTGAACCGGAAGAAGGGTCCCGCCGTGCGCGGACCGCGGACGCAGGCAGATCGTCGGCTTTATCGAGAGGCTATGCAACGTGAAATCGAAGGCATCGCCAATCTCGACGTGATCGAGGGCGATGCTTTTGACCTCTCCATCGAGAATGGCCGCGTTGCGGCTGTCATCACGAAAGATAGCCGGATTCTAAAATGCGGCGCCGTGGTTTTGACGACCGGTACCTTCCTGCGTGGATTGATTCACATCGGTGACCGGAAGATCCCTGCCGGGCGCGTCGGAGAAGATCCCTCACTTGGTCTGTCAGGTACCCTTTCCCGGTTCGGCCTGCAACTCGGTCGGCTGAAGACGGGCACGCCGGCACGCCTGGATGGCCGCACGATCGATTGGGATTCGGTCGGCCGTCAGGGCGCCGATGACGAGCCTGTCCCCTTCTCCTTTATGACCGATCGCATTCTAAACCGGCAGATCGAATGCGGTGTGACGCGCACGACGCCGGCGACCCATAAGATCATTGCCGATAATCTCAAGCGCTCGGCCATGTATTCCGGTCAGATCGAAGGCGTCGGCCCGCGTTACTGTCCGTCGATCGAGGACAAGATCGTCAAATTCGGCGAGCGCGACGGGCATCAGATTTTTCTGGAGCCGGAAGGACTGGACGATGACACCGTTTATCCGAACGGCATTTCGACCTCCCTCCCCGCCGATATCCAGGATGCGTTCATTCACACGATACCCGGCCTTGAACGGGTAACGATCAAGCAACCCGGCTATGCCATCGAATACGACCACGTCGATCCGCGGGAGCTGAAGCCATCGCTTGAAGTCAAGAAGATTCCCGGTCTCTTCCTCGCCGGGCAGATCAACGGCACGACGGGCTATGAGGAAGCAGGCGCGCAGGGGCTTGTGGCCGGGCTTAATGCGGCGCGCTACGCTGGAGACGGCGATGCGATCCATCTGAGCCGCACCGAATCCTATATCGGGGTGATGATCGACGATCTTACGTCCCGTGGTGTTGCCGAACCCTATCGCATGTTTACGTCGCGTGCGGAGTATCGCCTTTCGCTTCGGGCCGATAATGCCGATGTCCGGCTCACGCCGGTTGGCCAGGCGATCGGCTGCGTTGGCGCTGAGCGCTCAAGGCGGTTCGGTGCTTATCTCGCGAATATGGATGCCGGCCGCGCGATGCTGAAGGAGCGCAACCTGACACCGAACGAAGCGGCGAAGGTGGGCATTGTGCTGAACCAAGATGGGCAGCGGCGGACAGCCTACGATCTGCTCGCCTATCCTGACCTATCGATCGATTCGTTATCGCAACGATGGCCGGAGCTGAAGCAACTGAACCCGAAGGTCGCCGAGGCGTTGGCGATTGAAGCGGCCTATGCGGTTTATATGGATCGGCAGAGCACGGATATCGCACAGGTAAAGCGGGACGAGGAAAGGCTTATTCCGCCCACCTTCGACTTTACCGAACTCTCCGGCCTTTCGAACGAATTGAAGCAGAAGCTCGAACGCGCGCGTCCCGGCAATATTGCTCAAGCGGCGAAGGTAGACGGCATGACGCCGGCGGCGTTGCTGTTGCTTCTGACCTGTTTGCGGAAGATGGACACTAAGCGACCGCTGGCATCATAGTTCACCTTAGAAGAGTCATCCGATGGAATTGAACGGCGTACGTGTTTCACGTGAAACACAGGAACGTTTGGAGTTGTTTGCCGCACTTTTTAGGAAGTGGGCAAAGTCGATCAATCTCGTGGCCCCCTCTACTCTTGAGGATTTGTGGTCGCGGCATATTGCCGACAGCGCGCAGATTTTTCAGCTTCAGCCGGCGCCGGTGACGTGGGCGGACCTCGGGAGTGGTGGTGGATTTCCGGGGATCGTGACGGCTATTTTTCTCGCGGAACTCAAGGCGGGGCATGTACACCTGATCGAGAGCAACAACAAGAAAGCGGCGTTTCTGCGCACTTGCCTGCGCGAATGTGAGGGGCGCGGGACGGTCCATGCGGAGCGGATCGAAGAGGCGACCAAACTCATTCCCAATGTCGATGCGATCTCTTGCCGCGCGCTGGCGGAGCTGGATCAACTGTTTTCCTATGCGCAGCCCTGGCGGCAACGGAACGAAAATATCCGGATGTTGCTGCACAAAGGCCGGGATTACCAGCGCGAGGTCGACAAAGCGCGTGGTGATTGGGAATTCGATCTGGTAGAACACCAAAGTACCGTCGAGCGCGATTCCGTCATTCTGGAAGTTACGCAGCTGCGGCGAAAGAGCCAATCTTGAGCGGGTAGCGGCTATGGCAGGCGAAAAGAACCGGATTATCACCATCGCAAACCAGAAGGGCGGCGTTGGGAAAACCACGACGGCGATCAACCTTGCGACAGCCTTGGCTGCGATCGGCGAAAAGGTGTTGATTGTCGATCTCGATCCGCAAGGCAACGCCAGCACCGGCATGGGTATTGACCGGCGCGATCGCAAGCTCTCCTCCTATGATCTCCTCGTCGGCACCCACGGCATTTCCGATGTCGTTGTGGAGACTGCGGTTCCCAATCTCTTTATCGTGCCTTCGACGATGGACCTGTTGGGCATCGAGATGGAGATTGCGCAGCAGAGCGACCGTGTCTTCCGCCTTCGCCGAATGCTGGAAAGCCCGGAGGCGCTGGCCTTCTCCTATATTCTCGTCGACTGCCCGCCCTCCTTCAATCTGCTGACGATGAATGCCATGGCGGCGGCGCATTCGGTTCTCGTGCCCTTGCAGTGCGAGTTCTTTGCGCTCGAAGGCCTCAGCCAGCTTCTGGAAACGGTGGATCAGGTTCGGCGGTCGATCAATCCGAGCCTGGATATTCAGGGCATCGTGCTGACGATGTTTGACTCGCGGAACAATCTGGCACAGCAGGTGGTCAGTGACGTGCGTACCCATCTCGGCGAGAAGGTCTATCACACGCTGATCCCGCGCAATGTTCGCGTCTCTGAAGCGCCTTCTTACGGCAAGCCGGCGATCCTTTATGATCTGAAGTGCGCTGGCAGTCAGGCCTATCTGCAACTGGCTTCGGAAGTGATTCAGCGTGAGCGGCAACGCAAGGTTGCTGCGTAGGTTGCGGCGGCAAGATAGCGAGTGAAATGTGATGAGTGACGATCTTTCCAAACGACGCCTTGGCCGAGGGCTTGCTGCCCTGATCGGTGAAATGGATCAGCCGGTCCCGGTGGATGCTGGCAAGGCACCGATCAATCCGGACCGGATGGTGCCGATCGAATTCGTCACCCGCAACCCCAAAAATCCTCGCCGCTATTTCGACGAGACCGAACTTCATGATCTGGCGAGCTCGATCCGGCAGCATGGCATCGTTCAGCCGATCGTCGTTCGGACGGTGAATGACGGAAAATATGAAATCATAGCCGGCGAAAGACGCTGGCGCGCGGCCCAGTTGGCGGGACTTGTCGAGATTCCCGTCATTGTGAGGGATGTCGACGACAAGACGGCGTTGGAAATCGCCATCGTCGAAAACGTGCAACGATCGGACCTCAATCCGCTGGAAGAGGCACTCGGCTATGAGCAGCTGATCGCGGAGCATGGGTATACGCAGAATGATCTTGGCGAGATCATCGGCAAGAGCCGAAGCCATGTCGCCAATTCGCTGCGACTTCTGAAGCTCCCCGATCCAGTGCGCGACATGCTCGCCGCAGGTTCGCTTTCTGCTGGCCATGCTCGCGCGCTAATTCCGACCTCCGATCCTTCGGCGCTGGCGAAGATGGTCGTTTCGAAGGGCATGTCGGTTCGCGATGCCGAGCGCCTGGCCCAGAACGATATCCGCTCCCAGAGCGATCCCCGGCCGGCGTCGGCGCGGCGGGATGAGAAGGATTCCGATACGCTGGCGCTGGAGCGCACGCTGTCCGATGCGCTCGGTCTCGACGTCGCGATCAATCACAAGGGCAGCGGCGGCCAGGTGCGGATTTCATACAAGACGCTCGAGCAGCTTGAGGAGATTTGCCGCCTTCTGGAGCGGCGCTGACCTCGGCGAAGACAGCGCTTAATCGGCGTCTTTATCCCTTGCGGGCGGATTGCAGCGTGGTCGAGAGCAGCGTGTGGAGAGCGATGCTTTCCTCCAGTGCGCCGCGCTGACGGCTCTGGAGAATGGCGGCTTGGAGGCGGTTCATTTCGCGGGCGATCGCGGCAGCATTCCAGGTTCGCAGGGCCTGTTCTATGACAGGCTTCCGGCGGAAATGCAGGTGGCGGCCGAGCGTTTGCATCACCTGAGCCGGCTGGAGGCGTTTTTCATCCATTTCTGCCCGCATGGTGTCGAGAAGCTGGAATTGGCGAAGGCAGCCCTGCAGGACGAGGAAGATCGGCGTCTTGGAGCTGACGATCTTCTGGACGGCTCGTAAATAGGCGTCGGCATCGCCTTTCAGGATCGCATCGACGGCGTCGTCGGTGGAAATGGCGCTGGCATCGCCGATGATATCGTTGACATGGGTTTCGTCGACCGTGCCTTCATTGCGGCAATAGAGCGCCAGTTTTCTCACTTCGTTACGGGACGCGATCCGGTCGCCGCCGAGGAGTTCCAGCAGGCGCTGGCGCGCCTCCGGCGTGATTCGCAGGCTGCTCGCCGCCAGTTCGCTGTCGATCAGCGCGTTGAGCGCGCGGGCATCGTCGGCGTAACAAGGGACGGCAATGACGGAACGCGCGCCTTCTGCGACCTTGCGAAGGGCGGCGGTCTTTTTCAAGTCGCCGGCCTCGATGATCAGGAAACTGCCCTCCGGCGGATTGGTGGCGAGGACCTGCAGCGCGTCGACGATGCCTTTTTCGTTCGCGGCGCCGCGGATCCAGACAAGTTTCTCGCCGCCAAACAGGCCGATGGCGTTCATTTCGTCAAGAAGCCTGCCGGGATCGCTGCCGACATCGCCGGCATCCATCTTCAGGAGTGAAAAAGGGTCATCGAGAGAGACGTTCGTCTTTGCGGCCAGTGCTGCGGCGCGCTCCGAAACGAGCCCGCGATCGGGCCCGTAGATCAGGAACATGCGATGCTGGCGCATCGCCGATTGCAGAAATCCGTCGAACTCGTGAGATTTGATCTCCGCCATGAGCCGCTCTGCCTGTCAGCGGCTGAGTGCTGCTGCGATATCCATACCCACCAGTTCGGCGGCTTCATGCGCGGCCCGGTCTTCCGCATCCCGTTCGGCGCGGAGTTTGGTGAACTCCTGCGGCGGCAGATCGACGAGTGCCGTGGCGGCCCGGCTGCCGGCCTTGATGACCTTGCCGTCGGCCGCGGTCTTCAGGACGTAGGATACCGTGACCGTCGTGCGGCCGGCGGCTGACGTATCCGATGACGGCAGGTAGATCACGCCCTGCAGCGCCGAGCTGACGCTGAGGCTGACCATATATTTCGGGTTGACCGCTTCCCCAGTTCCGCCGCCGGCGATGAAGATCAGGCGATTGCGGACTTCGAGCCCGACGCGCGAACCGACGTCCGCGAAGCCGACCGAGGCGAGCTTGGTCTTGACGCCGGTGCTCTCGGCATAAAGAGGGCGCACCTGGCAGGAGGACAGCGTGCCGGCAACGGCCACCAGCACGGCTACGCCCGCGACGCGGACGAGCTTGACGATGAAATCAGACGACAATGTTCACGATCCTCTGTGGAACGACGATGATCTTCTTTGGCGCCTGACCATTCAATGCGCTTTTGACCGCATCCAGTTCGAGGACCGCAGCCTGGACGGCATTTTGATCTGCCTCGCGCGCGATTGTCAATTCGGCTCGCTTCTTGCCGTTGATCTGCACCGGCAGGACGATTTCGTTTTCGACGACCAGCGCTTCGTCATAGGTCGGCCAAGCGGACATCGAGACGAGCCCGTCATTGCCGAGAACCGCCGAGCATTCCTCGGCGAGATGCGGCGTGATAGGCGCAACGATGGCGATCAGGATTTCGACGGCGTTGCGCACGGCGGCGCAATAGGCCGTGTTGGCGCCGCCGGCGGCAACCTTGGCAAGCGCGGGCGCCAGCATGTTCACCAGCTCGTAGATGCGCGCCACGGCTTTGTTGAAGGCGAGCTTGTCGTAATCGCCCTGAACAGCCTTCAGCGTCTTGTGCGCGGCTTGCGAAATCGGCAGCGCTTCGCCATCCGTAGCCGGCTTTGCCTGAACGGTCTTCAGGGCCTCGGCGGCTTCCGAAACCAGACGCCACAGGCGCTGGGTGAAGCGATGCGCGCCCTCGACGCCCGCCTCCGACCAGATCACGTCGCGGTCTGGCGGGGAATCGGAGAGCACGAAGAAGCGGGCAGTATCGGCGCCGTAGGAGGCGATGATATCGTCCGGATCGACGACGTTCTTCTTCGATTTCGACATTTTTTCGATCGAGCCGATCGCGACGTCCTCGCCGGTCGACAGGAGCACGGCGCGGCGCTGGCCGTCGATCTCCTCGATGCGGATATCGGCGGGCGCCACCCATTCGCGGCTCATGCCCGAGCCTCGGCTATAGGTCTCATGCACCACCATGCCCTGGGTGAAGAGGCCCTTGAATGGCTCCTTGACATCGACATGGCCGGTTTCGCGCATGGCGCGGGTGAAGAAGCGCGAATAGAGCAGGTGCAGGATCGCATGCTCGATACCGCCGATATACTGATCGACCGGCAGCCAGCGGTTGGCGGCGGCGCTATCGGTGGGCTGGCTCTCCCAGGGGGCGGTGAAGCGCGTGAAATACCAGCTCGAATCGACGAAGGTGTCCATCGTGTCGGTTTCGCGGCGCGCGTCCTTGCCGCAATGCGGGCAGGCGACATGGCGCCAGGTCGGATGGCGGTCGAGCGGGTTGCCCGGCTGATCGAAGGTCACGTCGTCCGGCAGCTTCACCGGCAGGTCCTTCTTCGGCACGGGAACGACGCCGCAATCCTCGCAATGGATGACCGGGATCGGGCAGCCCCAATAGCGCTGGCGGGAAATACCCCAGTCGCGCAGGCGGAAATTGACCTTGCGT
>Ga0153956_1001328_pt1 | contig 22256 bp, 20 predicted proteins | sample TSFL040MetaG_FD_104704 | JGI IMG/M metagenome (GOLD analysis project Ga0153956, IMG submission 104704) | Attine ant fungus gardens microbial communities from Florida, USA - TSFL040 MetaG | ecosystem: Host-associated > Fungi > Mycelium > Unclassified | place: USA: Florida, Wekiwa Springs... | reverse complement strand
GCCTTCGGTCTGTTCGATCCAGATGCCGAGGATATCCTTGGTGCCATCGGGCAGGATGCCGAGCGCGATGTACACCGCTTTGTTGCGCACGAACCCCTCGTCGCGGATCTTGACCCGGATCGCGTCGGGCCGGAGGCAACGCCCCACAGGGGCGGTAACAACACCAGCGGATAGCAGGCGTCGAGCGACCGGCCCTGCCATTCCGTGACCATCTCAAGCACCGCGTCAGTGATCGTCGAGATCAGATCGGGCGAGACATCGATGCCGTACAGCTCCTCCAGATGCCCTCGAATCTCGCGCACATTCATGCCGCGCGCGTACATCGACACGGCTTGTCGGGGAAATGATCCCCCGGATCATTTCCTGATCCGGCACGCTGTCGTCGAAGTCGGGGAAGCGCCGCTGGCATTTGGCGATCAACTTCGGGTCGAACATGCCGACCCGGTCGCGGGGGATGTCCAACGTCACCTGCGACGTGCCCGAACGTCATCTTCCACCCGACAGAGTCACGCATAGTCGCGGTGATCGACTGGGAATTGTCGACCCTGGGGCATCCGCTCGCCGACTTCGCCTATGGCGCCATGACCTATCGGATGCCGCCGCAGATCGTCGCGGGTCTGGCGGGAGCGGACATTCGCCGGCTGAGGATACCCGACGAGCAGGCTTATTGCGCAGCCTATTGCGCCCGTGCGGAACGCAACGGTACCGGCCATGCCGCCAAATGCGATCCGCGCGGCGCTGACCGTGCCGCCGTCGAACCGAAGCGCGAAGGCGCCGCAGACTGCCGAAATGTCGCTGTCGAACCGCTTCGACAGTTTGGCGATATGGATGACCGTGTCCGGCGATGGGCGCGGGATGAACACGCTTTCGACGAATTCGCCCGGGGCGCGGTCTTGCCTGCCATAGGCGATGAAGAAATCCTCGAGCGGGATGGCGCGCCGTTCATGGCCCCTGCGCAGGGTCAGCCTGGCGCCGAGCGCGATCAGCGCGGGGGGCGTGTCGCCGATCGGGGAGCCGTTGGCGATATTGCCGCCGATCGTGCCCGAATTGCGCACCTGCGTCCCCGCGATGCGCCGCACCAGCTCGCCCAGTGCCGGATGCAGCCGCCCCATCGCGTCCCAAGCTTCCGAGTAACGGACCCCGGCGCCCAGGCGCAGACCGGCGGATGTTTCCTCGATCGCGCGCAGGTCGGCAATGTCACCGATGAAGATCATCGTCCCCAACTCGCGCATCTGCTTGGTCACCCAGAGGCCCACGTCGGTCGCGCCGGCGACGATCCTTGCATCGGGATGCTCCAGGAGAAGGTTGGCGAGCGCGTCGGCGCTTCGTGGTGCGAACCAGCCCGGCCCGTGTTCCGCATGGCCGAGCCCGCTCAGGAGGCGGCTGTCGAGGTCGGAGGTGCAGGAACCGGCGGGAACGGCCGCGCCAGAGGCGAGGATCGGGCCATAGCCGGTGCATCGGCACAGATTACCCGAAAGGACGTCGGCGACCCCCCGTCCTTCCGTTCCGAGCCCACCGAGCGCGCGAGCGTGCAGGCTCATCACGAACCCCGGTGTGCAAAAGCCGCATTGCGAGCCGTGACGCTCGACCATCTCGTGCTGGACAGGGGCCAGCGCACCGCCGCGCGCGAGACTCTCGACCGTCATCAGCGCCTTGCCGTCCAGCATCGGCGCGAACATGATACAGGCATTGACCGCACGCCATCTCACGCCGTGCGTTGCGTTGCGCTCGCCCAGCAGCACGGTGCAGGCCCCGCAATCGCCTTCCGCGCATCCTTCCTTGGTGCCGGCCCGGCCCAGGCGTGTGCGGATCAGGTCGAGCGCGGTTTCGGTCGCGCCGACCTCCATTGCCATGATCTCCCCATCGAGGAGGAAGCGGATCGCCATCAACTCCCCCTGTAGGTCGAATAGCCATAGGGCGAGACGAGCAGCGGGACATGATAATGCCCGCCGCCCGGCGCGATCCCGAAGTCGACCTTTACGATGTCGAGAAAGGGCGGCTCGGGCAGCGTGACGCCATTGGCGCGGAAATAATCGGCGACGTCGAACTCCAGACGGTAGCGGCCCGGCGCCAGCGGCGCCGTGGCCAGATCGGGGCAGCGCCCGTCACCATCGGTAAGACCCGCCACCACTGTGCCGTCCGGCCCGAACAGGCCGATCGCCATGCCCGCCGCCGGCCTGCCGTGCGCGGTGTCGAGGACATGGGTGGACAAGGTACAGCCGGAGCCGGTCATTGCGGAGTCCCCGCCGCGATCCAGGCGCCGAGCCTTTCCCGCTCGGCCTTGGTCATTCCGGTGCTGTTGCCGAGCGGCATGATCTCGGCGTCCACGGCGACCTTGCGGATTCGCGGTGCGAGCGCGCTGACATGCTCCCGGGTGTCGAGCACGACCCCCAAGGGTGGGGTAGCAAAGGCGGGATTGGTGGGATGCGCACTGTGGCAGGCTGCACAATGCTTTGCGAGCAGCGGCGCGATATCGCCGGCGTAGCTGAGTCCCCAGGCGGAAGGGGACGAGACGTTCGCGTTGGTCGCCGCAGCCTTGTTTGGAACGGCAATAGCTTGTGCCGGCATGGGCGCGGCTGGTTCTGACGCGGCGTCGACGTGGGGCAGCGTCTCTTTCTCGATCGAGACATAGGTGACGCTGACGAAAGCCAGCGCGGCCGCGACGGCCATGGCCTGTCCGGTCGCCTCGCCGCGATGCCGCAGGTTGAATATATGCCGCACGGCGACGCCGGTCAGGCCCAGCAGCGCCAGCACCAGCCACGGCCGCGCCGCGCCATACGTCATGGGATAGTGGTGGCTGACCATGATGAACAGCACAGGCAAGGTCATATAATTGTTGTGAACGGAGCGCTGTTTGCCGGCCTTGCCGAGCGCCGGGTCGGGGACCTGCCCCGCCACAAGGGATGCTACGGCTTTCCGTTGGTTCGGAATGATGACGAAGAAGACATTGGCGGCCATCACCGTGCCCAGCATTGCGCCGATATGGAGGTAAGCCGCGCGGGTATTGAACACGTCGTTGAGCAGGATCGCCGCACCGAGCAGAAAGGCGAACCATAGCACGCCGATCAGCCGGTTGTTGTCCTTGATCGGTGACCGGCAGAGGGAGTCATAGAACAGCCACCCGATGACAAGCGCGGCAAGTCCGATCGCGATCGCCGCCGGCGGGCTGAGCGCCGCCTTGGACGGATCGATCAGAAAGCTCTGCGCACCAACATAATAGACCAGCACCAGCAGCGAAAAGCCCGAGAGCCAGGTGAAATAGGCTTCCCATTTGAACCAGTGCAGATCCTCCGGCATCCGGCTCGGCGTGACCTGGTATTTCTGCTTGTGATAGAAGCCGCCACCATGAACCGACCATAGCTCGCCCGAGGCTTCGCCCGTCGCGGGCGGTGTCAGGTGATTGTCGAGCCAGATGAAATAAAATGATGACCCGATCCATGCGATGCCCGCGGTCAGGTGAAGCCAGCGGAGCGCCAGGTTCAGCCATTCGGCAAGATCGAACGTCATGCCCGTTCCTCCAGTCGCAATTGGGTGATCTTGCCGATCTCGTCGATCGCTGTTTTAGTCTCGGTGTCGCGATCGTTCTCCAGCCGCCTTTCCATTGCGGCGAAGATGCCGGCCTTGTCGGTCAGCCGGACGCAAATGATGAAGGGAAAGCCGAACCGCTCGCGATAGCGGGCGTTGAGATCATGGAAGCGCGCGAATTCCTCCGGGGTCAGCCGGTCCAGCCCGGCCGAGGCCTGTTCGGCGGCCGAGGCGCAGGTCAACATACCATCGATCGCCGCCTTGCCCGCCAGTTCCGGGTGGGCGCGGATCAGCGCCAGCCGTTCCTCGTCGGTGGCGTCCGCCACCACCGCCATCAGGTCGGCATGCCGGTCGCCCGATGCGGGCCGCGCGTCGGCGCGTTCTTCCACCCAGGGGGAATGTTCGAACAGCGCCGTCAATGCGTGCCGCCTTCCAGCGAAACGTGCGCGGAGACGACCTTCCAGCCCCCGAATGGACCATCGGGGAATTTGACCCAGCTCTGGCTCTGGCGACCGCGTCGATCCGAGCCGTCACGGAAGAATTCCGCGTCCGCGGTGGCGAAGGAATCGCCATAGACGGTGATCGCTGCCCGGCCGAGCTTACGCTGTGGTGATCCACCGCGTCCCTTGCGAAACGCCCGGATTTCCTCGATCCCGTAGAGCACCTCGCCCACGCCGTAGCGGTTGGTGGTCGGCGCATCATGGAACAGCGCGTCCATGGCGGACACGTCATCGGCCATCAGCGCGCGTTCATAGGCATGGAAGGCGGCGATGACCTCGGCCAGAAGCATAGGATCGTTTATGGCAATGGGTGCGCGCGTCATGCCGGATGCACCTCCATCCAGTGCCGGGCGATATCGATGCGGCGGGTGAACCATGCCTCGCCGCTGTCGATCACATGGTCGAGGAAGCGCGCGACGGCGCGGGCGCGGCCAGGGCGTCCGGCGATACGGCCGTGCAGGCCGACCGACATCATCCGGCCGCCTTCCACGCGCAGCTGTTCGAACGTGTCGCGCAGATAGCGGAAGAACTGCTCGCCCTCGGTGAAGCCGTTCAAGGCCACGAACTTCATGTCGTTGGCGTCGAGCGAATAGGGGACGATCAGCTGTGCCCTGCCATAGCGGCGATCCCAATAGGGCAGGTCGTCGGCATAGCTGTCGGCGTCGTAGAGGAAGCCCCCGTCCTCCACGACGAGCCGGGCGGTGCTGGGACTGGTGCGGCCCTGATACCAGCCGAGCGGGCGGCGGCCGGTCAGGCGCGCGTGAACCTCGATCGCGCGCGCGATATGCTCGCGCTCCACGGCTTCCGGCACGGATTGATAATCGATCCAGCGCCAGCCGTGGCTGGCGATTTCCCAGTCGGCCTCGAGCATCGCATCGACCGCGTCAGGATTCTTCTCCATCGCGCTGGCGACGCCAAACACCGTGACCGGCACGGCGCGTTCGGTGAAGAGCCGATGCAGCCGCCAGAAGCCGGCGCGGCTGCCATATTCGTAGAGGCTCTCCATCGCCATCGCCCGTTCGGGATAGGTCGCTGCGCCGACCATGTCGGAGAGAAACCCTTCGGAGCGCGCGTCGCCGTTCAGCACCGAACTCTCGGCGCCTTCCTCATAGTTGACGACGAACTGCACTGCGACGCGCGCGCCGCCCGGCCAGCGTGGATCGGGCGGCGTGGCGCCATAGCCGACCAGATCGCGGCTCACGGCGTCGCGTCCCAGGCGGCGAGCGCGGCATCGACACCGGCGCCCGGCGGACAGGCGAAGCCTTCGGCCCGAAGCAGTGTCTCCAGCGCGCTCATCGTGATCGCGACCTTGTGCTTCATGGCGTTGTAGCCCATCGCGCCGATCCGCCAGACCTTGCCCGCCAGCGGACCGAAGGCGGTGCCGATCTCGATCTCGAAATCCTCGCGCATCCGGCGGCGCACCGCTTCTGCGTCGACGCCTGCGGGGATGTGGATGGCGGTGACGTTAGTCATGCGATGGGCATCATCGCCGAAGACGGTCAGCCCCATCGCCCGCGCCGCCGCGGTCACCGCCGCCCCGGCGCGGGCATGGCGGGCGAAGCGCGCCTCCAGCCCTTCGGCGAGCGCCACGCGCGCGCATTCGCGGGCGCCGTAAAGCATGGTCGTGGCTTCGGTATGGTGATTGAGGCGCTTCTCGCTCCAATAGTCCATCACCATGGCGAGGTCGAAATAGTTGGAGCCGATGCGCGGGCCGTGGCCATCGGCGATATCGTCGCGCCGGATGCCGCCCTCGACATGGCGCCGCGCGAAAATGTGCTCGGCGGCGCGGTCGGATATCGTAATGGGTGCGGAGCCTGAAGGGCCGCCGAGGCATTTCTGCAATCCACCGGTGACGACATCGGCGCCCCAGCGATCAGCGGCGATCGCCATGCCGCCGATGGTGGCGGTGGCATCGACGTAGGAGAATGCGCCCGCCGCGCGGCACAGCTCGCCCAGGCCATCGAGCGGTTGTGCCATCGTCGTCGAGGTATCGCCATGTACGGTGGCGACGACCTTCGGGCCATGCCGCTCGATCGCCGCCGCGATGGCATCCATCGGCACGACCTCGCCCCAGGGGGCGTCCACCGTCGCGATGGTCGCACCGATGCGCTGGAGGATTTCCTTGAGCAGCAGGCCGAACCGCCCGAAGTTCACCACGGCCACGGTGTCGCCCGGCTCGACCAGCGAGACCAGCGACGCTTCGATACCGGCGCGTGCGGTGCCGTCGACGAGGAAAGTCCAGCGGTTCTCCGTCCCGAACACCGGGCGGTACAGCGCCATGACCTGCTCCATATAGCCGGTCATCTCAGGATCGAACTGCCCCAGCAGGTCAGCCGACATCGCCCGCAGCACCCGCGGGTGCGCGTTGACCGGACCCGGACCCATCAGCAGCCGCTGTGGCGGATCGATCTCGCTGAAATAGCGGGGGTCAAGGCCGGTCAATATATTCTCCCAGTCGATCGATGAAAGCGAGCATCACCCCGAGCGCCGCCTCGGCATCGGCGGGTTCGACATGCTCGGCGGGGTTGTGGCTGATGCCGTCACGGCAACGGATGAACAGCATCGCGGTGGGGCAGAGCGATGCCATCATCATCGCATCGTGCCCGGCGCCGCTGGCGAGCCGGCGCACAGGGTGGCATCGCGTCGCCATCGCAGCACCCAGCCACTCCGTCAGGACCGGGTCGCATGGGCTGGCCGGCAGATCATAGATCAGTTCGGCGGCAAAGCCGATGCCGCGCCGGTCGGCGATGGCGCGGGCCTCGGAGACGATCGCATCGGCGGCATGGTCACGCGCCGCCGGATCAAGCGCACGCACGTCGAGCGTCACCATGACCTGTCCGGCGATGACGTTGGGCGCGCCGGGGCTTGCCTCCAGAACGCCCACGGTGGCGACCAGATCCTCGCTGCCGGCGCTCCCGATGCGTTCGGCAGCGAGCACGATTTCGGCAGCGGCGGCCAGCGCGTCGCGGCGCAGGCGCATCGATGTGGTGCCGGCATGCCCGGCCTTGCCCGTCAGCGTGATCCGCCAGCGCAATTGCGCCGCAATGCCGGTGACCAGACCCACCGCCAGCCCGTCGGCGTCCAGTACCGGACCCTGTTCGATATGCGCCTCGAGATAGGCGAGCGCCTGAGCGTGGCGGGCTCCAGGCAGGCCGGCGGGTGTCGCGCCAAATTCTCCGAGCGCCGATGCGAGCGTGACGCCGTCGGCGTCCACCATGTCGGGAACGTCGCCGAGCAGGCCGGCGACCGCGCGGCTGGTCAGCATCGCGCCTGGAAAGCGCGAGCCTTCCTCATCACCGAAGGCGATCACCTCGATCGGGAAGGGGAGCCGTCGCTTCTTTGCCTGAAGTTCCGCCACCGCTTCGATGCCGAGCATGATGCCCAGGGGACCATCATACTTCCCAGCATCGCGTACGCTGTCGATATGGCTACCAATGATAAGCGCCGGGCCGTCGCGCAGGCCCTCATAACGGCCGATCACGTTGGTCGCGGCGTCCGTCGTGACGTTCATGCCGGCCTCGCGCATCCATTCGGACAGAGTATCCGTGGCGGCGCGCCAGCTCGGAGACAGCCAGCCGCGATACAGGCCGCCTTCCATGTCGCTATAGGGCGCGACGCTCAATATGTCGCACCGCGCGACCGCGCGCGCGCCGCCGGGATGGAGGCTCACCATGCCGCCACCCCGCCGTCGCTGCGTGGATCAGTGGCACCGTCAAGCCGGCCATCGGCGCGGTGCACGATCGCACCGGCATGACCCATCATCGCGGTCAGCGGGCCGACACGCTCGACATGATGCCCTGCCCGGGCGAGGTCGGCATAAAGGGAACCGTCGAAACCATCCTCGATCTTGAGGCTGGTGGATTCCTCGCCCCATGTCCGGCCGAGCAGCCTGTGCGGGCTGCTGGTCGCGGTCTGCAGATCCATGCCGAAGCGGGCGTAGCGGCTGAACAAAGCAGCCTGCGTCTGTGGCTGGCCCTCGCCGCCCATCGTGCCATAGGCCATCACCCGGCCATCGGTGAATTTGGCCAGCGCGGGATTGAGCGTATGGAACGGCTTGCGTCCCGGCTTGAGAGCATTCCAGCCGGTTTCCGCGAGCCGGAAGCTGGCACCGCGGTTCTGCCAGGTGATCCCGGTTTTCGGCAGCACAAGTCCGGAGCCGAATTCGAAATAGGTCGATTGGATGCACGAGACGACCTGTCCACGCGCGTCGGCCGCGGCGAACCAGCAGGTGTCGCCCCACTGCAGCGGCTGGGGCCAAGGGAGCGCGCGAGCGGGATCGATCCGCACTGCGATCGCATCGAGCGCGGCGGTATCGTCGAGCAGCGCCTGCGGATCGACGTCCATGTATAGCGGATCGCCGCAATGCCGGTCGCGCCACAGGAACGCCTGCTTGGTCGCTTCGACAAAGGCATGGACGTAATCGAACCCGTCCGGCGCGTCCGCTGCAAGCCGGTCGAACAGCGCCAGGATCAGCAGCGAGGCGATGCCCTGTGTCGGCGGGGCGCTGTTGTAGAGCGTGCCATGGCGAGTTCCGACATGGAGAGGCTCCGGCCGAGTGGCGCGATGCGCGGCAAGGTCATCGGCCGATACCGGGCTGCCCAGCGCGGTGAGGTCCGCCGCGATGTCGGTCGCCAGCGCGGGTTGGCGCAGCATGTCGCCCTCGATCAGCGGGCGTCCCTCTGGCTCGAAGATCGCGACATAGGCGCCGGGCTGTGCGCGCAGTTCCGCGCCCTTGACAGTGGCGATGGCAGCATGGCCTGCCGTCACCGCCACGCCCGCCTCGGCATGGGTGATCGCATCGCGCAACAGCCGGTCGAACGGCAAATGGCCCGGATCACTGTCCAGCGCGGATGACCATGCTGATATCGTTCCCGCCACCGTATTTGCCGCCAGTGGCCCGCGCCAGGGAACGGCGTCCAGTCCGGCGTAGAGCGACAGGTCAGCCGCCTGCGCTGCACCGCCGCAGCCATGCACGCCGTGGACGGTCCCGTCCGGCTCGGCGATCAGCCAGAAGCCGTCCCCACCGATGCCGGTCATATGTGGATAGACGACCGCCAGGCAGGCGGCGGTGGCGACGCAGGCCTCCACCGCGGTGCCGCCGTCGCGCAACACCGCCAGCCCCGCATCGGCCGCCAGATGGTGCGGCGCGCTGACGATGCCCTGCATGCCGCGGACGGTGGAAAGGGTAGGAGAGGCAGGCGGCATGCTCATCGCGCCGGCTCTCCCGGAGCCTCCGGAAAGGGGCAGACCGCTTCGCCCAGCAATCCCCGGCGCTCCAGCTCGCAGGCGAAGGCGATGAGTTCGCGATCCTTGCCGGGTGCGCCAATGAGCTGGATGCCGAGCGGCAACCCCTCATATTGCCCCAGGGGCGCTGCAACCACAGGCAGGCCGACAAAGCTGATCGGCTGGGTGTAGATGCCGAGATGCGCCCGCGCGGGGACGCGTTCGCCATCGACCTCGATCATCGGATCGTCGATCAGCGGCGCGACGCCGGGGACGGCGGGCGCGATCAGCACGTCCCAATCCTCGAACATGCGCTCGATCTGGGCGCGGAACACATCGCGAAAGGCCAGCGCGTCGAGATAGGCCGCGACCGGCAAGGCAGCCCCGGCGATCAGGCGATCACGGATCGCGGGGTCAAACGCCATCGCGTTCTCGCGAAGGGCAGGCAGGTGTCGGTGGCCGCCCTCGGCCGCTGTCATCAGGAACGCGGCCGAACGGGCGCGATCGACGTCTGTAAGGTCGACTGTATCGAGCCCGCCGAGCGCTGCGGCGAGGTGCCGGATATGTTCCGCCATCGGCGCGGTCACATTGGCTGCGAACCAGCCACCCAGCAGGGCGACGCGAGGGGGATGAATATAGGCAGATTGAACGTCAGGATCCTCTGCGGCGAGGATGGCGTGGATCAGCCCAAGATCGGCGGCAGACCGCGTGAATGGCCCGATGTCGTCGAAGCTGTCGACGAACGGGAACACTCCCTCCATCGGCAGCGATCCATGGGTCGGTTTGAGACCCCACACACCGCATAGCGACGCCGGCACCCGAATCGAGCCATTGGTGTCCGAGCCAAGGGTGAAGGGCAGCAGTCCGCCCGCAACCGCAGCCGCCGACCCGCCGGACGACCCGCCTGCCAGGCGGGTCAGGTCATGCGGGTTGCGCGTCGTACCCCATTCGGCGTTGATCGTCGCAAAGCCATAGGCGAACCCATCCATGTTGAGCGTCGCGACCGGAATTGCGCCCGCATCGCGCAGCCTGCGGACGGCCTCCGCATCGCGGATCGCGGGCGCTGCTTCCCTGCGAAACCCGGCGCCCGCCGTCGTGACATCGCCTTCGAGGTCGAACAGATCCTTCACTCCGAAGGGAATGCCGCGAAGCGGGCCATTGCCGTCACCGGCAGTACGGCCATCAATCGGCGCGGATGCGCGGCTGGCACATTGCGTCACAATACGGGTGACGGCGCAAAATCGGTCGCCGGCATCTCGCTGACGACCCACACGCCCGTCGCCGTTGCGAGCGACGCGTGAGCAGTACGATCATGCGAGGCGCGATCCACGGCGATTATTGCCTTCTCTCGCGTCGCAAGGAATGGTTCCAGTGCGAAAGGAGAAGGAAATGGTTCTCGGAAACGCCGCGAGGAGCGATCGATCAGTTTGTTCGATGCCGATACTGTCCAGGAGTCTGGAGATATTGGCCCAGTTTTCGGCTGCGCCCGAAATGTCATTCGTCGTAGCATCAGGCGATAGGCGCTGGCTTTCCTGGTAAACGACCATATCAACTCCACTGGTCAGGCAAGACAAAACGAGTCGGACTTCATGAAACGTTTCACTTGCTTGTCACAATAGCCGCGGCAGTGCAACATCCGGCTTGGCCAAGGATGATTTTTGGAGGTTCCAGCCTCTATGAGGGAGCAAGCCCGTCATAGCGCGAGACCCTCGATCCGCCGCAGCTCCTGCAGTTGAGGAATGGTTTCGAGCATGTGCGGATCGAGCAGATCCCAGACTATGTCGCATTCGGGCTTGTGTATCGCGGAGCGGATGGATTATGCAGGCTCGATCAATCGCGAGCGGTTGCGTCTCACCGCAGGTACTGGCACAGAAGACATCCGCGCTCGTGAGGGCTGGGAAGCCTTGTACCGAAACCATGCCGGCCGCAATCGCCCAGTTCGCCAAGGGCGATCCCGCGCTGGCCATCGAGATCGCTGGAAATCTCCGGGGTGACACCGACACCATCGCGGCGATCGCTGGCGCCATCTGTGGCGCCTATGCCAGCATCGGTGCGCTACCTCCCCAATGGGTGTCGCTGGTGGAGCAGGTCAACCCAATAGACTTTTCTACCTAGTCGAAAAGATGCGAGGCGCTGACGCGGGTCGACGCATCGCGACATCCTGAAGGCGCTTAGGTCACTTTCGAGGGGATCATGGAGGCCGTCTTACTATGTGGACCGTGACGAGGATTAGCGAGGAGGAGTGGGTAGGGCCATCGTAGAACCACGTACGATCAACTTGGGGTCGAGGATAACGCGGCGCCGAGTATCGACATTGGTGTCGATACGGCGGACGATCGCATCGACGGCTTCGATCGCCAATTCCTCTATCGGAATTTCAACGGTGGTGAGCGGAGGGCTGCAAAAGGCGGCCCAGGGGATGTCATCCATGCCGACGATAGACACGTCTTCGGGAATGCGTTTGCCAAGCGCCTGCAATTTCTGAATGACGCCGATCGCGATCATGTCGCCCCCCGCGAAAATGGCGGTGACATCCTTTTCCTCGATCGCGCGGACGACGTCGGGTTCCAGATCCATCGAATAGCCGTTCTCGACCTGGAAAACGAGATCACCGAACTCCGAGACTCGCTTCGCAACGGCGTTGCACCGGTCGGACATACTGCGGATGTCAATGGGGCCGGAGACGATCCCGATACGCCTGTGCCCCAGTTCGCGAAGGTGCTCGGCAGCCATTTCGCCGCCGGCCGCGGTGTCGGTCCATATCGTCTCGAGGCCAGGGATCGCCCTCTCGATCACCACCGTTGGAATATTGTCGAGAAAGCTTCCGGCGGTATTTTCGTCGCGGTTCGGAAACCAGATCAGTCCGTCGGCGCCGCGATCGACCAGCGCCTCGATCGCCTTTCGTTCCAGATCGATCGTCTCCTCGACGTCCATCACGAAGACGGTGTAGCCGTGGTGTCGCGCGCGCTGGATCACGCCCTGGACCAAATTCGGGAAGTACGGGTTCGAGAGGTCCGGAATGACCAGTCCGAGCGTGTTGGATTTTCCGGTCCGGGCGGTTTTCGCAGCCAAGTTCTGGCGATAGCCGAGTTCCTCGGCTACCTTGAGGATGCGCGCGCGCATCGCGTCGCCAAGCGTGCCGGTGCCATTGACGGCATAGGAAGCGCTGGCAAGCGAGACCCCTGCAGCCGACGCGACCTCCTTGAGCGTCGCGCGCTTGCGACTCTGACTCGTCGGCATCCTCGTCACACCCTTTTTTCACCAAAGTGAAGTCCTCAGTAGCGTTCCTAATCGCATGATGCCAAAAATATTTCATGAAACTTTGACGAGCGATTCATGGCGCGACGCCGGTCAAGTCGGGTCGCGGTGCCGACAGGAGGGAGCAAGAATGTCGAACGGGCGGGTCATTGTGTGGGGAAGCATCAATCTCGACGTTCAGATCGAGGTGGAGGCGTTCCCAAAACCCGGCGAGACGATACGATGCCGGGCTCGGCGGTTCGGGCTCGGCGGAAAGGGCGCTAACCAGGCGGTAGCGGCAGCGCGGGCCAACTCAGCTACGGTGCTGGGTGGGCGTGTAGGATTGGACGGCGGCCTGCCGGCGATGCTCGCCGCCGCGGCGCCGACGCTCGACCTCTCGCGCGTAATGGTGGACGAGGCCATGCCGTCCGGCGCGGCCTATATCATGGTGTCGGAGGCGGGCGAGAATCAGATCGTGGTCGTAGGCGGCGCCAACGAGCGCGTTGGTGTGGATGGCCTGGTTCCAATGGTCGCAAGCGATATCGCTCTCGCACAGCTTGAGATCCCGATCGCCACCGTTGACGCATTCTTCCATGCCGCGCGGGCGGCGGGTGCGCGAACGGTCCTCAATGCCTCGCCTGCGCTCGACGAAGCGCGCATGCTGTTGCCTTTGACCGACATACTCGTCGTCAACGAGACCGAACTTGCCCATTTCGCGGGAAGGGCAGTATCGGCGGATACTATCGAGGACGTCGCGGCGTTGGCGATGGCGCTGCTGCCGCATGAGACGGCAAGCACAGTCGTGACGCTAGGCGCGGCGGGGGCGGTTGTCGCGCACAAGGGAGCATGGTCCAGGGTCGAAGGACGGCGGGCCAATGCCATCGATACGACAGGCGCCGGCGATTGTTTTTGCGGCGTAATGTCGGCCTGCCTCGCCACAGGGCAATCGCTGGGGGAAGCAGTCGACCGCGCCAATGCGGCCGCCGCCTTGCAGGTCCAGCGGAAGGGTGCGGCGGATGCCATGCCGTTCCTTCACGAAATTTGTAAGGTTCAATGATCCAATTGACGCCATGAAACGTTTAACTTACTAATTACAGTGATAGCATGACCCAATAAGGGAGACCGCTTTTGGTGGGCGCGGACATAGCGAGGGCGGTATTGGGGCTGGGGGTGTTTGCCGGTCTCGCCTGGGTGATGTCCGAACGGCGCGGCGCCTTTCCCGTGCGCCATGTCGCACTGGCGCTGGGTTATCAGTTCCTGTTCGCTTTGCTCCTGACCCGGCTGCCCGCAATCGTTGCCGCGCTTGGCGCCATCGCGCGTGGGGTCGACGCCATCCAGAACTCGGCGATGGACGGTGCGCGCTTCGTGTTCGGTTATCTTGGTGGCGGACCCGAGCCCTATCTACGCGCGCCCGGCGCAACCTCGACCTTCATCTTCGCGTTCCAGGCGCTGCCGGCGATCTTGCTGGTCAGCGCGCTGGCGGCGCTGCTGTGGCACTGGCGTATTCTCCAGATCCTCGTCCGCGGGTTCGCCTGGGTGTTTGGCAAGCTGTTCGGGGTCAGCGGGCCGGTGGGCGTGTCGACGTCGGCCTGCATTTTCCTTGGCATGGTGGAGGCGCCGCTGCTCGTACGGCCGCTGCTGCCGCGCCTGTCGCGCGGCGAGATCTTCATCATGATGGTAGACGGCATGTCGGTGATCGCCGGATCGATGATGATCCTGCTCGGTTCCGTGCTCGCGCCCCGCGTTCCCAACGCATTCGCGCACTTGCTGACGGCGTCGCTGATCAGCACTCCGATGGCGATCGCGCTGGCACGGACGGTGATCCCGACGGACGCCGGGGAGCGGCAGGAAAAGCTGGACCTTTCCAGCCATTACCGGTCGAGCCTCGACGCGCTCACCACCGGGACGATCAACGCGATCCACATGGCGGCGAATATTGTTGCTTTGCTGATCGTCTTTGTCGGGACGGTCGCGCTGGTCAATCGCGGCCTCGGCATGTTCGCGATTGGGGAGCAACCGCTGTCGCTGGGAATGATCTTCGGCTGGATCTTCGCGCCGGTGGCGTGGCTGATGGGGGCGCCGGTGGGCGACCTGACCGCGATCGGCGGCCTGCTCGGCACCAAGGTGACGATGAACGAGGTTGTCGCTTATGGCCAGCTTGCGGCGCTTCCGGCCGGAGCCTTGTCCGCCAAGGGCGAGTTGATCGCCACCTACGCGCTGTGCAGCTTCGGCAATATCGGCAGCGTCGCCATCCTGATCGGGATGCTGGCCGCGATCGTGCCAGAAAAGGCCGGGGAGATCGTCGCCCTCGGCCCCAAGGCGCTGGCGACTGCTTTTCTGACGAGCTGCATGACCGGGACCGTGATCGGTATCCTTTACACTTTCTTCTGACGAACCGCACTAACACGACAGGCTAAAAATGAACGCACTTCCCACATTTGTCGCCTTTACCGGCGCCGACGATCCGGCGCTACTGCCCGGTATGATCCAGCTTTCCGCGCGTTACCCGATCGAATGGGGAATGCTGGTCGATGCGGCGCAGGAGGGGCAGCCGCTCTTCCCCGATCCCGATGCACGCCGGGTCCTGCTCGGAGCCGAAGGGCTGCGCTGGGCCGCGCATGTGTGCGGGGAGCAGGCCCGGCGCATCGCCGATGCACCCGAGACTGCGACGATCGATCTTCGCGGGTTCACGCGCGTTCAGATCAATCATGGCTTTTCCGGGTCGAGCGAAGCACAGGTCGCCAACGCGATCGCCTTCGGGCGGCGACGTGGCGTCCGCACGATGCTGCAGTGCCTGGGGGATTTTCCGTCCGAACGGCGGCTCGACTGGCTGTTTGATGTCTCGTTCGGCCGCGGCAATCGTCCGACGAGCTGGCCCGGACTGCCCAAGGACGGGCCGTTCTGCGGATATTCGGGCGGGATCGGGCCGGACACCGTCGCGGAAACGCTCGCAATGATCGCGCCCCAACCCGGACGCGCCTATTGGATAGACATGGAGTCGGGTGTTCGCACGGACGGGGCGTTCGATCTCGACAAGTGCGAGCGCGTCTGCCGCGCGTTATACGGATGACCATGGGATCGGTCACGCGACCAAAGCTGCGTGTCATCGTCGATACCGACCCCGGCATCGATGATGCCATGGCGCTGCTGTTCCTGCGGGGGCGACGGGATGTGTCGATCGAGGCGTTGACCACCGTCTTCGGCAATGGCGGCGTTGCCATTACCGCTCGCAATGCGAGCTACCTGGTGCAGCGGTTCGGGCTTGCGGTGCCCGTCCATGCCGGCGCCGACGTGCCTCTGGAGATGCCGCGCAGGGTGCTGGCGACACATGTTCATGGCGCGGACGGGTTCGGGGATACCGACGTCGCGGCGGGATACTCGCCGGTGGTCGAGAAAGAATCCGCAGCCGACGCGATCGTGCGATTGGTCCGTTCGGCTCCCGGCGAGATATCGATCCTCGCCCTAGGACCGCTGACCAATCTCGCGCTGGCGCTCGATCGCGACCCCGGAATCGCGCCGCTGGTGAAGGAAGTGGTGGCGATGGGCGGGGCGTTCGGTTTCTCCGGCCGGCGCGGCAACGTCTCGCCGGCAGCGGAAGCGAATATCGCGAACGATCCCCACGCCGCCGACACGGTGCTGGGCGCCGACTGGCCGGTGAGGATGGTCGGGCTGGATGTGACGTCGTGCTGCGTCCTGCCGTCGGCACTCGCCCGGACCATCGCTGACCGGGGCGGCGAGGCGGGGCGGTTCCTGTGGGACATCTCCCGCAACTACGAACGCCTGTATCGCGAGCATGACGATTTGGACGGATGCTGCATCCACGACGTCGCGGCGGCGATGCGGCTGGTCGAGCCGGGGCTGTTCGAAACCGTATCCGGTCCGATCCGCGTGGTGACGGAGGGGATCGCGACCGGCGAGACGATCCAGAAGCCGGACAGCCTCGCCTATCCAGCCGGTGCCTGGGACGGTCGGCCGTCGCAGGGGGCATGCCGGGAAGTCGACGCAGCCCGGCTGCTGGAAATCTACGCCGCTGCGTTTGGAGGCGATTGATGGAGCAGGCTCTTGCTCGGGGGCGGCGCTGCCTGATCGCGGCATTGGTTGCATTGGGGGCCGCATCGGGTGCCGGACGCGCGCAAAATCCCCCGTCCGATGTCGGATCGCATGTCGCGGTCATCGGCGTGGCGACCGTGGAGCGCGATGCCGGCCCTGACGGACTACCTGTCGGCGGCTTGTCCGGCATCGACTATGATCCGGCATCCGGGGACTGGTACATGATCTCCGACGACAAGTCCGAATTCGGGCCGGCGCGGATGTTGCGGGCGCGAGTGGATTTCGATAACGATCGCCCGCTGAGCGTTCGGCTATTGTCGGTGATTCCGCTACGTCGGGAGGATGGCCGGACATTTCCGCCGCAGGGGACCGGCACGGAAGCGTCCGACGCGGAAAGCGTTCGCGTGATCCCCGGTGGCAAGGGGCTGATCTGGTCGAGCGAGGGCGATGCGAAAGACGGCTTTGGCCCCGCCGTGCGTCGGGCCGGGCTCGATGGTGCTTCCCTAGGGAAACTGTCGCTCCCGTCGAGCTTTGCGTTCGATCCGCTCGGCAAGCACGGTCCCCGACCGAACCTCTCGATCGAGGGACTGACCTTCACGAACCGCGGGCGCAAGCTCTGGCTGTCGCTCGAGGCGCCGCTTCAGCAGGATGGCGATCTGGCGCGCGCGGCGACCGGGGCGGTCGTGCGCTTCACCCAGCTGGCGTTCCCGTCCGGGCGATTGCTGCGCCAAGTCGCCTATCCGGTCGAGCCGATCGGTCCTTTCCCCAGCGGCCGACTGGCCGACAACGGGGTCAGCGAGATTCTCGCGCTCGATTCCAGGCATCTACTGGTGATCGAGCGGTCGGGCATCGAGAACGATGAGCATGATTTCGGCTTCCGCGCTCGCGTCTATTGTGCGTTGCTCAATCACGCGCAGGATGTCGCCACGCTCGCTTCGCTGCGAGATGGGAAGGTCCAGCCGGTTCGCAAGGCGCTTGCCATCGACTTTTCGAAGGTGCCGGGAACCCGCATCGACAATGTCGAAGGGATGACGCTGGGACCGCGACTGTCCAACGGGCACGGCAGCCTCGTCTTCATCACGGACAATGATTTCTCACCACGCCGCAAAACGCAGGTGATCGCGCTCGAGGTCATGGCGCCCGCAACACCGAAGGCGATGGCGCATGCCTTGTGCGGCGAGTGAGTGGCGCCCGTCAGATTCGATCGCGCAGCCAGCCGATCGCATCCGCGAAACTCTCGAAATGGCGATAGCGGGCATTGTCCACTGGCGGCGGAGCATCCTCGTGATCCCAGGTCAGGTCATGGGGGATGTGCAACGCCCATAACCCGGCCGCCAAGGCCGGCAGGATGTCGGAGCGGACCGAATTGCCGATCATCGCGGCGGCAGGATCGTCGGCATCCTGCGGTCCGAAAATCCGTCGATAGGTGTCCGGTGTCTTTTGGCTGACGACTTCGATCCGGTCAAAATGCGCCGCCAGTCCTGACAGGCCGAGCTTGCGGTGCTGATGAAGGAGATCGCCCTTGGTCACGAGCACGCGCTCGACCCGGCCATCCAGCGACGAGAGCGCGGCTTCCACGCCGGCGAGCAACTCGACCTCTCTATGCAGGAGTGAACGGCCGACCGAAAAGACTTCCCGCGCGACGCTCGATGGGATTGCCCCGTCGAAACGCGATAGCATAACTTCAAGCATCGAGAGCATGTAGCCGTTGACGCCATAGCCGTAGCTGTCGAGGTTATGGACGTGGAGCGCGGCCATCTCGACGCGGAATTCAGCGGGATCGACATGGCGTGCGATCAACTCATGCAAATGCCCGTCCGCCGCGTTGAAATCGCGCGCGTCGTGCCAGAGCGTATCGTCTGCGTCGAAGCCGATGGAGCGGATCGCCATGACGATATATCCGGCGGGACCGATCATCGGTCCCGCCGGTTGCGGCTCAGAATTTGGCCTGGAACGACACCGTGAACGTGCGCGGTGCGCCGACGAAATAGCGGCCGAGCGAGCGCCCGGGCAGCCCGGTTTCCGTCGCCGTTGCCGTCGCGCTGCTGACCGAAGCGAGGTAAGCCTTGTCGAACAGGTTATCGACGTTGAGCTGGATCGACGCTTCCTTGAAAAGGCTTAACGGCGGCAGGGTGTAGCGTGCCGACGCGCCCACTAGCGTATAGCCTGGAATCCGTTCGATCCCGACCTCCTGGTAGGTCGTGGGCGCAATGATGTCGCCGCCGACCCGGCTGCTGATATATTTGACGTTGCCTTGGAGCCTGAGCCCTTCCAGCGGCTTGATGCCGATTTCGGCATAGGCGCTGTGGTGAGGGATATCGCGGACATCGGTGCCAGCAATGATCCCGACCGATTCTAGGTTCAGCCGATCGCGCGAGCCGACCGCCGCGTCGTCATATTTGGCGCGCTGATAGGAATAGGAAGCGTAGAGATCGACCCAACGGAAGGTCGCGAGGCCGGTCACCTCGACTCCGTTTGTCGTCTGGCCGAGGATCGAGGCGGCGCGCGTCGCGACATTGCCGCGCTGGATGTCGATGGGATCGGTAACAGTCGGGTCGTTTGGCACGATGCCGACACCGTTCTTCAGATGGACGTGAAAGCCCTGAACCGAAAAGGCGTAGTTGCGAGTGGTGTAGCGGAGGCCACCGTCGAAATTCTCGGACTGGAGCGGCTTGAGATCGCCAGGCTGGATCACCGCTGTCGAGCCGAGGAACGCATCCTCGGGAATCCCGGAGAAGTTCCGGGCATATCCGCCGAAAATCTCCAGATGCTCCATCGGCTTCAGGCTGAGCGCGACCTTGGGCTGGACGGGCGAGTTCTGCGAAAATGCGAGCTGCGCCGAATATTCGAGCGGCGAGCGCGCCTTGTAGCGGATGTGATACCAGGTCAGGCCGGCATCGAGTCGCAGTAGGTCGGGAATGATCTGGACCGAATCCTGACCATAGAGTTCGAGCGTCGAAATCGAGGTCCAGCGATTGTACAGGACGTAGGAAGGCGCACCGCGATTCCAGTCGAGCGTCGTCGTTGACGGAATGATCTGATGATAGTCGCGCTCCTCCGTCGACGTGCCACCATCGTACCACATCCCGAACCGGAAGGTGTTGCGCGGCAGCAGGTCGCTGACCTTGATCTCTGCGGTCGTGCCGTAGCGTTCGCGCTTGCGTGGCGTGACGCGCATGTCGGCGGGCCCGCCATAGACGCTGGGGTTGGAGGTGGTGGTCAATGCTGGCCGGATCGCGCCGCCCGTCGCATTGTATCCCAGCACCGCATAGGGATCGCCGCCCGTAAGCTGGCGATGCCGGTTCTGGTAGCTCAGCGAATAGCCGTCGAGCGTCTGGTAATAGGGATTAACCGAAAGGGTGACATGGTCGCCGAGGACGAAATTGCCGTTGACATAGGCCATGAAGTCGCGCCGCGCGCCACCGAACGTTCCACCGTAATACAAATCCTGATTGGGAATACCGGTCAGGTGGTCATTAAGATAATCCGTCCTCGGATTAGCCTGGAACTGGGGCAGGGTGACGATATTGAAGTCGTTGTCGAACTGGCTATTATAGACAGCCCGGAACTTGATGAACGAGCCGTTGCCAAACGCCTTGACTGCTTTGAACTCGCCATGATCCCTATAGGACCGGCGGGCGTTGGGTCCAGCCCAGTTGTTGTTCCACTGGTGCGAATAGCTTCCATACATGGAAATGCCGCCGGGGAGCTCGCCGGTGTCGATCCGAAGGAACTCGCGGTTATACTTAAAGCTGCCGAGACCGCCTTCCACCGTGATTCCGAATTCCTTCGCCGGATCGTCAGTGCGGAAATCGATAAAGCCCCCCAGCGCGAAGCGAGAGGGCGCGCCAATATCACCGGCGCTCTGCGAAACAACGATGCTGCGAATGTTGCTCGAGTCGATGAAGCGCTGCGGGGGCGAGCCGCCGTTGAAGCGCGCGTCGCCGGTCGGGATGCCGTCGAGGGTCAGGCCGATCTGCTCCTTGTTCAGGCCGCGCAGGAACAGTTCGAACGAGAAGGAACCACCGCGGGCGTCACCGCTCGACACCTTGACGCCCGGAACCTTGGTCAGGCTCTGCGTCACGTCCGCGCCCAGCGGGCGATCGGTGATGTCGCTGCGATCGAGTTCGAAGGTCGCGCGCGCCTTGCCGGCGCCGAGCTTGCGCGCAATAACGACGATATCGCCGTCTGTGTCATTCGACGTGGTAGGGGCATTATCCGACTTGGCGGACGGGCGTGCCGCTGTGTCTTGCGCGTAAGCCGGCGCAGCCAACCAAGCACCGGCCCCAGCGAGAACCCCGTAAGAGGCGGTGCGCAGCAGCGTTTTCAAGAACTTGGTGGACATGATTTCCCCTTTAAATCGTCGGTACGCGTTCCCTCATGAACGAAGCTTGTGACAGTTTTATGGAACGTTTCACTTGTCTTTCATAGTAAGCCGGATTAGTCCTCGCAAGTGGTTTTGCAGCACGAGTTCAAACGACGTGCGAGCCGCACGATTGGCGGGGAAAATGGCGAAAGTGGTGCTCAGTGGATATGCAACGGTCGACTTCATCGCGCGGGCGATCGGGCCGATCACGCCCGCCGGTACGAACGAAATCGAGGTCGCGCATTCGGGCTGGCCGCGCGGAGGCGGAGCTCCGCTTTATGCCGGCGATGTACTGGCGCGGGCAGGGCATGATGTATCGCTGATCTGCTCATTGGGCGATGATGCCAGTGGGGACGTGTATCTTGAGCAGGTTCGGCATCGGAAGCTTCAAACTGAGACGATCGAAATAATTCCCAGCGCCAGAACCCCGGCCTGCGTTCTAATCCATCAGGCGAGCGGCGACTATTGCTGCTTCCTGGACTCAGGCTCACCGTGGGACGGTCCATTGACCGAAAAGCAGTTCAAGGCGGTCGAACGCGCGGACTGGCTTGTCATTACTGCGGGACCCGCGAAATTGACGGCTCTCATGCTCGAGCATGCGCGAGCGGATCAAAAGGTCGCCTGGCTGGTGAAGGCTGATGCTCGTTCTTTTCCTCCCAACCTCGCCGGGAAACTGAAGGCGATGGCAGACTTTGTTTTTTGTAACCGGCACGAACGAGATTTTCTGTTCGCCAGTGAGCACAGTGTATTGTGTTCCGCCCAAACCCTGTTTGAAACTGATGGGGCGAGGGGAGTGCGCGTCGTCAGGGGGGCGCATAGCTCGTTCCATCAGGCGAAAGGTGTCAACACAGGCGATGCGACCGGTGCAGGGGACACGTTTGCCGGCGGCGCGCTGTCGATTTTGATCGAGGAATCCGAGGCGCTCGTGACAGCGGCGAGAGCGGGAATGGCTGCGGCTACCGGGCTGCTGGAGGAACGTGCATCATCCGGGGTGATTGAATAGTAAATACATTTCACCGAAGATATAGCGATCTACACTGCCTAGTCCCTTAATTTAAAACACATAATCCGATAATCAGGTGAATGGTTCCCTGAAAATCTCAAAGCGCCATTGTAGACGACAGATGAAAGCTGGAAGAAGCACTCCCTATGGTCATTAACCGCTACAATCACGATAGATATACGCGCCCTTCGCTTGCCCTGTGAGAGTCGGATTCGAAATTATCTGCCGGGATATCAGAGTTTTGCGATCCGCCGCGTGAGCAACTGGACTGAGGCGATGAACAGCCAGGCGGTGGCGGAAGCGATGGTGCTTTCAAAGTCTTTGGCGAGACGGCGGTTGCGGTTGAGCCATG
>Ga0153956_1001327_pt1 | contig 22281 bp, 17 predicted proteins | sample TSFL040MetaG_FD_104704 | JGI IMG/M metagenome (GOLD analysis project Ga0153956, IMG submission 104704) | Attine ant fungus gardens microbial communities from Florida, USA - TSFL040 MetaG | ecosystem: Host-associated > Fungi > Mycelium > Unclassified | place: USA: Florida, Wekiwa Springs... | reverse complement strand
CTTGAAGGCGTCGTCACGGTTCCAGTTGCCGAACTGGCGGTCGAGAACCTTGACGTTGGAGCCGGCAATGCCCTTGTCGAAGCCGTCCTGGCGCTGCTGGTCGATCGGGATCGGCAGGCCGCGGATGATGACGACCTGCGCGTCCGGCGTGTTCTTCTTGATGTATTCGCCGGCCACCTGGCCGAGCGCCGGATTGTTGCCGGCGACATAGAGGTCGCGGACGGAATTGTCGTTCACGCTCGGCGCGCGGTCGACGAGGGCGACGAACTTACCCTTGTCCTTGACTTCCTTGATGGCGTTGACCAGCGGGTCCGGGTCGGACGGCAGGATGACGAGCGCGTCGATGCCCTGGGTCGCCAGATCCTGCACGGCGTTCGCCTGGCTTGCCGGATCGGGCGAGGTCTTGACGATGACGTTGAGGCCCGGATGCTCGGCCATCAGCTGCTTGGCCACGCGCTCGGCGTGGAAGACCACGCCCGAGGTCCAGCCGTGGTCGGCGGCCGGAATGGAAACGCCGATGGTCTTCTTGTCCTCGGCGTAAGCGGCGCTGGCCGCCAGGGCGGCCGCCAGGAAGGCAAGGCCCAGTATTTTCTTTCTCATGCGATTCTCCTCCCATTGAATCTCGAGGGTCTTCAATTCTTGCAACCGGGCACCCCTCAGACCCGGCCTGTTCCTATTCAGGTTCTCCGCACCAGGAACCGCTGGACCAGCATCGCGATGATGATGATCGCGCCCTGGATCGCTCCGATCAAGTATTCGCTGACGAAGTTGGACAGGAGCATGATGTTGCCGACGATTTCCAGAATGAAGGCGCCGCAGATCGTGCCCCAGACGCGCGCCACGCCGCCCCTCAGCGCCGTGCCGCCGACGACGACGGCGGTGATCGCCTGCAGCTCCCAGAGGATGCCGGTCGTGGCCGAAGTCGAGCCGAGGCGCGGCACATAGATCAGCACGGCGATCGCCACGCACAGTCCCTGCACGACGTAGGTGATGGTCCGCACCCGGTTGACCGAAATGCCGGAATAGCGCGCCACGTCCTCGTTGGAGCCGACGGCGATGACGTGGCGGCCGAAGCGCGTGCGGTAGAGAACGAAGCCGCCGATCAGCGCCGTCGCCACGATGACGATCACCGGCACCGGCACCCCGACGACGGAGCCGAAATAGGCCGGCCGGTAGAGCGACTGGATATCGGCCGAGCGCAGCGTGATCGCGCCGCCCTTCGACAGCCACGTCGTCAGCCCGCGATAGATGCCCATGGTGCCGAGCGTCGCGATGAACGGCTCGATCTGCCCGACGGTGGTGATCAGGCCGTTGGCGAGGCCGCAGAGGGCGCCGAGCACGAGCGCCAGCACCATCGCCGCGACGATCATCGTCATCGGATCGGCAATCGCGCCGGTGTTCATGAACAGGATCATCAGGCTCGCCACGAAGGCGACCATGGAGCCCACCGACAGGTCGAGCCCGCCCGCAGAGATCACGAAGGTCGCGCCGACGGCGATGACCGCGATGAAGGCGCTGCGCGTAAAGACGTTCAGAAGGTTGTCGACGCTGATGAAATTCGGATTGGCGAAGACGCCGAGCACCAGCAGCAGCGCCAGCGCCACGAAGGGGGCGACGGCGCGCAGGTCGATATCGCGCCAGGATTTTTGCGTCTTTGCGGTTTCTGCTGCGAGGTTGGTCATTCCTGCTCCACTCAAGCGGCGTCTACGGCCTGAACGCCGGTCGCCAGCACGACAATCTCATTTTCGGTCATGCGCTCGCCCGTCACTTCGCCGACAATATGCCCGGCGCGCATGACGACGATACGATCGCAAATGCCGATCAGCTCCGGCATTTCGGAGGAGACGACGATAATCGAACGCCCCTCCTCCGCAAGCGTCGCGATAAATTTATAAATCTGTTCCTTGGTGCCGATATCGATGCCGCGCGTCGGCTCGTCGATGATGACGATGCTGGGATCGAGCATCATCATCTTGGCCAGCAGCAGCTTCTGCTGGTTGCCGCCCGAAAGCTGCCCGGCCAGCAGGTCCTTGCGGCCGGCGCGGATGTCGAAATCGCGGATCGCCGTGTCGAGTGCTGCGCGCTCCTTGCCCCGGTCGATCTGGAAGGCGCGCACGAATTTGCCGAGCGAGGCGAGCGTCAGGTTGACCAGCAGATCCTTGGCGAGCAGCAGGCCCTTGCCCTTGCGGTCTTCGCTGAGATAGGCGATCCCCGCCTTCAGGCTCGCATGCACGTCGGAAAAATGCACCGGCCGGCCGTTGAGGCGGAGCGTGCCGCGCCCGTGCCTGAGGCCGACGATACCTTCCATCAGTTCCGTGCGGCCGGCGCCGACGAGGCCGCCGAAGCCGAGAATCTCGCCCTTCCTGAGCTGGAAGCTGGCATGCTGGGCATAACCCGGCACCGAAAAATCCTCGACCTCCAGCACCGTCTCACGCGCAACGGCGGCATGGCGGTTCGGATAGAGCTTGGCGACGTCGCGGCCGACCATCAGGCGGGCCATGTCGACCGGCTCCAGATCGCTGCCCGCATGGGTCGCGACGAGGCGACCGTCGCGCAGCACCGTCACCCGGTCGGCGATCTCCTTCACCTCCTGCAGGCGGTGCGAAATATAAAGAACGCCGACGCCCTTGGCGCGAATGTCCTTGATGACCTTGAGGAGCGCGTCGGTCTCCACCGGCGTCAGCGAGGCCGTCGGCTCGTCGAAGATCACGACGCGATGCGGCACCAGCAGAACGCGGGCGATCTGCACCAGTTGCCGCTGCGCGATCGACAGGCGCCCGACCACGACGTCCGGGTCGATATTGCCGCCGAGATCGCGGATCGCCCGGCGCGCGCCCTCGTTCATGGCGCGGTCGTCGACGATGACGCCCTTATGCAGCTCGCGGCCGAGATAGACGTTCTGCGCGACGGTGAGATCGGGAGCGAGCAGGATTTCCTGGTGCACGAGCACGATGCCGCGATGCTCGGCGTCGACGGGGCCTGAAAATTCCACCGGCTCGCCGTCGATCCGAAGCTCGCCGCGCGTCGGCGGCAGATGGCCGGACAACAGCTTCATCAGCGTCGATTTGCCGGCGCCGTTTTCGCCGATGATGGCGTGCACTTCGCCGGCATTGACCGTCAGGCCGATGTCGCGCAGCACTTCCACGATGCCAAAGGATTTCGACAATCCCGCCGCCTGAAGAAGCGGAACCTCGCGACCGGACATGTCAGGACCAGCGGAAAAACTCATCCAGCGCAACTCCGGCGGCCGGCGAGGACGGCAAGCCCATCCGCGCGCGCCTGCGCCAAGCGACAAACGTCCGAAACAGGGCGCAATACGCCCCAATGTTGACTTGCAGAATCCACCCCGAAACTCCTCCGAATTCGAAGCTAGCCGAAATATTGAGGTACGTAAAGCAATATTGACGTGTAAATTCCGCTCTTAGCGCCCCTCCAGCGGGAGACGGCGGGCATAAGAAGGAAATGCGCGCGCATCTAAGCGATACGCGCGCACTTGGGCATCAGACGTAGCGGTTGACGACGTTTTCGAGGATTTCCTGACGGCCGGACTTCGGCTGCGGATTGACGTCGTTGCTTTCGACCCAGTGGGCGATCTCTCCCAGCGAATACTCGCCGCGGAAGACCTTCTGCGCCTCGGCCGAATCCCAGCCGGCATAGCGCTCGGCGAGCGGCTGCGACAGCGCCTTGTCCTCGATCATCTTCGCCGCCGCCTTCAGGCCGCGGGCGCAGCAATCCATGCCGCCGACATGGGCCGCCAGCAGGTCCTGCGGGTCGAGCGACTGACGGCGCACCTTGGCGTCGAAGTTGGTGCCGCCGGTGGTGAAGCCGCCGCCGGCCAGAACCTGGTAATAGGCCAGCGCCATTTCGGGCACGTTGTTCGGGAACTGGTCGGTATCCCAGCCGGACTGGTAATCGTTGCGGTTCATGTCGATCGAGCCGAAGATGCCGAGCGCATTGGCAAGCGCCAGCTCATGCTCGAAGGAATGGCCGGCGAGGATCGCATGGCCCTGCTCGATGTTGACCTTGACTTCGTTTTCGAGGCCGTGCGCCTTGAGGAAGCCGTAGACAGTCGCGACGTCGTAATCGTACTGGTGCTTGGTCGGCTCCTGCGGCTTCGGCTCGATCAGGATCGTGCCCTTGAAGCCGATCTTGTGCTTGTACTCGACGACGAGGTTGAGGAAACGGCCGAGCTGGTCGAGTTCGCGCTTGAGGTCGGTGTTGAGCAGCGTTTCATAGCCTTCGCGGCCGCCCCAGAGCACGTAGTTCTCGCCGCCGAGCTTCATCGTGGCGTCGATGCAGGTCTTCACGGTCGCCGCCGCGAAGCCGAAGACTTGCGGATCGGGGTTGGTGGCCGCACCCGACATATAGCGGCGGTTGGAGAACAGGTTCGCCGTGCCCCAGAGCAGCTTGACGCCGGTCGCCGCCTGCTTCTCGGCGAAGTAATCGACGATCTCGTTGAGATTCTTCGTGTTCTCGGCGAAATTCTTGCCTTCCGGGCGCACGTCGGCGTCATGGAAGCAGTAGTAAGGGGCGCCGAGGAGCTGGAAGAATTCGAAGGCGACGTCGGCCTTGAGCTTGGCGGCCTTCATCGTGTCTTCGAACCAGGGACGCTCGAAGGTCTGGCCGCCGAAGGGGTCGCCGCCCGGCCAGGTGAAGGTGTGCCAGTAGGCGACGGCGAAGCGCAGATGGTCTTCCATGCGCTTGCCGAAGACCACTTCGTCCTTGTTGTAGTGGCGGAAGGCGAGCGGATTGGTGCTGTCCGGGCCTTCGTATTTCACTTTCTGGATGTCGCCGAAAAATCCGGTGCTCATCTTGGGTTCTCCTTGGGTTGTTTCAGTTACTCTGTGAGGTACGCCCCTCATCCGCCTGCCGGCACCTTCTCCCCGCAAGCGGGGAGAAGGGATATGCCGCGCCGTTCCCGGTTCCCTCTCCCCGCGTGCGGGGAGAGGGCCAGGGTGAGGGGCAAACCCAATTTCAATGCGCCAGCGACTTGATCGCCGGATAAAGCGCGCGGTAGCGCCGGTATGCTTCTTCATAAGCGCCGTTCAGCGCCGCGACCGGTTCGATCGTCCCCGCCGTCTTCGGCGCGGTGCAGACGGCGACTGGATCGGCGCCGGTGGCGGCGATCAGGCCGAGGCGGGCAGCGCCGAAGGCGGCGCCGAAATCACCGTCGGCCGGCAGGTCGACGGGAAGCCCAAGCGCCGTCGCGATCGAGGCGAGCCAGTAGCGCGAGCGCGAACCGCCGCCGATGGCGGTGACGCGCGCAATATCGGTGCCGGCCGAGCGCAGCGCTTCGAGATTGTCGCGGATGGCGAAGCTCACGCCTTCCAGCACCGCCTGCGTCAGCACCGCACGGCTGCTTTCATGGCCGAGGCCGATGAAGGCGCCACGGATGGCGGCGTCGTTGTGCGGCGTGCGCTCACCCGACAGATAGGGAAGGAAGGTGACGCCGGTCGGCGCCTTCAGCGTCTCGCCGACTTCGCCGGTCAGGTCTGCGGCCGACTTGCCGGTCACGCCGGAATGCCAGTTGAGCGCGTCGGTCGCCGACAGAATGACGCCCATCTGGTGCCAGGTGTTCGGCAGCGCATGGCAGAAGGCATGCACCGCGCTCTCCGGCTTCGGCAGGTAGGAGCCATTGGCGGCAAAGAGCACGCCGGACGTCCCGAGCGAGACGAAGGCAGCACCATGGCTGACCGTGCCCATGCCGCAGGCCGACGCCGCATTGTCACCGGCGCCGCCGGCCACCACCACGTCGCCCGAAATGCCCCAGGCGGAGGCGAGCGCGCCGCGGAGCTTCCCGGCCTGCGCCGTGCCCTCGACCAGCGTCGGCATCTGCTTTTCGGTGAGACCCGTCGCGGCAAGCAGGTCCGCCGACCATTGCCGCTTGCCGGTGTCGAGCCAGGAAGTGCCGGCCGAATCCGACATTTCCGACATGTGCTCGCCGGTCAGCCAGAGCCGCAGATAGTCCTTCGGCAGCAGCACCCAGCGCACCCTGGCGAAGACGTCCGGCTCGTGCTTGGCGACCCAGGCGAGCTTCGGCGCCGTGAAGCCGGGGAAGACGATGTTGCCGGTGAGTGCCCGGAAGCGCGGATCGGCATCGAGGGCGGCGGCCTCGACATGGCTGCGGGTGTCGTTCCAGAGGATGCAGGGGCGCAGCACCCGGTCGTCCGCGTCGAGCAGCGTCGCGCCGTGCATCTGGCCGGAAAGGCCGATGCCGCGCACGGCGGCGAGTTCCGCCGGATGCTTTGCCTTGAGGCCGGCAACCGCCTCCTCCGTAGCGCGGACCCAGTGGGCCGGGTCCTGTTCCGACCAGCCCGGATGCGGGCGCGAGACGTCGAGCGAACCGTTGGCGGAACCGACGATCCGCTGATCGCCGTCGATCAGCATGGCTTTGACGCCGGACGTGCCGAGGTCGATACCCAGATACATGATGTTTCTCCCGTTGCCCCTCAGGGCAGGTTGTCTTTCACGAATATGTCGAGCCGTATCCGCTCCTGCGCGGCGATGACACCGAGGCCGTCGGCCTTGGCCTTCAGCACGCGGATGGCGCTGCGCACCTCATGGCCGGCATCCTGATTGAGGATGACGTCGATCGTGCCGTCTTTCAGCGCCGCCGCGCTGTATTCGGTCAGTTCATGGGCGACGACCGTCAGGTCCTGCCCCTGCCCGCGCGCCTTCAGCGCGCGGATGAGGCCGCGATTGCCGGCACCGAGGCTGTAAATGCCGATGATCGCATCATCCTTCGAAAGCGCATCCGACACGAAGGCGTTGGCAAGCTCCGGATCGTCGCGACCTTCCAGCACCGGCAACAGCGTGAGACGCGGAAACTCCTCCGCCATCACCGCCGCGAAGCCTTCCAGCCGCTCGCGATGATCGCGCACCAGCATGGAACCGGCAAGCACGAGCAGATGACCCGCCCGCCCGCCGAGAAAGCGCCCCAGCAGCCGGGCGGCCGTGCGCCCTGCGGCAACGTTGTCGACGCCGGCATAGTGATCGCGCCGCGAGCCGGTCAGGTCCGACACCAGCGTCACCACCGGAATGCCGGCGATCACCAGCCGGTCCACCGCCGCGCGCACGTCCGGCGCATCGGTCGCGACGAGCGCGACGCCGGACGGGCGCTCTTCGAGAAGCGGCTCGAGGGCGCGGACCAGTGCGGCCGGATCGAAGGCCGGCACCTCGATAATGCGGATATCGGTGCGCTCCGCGCTGGCGCGCGCCCGCGCCTGCAGCACTTCGGCGTGCAGGCTGTGCATGAAGGAATTGTCGTTGGTGGGGAGAATGAAGACCAGCGGATAGACGCGGCCCTTGGCGAGATTGGCGGCCGCCACGTCGCGCACATAGCCGATGGTGCGGATCGCGTCCTCGACGCGCAGCCGCGTGATTTCGCGGACCCCCGGACGCTGGTTCAGCACCCGGTCTACGGTCGCCAGGCTGACGCCGGCGGCGGCGGCTATGTCGTGGACTGTCGGCCTCATCTGTCCTCCCTGGCAAGAACCCATAGAGCAGTTTTTGATGTACGTAAATCAAAAATTTCGTCAGCGTCGGCTTCCGCCCGTTGCGGGCGGCAAAAAAACAGCTTCGGGGAGGATGCGCAGGAAGGAGGCGAATATAAGAAATCAGCGACGGCCTCGGCCGTCGCTGATTTCTTGCCGCAGCCATGGAGGCCGCGGCTCCGGCCGTCGCGCCGATGGGGGGTGTACGCGGCGGCTTCGGTTCCAGGTGGAAGGTCTGGTGGCTGTTGCGGCGTCAGTGTCCGCCGCCGCCGGCGCCGGCCGGCGGGGCCTGCGGCTTGTTGATGAGCAGGATGCCGAGGATCATCGCCAGGAAGAGCACCGTCAGCATCATGAACACGTCGCCGAAGGAGAGAATGATCGCCTGCTGCTCGGCCATGTTGACCAGTTGCTTGACGGCAGCCGTGGCGCCGTCGAGGCCGTGGGCGTCGAAATTGGCGGCCATGTCGTTCAGACGATCCACCGCGACGCCCTTGCCCCACTGCACGTTCTCGCGCAGGCGCATGTAGTGCACGTCCTGCCGGGTGGTCAGCACGGTGTTGATGATCGCGAGCCCCACCGCGCCCCCGAGGTTACGCGTCAGATTGAAGAGGCCGGAGGCGTTGCGGATACGCGCAGGCGGCAGCGTGCCGAGCGCGATGTTGTTGATCGGCACCATGCACAGCATCAGCCCGACGCCGCGCAGGATCTGCGGGATGAACAGCTCCCAGAAATCCCAGTCGGCCGTCAGATGCGCCATGATGTAGGTGCCGGAGGCGAAGCTCACGAAGCCGATCACCATCATCAGCCGGATATCCATGCGCGCCGACAGGAAGCCGGCGACCGGCGCCGTGAAGAACATCGCAAGGCCCGACACGAACATGGTCTCGCCGATCATCAGCGAATCGTAGCCGCGGATGCGGCCGAGATAGACCGGGTAGATATAGGTCAGGCCGTAGAGGCCGATGCCCATCACGAAGGAGAACAGCGAGCCAAGCGCGAAGTTCTTGTTGGAGAAGGACCGGAGATCGACGACCGGAAACTCGACCGCGAACGCGCGGTAGAAGAAGACGATGCCGCCGATGGCGGAGGCGACCGCGGCGATCACGATATAGCTGTCGTTGAACCAGTCGTTGCTGTTGCCCTCTTCCAGCACATATTCGAGCGCGCCCAGGAGGACGCCCATCGACAACAGGCCCCACCAGTCGAATTTCTTCATCAGCGACAGTTCCGGCTTGTCGAAGTCGATGAAGTTCCAGGTGATGATGGTGACGGCGATGCCCGGCGGAATATTGACCAGGAACAGCCAGTGCCAGGAAAAGGCGTGGCTGAGATAGCCGCCGACCGTCGGGCCGATGGTCGGGGCGAGCGTCGCGATCAGGCCGATGATCGGCGAGACGACGCTGCGCTTGGAGGGCGGGAAGATGGTGAAGGCGGCCGCGAACACCGACGGGATCATGCCGCCGCCGATGAAGCCCTGGATGGCGCGGTAGACGATCATCTGGTCGATGCTCGTCGCCGTCGCCGCCAGCGCACTGGAAATGGTGAAGCCGGCTGCCGAGATGGCGAAGAGGTAGCGCGTCGAGATGATGCGCGCCAGCGTGCCCGACAGCGGGATCATGATCACTTCCGCGATCAGATAGGCGGTCTGCACCCAGCCGATTTCGTCCGAGCCGGCGCTGAGGCCGGCCTGGATTTCGGCAAGCGAGGCCGACACGATCTGAATGTCGAGAATCGACATGAACATGCCGAGCACCATCGCGAAGAACGCGATGAGCCGGCGCGGGTCCATGTGGTCCGCCGCGGGGGCGGCGAAGGAACCGGCTGTTGCGGTTGCAGAGGCCATGGGGCCCTCCGGTATCAGTTGGCGGCAGCGCCGCCGTGGTCGGGGGCGGTGCGCGTATCGACGTCGACCACGACGCTCAGGCCCGCGCGCAGGCGGCCGCTGTCGAGCGCGTCCTGCGGCAGCGCGATGCGGACCGGAACGCGCTGGATCACCTTGGTGAAGTTGCCCGTCGCGTTTTCAGGCGGCAGCAGCGAGAAGACCGAGCCGGACGCCGGCGAGATCGACTCGACCGTGCCGACGATCGGCTTGTCGCCGAAGGCGTCGACATGGACGTTGACCTTCGAGCCCGGAACCAGATGCTGGATCTGCGTTTCCTTGAAGTTGGCGTCGATATAGAGCTGGCGCACCGGCACCAGCGCCATCAGCCGCTGGCCCGGCGAAACGAGGTCGCCTTCCTGCAGCGAGCGGTTGCCGACGATGCCGTCGTAAGGCGCCTTGAGCACGGTGAAGGAGAGGTCGCGGGCCGCCTTGTCGCGGGCAAGCTCGAGCTGCTTGATCGTGCCTTCGGCCTCGCGGCGCTGCGCCTGCAGAAGCGTGATGTTGGCCTGAGCCGACGCGATGGCCGCCTCGCCGCCGGCGAGATTAGCCTTGGCCTGGTCGAGCGCGATGTTGGCGCTGTCGAGAGCCGCCGCCGTGCCGACCGACTTGGACTGCAGCTCGCTGGCGCGGACCTGATTGATTTCGGCGCCGCGCACCGTTGCCTGCAGGGCGACCTTCTGGGCCTGCGCCTGCGAAAGGCTTGCCTGGGCGCCGGCGATCTGGGCGTCGATGCGCTGCAGCGACAGTGCCTCGGTGTCGACCTGGGCCTGCGCCTGCGACAGCGCCAGCCTGTAGTCGCCGTCGTCGAGCGTCGCCAGCACGTCGCCGGCCTTCACCTGCTGGTTGGCGACGACGTCCACCTTGGCGACGTAGCCCGTGACCTTCGGCGAGATGGTCGCGATATCGCCCTGGATATAGGCGTCGTCGGTCGAAACCATGAAGCGGCCGGTCGTCCAGTAGTCGTAGCCGTACCAGGCGGCACCCGCGAGCGCGAGCGCTGCGATCACCGGCAGCGCGAAGCCGCGCTTCTTCTTGCCCTTCGCGGCATCGGCCTCGGGAGCCTGCTGCGCGCCGCGCGCTTCGGCAGCCGGCGCCTCGGCGGTCACGACCGCGTCCTGCCGCGCCGTTTCGGGCTCGGAAACATCGCTGACGATACGTGCTACATTGTTCTTTTGCGTAGACGACATAGGCTTTACACCGGACTGGATTTGCTAAAATTTATCGAACCGAACGGTTCGGTTCAGTTGACATAGAGCGTTTTTAGCCTCATATCAAGTCTTACCGAACCAATCGGTTCGATTTCGTTAAAGAATCTTTGAAAACGTGAAGGGCCATGACGGAGAAGCTGAAGATCGCGGAAGACGAGACCCAGGCGGCAGGCGGCGGACGCTGGCCTGCGGGCGAGGATCCAGTCAAGCGACAGCAGATTCTCGAAGGCGCCAGACGCGTTTTCCTGAAGATGGGCTTCGATGCCGCCAGCATGAACGACGTGACGCGCGAGGCCGGTGTCTCGAAAGGCACGCTCTACGTCTACTTCGCCAATAAGGAAGAGCTTTTCTCGGCGATGATCGAGAGCCAGCGCGCGGCCTTCCTCGCCAGTATCCGCACCGCGCTCAACCAGCCCGACGACATGGAAGCCGGCCTCTACGACTTCGCCGTCAGCTTCATTACCCATGTGACGGACGAAAAGGTCATCGACGCGATGCGCACCGTGCTCGGCGTTCGCGACCGCATGCCGCAGCTCTGCCAGGGCTTCCTGAAAGGCCCGGAAAACCTGCGCACCGTCCTTTGCGACTTCCTGACGCGGCAGGTTGCCGCCGGCACGCTCGCCATCGACGACCTGGAGCTTGCCGCCGGGCAATTCCTCGATCTTTCCAGCGGCAGTTACTTCAAGCTGCGCCTCTTCGGGACCATGGAGCAACCCCCGTCCCAGGCCGAGATCGACCGCGTCGCCCGCGGCGCGATCCGCGTCTTTTTGGCCGCTTACGGTCGCCGGCAGGCGGCGACAATGGAGCCGGCGCTGCAATCCGCATCCCGCAAGGCGTAGCGGAAGACCGCAACGCGCTTGCAGCGCGAAATTCACATCGTCCATATCCGCGAGTGAAACCCGGCCGGGGCCGGCTTCAATCGGCCTTGGCCAGCTCGCCGTCGACGGCGGCGAGCAGCCGCTCATCCTCGACCGTAACGTCCGGCGCGAACCGTCCGACGACCTTGCCGTTGCGGCCGATCAGGAATTTTTCGAAGTTCCATTGAACGTCTCCCGGCGGCGAGGTCTCGATGCCGCGCGCCGTCAGCAGTTCGCGCATCGGGCCGTCGCCGGTGGTCTCGATCCCGGAGGCGGTGAGTTCGCGGTAGAGCGGATGCTTGGCCTCGCCCTTTACCGAAATCTTCGAGAAGATCGGGAACTTCACGTCATAGGTGCTGGTGCAGAAGGCGACGATTTCCTCGTTCGTCCCCGGCTCCTGGCCCTTGAAATCGTTGGCGGGGAAGGCGGCGATCACCAGACCGGCCTCGCGCTTGTCCTCGTAAAGCTTTTCGAGGCCCTCATATTGCTTCGTCAGCCCGCATTTGGAGGCGACGTTGACGACGAGGATCACCTTGCCGCTATATTCGCCAAGCGTGGTTTCACGTCCGTCGGCCAGGGCCACCGGAATGGTCAGCACATTGTTCATGGATAAAACTCCTTTCGGCGGCAGACGCCGCAGCGGGCACAAACTAAGCCGCCGTTACGATTTGTCCAGCGGCTGCAAATCGCCATTTTTCTTGACGTTGACGGTTGAATATGGCCTAAGGCCAGCCAACCGGACGATCGGCGGACGAAGCGGGCGACCAAGCCCTTTTCCGGCCGGTTTCCTGATCCAGATATCCGAATTCCTCGCCGAGCGTCGCTTTGCTTCGAAAAGCCGTCCGGCATTCATTTGACGGGCACTCAAAATGACAGCTTCCGGCGTCCGCGTCCGCATCGCTCCCTCGCCGACCGGCGAGCCGCATGTCGGCACCGCATATATCGCACTCTTCAACTATCTGTTTGCCAGGAAGAACGGCGGCGAGTTCATCCTGCGCATCGAGGACACCGATGCCACGCGCTCGACGCCGGAATTCGAGAAGAAGGTTCTCGACGCGCTGAAATGGTGCGGCCTGAAGTGGTCGGAAGGCCCGGATATCGGCGGCCCCTACGGCCCCTACCGCCAGTCCGACCGCAAGGACATCTATCTCCCCTATGTCGAGAAGATCGTCGCCGCCGGCCATGGTTTCCGCTGCTTCTGCACGCCGGAGCGGCTGGAAAAGATGCGCGAAGCCCAGCGCGCCGCCGGCAAGGCGCCGAAATATGACGGCCACTGCCTCAGCCTCACGGCGGAAGAAGTCACGACCCGCATGGCGGCCGGCGAACCCTCCGTCGTGCGCATGAAGATCCCGACCGAAGGCGCCTGCAAATTCCACGACGGCGTCTATGGCGACGTGGAAATCCCGTGGGAAGCCGTCGACATGCAGGTGCTGCTCAAGGCCGACGGCATGCCGACCTACCACATGGCGAACGTCGTCGACGACCACATGATGAAGATCACCCACGTCGCACGCGGCGAGGAGTGGCTGGCATCGGTGCCGAAACACATTCTGATCTATCAGTATCTCGGCCTCGAACCGCCGCAGTTCATGCACCTGTCGCTGATGCGCAATGCCGACAAGTCGAAACTGTCGAAGCGCAAGAACCCGACTTCGATCTCCTATTACACCGCGCTCGGCTATATCCCCGAGGCGCTGATGAACTTTCTCGGCCTGTTCTTCGTGCAGATCGCCGAGGGCGAGGAAATGCTGACGATCGACGAGCTGACGGAAAAGTTCGACCCGGAAAACCTCTCCAAGGCCGGTGCGATCTTCGACATCCAGAAGCTCGACTGGCTGAACGGCCGCTGGATTCGCGAAAAGCTCTCGGAAGAAGAGTTCCAGCATCGTGTGCTCGCCTGGGCAATGGAAAACGACCGGCTGCGCGACGGCCTGAAGCTGTCGCAGTCGCGCATCTCCAAGCTCGGCGAACTGCCGGACCTGATGGGCTTCCTGCTGAAATCCGAACTCAACCTCGACGCTTCCGCTTTCGCAAAGATCAAGTCGACGCCGGAAGAGCTGCTCGAAATCCTCAACACGGTCCAGCCGGATCTCGAAAAGATCCTCGAATGGAACGTCGAGTCGATCGAAGCGGAGCTGCGCGCCATCGCCGACCGCATGGGCAAGAAGCTGAAGGTGGTCGTGGCCCCGCTCTTCGTCGCCATGTCCGGCTCCTCGCGCTCGCTGCCGCTCTTCGACAGTATGGCGATCCTCGGCCGCTCGGTCGTGCGCCAGCGGCTGAAGCTTGCGGCGCAGGCCGTGGCTTCGCTGGTTGGAAGCGGAAAGTAACGATCTGCGGAGGCGGGGTATCCCCTCTCCTCCGTCATTCCTGTGCTCGTCACAGGAATCCAGCCACGGCGCGTCCGCGCCGTGAAAGAATGAAATGAGGTCTTCCGCGCCCAAAGACTTGGGCGCACTGGATTCCTGTGACAAGCACAGGAATGACGGCTGCGAGGACACCGACCGCCGCGGCACCGCCGCCACAGGAATTGAACGATGACCGACACCAAGACCGAAACCGCCCTCTCCTCCGACGCCACGGAAGTCCGTGCGCAAAAGCTGAAGCTCTTGCGCGAGCAGATCGGCGACGTCTATCCGGCGCATTTCCACCGGACGATCACCAATGCCGAACTCTCGGAAAAATATGCCGGCCTCGAACCGGATACCGAGACGCAGGACGTCGTGACGGTCGCCGGCCGCGTCTATTCCTCGCGCAATTCCGGCATGTTCATGGACATCCATGACGCCTCCGGCAAGATCCAGATCTTTTCCCACAAGGACGTGACGCCGGAAGAGGCGCGCAACATGCTCTCGATGATCGACATCGGCGACATCATCGGCGTCACCGGCACCGTGCGCCGCACCAAGCGCGGTGAACTCTCGATCAACGCCCGCGACATCACCATGCTGACGAAGTCGCTGCTGCCGATGCCGGAAAAGTGGCACGGCGTCGCCGACGTCGAAATCCGCTACCGCAAGCGCCACCTCGACATCATGACCAACGAGGAATCGAAGCTGCGCTTCCAGAGCCGCTCGAAAATCGTTTCCGGCATCCGCCGCTTCATGGAAAACGACGGCTTCATGGAAGTCGAGACGCCGATGCTGCACTCCGTCTACGGCGGCGCCACGGCCGAGCCCTTCAAGACGCACCACAACACGCTGAAGCTCGACATGTACCTGCGCATCGCGCCGGAACTGTTCTTGAAGCGCACGCTGGTCTCGGGCCTCACCGACAAGGTCTTCGAGATCAACCGCAACTTCCGCAACGAAGGCGTCTCGACCCGGCACAATCCGGAATTCACCATGATGGAGTGCTACTGGGCCTATGCCGACTACGAGGACATCATGGACCTCGTGGAACGCCTCTTCGCCGAACTCGCGGTGAAGATCCACGGCTCGACCGAATTCGCCTATGGCGACAAGGAAATCTCCTTCAAGGGCCCGTTCAAGCGCGTGCCGATGCCGGATGCGGTGAAGGAAGTGACGGGCATCGATTTCCTCGCCATGAAGACCGACGAGGAAGCCCGCGCCGCGGCCAAGGCCGCCGGCTTCGAGGTCGAGAAGGACTGGACCTGGGGCGAATGCCTCGCCTTCATCTTCGAGGAGAAGGTCGAGCCGACGCTGATCCAGCCGAGCCACGTCACCCACTTCCCGAAGGACATCTCGCCCTTCGCCAAGGAAGTGCCGGGCGAGCCGCGCCTCGTCGAGCGTTTCGAGACCTATTGCAACACCTGGGAACTCGGCAACGCCTTCTCCGAACTCAACGACCCGGAAGAGCAGCGCGCCCGCATGGTCGAGCAGCTGGAGCAGGCGCACGCCCGCGGCGAAACGGCCAAGCAGCTCGACGATGAATTCCTCGACGCCATCGACCAGGGCATGCCGCCCGCAGGCGGCCTCGGCATCGGCGTCGATCGCCTGATCATGCTGCTCACCAACGCGCCGTCAATCCGCGACGTCATCCTCTTCCCGGCCCGCCGCAGCAAGGCGGACTGAGCCACACGACACCGGGCCGGCGGCGCGGATCATGCGTTTCAGCGTGACGCGCCGGCGGCCGCCAGAACCGGCGGCATCGGCTGGCTCAGCGCCTCGTCCTCGCTCGACAGGTCGAAAATATCGTCGAGATTGGGCCGCCCCGGTATCGAGGCGGTATATTCGGTGACGCCGCCCGGCGCGATCAGCGTGACGTGCTCGGACTTCTTCGCGCCCTCTTCCTTCGGCGGCTCGGCCGCTGCCACCGGATTGGCGCAGTCGTTCACCTCTTTCAGGCCCGCGATAATGCTGTCGATATCGGCGGACTTGAGATCGATCCGGTCGCCGTAGAACATCCCGCTCTCGCTTGCCGCGCCGTCATAATAGCGCGCGGTGATCGGCGGTGAGCCCGCCGGCTCGCCGACCGCCTCGGGATGCGGCGTATAGACGACGTCGGCGCCGAAGGCCCGGCCGCGAATGTCGGAGCGCAGGATCGGCCCGTTCTGATCGAGAACCACGACCTGCACGAGGTCCGGCTTCTGCGCGTCGTAGACGGCTTTTGCCACCCGAAGCGCCGTCTTGGCGCGCGTCAACCCGTCCGTCGGCTCGGTCTTGATGTATTTGCGGATCCAGACATGGTCCTGCTTGCGGATGGTCACGAGATTGACGTCGGTGCAGGAAAGGCCGTTGGTGAGCGCCGCTGAAACGCCGAGGAAGGTCTGTTTGCCGAAGTATAGCGCGGCCGCGCCGGAACAGCCCACGAGAAGAGCCCCTCCGCCGACAATCGAAACAAGCTTCCGGGGTAGCCGGATTTTGCGCAGTAGGGCCTTCAAGCCAACTGCTCCGCCATAGGGCACTCCAAACGCGACAATTATGAACCCCGACGCTAGAGAAATGACGTTTCGGAATGCTTAAGGGCGAGAAAAATCAAGGCTCTTTGCAACCCAACCCTTCCAAAAATGGTCCGGCGGCCCATGATAGTGCCCTAACAATTCGCCGGCATTTCCACAAGCGCAGAACGCAAGAGCATCCATTACAATTAATGGATAAGCATTCGCGATGCCCCGCTGCGACAACGCCTGTCTCAGGATCGAACGGCTTGCTTCCCACGGCGCGGCCATGCTCTAAAACGGCATGGCATTCACGCTGAGACAGCTTCAATATTTCATCGCCGTGGCCGAGCAGGGCTCCGTCACGCGCGCAGCACAGAACCTGTCGATCTCGCAATCCTCGGTGACTGAGGCGCTGAAGGAGCTGGAAGGCGACCTCGGCGTCGAGCTGTTCGAGCGCCATCCCCGCGGCCTCTCCATCACCCATAACGGCCACCAGTTCCTGCGCCATGCGACGAAAATCCTCTCCTCCGTCTCCGATGCGCGCGCGAGCTTTTCCGGCCAGCGCAGTACGTTTGCCGGCAAGCTCAACATCGGCGTGACCTCGCTGGTCGCCGGCTATGTCCTCTCCGACCTGCTGGCGCGCTACCGCCGCTCCTGCCCCGGCGTCGAGGTGAGCGCCATCGAGGACAATGGCGGCTATCTCGAACATCTGCTGGTCGGCGGCGAACTCGATGTGGCGGTCATGGTCATCTCCAACCTGCGCGACCGGATGGCGCTGCAGGCGGAAATCCTCGAAACCTCGCCCTACCGCCTGTGGCTGCCCATGGGCCATCCCCTCGTTTCGGCCGATATCATCGGCGTTGCCGATATCAGCCGCGAGCCGCTGATCATGCTGACCATCGACGAAATCGAGGAGAACACCGGCAAGCTGCTGACCGCGCTCGGCGCCCGCCCGCATGTGGCTTTCCGCACCCGCTCGGTGGAAGCGGTGCGCAGCCTCGTGGCGACAGGGGCCGGCGTCGCCCTCCTCCCCGACCTCGTCTACCGCCCCTGGTCGCTGGAAGGCGACCGCATCGAAAGCCGCGACGTCTCCGGCTCGCTGCCGGTCGTGCAGGTGGGCATCGTCTGGCGCAAGGGCTCCAGCCTGCCGCAGACGGCGCGCGATTTCGTCGGCATCGCAGAGTCCATGCGCTCCGGGCGGCAACGCTAGTGATATCGGAATCTCCGATATCGACTTTCTGATAAATGAATTTGCGAATGCGGCGAAATCGCGCCAACCTTCCGGCGGGAACAAAACGCCACGAAGTGGCTGAAACGGGAGAGACCGATGACGCGCATCGCCAAATCGTGCACGGCAGTGCTTGCCGCGCTGAGCTTCGCAACGCAAGGATTGGCCGCCGAGCCGCTGAAGACGCTCGGCAAGGGCGAAGGTGCCGTCAGCATCGTCGCCTGGGCCGGCTATATCGAGCGCGGCGAGAGCGACAAGAATTACGACTGGGTCACCGGCTTCGAGAAGGAGACCGGCTGCAAGGTTTCCGTCAAGACCGCCGCCACCTCCGATGAAATGGTGGCGCTGATGAACGAGGGCGGCTTCGACCTCGTCACCGCCTCGGGCGACGCCTCGCTCCGCCTCGTCGCCGGCAAGCGCGTGCAGCCGATCAACACCGACCTCATCCCGAGCTTCAAGACCATCGACGAGCGCCTGCAGAACGCGCCCTGGTTTACGGTGAACGGCGTCCATTACGGCGTGCCCTACCTCTGGGGGCCGAACGTGCTGATGTACAACACCGACACCTTCAAGGAAGCGCCGAAGAGCTGGAACGTCGTCTTCGAGGAACAGACGCTGCCGGACGGCAAATCCAACAAGGGCCGCGTCCAGGCCTATGACGGCCCGATCTATATCGCCGACGCAGCACTCTATCTGATGGCCCACAAGCCGGAGCTCGGCATCAAGGACCCCTACGAGCTGAACGAAGACCAGTACAAGGCGGCCATCGACCTGCTGCGCGGCCAGCGCAAGATCGTCTCGCGCTACTGGCACGACGCGATGATCCAGATCGACGACTTCAAGAACGAAGGCGTCGTCGCCTCCGGCTCCTGGCCGTTCCAGGTGAACCTCCTGCAGGCCGACAAGCAGAAGATCGCCTCCACCTTCCCCGAGGAAGGCGTGACCGGCTGGGCCGATACGACCATGCTGCATGTCGACAGCGAACATCCGAACTGCGCCTACATGTGGATGGAACATTCGCTGCAGGCCAAGGTGCAAGGGGACGCCGCCGCCTGGTTCGGCGCCGTTCCCTCCGTGCCCGCCGCCTGCAAGGGCAACGAGCTGATGGGCGAAAACGGCTGCGCCACCAACGGCTTCGATCATTTCGACAAGATCAAGTTCTGGCGGACGCCGACGGCCAAGTGCTCGCAGGGCGAGTGCGTGCCCTATCACCGCTGGGTGTCGGACTATATCGGCGTGATCGGGGGACGCTGATCTACCTCCCCCTTGAGGGGGGAGGTCGCGCGGAACGCGCGGGTGGGGGTGACCCCGGACTGTCGAATACGCCGTGATCACCCCACCCCGGATCTTCGATCCGACCCTCCCCCTCAAGGGGAGGGTAAAGAGGGAGTGCGCCTGCCCGCTCCCGCCCCAACGCATTGCACCGGAGTAAATTTCATGACCGCCGCCGTCCGTTTTCAAAACGTATCGCGCCATTTCGGGCAGGTTCGCGCCGTCGACGGCGTCGATCTGGAGATCGCGCCCGGCGAGTTCTTCGCCATGCTCGGCCCGTCCGGCTCCGGCAAGACCACCTGCCTGCGCCTGATCGCCGGCTTCGAGCAGCCGACCGGCGGCCATATCGAGATTTTCGGCGAAACGGCGGAAGGCGTGCCGCCCTATCGCCGCAACGTCAACACCGTCTTTCAGGACTATGCCCTCTTCCCGCACCTGAACATCCTCGACAACGTCGCCTACGGGCTGATGGTGAAGGGCGTCGGGAAGGCGGAGCGCCAGCGCGCCGCCGAACAGGCGCTGGAACTCGTCAAGCTGCCGGGCTACGGCGCGCGCAAGCCCGGCCAGCTCTCCGGCGGCCAGCGCCAGCGCGTGGCGCTCGCCCGCGCCCTCGTCAACAAGCCGAAGGTGCTCCTCCTCGACGAACCGCTCGGCGCGCTCGACCTGAAGCTGCGCGAACAGATGCAGGAGGAATTGAAGAGCCTGCAGCGCGCGCTCGGCATCACCTTCGTCTTCGTCACCCACGACCAGGGAGAGGCGCTGTCGATGGCCGACCGCGTCGCCGTCTTCAACGACGGCGGCATCGTCCAGCACGGCACGCCGCAGGATATCTACCAGCGCCCGAAGACCCGCTTCGTCGCCGATTTCGTCGGCTCCTCCAATGTCATCGCGCCGGAGGTCATGGCAGCCCTTGGCGGCGAGCGCCGCTGGGCGAGCCTGAGGCCCGAGGCGATCCGCCTTGCCGCCGCCGACGGCGTCGGCGCGACGGTGGCGGCCGCAAGCTTCCTCGGCGCCGCGACGCGGCTCACCGTCGAGGCGCACGGAACGCGCCTCCACGTCACCGTGCCCGCCGGCCAGCCGGTCCCGCCCGCCGGCGAGGCGATCCGCCTTGCCTGGACGCCGGCCGACGTCCACTACATGGATGGCGCCGCATGACCGCCGCCACCGTCACCGCCCCGGCCGTGGAGCCGGCGGCGACCTCGATCCTGCCCGGCCGCGGCGGCTTCTTCGGCCGCCTTTCCGATCTCTTCTGGCGCCGCCCGAAGCTGCTTCTCGTCCTGATGCTGACGCCGCCGCTCCTCTGGCTCGGCATCATCTATATCGGCTCGCTGATCGCGCTGCTTTTGCAGAGCTTCTTCTCGATCGACGACTTTTCCGGGATGGTGAACTACGAGTTCACGCTCGCCACCTATGCGCAGCTGCTCACCTCCGCCAATCTCGACATCATCCTGCGCACCGTCATCATGGCGGCGCTGGTGACCGTCGCCTCGGCCTTCATCGCCTTCCCGATCGCCTACTACGCGGCGCGTTACGCGCAGGGAAAATGGAAGGCGCTCTTCTATCTCGGCGTCATGCTGCCGCTCTGGTCGAGCTATCTGGTGAAGATCTACGCCTGGAAACTGATCCTCGCCAAGGAAGGCATCCTCACCTGGTTCTTCGAGCGGATCGGCCTTTCATGGCTGCTCGACGGCGTGCTGTCGCTGCCGGTGATCGGCGGCAACTCGCTCTCGGTCAGCTATATCGGCACCTTCCTCGTCTTCGTCTATATCTGGCTGCCCTACATGATCCTGCCGACGCAGGCAGCGCTGGAGCGCGTGCCCGGCAACCTCATGGAGGCGTCCGCCGACCTCGGCGCCACGCCGCGCCAGACCTTCCGCACCGTGCTTCTGCCGCTCGCCATGCCCGGCGTCATCGCCGGCTCGATCTTCACCTTCTCGCTGACGCTCGGCGACTACATCATCCCGCAGATCGTCGGCTCCTCGCGCCTCTTCATCGGGCAGGCGGTCTATACCCAGCAGGGCACGGCCGGCAACGTGCCGCTCGCCGCCGCCTTCTCCGTCGTTCCGATCGTCATCATGGCCTTCTATCTCTGGATCGCCAAGAAACAGGGAGCCTTCGATGCGCTCTGACCGCGGCCGGAAGGCCCCTCTCTCGCTGAAGATCGGCGCCGCCGGCGGCCTCGCCTTCCTGCACCTGCCGATCCTGCTGATCTTCGTCTACGCCTTCACGACGGAGGAAAAGAGCTATCAATGGCCGCCGCCGGGCCTCACCCTGCAATGGTTCGGCATTGCCTGGAACCGGCCGGACGTCTGGCAGGCGCTGGGGCTCTCGGTGCAGGTCGCGGTGATCGCCACCGCCATCGCCCTCGTCCTCGGCACGCTCTGCGCCGCCGCCGTCAGCCAGACGAAATTCTTCGGCCGCGAGGGGATTTCGCTCCTCGTCATCCTGCCGATCGCGCTGCCCGGCATCATCACCGGCATCGCGCTGCGCTCGGCCTTCAGCCTGTTCGACATTCCCTTCTCGGTCTGGACGATCATCCTCGGCCACGCGACCTTCTGCGTCGTGGTCGTCTATAACAATGCGGTCGCCCGCTTCCGGCGCACCTCCGGCTCGCTGATCGAGGCATCGATGGATCTCGGCGCCGACGGCTTCCAGACCTTCCGCCACGTCATCCTGCCGAACATCGGCACGGCGCTGCTTGCCGGCGGCATGCTCGCCTTCGCGCTGTCCTTCGACGAGGTGATCGTCACCACCTTTACCGGCGGCCAGCAGATGACGCTGCCGATCTGGATGCTCGAAGAGCTGATCCGCCCGCGCCAGCGCCCGGTCACCAACGTCGTCGCCATGGTCGTCGTGCTCGTCACCTTCCTGCCGATCCTGGCCGCCTACTACCTCACCCGCGACGGCGACCAGATCGCCGGCGGGGGCAAATAAAGGGAGAACATGAACATGGATACTCAGATGCTGATCGGCTCGCGCTTCGAGACGGGAACCGAGACGGAGGAGCTGGTCCTCAACCCGAAGACCGGCGAGACCGTTCTGAAACTGCCCGAGGCCTCGGTCAGCCAGATCGACGCCGCGGTCGATGCCGCCGAAGCCGCCTTCAGGAGCTGGTCGCAGACCACCCCCGGCCAGCGCTCGGCCTACCTGCTGAAGATCGCCGACGCGGTCGAGAGAGACGCCGAGGCCTTCGCGGCACTCGAAGCGCTCAATTGCGGCAAGCCGATCAATGCCGTGCTGAACGATGAAATCCCGGCGATCGTCGATTGCTACCGCTTCTTCGCCGGCGCCGTGCGAAACCTGCACGCCCCGGTCGCCGCCGAATACCTGCCGGGCCATACCTCGATGATCCGCCGCGACCCGGTCGGCATCATCGGCTCGATCGCGCCGTGGAACTACCCGCTGATGATGATGGCCTGGAAGCTTGCGCCCGCCATCGGCGGCGGCAACACCGTCGTCTTCAAGCCGTCGGAACAGACGCCGCTGACGGCGCTGAAGATG
>Ga0153956_1001326_pt1 | contig 22314 bp, 24 predicted proteins | sample TSFL040MetaG_FD_104704 | JGI IMG/M metagenome (GOLD analysis project Ga0153956, IMG submission 104704) | Attine ant fungus gardens microbial communities from Florida, USA - TSFL040 MetaG | ecosystem: Host-associated > Fungi > Mycelium > Unclassified | place: USA: Florida, Wekiwa Springs... | reverse complement strand
CCGCGCGCAGGGGGTCACCGAGAAGCCCGCCGCCGCGTGGACGGCGGAGCAGGTGGTCGACTTAATGCTGAACGGTCTCGCCGTCGGCGACTTTTATATCCTGTGCCCCGACAATGACGTGACCCGCGCGATGGATGAGAAGCGGATGCGCTGGCATGCCGACGACATCATCCTCAACCGCCCGGCGCTGTCGCGCTGGCACCCCGGGCATGCGGCGGCGTTCGCCGATTTCATGCGCGATTGATCGGGCTGTGGTAATCCAGCCCCCCGCCTCCCCGGGCCGTTAGCCCCGAGCTTGTCGAAGGGCGGTTCCATGATACGGAAAACCATGCCTCGACAGGATCGGCACTAACGGATTCTGGTCGGTGGACAGCGCCGGCCGCGCAATTTCAGGAGGCGTTGGCGGCGCTCAGCACCGCGCGAACGCTGGCGGTCGCCACGTCCTCGTCGATGCCGACGCCCCAGATCGTTTCACCCCTGGCGTTGCGGCACTCGACATAGGCGGCGGCCTGCGCGTCGGTGCCGTGGCCGATCGCGTGCTCGACATAATCGACCACGTCGAGGTCGACCCCGAACCCCTCGCGCACGCCCGCCAGCACGCTGGAGATCAGGCCGTTGCCGCGCCCACTGACCGAGGTGACGGCGCCGCCGTCGGCGATGCTGCCCGCGAAGATGCGTTCGCCGTTGGACGCATGCGTTTCGTCATAGGCCTGAAGCTGGAACCGCGCGCCGTCATGGCAGAGGTAGGTGCGCTCGAACAGGCGCCAGATATCGTCGGCGTTCAACTCGCGGCTGGTTTCGTCGGCGAACGTCTGGACATGTTTCGAGAAATCGGCCTGCAACCGCTTGGGCAGCTTCAGCCCCTTGTCCTGTTCGAGCACCCAGGCGACGCCGCCCTTGCCCGATTGCGAATTGACCCGGATCACCGCCTCATAGCTGCGCCCGAGATCGGCGGGGTCGATCGGCAGATAGGGAATTTCCCAATGATCGTCGTTCTGCTGCGCGCGCGCGGCGAAGCCCTTCTTGATCGCGTCCTGATGCGACCCGGAAAACGAGGTATAGACCAGCTCGCCCGCATAGGCGTGACGCGGATGCACCGGCAGGTTGGTGCAATAGGTCACGGTGTTGATGATTTCATCAATGTCCGAGAAATCGAGCGCCGGATCAACGCCTTGCGTGTACATGTTGAGCGCGACCGTCACCAGATCGCAATTGCCGGTGCGCTCGCCGTTGCCGAGTAGGCAGCCCTCGACGCGGTCGGCGCCGGCCATCAGCCCCAGCTCCGCCGCCGCGACGCCGGTGCCGCGATCGTTGTGCGTGTGCAGGCTGATGACGACGCTGTCGCGGTTCGGGATATGGCGGCCGAACCATTCGATCTGGTCGGCATAGACGTTGGGCGTCGCGCATTCGACCGTGGCGGGCAGGTTGAGGATCAGCGGCGTCTCGGGGGTGGGCTTGAGGACGCCCATCACCGCGGCGCAGACCTCGACCGAGAAATCGAGCTCGGCTGTGGAGAAGGTCTCCGGGCTGTATTCGAAGCGCCAGTCGGTCTCGGGCTGCGCGGCGGCGCAATCGCGCAGCACCTTGGCGCCCTCGATCGCGATCGCCTTGATCTCGGCGCGGCCCATCCCGAACACGATCTTGCGCCAGGTGGGCGAGACCGCGTTGTAGAGGTGGACGATCGCCCTGGGCGCGCCCTTCAGGCTGGCGAAGCTCGTCTCGATCAGGTCGCGGCGCGACTGGGTGAGCACCTGGATCGTCACGTCGTCCGGCACGCGGCCGGTCTTCACGAGGCCGGAGATGAAGTCGAACTCGGTCGCCCCGGCGCTCGGGAAGCCGACTTCGATCTCCTTCACGCCGATCTTCACCAGCAGGTCGAAGAAGCGCTGCTTCTTCTCGCTGTCCATCGGATCGATCAGCGCCTGGTTGCCGTCGCGCATGTCGGTCGAGAGCCAGCGCGGCGGCCTGGTGATCGTCTTCGACGGCCAGGTGCGGTCGGGAATGTCGATCGTGGGGAAGGGGCGGTATTTGGTCGAAGGGTCACGCAGCATCGTTCGGGTCTCGCGGCTCGGCTTTGGCGGTCGGGTCGGTTCGGGCCCTTAGGCGGGTCGCGTGCGCCAAGCGGCGCACGGCGATGTTCGCGCCTAAGGGCGCGTAAGTCGAAGCAGCGAGAGGCGAAGCGCGTTCGTCATGTCAGGCCGCGTTAGCCGGGGATGCTTGACAAAGTCCATAGCCCTTGAACGACGAAAAGCGTGCCGGATGCGATGAATCGTTCAATTGCTTGATTTTCCGCAAGCGCGAACCGGCTGTGACGTGCCACGCTAGCGTAACAAAAATACAGAGAGGTCGCGAATGCGTCAGATCATCTACCGGAGCGTAACCACTGCCGAAAGCGGCCGCGCCGCAGACGATATCCCCGGCATCCTGCGGCAGGCCGTGGCGCGCAACGGGCTCGAGGGCGTGACCGGACTGCTCTACACCGAGAAGGACACGTTCCTGCAGGCGATCGAAGGGCCGGACGACAGTATCGAGGATCTGCTCGACCGGTTGCTCGAGGATCGGCGGCACCGCGACCTCGAAATCCTGTCCGATCGCGTGATCGACGCGCGTGAGTTCGGCGACTGGACGATGATCTATCGCGACCGGCGCGAGACGATCGACGCGTTCGACGACCGGCTGCGCGTGCTCCTTGCCGGCGTCTCGCCCGACACGGCGGCGCATTTCCGCTCGCTGGTTGCGGCCTAGTTGTCGAACCAGTCGTCGATCGGGCTCTTCGGCAGGAACCACAAAACCGCGACCACTGCCGCCGCACCGATGCCCAGCCAGGGCGACACGAAGGTGAGCGGCACGCCGAGAATGTAGATGAACGTCGCGACGACGCCCTTGCGCAGCGTCTGGCGGTGATAGGTGCGCGAAGCTTCGTCGTGCGATCCGCTCGCGCTGATCACCCGCTGCAGCGGCACATAGCAAACGCTCGGCAGCAGCATCGAGGCGAGATAGACGAGCGTGGCGTCGCGGCTGAAATGCTGCCCGCCGAGATAGGCGGTGGTGAACGGGATCAGCGACAGCGCGAACAGCAGGCCGAGGTTGCACCATACCAGTCCGTTGGTCACCCGCTTGGCGTGGCTGAACAGGCGGTGATGGTTGACCCAGTAGATGCCGACATAAGCGAAGCTCAGGATATAGGCGAGGAAGGTCGGCCACAGCGCCCACAGATGCTGGAGCCCCGGCTCCTCGGGCGCCTTCAGTTCGAGCACCATGATGGTGATGATGATCGCGATCACGCCATCGGAAAACGCCTCGACGCGGCCGACGCCGGGCTGGCCCTCGGTGCCTTCGGGCTCGCTCATTGGTGTTCGAACGCGGCGTGGATGACCAGTTCGACGCGATCGGAAACCAGCGGCACGCCGTAGCTCATGTTGAACTGGCTGCGGTCGAAATGGCCGGTCGCGGTGAAGCCGATATTGGTCTTGTGCGGGGCCATCGGCGCGGGGCCGGCGCCGATGAAATCGGCCTTCAGGATCACCGGATGCGTGACGCCCTTCAGCGTGAGATTGCCGACGATCATGGCACTGGTGTTGCGCATCTCGATCTGGGTCGAGACGAAATGCGCGGTCGGATATTTCGCCGCATCGAAGAAATCGGCCGATTTCAGGTGCGTGTCGAGCTCGGGCACGGTGGTCTGGACGCCGACGATCGGGAAGCTGACATCGACCTTGGACTTGGTGGCGTCCTGCAGGTCGAGCACGAGGGTGCCGGCGGGGCTGGTGAACTGGCCGCTATATTCGCTGAAGCCGAGATGGTTGACCGTGAACAGCACCTGCGTGTGGTCCGAATCGACCTTGTAGGTGCCCGCCGCCGCCAGCGAGAGGAGCGGCTGGCCGGGTGGGTCCTTGGGCATGTCCGGCTGCTTCTGACCGACCGCGGGCACGGCAGCGAGGACGAGAAGGGCGGCGAGGGCGCGGCGCATCGGATACTCCTGACACAAAAGGCCGCGACAGGATGCCGCGGCCTTCCGGGATTGCAAGCGCGGTGCGCAGGTGCCGGTCAGTTCTTCTCCTTGTCGACCAGCTTGTTCGCGCCGATCCACGGCATCATCGCGCGCAGTTCGGTGCCGACCTTCTCGATCGGATGCGCCGCGGCCTGCTTGCGCGCGGCCTTCAGCTCGGGCTGGCCGGCGCGGTTGTCGAGCACGAAGTTCTTCACGAAGCGCCCGCCCTGGATGTCCGCGAGCACGCGCTTCATCTCCGCCTTGGTCTCCGGCGTGATGATCCGCGGGCCGGTGGTGATGTCGCCATATTCGGCGGTGTTCGAGATCGAATAGCGCATGTTGGCGATGCCGCCCTCGTACATCAGGTCGACGATCAGCTTCACCTCGTGGAGGCACTCGAAATAGGCCATTTCCGGTGCGTAGCCGGCCTCGACCAGCGTCTCGAACCCGGCCTGGATCAGGTGCGTCAGGCCGCCGCACAGCACGACCTGCTCGCCGAACAGATCGGTCTCGCATTCCTCGCGGAAATTGGTCTCGATGATGCCCGAGCGCCCGCCGCCGACGCCCGAGGCGTAGGCCAGCGCGATGTCGTGCGCGTTGCCGCTGGCGTCCTGCTCGATCGCGATCAGGCAGGGCACGCCGCCGCCGCGAACATATTCGCTGCGCACCGTGTGGCCAGGGCCCTTGGGCGCGATCATGATCACGTCGATGTCCTTGGGCGCCTCGATCAGCCCGAAATGCACGTTCAGGCCATGCGCGAAGGCGATCGCCGCGCCGGGACGGATATTGCCCTTGATGTCGTTTTCCCAGATCGCCGCCTGATGCTCGTCGGGGGCGAGGAACATGATGATGTCGGCCCATTTCGCCGCATCCTGGTTGCTCATCACCTTGAAGCCCGCGGCCTCGGCCTTCTTCGCCGTCGCCGAGCCCTCGCGCAGCGCGATCGCGACCTCCTTGACACCCGAATCGCGCAGGTTCTGCGCATGGGCATGGCCCTGCGATCCGTAACCGATGATCGCAATCTTCTTGCCGGTGATCAGGTTCAGATCGGCGTCGCGATCGTAATAGACACGCATGTGTAGCTCCCTTTGCTTGCTGGGCGTCGTGCCAGCGCAGGCTGGCATCCATGTCTCTCGCGGGTGGCACACCGGATAGCGATGGACCCCAGCCTTCGCTGGGGCGACTGGTTTGAATGGGCTCGTGTGCGGCTCTCTACGCCGCCTCGTTCCCCCGCGAAATGGCGACGATGCCGGTGCGCGCGACCTCGATCAGGCCGACTTCGCGCATCAACTCGACGAACGTGTCGATCTTCTCGCTGCCGCCGGTGACCTCGAACACGAAGCTGGTGGTCGTCGCATCGACCACGCGGGCGCGATAGACGTCGGCGAGGCGCAAAGCCTCGATACGATGATCGCCCAAGCCTTTGACTTTCACCAGCGCCAGTTCGCGTTCGACATGCGCGCCCTCGGCGGTGAGGTCGGTGACGCGATGCACCGGCACCAGCCGCTCGAGCTGGGCGACGATCTGTTCGAGCACGTGCGGGCTCGCCGAGGTGACGATCGTGATCCGGCTCACCGCCTTGTCGGCGGTGATCTCGCTCACCGTCAGGCTCTCGATATTGTAGCCGCGCGCGGTGAACAGGCCGGCGATCCGGGCGAGGATGCCCGGCTCGTTGTCGACCACGACGGCGAGCGTATGCCGCTCGGCGGCTTCTTCCTTGATATGCATCACACCAACGCCTTGGCTTCGTCGTCCATCTCGCCCGAGACTTCGCTCGCCTGGAGCAGCATCTCGGTATGCGCGGCGCCGGACGGGATCATCGGGAAGCAATTGGCGAGCTTCGCCACGCGGCAATCGACCATCACCGGGCCATGGGCAGCCAGCATCGTGGCGATGCCGTCCTCCAGCTGTTCGGGCTTCTCGATCCGCAGCCCGGTCCAGCCATAGGCTTCGGCCAGCTTCACGAAATCGGGTAGCGAATCCGAATAGCTCTCGGCATAGCGGCCGGCATAGGTCAGCTCCTGCCACTGGCGGACCATGCCCATATATTCGTTGTTGAGGATGAAGACCTTCACCGGCAGGCGATATTGCGTCGCCGTCGCCAGTTCCTGGATGTTCATCTGGATCGAGGCCTCGCCGGCGATGTCGATCACCAAAGCGTTCGGATTGCCGAGTTGCGCGCCGATCGCGGCGGGCAGGCCGTAACCCATCGTGCCGAGTCCGCCCGAGGTCAGCCATTTGTTGGGCGCCTCGAAGCCGAAATGCTGCGCGGCCCACATCTGGTGCTGGCCGACCTCGGTGGTGATGATCGGCGCTTTCGCGTGCGTCGCTTCCCAAAGGCTGCGGATCGCGCGCTGCGGCATGATCGCTTTCCCGTCCTCGGGAAAATCGAGGCTCTTCACCGCGCGCCAGCCGTCGATCCGGCGCCACCATTCGGACGTGTCCGGCTTCGGGTGCTGGCGTGCCTTCCAGATGCGGATCATGTCCTCCAGCGCGCGGCCGACATCGGCGATCACGGGCAGATCGACGCGGACGTTCTTGTTCACGCTGGAGCGGTCGATATCGACATGCACCTTTCGGCTGTTCGGGCTGAACGCGTCGAGCCGGCCGGTGACGCGATCGTCGAACCGCGCGCCGAGCGCGACGATCAGGTCGGCCTGGTTCATCGCCATATTGGCTTCGTAGGTGCCATGCATGCCGAGCATGCCGAGCCACTGCGGGCCGGAAGCGGGGAAAGCGCCCAGGCCCATCAGCGTCGAGGTGACCGGAGCGCCGGTGATCTTCGCCAGTTCGCGCAGCAATTGCGACGCGCCCCGGCCCGAATTGATGATTCCGCCGCCGGTATAGAGAATCGGCCGCTCGGCGGCGGCGAGCATGTCGACCACCTGCTCGACAGCGCCGGTATCCGCCTTCACCTGCGGGCGATAGGTCTTGTGCTGGATCGGGCCGGGCTTGGCGTATTTCGCGGTTGCGACCTGCACGTCCTTGGGAATGTCGATCACCACCGGACCAGGGCGGCCCGAAGTGGCGATGTGGAACGCTTCGTGGATGGTCGCGCCCAGGCTGGCCGGGTCCTTCACGAGATAATTGTGCTTGCTGCAATGGCGCGTGATGCCGACCGTGTCGGCTTCCTGAAACGCATCGGTGCCGATCAAAGCGGTCGGCACCTGGCCGGTGATCACCACCATCGGGATCGAATCCATCAGCGCGTCGGTGATCCCGGTGACGGCATTGGTCGCGCCGGGTCCGGAGGTGACCAGCACCACACCGGGCTTGCCGGTCGAGCGCGCATAGCCTTCGGCGGCGTGCGTCGCGGCCTGTTCGTGGCGGACGAGGACGTGCTTGATGCGCTGCGAGCGGAACATCGCGTCGTAGATCGGCAGCACCGCGCCGCCGGGATAGCCGAACACGACCTCCACGCCGAGATCGCACAGCGCCTCGACCAGGATATCGGCTCCGCTCTTCTCGGCCACGTCGTTCGTCCTTCGTTTGCTGCGCTGCAATAGCGCCAGAGGAAGCGCGCTGCTAGCTGTACGAAAAAATCTCGTCAAGGCTTATTGGAGAAATATTCTTTCAAATATGTTGACCTGGCTGTCTCGATCGGTCGCGTCCGTTCGCTGCCAGCCTTCCGGTGGCTGATTGCGAAACCAGGTATATTGCCGCTTGGCATATTGCCGTGTTGCGAGGCGGGCGCGGTCGAGAGCCTCTTCGCGACCGATCTCGCCGGCGAGCATCGCGGCGATCTCTGGCACGCCGATGGCGCGCATCACCGGCGCAGGGGCGGGGAGATGCCGGGCGAGCAGCGCTTCGACTTCCTCGATCGCGCCCCCGTCAAACATTTGCGCCAGCCGCCGATCACAACGTTCGATCAGCCGGTCGCGTTCGGGCAGGAGGATCAGCGGCGACAGCTCGATCTGATCGCCGATGCCGCCGACGCGCTGCTCCTGCCAGTGCGCCAGCGGTTTGCCGGTCGAGAGCATCACTTCGAGCGCGCGCGCAACGCGTGTCGTATCGTGGGGATTCAGGCGGACCGCAGCTGCGGGGTCAGCCTCGCGGAGCAGATCGTGCGCCGAAGCGACGGGCAGGGCGCGGACTTGCTCGCGCACCGCCGGATCGATCCCGGGTACCGGGGCGATGCCATCGAGCAGGGTGCGGAGATAGAGACCGGTGCCACCGACGAGGATGGGCAGCCGTTCCTCCACCAGTGCCGCATCGATCGCCGCTCGTGCATTGGCCGCCCAACGCGCCGCCGAGAAGCTTTCCACGCCATCGATATAGCCGAACAGCCGATGCGGCACACGCGCCTCATCCTCTTCGGAGGGTCGCGCGCTCAGCACGCGCAGATCGCGATAGACCTGCGCGCTGTCGGCGTTGATCACCGTGCCGCGTTGACGCTCCGCGATCGCCATCGCCAGCGCGGACTTGCCGCTGGCGGTCGGCCCTGCGATGAGCGCCACCTTCGGGAGGATTTCCTTGTTCATCGCGACCTTCATAGCAGAGGCTCTGGCCGAAACCGCCCCCGACGTCGCGGCGCGCGCGCTTGCGGGGATCGGCGCGGCCACCGGCGAAGCGCGTTGGCTCGAGGCGGGCACGGCGCTCGATGTGCCGTTTGGCCGTGCCTCGATAGAGGAAGCGCGCGCTGTGCTTGAAGGATTGCTGCCTGGCGCGGACGTTGTCGTCCAGCCTGCCACACATCGTGAGAAGATGCTGCTCGTCGCCGACATGGATTCGACGATGATCACCGTCGAATGCATCGACGAACTCGCCGACTATGCCGGGATCAAGCCCCAGATCGCCGCCGTCACCGAAGCGGCGATGCGCGGCGAGCTCGATTTCGAGGCGGCGCTCGATGCGCGCGTCGCCTTGCTCAAGGGTCTCGATGAAGCGGTGATCGAACGTTGCCTCGCCGAGCGCGTGGCGATCATGCCCGGCGCGAAGACGTTGATCCGCACGATGAAGGCGCGCGGCGCGACCACGATCCTCGTCTCGGGCGGCTTCACCCGCTTCGCCGAGCCGGTCGCCGCCGAGATCGGCTTCGATCGTGCGATTGCCAATGTGCTGGAGATCGAAAGCGGGAAGCTCACGGGTATGGTGACCAAACCGATCGTCGGATCGGACACCAAGCTGCAAACCCTGCTCAACGCGGCGGCCGAACGGGATTTGGCGCCCGAAGCCACGCTGGCGGTAGGCGATGGCGCCAACGATCTCGCGATGATCAAGGCGGCGGGGATCGGCTTCGCCTACCACGCCAAGCCGATTGTCGCAGCGGCGGCTGGCGCGCGGATCGACCATAACGACCTGACGGCCTTGCTCTATGCGCAGGGCATCCCGCGGGCGGAGTGGGTCATCGAAGGCTGATCGTTCCGCGCAAAGACCTTACGACCCCGAGTCCTCGTCCGCGGCCTTGCTCTGCAATTGGACGTAATTGGCGATGCCCATCCGCTCGATCATCTCGAACTGGCGCTCGAGCGTATCGACATGCTCTTCCTCGCCGTCGAGGATGCGGCGGAACAGGTCGCGGCTGACGTAATCGCGTACCTTCTCGCAATGCTCGATCGCGTCGCGCAGCAGCGGGAGCGCCTCCATCTCCAGCGCGAGGTCGGCCTTCAGCACTTCCTCGACCGATTCGCCGATGCGCAGCCGGCCGAGCAGCTGGAAATTGGGCAGGCCGTCGAGGAACAGGATGCGCTCCGACAGCCAGTCGGCATGCTTCATCTCGTCGATCGATTCGTGGCGCTCGAAATCGGCGAGCTTGCGCACACCCCAATGATCGAACAGGCGGTAATGCAGCCAGTACTGGTTGATCGCGGTCAGCTCGTTCTTGAGCGCCTCGTTGAGGAAATCGATGACTTTGGGGTCGCCCTTCATGGCCTGCGCCTTTCGCTGTTCGCAGGCATTCTAGCGCCTGGCAAACGAGCGGGGCAATCCTGAAAAATGGCGGATTTCTGCGGGTTTCAGCGGCTGCGAATGCTACGCAGCAGCGCGCTCCTCATCGATAATGGCTCGCGCGAACGGCACGCACTGGCCGCATTTCGGCTGGCGCCCCATCGATCGATAGGCCTGGCAGGCGGTCGCGCAACCGGCGCGCGCGGCCTCGCGCACGTCCCGTTCACGAATGGCATTGCAGACGCAGACGACCATGGATGCTCCTTCGTACGAGCATCTGAATAGGGATAATGAGAACCACTCGCAAGTCCTGTTGCGAAGGATTCGCGATTAATATTTTACGTAACAGCTGCGCCGCGCATCGGCTGCAGGCTGGCGCGCGACAGGCTGCGCCAGAGCCATTCGAGCGGTCCGTAGCGGAAGCGCGCCAGCCAGGGCTTCGACCAGAGCAGCATCAGCGCCCAGATCGCCACCACGACAAGATAGAGCTGCGCGCGCGACAGATAGCCGTACCGGCCGAGGCCATAGCCGTAGAATATCGCGGTGCAGATCAGTGAGGTGAGCAGATAGTTCGAGAAAGCCATCCGCCCCGCTGCCGCGATCCGCGTGGTCAGCGCGCCGCCAGGGCGAGCGAGCAGGGCGATCAGGCTCGCCCAAGCGGCGATCATCACCGGCCGCACGATGGTCGAGAGCGTCAGCCCGGTCAGCACGATCGCGAGCATGTCGAAATGCTTCAGCCAGACCCAGAGCGCCATCGCGGCATAGGCCGGGATGCCGACGCCGAATCCGATGAGCGCGATCCTGCGATAGGCTGCGCGTGGCCAGGCTCCGGTCAGCATCCCGCTGCGCAATCCGGCCATGCCGAACAGCATATAGGCGAGCGTCTCCGCGCCGACGAACTCGAAGGTCTGGAGCGGTATCGCGATCACCTCCTTCAGACGATGCGCGAACTCCACGGCATAGCCCCCGCGATTGGCGGCGAGATCCCGCGTGATGAAACCGGAATCAGGCATGCCGAAATTGTTTCGATAGCCCTGATAGGCTTGCACGAGATTGGCCGTCGGGCGAGGCGCCCGCATTGCCAGCTCGATCGCGTGCACCTGCCACGTGGTCTGCGCGAGCATCAGCGTTTCGAACACCAGCAGCGTCACGCCCAGCGCCATCATTTGCGGCAGCGGCATGCGGCGGCAGAACCAGGCGATCACACCGATCACCGCATAATGCTGCAGGATATCGCCCGACCAGATGAAATAGAGATGCGCCATGCCGAAGACGAACAGCCAGACCATGCGCGAAAAGTGCGTCACCGCGCCACTCCGCCCTGCAGCCTCCGCGCGCTCGACCACCAGCAGGGTCGAGGCGCCGAACAGGAACGAGAACAAACCGCGCATCTTGCCGTCGAAGAATATGAAGTTGAGTGCCCAGGCGGCATAATCGAGCGCACCGTGGCTGCCGTACGCGGCGGGGTTCATGTACGCCGCGCCGGGCATCGCGAAGGCGACGATGTTCATCGTCAATATGCCCATCACCGCGACACCGCGGATCGTGTCGAGCGTCGCGATGCGCTCGCCTGCCGTGGTCATTGCCGGCGCGCGATCCAGCCCATCGGCAAGCCGACCAGGATGACGTGGCAGAACAATTGGATCACGACGTCCTTCGGTTCGTGCGTGCGAAACAGAGTGGGCCAGCGCATGGGCAGGACGATAAAGTACATCACGCACCACAAGCCGACGCCGTATAGCATACCGCAGATCAACGGATGCGCCCGGACGAACCCGATGCCGCGCCAGGCGAGCATGAAGACGCTCGCCATCAGCGCCATGATCACGAAATGCGTCACCAGCCCGAGCACCGCGCCGGCAAATCCCCAATGCAACGCCTGCGGGAACGGCCCGGCGGCGAGCCCGCGCAACATGCGCGCGGGGGCCATGCCTGAACTGGAGGCGAGCAAGGCCGCCGCGGCGATATCGAGCAGCCCCGCGAGCGCGGTCGCTTCCGCGATTGTCTTGCCGATCCGCTTCGCCATCGCCTCTCCGCCTTTCAGGCAAACGGGTTAGTATCTGCCGTGGCGGCGGGCAATGGCCCGGCCGCCGAGCGTTATATCGCCCACCTGACATCATTCAGTCATCCCCGCGAAAGCGGGGACCTATCAGCTGAGCTATCGGCAAACGCTCGGGTGCGATCGTGGAAACCATGGGAGATGGGTCCCCGCTTTCGCGGGGATGACTATGGAGCGGCGCGAACTACGCGCCGCGCAATTCGCGGCGGATCACCAGCTTCAGGCCTGACCATGTCTCGTCCACTGCGCAGACCTTGATATCGACCAGCCCGATCGGCAGCGCGGCGGCACGTACCGAATCCTCGGTGATGTCGGTCGCGACCTTCGCGGCCTTCTTGGGCCAGGACACCCAGATCATTCCCGCCGGCTGGATGAGATCGCGCAGCGCGGTGATCTCGCGCGTCATCTCGGCGCGGTCGGTGACGAAGATGTGCGCCGCGTCGATCCCGGGCGAGGGCGCGGAAAGCTCCTGCAAGCCCAGCGACAGCGGCGCGATCGCGGCGCGGACGGTGGCCGGCATGGCGTGTGCCCAGACGCGCATGCCGGGCTTGAGCCCGAGCTTGTCGGCGAGCGGCGTGCCGGAATAGCCAGCGGTCATGGCGTGTCTCCCCCGGGGCGGAAGACTACACCGATTCCGCGCCGGTACGCAGCGAAATCAGACGGCGACCGCCTCGGCTCCCATGAGCCCCGGAAAGAAACCCTCGTGCGCCGCGCGCAGATCGGCGATCGAAACCACGAAATCGCCCTCGGCCAGCTCGAACACCAGCCGGTTGGCGATGGTGCGGCCGATCCGCTCCACCGCGATGCCGGCGGCGGTCGCGCCAGTCAGGAAATCGAGCAGGTGCGCGTCGTCGATCGTCGCGACGTAGCGGCCCTGATCCTCGGCGAAGAAGCGGTGCGCGATGTCGTCCTTCGTCTCAGGCTGGATGATCGCCCCGATATTGCCGGCCAGCGCCATCTCGGCAAGCGTCACCGCCAGGCCGCCGTCGGAGATGTCGTGCACCGCGGTGAGCGCGCCGGAGGTGATCCCTTCGCGGACATGATCGCCGGTCGCACGCTCGGCGGCGAGATCGACGCGCGGCGGCGGGCCGTCCTCGCGCCTGTGCAATTCGCGCAGCCATAGCGACTGGCCGAGATCGCCGCGCGCCTCGCCGATCACCACGATCACGTCGCCGGTCGCCTTGAACGCGATCGTCGCGCTCTTCGACCAGTCGGCGAGCAGGCCGACGCCTCCGATCGCCGGCGTGGGCAGGATCGCCGAACCGCCCCCGGTCGCCTTGCTCTCGTTGTAGAGGGAGACGTTGCCGCTCACGATCGGATAATCGAGCGCGCGGCATGCCTCGGCCATGCCCTCGATGCAGCCGACGAACTGCCCCATGATCTCCGGGCGTTGCGGGTTGGCGAAGTTCATGCAGTCGGTGGCGGCGAGCGGCATCGCGCCGACCGCAGTGAGATTGCGCCAGGTCTCGGCGATCGCCTGCTTGCCGCCCTCGAACGGATCGGCATAGCAGTAACGCGGCGTGCAGTCGGTGGTGATCGCAAGGCCTTTTTGCGTGCCGTGAACGCGCACCACCGCGGCGTCGCCGCCGGGGCGCTGCACGGTGTCGGCGCCGACCTGGCTGTCATATTGCTCCCAGATCCAGCGGCGGCTGGCGATGTCGGGCGACCCCATCAGCTTGAGCAGGTCGGCGGCGGGATCCTTGCACTCGGGCGCGTCGACGAGCGCCATGGCGGGCGGTGTTTTCACCCAGGGGCGATCGTAAGCGGGCGCCTCGTCGGCGAGCGGGGCGAGCGGGATGTCGCAAACGGTCTCGCCATCGAATTTCAGGATCATGTGGCCGGTGTCCGTCACATGGCCGATGACGGCGAAATCGAGTTGCCATTTGCGGAAGATGGCTTCGGCGAAATCCTCGCGGCCGGGCTTCAGCACCATGAGCATGCGCTCCTGGCTCTCGCTCAGCATCATCTCATAGGGCGTCATGCCCTCTTCGCGGCACGGCACCGCGTTCATGTCGAGCTCGATGCCGACGCCGCCTTTCGACGCCATCTCGACCGAGGAGGAGGTGAGGCCGGCCGCGCCCATGTCCTGGATCGCGACGATCGCGTCGCTGGCCATCAGTTCGAGGCAGGCTTCGATCAGCAGCTTCTCGGTGAAGGGATCGCCCACCTGCACGGTCGGGCGCTTCTCCTCGCTGTCCTCGCCGAAATCGGCCGACGCCATCGTCGCGCCGTGGATGCCGTCGCGCCCGGTCTTGGAGCCGACATAGACGATCGGATTGCCGATGCCCGAGGCGGCCGAATAGAAGATCTTGTCGGTGTCGGCGATGCCCACGGTCATCGCGTTGACCAGGATGTTGCCATCATAGGCCTGGTGGAAATTCACCTCGCCGCCGACCGTGGGCACGCCGACGCAATTGCCGTAGCCGCCGATGCCGTGGACGACTCCCGAGATCAGATGGCGCATCTTGGGATGATCGGGCCGGCCGAAGCGCAGCGCGTTCAGGTTCGCCACGGGCCGCGCGCCCATCGTGAACACGTCGCGCAGGATGCCGCCGACGCCGGTCGCCGCGCCCTGATAGGGCTCGATGTAGCTGGGGTGGTTGTGGCTCTCCATCTTGAAGATCGCCGCCTGCCCGTCGCCGATATCGACCACGCCGGCATTCTCGCCGGGGCCGCAGATCACCTGAGGGCCGGTGGTGGGCAGCTTCTTCAGGTGGATGCGGCTCGATTTGTAGCTGCAATGCTCCGACCACATTACCGAGAAGATGCCGAGCTCGACCAGGTTGGGCTCGCGGCCGAGCGCGTGGAGCACGCGGTCATATTCTTCCGGGGACAGCCCGTGCTGGGCAACGATCTCGGCGGTGATCTGGCTCATGCGGCCAGCCCTTAGCGGGCGGCCGCGCGTTCGTCACCCGGGGGCGTAATTTTCGAGATAGCCGCACCTTTTGCATCGCCAGCTTTCGACGTCCAGCGCCTTCCGGCCGCGCAGCTTCAGACCCATTAGCCCTCGCTCGGGCAGACCCTCCATCCAGTTGCTGATCTTGCGCCCTTCCTCGCTATGATCGAGGATCCAGCCAACCTCCATCTGTCCTTGGCATTTGGGGCAATCGCGCGATGGCATGCCGTACCTCCTAAAGGATTTCGTGCACCTTTTCCGGCGGACGGCCCAGCCGCACACCCTTTTCGGTTTCGACCAGAGGCCGCTCGATCAGGATCGGATCGGCGACCATTGCGTCGAGGATCGCGGAATCGTTCGTATCCTTCAGGGCCTTGGCGCCTCCCTCCGCTGTGCGCAGCCCCTCGCGTGGCGTCATTCCGGCGCGGGCGTAAAGCTGGGCGAGCTTCTCCCGGGTTGGCGGATGCCTGAGATACTCGATCACCTCGACCTCGACGCCCGGCGTGCCTTCAAGGATCGCCAGCGTCTCGCGCGATTTCGAGCAGCGCGGATTGTGCCAGATCGTCGCCTTCATCTTTGTGCGTGCTCCGTATGCCATTCGGCGAGCGCCTGCTTGTATTCGCTCGAGCTCTTGAGCCGGGCGATGTAGCTGATCCTCCGCTTGCTCGACCAGGCGATGTCGCCATCGCCGAACGAGCCGCGCGCGCCGCAATAGGCCTGGCAGGTGCCGCCGTCGTCCCAGGTCAGCCGGCTGCCCTTGCGCCGGATCGTCAGCGTGCAGCGTTCCTGCCCGGGGAGGGTCTTGTCGGCGGGTTCGCGATAGACCAGCGCGCCGCCATCGACGGCGGCTATACCGTACAGGCCGCAAGTATGGCCGTTGTAGAAATTCAGGTCGAAATTGACATAAGCGTGGCCGGGATCGATCTCCACAATCTCCACGATATCGTCGCTGAAGAACGCCTCGCCCGAGACGAGCTGGTTCTGGAAATGTCGGCTGTACTGGCCTGCAAGCGCGGCGACGGGCGAAGGTGCCACCGCGGCGCTGCCCACGGCGCTCGCAAGGCAGAGGCCGATCGCGATGCCGATGCCCGCCCTGGTCACGCCTTCGCTTCCGCGATGAAGTCGGCGTCGCGCCGTTCGGGGCCGAACCATGTCCAGATCACCAGAAACACGGCGGTGACGCCTGCGACCAGCGCGAGCGCAAACCCGTAATTGCCGCCATGGGTCTTCGCGATCCATGCCTGGAATGGCGCGTTGCGCGAGGCGATGAGATTGCCGAGCTGATACGCGAACCCCGGAAATAGACCGCGCGCCAGCGCCGGCGAAAGCTCGTTCAGATGCACCGGCACGATCCCCCACGCGCCCTGCACCGCGACCTGGAGCAGGAACGCGCCCAGCCCTAGCAGCAACGGCGTGGAGGCGAAGGCCCAGAGCGGCATCACCGGCAGCGCCAGCGCGCTCGCGATGATGATCGCGCGCTTGCGACCGATCGTCTCGGACCAGATGCCGAATGCGAGGCCGCCGACGATCGCGCCGATGTTCATCACCGCGGTCAACAGGCCGACCGTATGCGTGTCGAACTTGTGCTGCGCCTGCAGGAAGGTCGGATATTGATCCTGCGTGCCATGGCTGAAGAAGTTGAACGCGGTCATCAGCACGACGAGGTACAGCGCGATCTTCCAGTGGCGGATGATCTCCGTGACCGGATCGGCATGGGGCTTGGCCGCATTGACGAGGTGGACCGGGCTTTCCTCGACATGAAGCCGGATCAGGAAGACGAGGAAGGCGGGCACGACGCCGATGAAGAACATGCCGCGCCAGCCGATCGTGTCGAACAGCAGGTAATAGATGAGCGCGGCGAGGAAATAGCCGGAAGGGTAGCCGCTCTGCAGCAGGCCCGAGATCGGTCCGCGCAGTTTGGGCGGGATGCTCTCCATGACCAGGCTGGCGCCAATGCCCCATTCCCCGCCCATGCAGAAGCCGAATGCCGCGCGGATCGCGAGCAATGCACCCAGCGACCAGGCGACGCCCGAGGCGACGGAGAAAGCCGAGAAGGCGAGGATCACGACCATCAGCACCGGCCGCCGGCCGTAGCGGTCGGCCAGCCAGCCGAAGGCGAACGCGCCGAACGGGCGCGCGGCGAGCGTGACGAACAGCAGGTTCGACACCGCTTCGTCGTCGGCATGGAATTCCTTGGCGATGGCGCCTTTCAGGAATACCAGCAGGAAGAAATCGAACGCGTCGAGCGTCCAGCCGAGATAGCTCGCCCAGATCGCGCTCCATTGCGATTTGGTCAGCGATTTCAGCGTGTCGGTCAGGGCCATGGCAACCTCTCGTTTGACCGAGGGCTACGCCAATCGCCGCGTCCGCGCTACCCGTCCGGCAACCAGCGCGGGCATCGCGTGGGTTGCAAGGGCAACAGCGGCGCTGTTTCGGGCGATCCGCTACGACATCGGCCGCGTTGTAGTGGTCGATGCACATCTGTCTGGTGCTCATTCAGTCGGATGTGTCTTCGGCTTCGTCGCCAGCTTCGAGATCGAGGTCCTTCACGCGTCCCGCAAATACCCGACGGAAACGTTGCATATTGTCGAGCATCCAAGCGTGAAGCACCGGATATTGCCCAGCATCCGCCGGATCGACGTCGGGGAGAAAATGCGCAATCCTGCTCGCCCGCTTGTTCGGCAATTCCTGCCAATCGAGTGTAGCGCCGAACTCGGCCTCGATCCGTTCACGATCACCGGCCAATTGACGGATGCCCGATTTGAACGGATCGCGGCTCAGGTACAGCTCGACTCCCACCCGTTTCTTTTGAGTGCTGATCGTGTCGCTGATGACGATGCCGCTGCGGCCGATAGGAAATTCGTACCAGTGATCACGGTTTTCGCGCCGGATCACGAAACTGCGATCATGATCTCGCAGATATTGCGCAAAGGCCGACCAGAAGGCGAGACGAACCTGGTGCCGCTCGGCGTCGCGCGCGCTGCCCGACGCCGATGATGTCGACCGCACGGTTTTGGTCCAGCTGTTGGGCTTGGCCACGACGTCAAAGAATGGAGCGGGAATCGAATCGCCGATGCGAAGCGCCTCGATTTCAACCGCGAAGAAGCTGTAGTCCTCGCCGGTATTGGCGTTGAGCCAGTCTATCGCGGCTCGATGATCATCCTTGAATCGCTCTGCGACCCAGATCGTCGTGGCCTTCCGGTTCTGACTGGCGACATAGCTGATGAGCTGACCCAGATGCCGGTGATCGGTTGCGCCGAATTGATTCTCGATAAGAACCGGATTTCCTTCACTGTCTTCGGCCAGGATATCGAGCCGGAAGTCGCCCGCCGGCACCTCAGTGCCCTGAAGCTCAAGCTCGTCGATCTGGAGCGCCTCGGCGAGCAGATCGAGATTTTGCGACAGCCATGGGGTGAAGACGTGCGCTTCGTTGCCCCACACTTCCTGAGCGGACAGCGTAACCAATCTGCCAAGTTGTGGCTGCGGCATCGACTATTCCCCCATCACAGCATGATCCTAGGCATCGGACGGAACGTCACGCCTGGTCTTGCTTGGCCAGCCACTCCTCCAGCCATTTGATCGTGTACTGGCCTTCCTGGAACTCCGGATCATCGAGTAGCGCCTGGTGCAGCGGGATGGTGGTCTTCATCCCGTCGATCACGAACTCTTCCAGCGCGCGGCGCAGGCGGCGGAGCGCGCCGGCCCGCGTGGTGCCGTAGACGATCAGCTTGGCGATCATCGAATCATAGTAAGGCGGCACGCGGTAGCCGGCGTAGAGCCCGCTATCGACGCGCACGTTCATGCCGCCAGGGGCGTGATATTGCTTCACCAGCCCGGGTGAGGGGGCAAAGGTGCGCGGATCCTCGGCGTTGATGCGGCATTCGATCGCGTGGCCGCGGAAATGCACGTCCTGCTGGCGCAAGGTCAGTGGATGGCCCTCGGCGATGCGGATCTGCTCGCGGACGAGATCGAGGCCGGTGATCGCCTCGGTGACGGGATGCTCCACCTGCAGGCGGGTGTTCATCTCGATGAAGTAGAATTCGCCGTCTTCCCACAGGAACTCGATCGTGCCCGCGCCGCGATAGCCCATGTCGGCCATCGCCCGGGCGCAGATCCCGCCGATCCGCTCGCGCTCTTCGGACGAGAGGATGGGGGAGGGGGCTTCCTCGAGCACCTTCTGATGGCGGCGCTGCAGCGAGCAATCGCGTTCGCCGAGGTGGATCGCATTGCCGTTGCCGTCGCCGAACACCTGGATCTCGATGTGGCGCGGATTGCCGAGATATTTCTCCAGATAGACGGTGGCGTCGCCGAACGCGGCCTTCGCCTCGCTGCCCGCCTGGAGCATCTGGCTTTCCAGCTCGGTGGGGTCGTGGACGACCTTCATGCCGCGCCCGCCGCCGCCCGACGCGGCCTTGATGATCACCGGATAGCCGGCGGCCTCGGCAATTGTCTTCGCCTCGGCGATGTCGCTGATTGCGCCGTCCGATCCGGGGACGAGCGGCAGGCCGAGCGCGCCCGCGGTGCGCTTCGCCTCGATCTTGTCGCCCATCGTGCGGATATGCTCGGGCTTGGGTCCGACGAAGATGATACCGTGCGCTTCGATGATCTCGGCGAACTTGGCGTTTTCCGACAGGAAGCCATAGCCGGGGTGGATCGCGTCGGCGCCCGAAATCTCGGCCGCCGAGATGATATTGGCGATGTTGAGATAGCTCTCCGCCGCGCTCGGCGGCCCGATGCAGATCGCCTCGTCGGCGAGGCGGACGTGCATCGCGTCGGCGTCGGCGGTGGAATGCACCGCGACCGTCTTGATGCCCATCTCATGGCACGCGCGGTGGATGCGCAGCGCGATCTCGCCGCGATTGGCGATCAGGAGTTTTTTGATTTCAGGCATGTGCCTTCGATTCCCAGGAACCCTCCTCCGTTCGCCCTGAGCTTGTCGAAGGGCTGCCCTTCTCTTCATAGCGATTGAAGAAGAAGGGCAGGGCTTCGACAGGCTCAGCCTGAACGGAGGAGGAAAATGTCATTCCACCACAACGAGCGGCTGGTCGAACTCGACCGGCTGGCCGTTCGAGACGAGCACCGCCTTCACCGTGCCGGCGCTCGGCGCGACGATCGGGTTCATCACCTTCATCGCCTCGACGATGAGGAGCGTGTCGCCCGCCTTCACGCTCTGGCCGGCCGATACGAACGGCGGCGCCTCCGGATTGGCCGAGAGATAGGCCGTGCCGACCATCGGCGACTTGACCGCGTTGAGCGTGTTCGGGGCAGCGGGCGCGACTTCGGCGAGCGTCGCAGCGGCAGGCGCAGGCGCGGCGGTGGCCACCGGCGGCGGCGCGTAATGCACCGGCGCCGTGGCGGCGCTCACCTTGCGCGCGACGCGGATCTTGCGATCGCCGTGCTCGACCTCGATCTCGGTCAATTGCGTGGTGTCGAGCAGTTCGGCGAGCTGGCGGACCAGATCGACATCGACCTGCATGCCACCCTTGGTTTCATTATTATCGGCCATGCGACCCTTCTTCCCTGTTATGGGCGCGCGTCCTGTCAGAGACGCGCCGCGGCTTCAAGCGCGAGGATGTACGAAAGCGCCCCGAACCCGGCGACGGTTCCCTTCGCGGCGCTTCCGACGAAGCTCGTGTGGCGAAATGCCTCGCGCGCGTGCGGATTGGAGAGATGCACCTCGATCACCGGCGTCTTGATGGATTTCACCGCGTCGTGCAGCGCGACCGAGGTATGTGTGTAGCCGCCCGGATTGAGGATCACCGCCCTAGCGCCCGACGCCTGCGCCTCGTGCAGCCAATCGATCAGATGCCCCTCGTGATTCGACTGGCGCAAGTCGATGTCGAAGCCGAGGGTCTTGGCCCGGTCCTCGAGCGCGCCGGCGATATCGTCGAGCGTCTCGTGCCCGTAAATCTCCGGCTCGCGCAGACCCAGCAGGTTGAGGTTCGGGCCGTTGAGGACGAAGATCGTTTCGGTCATGCGCGCCGCTATAGCGGCTCTTTGCCGATTGCGCGAACCGTTCGGGCGGTTGTGGCCTTTGGTCTTTGAACTCGGCGGTGTCGCGGCCTAAATGGGTGACATGCTGACACATACCGACGGAACGCTCTCCATCATCGTCAACGGCGAGCATCGCCGCGTCCGCAGCGGAATGACGCTCGCCGATCTCGCCGAGTCGCTCGGTCTCGCGCCCGAGAAGGTGGCGGTGGAGCGCAATCTGGAGATCGTGCCGCGCTCGACGCTGGGGCAGGTGCTGGTCGAAGATGGCGACGAACTGGAGATCGTGCATTTTGTCGGGGGTGGCGATCATGCACGCCCCGTCGCGGATGATAGTTGGACGGTCGCCGGCAAGACGTTCCGCTCGCGGCTGATCGTCGGCACCGGCAAGTACAAGGATTTCGCGCAGAACGCCGCGGCCGTCGAGGCGTCGGGTGCGGAGATCGTCACGGTCGCGGTGCGCCGGGTCAACGTCAGTGACCCGGGTGCGCCGATGCTGACCGACTTCATCGATCCGAAGAAAATCACGTACTTGCCCAACACTGCGGGCTGCTTCGATGCCGAATCCGCGATCCGCACGCTCCGGCTGGCGCGAGAAGCGGGGGGCTGGGATCTGGTGAAGCTCGAGGTGCTGGGCGAGGCGAAGACGCTCTATCCCGACATGGTCGAAACGCTCCGCGCCACCGAAATCCTCGCCAACGAGGGCTTCAAGCCGATGGTCTATTGCGTCGATGATCCGATCGCGGCGAAGCGGCTGGAGGATGCCGGCGCGGTGGCGGTGATGCCACTCGGCGCGCCGATCGGATCGGGGCTGGGCATCCAGAACCAGGTGACGATCCGGCTGATCGTCGAGGGCGCGAAGGTGCCGGTGCTGGTCGATGCCGGGGTCGGCGCGGCGAGCGATGCGGCGGTGGCGATGGAACTGGGCTGCGACGGCGTGTTGATGAACACCGCGATCGCCGAGGCGAAGGACCCGGTGATGATGGCGGCGGCGATGAAGGCCGCGGTCGAGGCCGGGCGGCTCGGCTATCGCGCCGGACGGATGGGCAAGCGCCGCTATGCCGATCCGTCGAGCCCGCTGGCGGGTCTCATCTGATCGCGCTAACCTGCCGAAAACAGGAGAAGAGCCCCGTGAGAACAACGATCCTGCTCGGCGCGCTCGCGCTCGCCGCGTGCCATCCCCAGCCTGCGGACAATGCCGCCGACGCGAACGCCTCCGCCGCGGCCGATGCCGCACAGGGTCAGCCGATGTGGATCCACGCCACCGACAAGCTCAACGTCAAGGCGACCTATTATCAGGCGAACAATCCCAAGGCGATCATCCTGCTGTTCCACCAGGCGGATTCGAGCAAGGACGAGTACGCGACGATCGCGCCGCGGCTGGTGAAAGCGGGCTACAGCGCGCTGGCGATCGACCAGCGCGCCGGCGGCGGCATGTACGGAACCAACGAAACCGTCGAGCAGATGCCCAAGGACTGGAAGCATTCGATG
>Ga0153956_1001325_pt1 | contig 22335 bp, 21 predicted proteins | sample TSFL040MetaG_FD_104704 | JGI IMG/M metagenome (GOLD analysis project Ga0153956, IMG submission 104704) | Attine ant fungus gardens microbial communities from Florida, USA - TSFL040 MetaG | ecosystem: Host-associated > Fungi > Mycelium > Unclassified | place: USA: Florida, Wekiwa Springs... | reverse complement strand
AGTGAGAAATCTTATACGCCTTAATAGGTTCGCTCTTATAAGATATCTCCCGTTGGTAGAAATGACATTTTTTTTAGACGATTAAAAATAGCCGCCCTTTTTTCTGTCTTCCATCGCAGCTTCTGATACCTTGTCGTCCATACGGGCGCCGCGTTCGCTGATCTTTGAATTGCTGATCTCCTCAATAATATCGTCTATCAGGAAAGCGTCAGATGCTACTGCTGCCGTACAGGTCATGTCGCCCACGGTACGGAAACGTACGGTACGGCGCTCAATCACGTCGTCGGCATCCATGTTCAATACTTCGTGCGCAGCCATTAATTGGCCGTTGCGTACAATAGTATCGCGCTCATGCGCAAAATATATGGATGGCAATTCAATATTTTCTCTGCGGATGTAGTTCCAAACGTCAAGTTCGGTCCAGTTACTGATGGGGAATACACGAACGTTTTCGCCTTTGTGAATTTTACCGTTATAAACGTTCCAAAGCTCAGGGCGCTGACGTTTCGGGTCCCATTGGCCAAACTCATCACGTACCGAGAAGATACGCTCTTTAGCACGGGCTTTCTCCTCGTCTCGGCGGGCACCGCCTATGCAGGCATCAAACTTGTTCTCGGCAATGGTATCCAGCAGGGTAACGGTTTGTAACGGATTACGGCTGGCGTTTTTACCTTTTTGCTCAACTACCTTGCCCTGATCTATCGAATCTTGTACGCTGCCTACGATCAGTCTTTCGCCTAAGCGTTTGATCATGGCATCACGATACTCAATAGTTTCAACAAAATTGTGGCCGGTATCAATGTGTACGAGCGGAAAAGGAAACTTACCCGGGCGGAAAGCCTTTTCGGCCAAACGTACCAGTGTAATAGAATCTTTTCCTCCTGAAAATAAAAGCGCAGGGCGCTCAAACTGGCCGGCTACTTCGCGCAGAATATGGATGGCTTCTGCCTCGAGCTCGTCTAAATAGTCCAGTTGGTTGTGTTTGGTCATGTGTTTTAGTTCAGAATTATTGAATTATCGAATCATTGATTTTTCATTCAATAATCCAGTAACTCAATAACTCAATTATTATTTATTGTCAATTATTAATTCATGCAAGCCGCATTCTTTTTTGGATTGGTCTTCCCACCACCAGCGGCCTGCTCTAAAATCTTCGCCTTCTCTTATGGCTCTTGTACATGGCTGGCATCCAATACTCGGGAAGCCGCGGTCATGCAAAGTATTATAAGGTATAGTATATTGTTTAATGAAAGCTTTTACGTCGTCTAAAGTCCAGTCAAAAATAGGGTGAAACTTGGTCAGGTTATGGCCTTCGTCCCATTCTACATTGTGCATTTCATGACGGTTAACTGATTGCTCGGCACGAATACCCGTTACCCAAACCTTATTACCGGCCAAAGCGCGGTTTAAAGGCTCAAGCTTACGTATGCCGCAGCATTCTTTACGGTTTTCAACCGACTCATAAAAACTGCTCGGACCTTTCTCATTCAGCATTTTTTCAACCGCTTCATGTTGTGGATAATAGGCAAAAATGGTTTTTCCATAAATCTCCATGGTGCGGTTCCAGGTGTAGTAGGTTTCCGGGAAAATGCGTCCGGTTTCAAGCGTGAAGATTTTGATATCAATATTGTTCGCAAATATCATGTGCGTAATAGCCTGGTCTTCCCATCCAAAACTACTCGAAAAAATTACCTGACCGGGAAACTGGTTGGCAATTTTGGTTAAAGCGGCTACCGGGTCAAGCCCGGCGGTTAACTGCTTAATATTTTCTGCTTCTGCACTCATACTATTTTCACCACAAAGTTAATAATGCTGCGCAAACTCATCAGCATAATTATTACAGCTACCGAAACCATGATAGCTTTAGTTGATATTTTATTAGATATTTTAGCGGCAATAGGCGATGCCAGTGCGCTGCCGAATACCAGGCCGGCTACGGCTTCCCAGTGTTTACCGTTTATCATGGTAATAAAGGTAAGCGAGCTCATTAACGCTATAAAGAAACGTGAAAGCTTAACCGTGCCTAATGAAAAACGAGCATGACGCCCGCCGGCTATTAAAGCAGATAGTACTATCGAGCCCCAGCCCCCCCCGCCAACTGCATCCATAAAACCGCCGCCAAAACCTAAAAATGATATTTGTTTAATTTTTTTAGGACGCTCTTTATTATTTTTTCTGAGGTTGATAGCCTTCAGCAATATCACAACACCTAAAATCAAGGTGTAAAGTGAAACGAAGGGCTTTGAGTACATACTGTAATGCTCAAGCGATGAAAGCAGGTAGGCACCTGTTACCGCACCAATTATACCTGGAATCAATAATAGCTTGAACAATTTCCAGTTGATATTACCCATGCGGTAATGCATCCATCCGGCAATGCCATTGCTCAGTATTTCAGATAAGTGAACACTCATACTTGCCGAAGCAGGGGGGATACCCATTGCTAATGAAAAAGTGGTTGAAGTAACGCCGTACGACATGCCGATGGCTCCATCAATCATGGCAAATACAAAGCCTGCCCCCAGGAAATAATAAAATATGGGGTTGATATCCTGCACATAAGCCTTAAACTCAGGTTCATTATACCAAAGGGCGGTTACGGTAACGCCAATGGCAAAAATAATTGAAAGCCAGATAAGCCACTTAAAGTTTTTGCGCTCGTTTTTTTGCTCAACCAAGACAGAGGTAACCTTATTAAGCTTTTTAACTTTATCGGTAAAATCGCCGGATAGGGTACCACGAAGCTGGCTCATGTGTTGCAATGATTTATCCAGTTCGGCCGGAATACTTTCATCCAAAACCTCGCGCAAACGCTTGGCTATGGTTGGCGATTTTCCGTTAGTGGATATGCCTATTTTTAAATCTCCTTTTTGTACGATAGAACCTAAGTAAAAATCGCACAGGTCGGGTTTATCTGCCACATTAATTAATAATTTACGCTGATGTGCCGATTCGCGGATATAGGCATTCAGTTTGGTGTCATCCGTTGCCGCAATTACCAGATCGGCGGCGTCAAGATCTTCATCGCTAAAAGATTTTTCAATGATCTTTACAGCGGGATATATTTTAGCCAACTTATATACGCTCTGTATTACAGATTCAGCAATTACCGTAACGCGGGCAGCCTGGCTGTTGTGCAAAATAGCATTCAGTTTTTCTAAACCAACATTGCCTGCACCAATAAGTACAGTATGTAATTCATTCAGCTTCAAAAAAACGGGGAACAACTGATTGCCTCCGTTTTTATCGTCCTGTACGGTAGTTAGTTCGTTATTTTCAGGCAGTAGCGTCATTTACTTTTTGTGTGATGAATACCTTATCGCTATTGTTTATGACTGCAGTACTGTCTCTCTTTTAACTTTTACGTTAGCCAGGAAATCAGTAGCTAAAGCTTTGTAGCGGGCAGCAAATTCTTCAGACGGTTCATTTTGGTTTATCTGAGTGATCAGGTCATTGAAAGTGCCTTCCAATTCAAACTCGCCGGTTGATACGTACTGGGTATCAAACTCTTTAATGATACCGATCTGCGTGCTGGCGTTGATACCTTTATCTAACAACAAAGCTTTAGCCGAGTTGATAAAAACATTGTATGAGTGATAAATGGCATCGGCCCAGGCACCACCGTTAAATGATTCATTTGCCCAATCCAGTTTTTCATCGCTTTCAAAAAGCAAAGTGGCCACCAGGTCAATTACCACACCGGCACATTCGCCTACACCAATTGCTTTTTCATAGCTTTCAACATGGCCCCAATCCACAAAATCTTCGTCGGTTAAATTGGTTAGGTCGGCCAGCGGTTTCAGCATCTGGTAAAAATAATCTTTGCCCTGACGATCATAATAATCATTAAACAGCTCATTATCAACTGAGTTGATTTTGTAATCGTCAAGTAGGTTTCTTAACACGTTGGTAGCACGTTTTGCAGGTATCTTGATCACACGGTCGCCCGCACGGCCTACGCCATCGCCAACAACACCGCCGCCCAGCATTACCTGCATTGATGGCAATACTTTAGCACCGGCTTTCAATGAGCTGCCATGGAAACCAATGTGCGCCATACTGTGCTGACCGCATGAGTTCATGCAGCCGCTTATTTTTATCTTGATATCGCGATTGTAGATCAGGTCTTCATATTCGTTGTATATCAGATCTTCTAATACGCGGGCAAAGGTCATACTATTTGATATACCCAGGTTACAGGTATCAGTACCGGGGCAGGTAGTTACGTCGGCAACGCTGTCAAAACCCGGAGCGGCCATATCCAGCTCGGCCAGGCCATTGTACAGGGTAGGGAAGGCCTCTTTACGAATATACTTCAACAATAAACCCTGGTTTTGTGTAACACGAATTTCGTCGCCGGCTAAAGGTTGCAGTAAGGCAACCAGTTTGCGGGCTTTTTCCGTTGGTATATCGCCGGTTTTTACTTTAATATACACGCCGTAAAAACCTGTTTGCTTTTGCTCAAAAACGTTAGTAGCCAGCCATTGCTCATAACCAAGCGGGTTGCTAATAGCAACTTCGTCAAATTGCTGCCGGGCGGGTAAGGCAGGCACTTCAACGGCATCTGTATTTATTTTGTAAGTTTTAACTTTATTGGCAGTTCTTTCAACCTTCATTAAGCGCAATACTTCTTCCAGGCCGTATTTCTGGATCACGTACTTAAAGCGTGCTTTGTTACGGTTATTACGCTCGCCATAGCGGTCAAACACACGTATCGTCGACTCGATATATGGGATCAGCTGATCTTCGGGTAAAAACTCCTCAACAATGCTGGCCAGAATAGGCTGAGCACCTAAACCGCCGCCTAACATTACTTTAAAGCCGCGCTCGCCTTGTGCATTTAGTTTAGGGATAAACCCTAAATCGTGGGCAAAAGAGAAAGCTGTGTCTTCGTCGCTGGCAGAAAAGGCAATTTTGAATTTACGCGGCATATCCTGGTTAACCGGGTTACGCAGTAAATACTCAAAGGTGCCGTGTGCATACGGCGATACGTCAAATAGTTCTTTAGGGTCAATACCCGCAGTAGGCGAAGCGGTAACGTTACGTACGGTGTTACCGCAGGCTTCACGCAGGGTTACGTCATCCTTTTCCAGATCAGCCCATAATTGTGGAGTACGATCAAGGCTAACATAGTGAATTTGTATATCCTGACGGGTAGTTAGGTGCAGGTTACGGCTGGCATATTCATCTGATACATCAGCAATGCGCAGCAATTGTTTAAAGGTAACCTTACCAAACGGCAGCTTAATGCGCACCATTTGTACGCCCGGCTGGCGCTGGCCATAAATACCACGGGCTAAACGTAAACTTCTGAATTTTTCATCATGAATTTTCCCCTCACGAAACTCACGGATCTTTTTCTCAAGATTGATAATATCTTGTTCAACTACGGGATTTTCGAGCTCTGTTCTAAAGCTTTGCATATGACTTAATAGTATAAAATTTGGCCCCTGGTTTACAGTATCTGAGGCTTTAAGCTACCAAAGATATATATAGTATATGGAATTGGTAGAATATTATTAAAAAAAGGTTAATTTTAACAATCAGATGATAAGCTGATGTTATACGCCAATAAGATTTTCAAGCTTGCTTTCGCGGGCAATAACATCAGCAATGCTGGTTTCAGACAAGATCTTGAGCGTTGCATCACGAACATGAATAAATACATCACGAATACCACAGGTGGTTTCAGAGTGACATTCGTCGCACTTATGATAAAAGTTTAAGCTGGCACAGGGCAGCATGGCCACCGGGCCATCGGTAATACGCAGAATGCTTACCAGGTAAATGTCTTTTGGATCTTTATTTAAAGCGTAGCCGCCGCCTGCGCCTTTTTTGCTGTATAAATAACCGGCATTGCGCATATCAAGCAGTATTTGTTCAAGAAACTTTTTGGGTATACGTTCTTCTTCAGCAATCTTTGAGATCTGCATAGGGGGTTTGTCTGCGTTTTTCCCAAGTATTACCAATGCTTTAATAGCATATTTCGTTTTCTTCGATAGCATTTTTTTATTTAAAACTAACAAATATAACTAAACCAATTAATAATATGGTTTTACTATACTTATTTAACATTAACGTCGCTGTGCCCTAAATTCTTATCCGGATCAACCTTGTCGCGCACCAGTTGTTTTAGTTCCTTGATCTCTGGGAAACGGCCCTCGTGCTTACGGTCAAAAAGTTTTTCATCATTCAAGCTAATGGTATAACGCCCGGCAATTTCGCTGGGGTGCAGGGTTACGCCATATAGTTCATCTTCAAAAGTGGTCAGCAGTTCCTGCGCCATGTAGGCCGCCCGGAGCAGCCAACGGCATTTTGGGCAATATTCAATTGTTATGGTGGGTTTCATGGTTTTATTTAGCCGGTTTATGCATTTGGCAAATAATGAACATTATAAAGATATAGTTTTAATAAGGCAGACTAGTTATCAAGCCCGCCGCGGCGTGTGGCCTTTCTGGTCGGCACCGGCCATTTAATACCTTCAGCCTTAATGTTTTTTGTTTTCTCCGGATCTTCGCTGGCCATATAAACCAGTATGGCCGTCAGCATGGCATTGTTTTTCAGATCATCAAAAACTACTTTGTCATATGTGTCGCGGTTGGTATGCCAGGTGTAAGCGCCGTAGGCCCAGCTTACACCACCCAACTCAAAGCCCGGTGCACCAACCACATCAAACGAAGCGAAATCAGAGCCCCCATTTCCCGGATGGCCGGGAAATTCGGTTTTTATCCGGTTTTTGATAGTATCGGGCACTGCTGCCAACCAACGGGTAAGGTAATCTTTAGCATCTGCATAACCAGAGCCCGAAAGATGCACAACCCGGCCCGTTCCGTTATCCTGGTTAAAAAGGGCTTGCAGGTTTTTTACGATCTCGGGGTGATCTTCAACAAAAGCAGTCGAGCCGTTCAGACCCTCTTCTTCACTGGCCCAATGCCCAACAAGAATGGTGCGTTTTGGGTGTGGGTAAAATTTCTTTAACAAACGCATAGCCTCCATCATAATTAATGTGCCGGTACCGTTATCGGTAGCGCCGGTGCCGCCATCCCATGAATCAAAGTGTGCCGACAGCATTACATATTCATTACTTTTTTCAGTACCCTTAATTTCTGCCAGGGTGTTAAAGGTTGGTACCTCGCCCAGTTCTTTAGCCTCGGTATGCAGCATGATGGTAGGTGGGGTGCCGGCCTCAGTTAAACGGTAAATCATACCGTAATCTTCCAAAGCAACATCAACCGTGGGCACCTTTTTGGTATAGGCACTAAATATCTTATCAACCCCAAAGCCTGCCGACCAGTTATTGCTGATTATACCTACGGCTCCGGCGTTCTCCAGAGCAACCGGTAAAGTGCGGGCGGTATAACCTGTTTTTTTAATGCGGTTGGCCCATGCGATAATTTGCGCCTTGCGATTATCGGTCATTTTATCTACAGACTCTTTCAGTCCAAATTCTTTCCAATTATCGTCCGGCCGGCCGGTAGGCTGGCACATAGATACCAGCACGATCTTGCCTTTTACGTTGGGCAGCCATTTTTGAAAAGCTACAGAGTCGGCCAGATCAGGAATGATGATAGTTTTAGCGGTAACCGTTTCTTTGCCCATGCCGGGGCTCCAGGCCAGTTGCGTACCTTCTAATGATTTTACGCGCGGCTCAATCATATCTATATGAGTAATGCCGCGTTCCCAGCCGCGCCACACTCCCCAATTGTCTTTTTGTGCCGGGATACCCCATTTTTTATAAGTGGCAACGGCCCAGTCGCCGGCTTTATCCATTTGTGGAGTACCTACCAGGCGAGGGCCTACGCCGTCAAAAAGCTCATGAGCCAGTTTGGGTAGTTGTGAGTTAGCAGCTTCTTCCTGCATCACGGCGTCAACGAAAGATCTTGGTGTTGGCGCTTGTGCCAATGCCAAACTGCAAAACAATATGCCGGCCGCTGAAAGCCCGATTTTTAAGCGAACGTTAATACGATGTGTAAGATCAATTTTCATGTACCCAAATTATAAATTTGAGCGCATGTAAACTAATTATTTCCATCAGGTAACTGAGCTGTTACTAATGTTGAAAAATTTGAGGGTACTTACGGATAAAATAAACCGGTGTGCAACTCCAGGCATGGCAATAGCTGTTAACCGGAAAAAAGCCGTAAGGCGATTTAAATTCATCTGCGGGGTCATACACTTCCCAAAAAGTATCAGCGCCTTTTTTTATCATACCGCCCCAGTAATTGATCAATGCTTCTTTGGCCTCAACATTTAATCCGCTGGCTATTAAGGCAGCTATATAATAATGATACATATAAGGTGCGCCCGGATGTACGGCATCCTTGATACTTGGCAAGGCTTTCAGCGCCCGTTGTGCCTCGATTTTTGTTGCTACACCGGCCAAAACCATCCAGGCCTGGCCGCCGTAGGATATTTGTCTGCCTTTTCCACTTACAAATAATCCGGATCTTTTATCATATAGATTTTTACGGGCTGCTGCTTTAAGCTTTTTGGCTAAGGCCGGCACATCAGCCACTTCATTTTCCTTGCCCAGCATTTTAGCCAATTCATAAGTTTGGTTTAGGGCGTAAATGGTGATGCCTTGTAATGGTGTTTGTTTGTCCAGGCCGTCCTTCCAGTCAAAAAACACCCACCACTCGCGGTTGGCTTTTTCGTAGTCCATCATACCATTGGCAAGGGTATAATTTCGGGCAATATCCAGTTGTTTTTTAGCGACCGGCCAAAGGTCTGAGCCGGTTTGTTTATCGCCCGTGGCAGCTACATACTCTTTTAAGGCTACGTTATACAAATAGCAGTAATCAAGCAGGTGCGTTTTTTGAGCATGTGGTTGCGGTTCTTCAAAAACATCGGCGTTAAGTATGCCGTCCTCGTTAGCCAAACCGGCCAACATATAAAGGCAGCGTTTGGTAAGGCTGTCGTTATGAAATGAATAATTATTTGCTAATGATTCCAGATAAGTATCGCCTATCCACAAACGGCGGTCGCGTTTTGGGCCGTCCTCATAAACCGTTTGCATACATTCTTTCAATGTATTCAGGCCAACACGGTCAATGTCTTTTATTATTGGCGATGCATCTTCCGCCAGGGCCGTAGGGGCAACCTTTACTGATGTGCCGGCTTTAAAGCTGATATCGCTAATACCAAACTCAAAACCTGACGACGAGCCCAGCCAATCTATTTTAAGGTACCTGAAAGCTACACGCCGCGGAATGGTAATAGTGGCAGGTAATACAGTAACGGTTATTGTTTCGTCCTGCAGCCAGGCCCGGCTCAGGCCGCCCGGGTAAGGGTCAAAGGGCGTAGCCAGCTCGGCCGGGACCTCGCCAAAAGTCAGTTTCAACCGCAATGGCGCATCCATATCCCCGCGTCGCGTTTTAAGCGTAATGGTGCAAAAGCCGGTTAGGTGCTCGCCAAAATCAACCACGGTGCCGCTGTTGTTTTTGTTAAAGGATGAATTGTAAAGCTGCTTTGCCGGGCCCGCGCTAACAGCTTTAAACCCCTGAAAGGCTGAAGCATCTTTTTCTATTTTTACCAGGCCCATAGGTTTTTTAATAATTTCCTTTAAAGCCGGTTTGTATTGTTCGGCTTTCTTTAGCCAGCCGGCGCGCCAGGCGGCGTATACATCCTGGGCAGATGTGTTTTTAATTAAAGTAAGCGTACAAAAGGCAGTTAAGACCGACAGCCGGCAAATAAGTTTAAGTTTGATCATAAGCGATTGTAATTGGCAGGCACAATATACAAAAGCATATATTAAATGGTGGTAAAGGCCCGTCAAGGAAATCTGGCTTTTACCGGCTTCTCTAACATCAAATATTCGGGATGGTTTAGCACAGGCTCTTGTTTTTTTAGCTGCTTTGGTTTGCCAAAATTTATATACTTTTAGGCTATCACATGGAAGAAAAAAACAACAAAAAAACTATCTGGGCGTGGTGTATGTTTGATTGGGCTAACCAGTCATACAATATGGTTATTACGTCCACAATTTTCCCGGCTTATTATGTAGGTATTACGGCCAATACTAAATACGGTAAAAATACGGTTAGCTTTTTCGGGCATAAATTTTTAAATACCGTTTTACAGAATTATATACTTGCAGCTTCATACCTGCTTATTGTGCTTTTGCTGCCGATATTAACCTCGATAGCCGACTATCGCGGTGCTAAAAAACTATATCTGCAGCTATTTACCTGGATGGGCGCTTTGGCCTGCGCCGGTTTATTTTTTATGGTTGAAGGCGGACCGATTGAATTTGGGATGATTTGTTTTGGTTTAGCTACCATTGGTTATTGCGGCGGCTTTGTATTTTATAATTCATACCTGCCTCAAATAGCCACCTTAGATAAACAGAACGACGTAAGTGCCAAAGGTTTCATTTATGGCTTTGCCGGCAGTATTGTGGTGCAACTGGTTTGCCTGGTAGGGGTATTGTTTCATAATTCGTTTGGTATTACAGAAGATATGGGCGCGCGCGTATCCTTTATCATTGTGTTTTTATGGTGGATAGGATTTGCCACCATTCCGTTCAAAATATTGCCAAAGGGGCAACCAAACACCGGGTCGCATAGTTTCAATGTTATTACCGGTGGATTCAAAGAGCTGGCTAAAGTATTCAGCAAGATCAAAACCATGCCGTTGGTTAAAAAGTTCTTACCCGCATTTTTCTTTTACTCAGTGGGTGTGCAAACCATCATGCTGGTTGCTGCCGAATTTGCGGCAAAAGAGCTGCATATGAAAGATGATGATTTGATCACTATAATCCTGATTATACAAGTGGTAGCTATCGTCGGTGCCTGGCTTACTTCCGTGGCGTCCAATAAATACGGTAATACCAAAGCCTTGATTGTTCTGGTTGCTTTTTGGACAGTAACTTGTTTAAGTGTGTATTACATCGCCAACCAGCAACAATTTTACGTGGCTGCATTTGCAGTAGGTATTGTAATGGGTGGTGTGCAGTCTTTATCACGATCTACCTATGCCAGGCTGCTTCCTGAAAATATACCGGATACGGCGTCTTATTTTAGCTTTTACGATGCTACCGAAAAGCTTTCCATTGTGGTGGGCCTGGCCGTTTTTGCGCTGGTTGAAGATTACACCCACGAGATGCGCGACTCAGCTTTAGCATTGGATGTTTTCTTTGTAATAGGCCAGGTGCTGATGTTTGGGTTATTATTTGCCGAAAAGAAAGTTAAACGGGATACGCTGGCACCGCAAGAGGAACTAGCTTTATAATAACGCGTTTAATATTTAAATATCCCGGTAATCAATTACTCAACCACTCATTTCATTCACACATTGTGATCACCAAAAACGACAAAAAAACAATACGCGCCTGGGCGTTTTTCGATTGGGCTAACTCGGCTTATAACCTGGTTATTACCTCGACCATATTTCCGGCGTATTATGTGGCCATAACAGCCAACAAAACAACTGGCGACAGGGTAACCTTCTTTGGCAAAAGCTTTGTAAATACGGCGTTGTCTGATTATGCCTTGGCAACTGCTTACCTGGTAGTAGCTATTTTATTGCCGGTACTGACATCGATAGCCGATTATCAGGGCAACAAAAAGATCTTTATGAAATGCTTTACCTGGCTGGGAGCATTGTCCTGCGCTTGTTTGTTCTTTTTTAAACTGGACAACCTGGAATTTGGCATTATTTGTTTTGCACTGGCGGCGCTGGGTTATACCGGCGGGTTTGTTTTTTACAACTCCTATCTGCCCGAAATAGCAACGGTTGACATGCAGGATAAAGTAAGCGCCAAAGGTTTTACTTATGGTTATATAGGTAGTGTGATACTGCAGATCATTTGTTTTGTGTTTGTACTGTTTCCTAAAGTATTCGGGTTAACGGCGGGCAGCTCAGCACAGTTGTCGTTTTTATTAGTAGGCATTTGGTGGATAGGCTTCGCTTATATACCTTTTACTAAATTACCTAAAGGCAGCCCTAATGCTCAAAGCCATCATCATAGCCTTATAAAAGGCGGGTTTATTGAGTTGGGCAAGGTATGGAAACAGGTAATGCAAATGCCGCTGTTAAAACGCTTTTTGCCAGCATTCTTTTTTTACTCCATGGGGGTACAAACCATCATGCTGGTAGCTGCCAGCTTTGGTGCCAAAATATTGAATCTGCCAACGGCTAATTTAATTACAGTGGTGCTGATCATTCAGCTGGTGGCTATAGCCGGGGCTAATTTAATGTCGCGCCTTTCAGAAAAATTAGGTAACGTAATGGTATTGGCAATAGTTGTATTGGTTTGGATAGCTGCTTGTATCGGTGCATATTTTACTACCACGGCAGTGCAATTTTATATGCTGGCCGGGGTGGTAGGATTAATAATGGGCGGCATACAATCGCTCTCAAGGTCAACCTATTCAAAATACCTGCCGCAGGATATCCCGGACACGGCCTCATTTTTTAGCTTTTATGATGTTACCGAAAAACTGGCTATAGTAGGCGGTATGTTTAGCTTCGGTTTTATTGAAGAACTTACCGGCGACATGCGTAATTCAACCCTTGTATTGTGTGGATTCTTTATTATCGGGCTAATTTTACTGATTACTTTGCACAGAGAAGAGCGGAAAATTCAAAAAAAAGTGTGAGATTAGCAACCTATGAAGACCGAGCTATTTATTCCTTGTTTTATAGATCAACTATTTCCTGAAACTGCATTTAATACCGTTAAAATATTAGAAAAAGCAGGCTGCACGGTTGACTATAACCCGGAGCAAACCTGCTGCGGTCAGCCGGCGTTTAATGCGGGTTTTTGGGATGACGCCAAAACCATCGGCCGGAAATTATTAAATGGCTTTTCGGACGATAGCGTGATCGTTGCGCCATCAGCCTCGTGCACCGGTATGGTGAAAAACTATTATAATGATTTGTTCACCAATACCATCGACCATAATAAGTGCCGTACAGTACAAGGCAATATTTACGAGCTTTCAGACTTTCTGGTAAACATTCTGCAGATAGATTATTTCGGTGCCGAATTGGAAGGCCGCGCGGTTTATCATGATAGCTGCGCCGCTTTGCGCGAGTGTCATATCAAAACCGAGCCCCGTCAGTTACTATCAAAAGTATTGGGCTTAGAGCTTGTCGATCTGCCGCAAGGCGAAACCTGCTGTGGTTTTGGCGGTACGTTTGCTGTTAAGTTTGACGCTATATCGAGTGCTATGGCGCAACAAAAGGTTGACAATGCCATTTCTGTAGGTGCAGAATATATCATTTCGACAGACGCTTCATGCCTGATGCACCTGCAGGGATATATCGAAAAAAACAACATCCCCATTAAATGCATGCACCTTGCAGATGTATTGGCACACGGCTGGGGTAACGTATAACATTCTGATTTAATTTTTTCGTTATCTTTAAGCTGTTAAACCGGCGAGCCGGCTTTATAGTTATGCCTAATTAACCAGTTATGAGAAAATTATTTTTACTGGCAACTGTATTGATCAGCCAGATTGCGTTCGCGCAAAAAAATGACACCACCGGCCTGCACCTTCCTTTAACCGATGGTAAAGTTGTTTATCAACAAATATTTAAAGTGCCCGGAAAACAGCAAACCCAACTTTACAGTAATGCCCAATTGTGGTTTGTTAAACGCTACAAAAGTGATGATGCTATTGATAAGCGCAATCATGCCGAAGCCAGAGTAATTGGCCATGGTACTGAAACATTATCCTTTAAAGGCCCGCTTAAACGCGACGTTCCGGTTAAGGTGAAATTGAATATAGAGATCGCCAGCAAAGCCGATCAGTACACTGTCCGTATATCAAACATTGTGTACGGATACCAGGCAGAACCTACCGAAGAACGAAGTTTTTTTACTGCCGAGGATATGATAAATGACATTACCCAGCATAAATATAAAAACGCCGAAGGCATTAATCCGGTTCCTTTCAACAACAAGCAATCTAAAAAGGCTTTGCAAGAATTGAATCCTTTGATTGACGATATATTAAAATCTATTAACGAGACGATGGCGAAAAAATAGTTTAATAAAAAGCGGACAGTGATGAACCATCCGCTTTTTTATCAGGCTTAACTTACTCTACAATTTCTTATTGCTCAAAACAGACAAACCGGCGTCGATATACTGGCCGCCCTTTGTTTGTTTGCAATGAATAGCTATCACATTTTTGCCATTAGCTTTAAGCGCCGCTTTACCTTCGGCATTGATAGGGATAACGGTGTAGGCCGAGGTATAACCACTAATTTCAGCAGCTTTTACGCCATTGATATAAACCTCGCAATCCTCGTCATGGTGAATGTAAAGTACCAGCTTTTCGCGTTCGGCAGCTGTAAGGTTACCCAGGGTAAAGTCCTGACGCATCCAGATGTTATCAGTGTTCCAGATGGTTTTGATATTACCGCCCGGGGTACCGCGCGTACCAAAACCGGCCTGCCCGGATTTCCATGAATTATCGCCAAATGAAATATTGTACCAATCGCCATCAGGCTGCTCGGTAGTATATTTCCAGGCTCTTGATTCTTTTTGCGATGATGGTAATACATCCTTGATGTACAAATTATCGTGTATAGCTGCATGATTTGAGGCATATATCTTATCGACATCGCCTTTAACCACTTCGCGATCATAAGTCATTAAGCCGTTCAATTCTACCTCAACATCAGTTATTTCGGTATAAACTGCCGCGCTTAGGCCCATGTTGGTTTTATACAGGGTCAGGTCTTTAGTGAACTTATCGTACAGATCAAGGTAATCCTTTTTGTTGTTGATCATGATATAAGTATCACCAACTTTCCAGGTATGCTGCGGAATGATATAACCTATACCGCCATACTCGCCGCATGCCAATACCTGTGTTTTGCTAAATGGAACACCCGGCGGCGGGTAGCTATGGATATCCAGATAATCGCCCACGCCAAAGTGGTTACCGCCGCTGGCTTGGTTAATTAAACGCGATGGATCAAGTTTGTGTACCATGTTCACCAAACCCGGTGTATTGTGCTGAGCTTGTGCCTCGTTAAAAATAACCCAGGTAACAATAGAAGGAGAGTTCCAGTGTGTTCTGATCAAACGGGTTAATTCTGACCTGAATTCAGCTGTATCAACCGGCGGCACGTGCTCGGTGTATGAGTTTGGCGACGGCATATCCTGCCAAACTAACAGACCCAGTTTGTCGGCCCAATAGTACCAGCGATAGGGCTCATATTTAATATGTTTACGCACCATATTAAAGCCAAATTTCTTGGTCATCTCCAAGTCGTACTTCAATGCCGCGTCGGTAGGGGCAGTGTAACCGCCGTCTGGCCAAAAACCCTGATCCAGCGGGCCTAACTGAAATAAGAATTTATTATTCAGGTACAGCTTTTTAAAACCGCCGTCTTGTTCAACAGAGATTTTGCGCATGCCAAAGTAGCTTGACAGTGCATCGGTAGCAGCACCGTTTTTATTTAGGGTGATATCCAAACCATACAGGAACGGACTATCCGGTGACCACAGTTTTGGATGTGCTACCGCGATACTGGTCTCGACATTAGGTTTAATAGAAACCGTTTTAATCACATTGTTGTCATCTTTAACTTTCACAGACACCGTAGCGCCCGCCGCATTACCCATTGTGCTAACAGTTAGCTTAACTGCTGATTTATCCAGATCAGGAACGATCTTGATATCGCTGATACTGGTTGTTGCAACGGGCTCCAGCCAAACTGTTTGCCAGATGCCCGTAACTGAAGTATACATAATACCCTGCGGATGCAGCGTTTGCTTACCGCGCGGATATCCGCCTGCATCTGTCGGGTCATATACTCTAACTGTTAATTCCTGAGGGCCTGACGCGGTTAGTGCACTGGTAACATCGTACGAGAACGGATCATAACCACCTTTGTGAATACCCAGGCTTTTGCCATTTACATATACTTCTGACTGCCAGTCGACCGCGCCAAAGTGCAGGATGACATGTTTATCTTTCCAGTTAGCAGGTACAGTAAACGTACGGCGATACCACAAACGGTCATGATGCTCTTTAACGCCGGACAGGGCCGACTCAACCGGGAAGGGCACCAGGATGGTTTTATCTAATTTGCCTTGTGGCAGGGCATCGCCAGCAGCGCCAGGTTGGTATTGCCACAGGCCATTAAGGTTAAGCCACTCTTTACGCACCATTTGCGGGCGCGGATATTCAGGTAATACATGAGCCGGATCAACATCCTTAGCAAACTTGCTCATCAGTGCAGCTTTCTTGGCTTCCCAGGTTTGGGCATGTACAGCCAATGATGCCCCCGTGCAGGCAAGCAGGAATAACAGTTTCTTTAAATTCATAAGTTAAACAGATTGGTTATCAATTAGAATTGAGGGGCTAAAGTAATAAAGTTTTCAAAAAACACTGTTTTAGTCGACGCTTATTTGGCAAAAATTTTGCTAACTAGCTACTATGCAAAATTATAACGCAGACGGTCACGATGCCGGTGTTATTGCCTTTGAAACAGGCAAGGATAGCATCAGCATAAAATTCAGAGATGGGTCTGTATATCTGTATACCGACCAAAGCGCTGGCCCGGCAGCCATTGCCGAAATGAAAGCACTTGCCAAAAAAGGAGAGGGGCTAACTACCTATATCAATCAGCATGTAAGAGAACACTATCAAACCAAGCTTAAATAATTCCTATTAAAATAGGACTAAAACATCTAAAAGTTTAGGTAATAAGACGCTATCTTTATTTTTATAATACTATGAAATCAGACCTCGACCTTATTATTGAAACGCTCACCGCTGAAAAAATTGCATTAGAAGAAGCTGTCGAAAATGCCGTCAGCGAGTTTGATTACCTTATAGCACATTATCATCATGAGGCGCTTATTGAACTTGATAACAAATTGCGTGTGCTTCGGTCTTTTAAAGATCCTTTACATCAGCAAAAAGCTGAATTGAAGCGACGCAAAATATTTCTGTCTAAAAGGGACATGCCGCCTGGCGTACATCAGGAAGCCTGGGAATTAATGTCAGCCAAGTGGAATGAAAGATTTAAAAATGAAGAACAGGCGATAGAAGAACTTGAGCAATCTGCCAATAGATATTTTACAGATAACCAATTAATAGACGATGCTTTATTCAATCTCTACGAAGGTATTTATAAGGGATTTAACATAAGCATTGATGAACGCGACGAATTTGTCTTAAAATTTGAAAATACAAGCGGTCAGCTTTTGATCAGTACTGAAAAGGATATAGTGCGTTATGAACCAAATTATATTATTGACAACCGAATTTCTGCGCACCTACAAGGTTTAGGGTTTATGTTTGATTATGATAAAGGCGAATACGTTTATAAATATAACTTCACCTATTTTAAAGACGCAACCCCAATCAAAATATTACTTTCCAGACTAATATTTGATTTGTACAAGCTTTACGACATTAATCAAAATTGTACGCTGGTTTATTACAATTAATCTTAAATTCGCATCCACAAACAAATGGTCACACGCGTAGGTGACTGTCTAATTATTTTTTATATTATATAAACTTTTAAATCATAGTTGTAGATGATTAACATTACACTACCCGATGGATCCGTTCGTCAGTATGACCAGGGGATCACTGCTATGCAGATTGCATTGTCAATCTCAGAAGGCCTAGCCCGCAACGTTTTAGCCGCCGAAGTTGACGGCCAGGTGTGGGACGCAAGCCGCCCGATTGAAAAAGATTCAAACGTTAAATTATTAACTTGGAATGATGCTCACGGTAAATCTACCTTCTGGCATTCATCAGCACACTTAATGGCCGAGGCTTTAGAGGCGCTTTACCCGGGAACAAAATTTGGTATAGGCCCGGCTATTGAAACCGGCTTTTACTATGACGTTGACTTTGGCGATCGCGAATTCTCATCAGACGAATTCAAAGCTATTGAAGACAAAATGATCGAACTGGCTAAGACCAAGGAAGAGTTTGTTCGCAAACCGGTATCAAAAGCTGATGCATTAGCTTACTTTACTGAAAAAGGCGACGAGTACAAGCTCGACCTGATCAAGGACCTGCCAGATGGTTCGATTACTTTCTATACACAAGGTAACTTTACAGATCTTTGCCGCGGTCCGCATATACCGAATACAGGTTTTGTTAAAGCTGTGAAATTAATGAGCGTAGCGGGTGCCTACTGGCGCGGTGACGAAAGCCGTAAACAGTTAACCCGTATCTACGGCGTTACTTTCCCTAAAGCCAGTGAGCTAACTGAATATCTGCATATTCTGGAAGAAGCTAAAAAGCGTGACCACCGTAAACTGGGTAAAGAGCTTGAGCTGTTTGCTTTCTCTGAAAAAGTAGGCATGGGTTTACCGTTGTGGTTGCCTAAAGGAACTGCTTTGCGTGAGCGTTTAGCCAACTTTTTACAAAAAGCACAGGTTAAAGCCGGCTATGAGCAGGTAATTACACCGCATATCGGTCATAAAAACTTGTACGTAACTTCTGGTCACTACGAGAAATATGGTGCCGATTCGTTTCAGCCGATCAAAACCCCACAAGAAGGAGAGGAGTTCTTTCTGAAACCGATGAACTGCCCGCACCATTGCGAAATCTATAAAACAAAACCACGCTCATACAAAGACCTTCCGGTTCGTTTGGCTGAATTTGGTACTGTATACCGTTACGAGCAAAGCGGCGAGCTGCATGGCTTAACCCGCGTACGCGGCTTTACTCAGGATGATGCTCATTTGTTTTGTCGACCTGACCAGGTGAAAGAGGAGTTTATGAAAGTGATTGACCTGGTTTTATACGTATTCAAGGCCTTAGGCTTTGATGATTATATTGCCCAGGTATCCTTACGCGATCCTGAAAATAAAACCAAATACATTGGCACCGACGAAAACTGGGCCCTGGCCGAAGCGGCTATCCAGAAAGCCGCCGAAGAAAAAGGTTTAAAAACCGTAGTCGAGCTTGGCGAAGCGGCTTTTTATGGACCGAAGCTTGACTTTATGGTGAAAGACGCCCTGGGGCGTAAATGGCAATTGGGTACTATACAGGTTGATTATAACCTGCCTGAACGTTTTGAACTGGAGTACACCGGCAGCGACAACATGAAGCACCGACCGGTAATGATCCATCGTGCTCCATTTGGTTCATTAGAGCGATTTGTGGCAGTGCTCATTGAACACTGCGCCGGTAATTTCCCGCTATGGTTGTCGCCTGAGCAGTTTATAATTTTGCCGATCTCTGAAAAATATGAAGATTATGCAAAAAAACTTTCAGAAGAACTAAAAGATTCCGATATTTGCGGGCTAATTGACTTTAGGGATGAAAAGATAGGCCGCAAAATACGCGACGCTGAAGTCAAAAAGATACCATATATGCTGATTGTGGGCGAAAAAGAAGCTGAAGAAAACAAGGTTTCGGTTCGTAAACACGGCCAGGGCGATTTGGGAAGCATGAGCATTGAAGATTTTAAAAAACAAATAATTACAGAAATAACCGTATAACTTGGCATTAAACAGACCTTTCAACAGAGGACCCAGACCTCCTTTTAAGAAAAAAGAGGCCGAACACAACATTAATCAGTTTATCAAAGCTACAGAAGTTCGTTTAGTAGGCGACAATGTAGAAACAGGCGTTTACTCACTTAGAGACGCTTTAGCGATAGCAGAAGAGCAGGAGCTTGATCTTGTAGAGATATCTCCAAACGCAGTTCCACCTGTTTGTAAGGTAACTGATTATAATAAATTTATCTACGAGCAAAAGAAAAAGCTAAAAGAGATAAAAAACAATGCTAAGCAAACAGTTATTAAGGAGATTCGTTTCGGGCCGAACACAGACGACCATGACTTTGAGTTTAAATTAAAGCATGCCACTAAGTTTTTGGAATCAGGCGAAAAGGTGAGAGCCTACGTACACTTTAAAGGCCGTGCAATTGTATATAAAGAACAAGGCGAAATTTTATTGCTGCGTTTTGCACAAGCTTTAGAAGAATTGGGTAAGGTGGAGCAATTACCAAAACTGGAAGGTAAACGTATGTTCCTGACAGTGGCTCCAAAAGGAACAAAAAAATAACAAAACGCGCTTTGCGTATAAAGATAATGCGTTGCGAAACGCCTATAATTAACAAACATAAATAACGGATATGCCAAAAACTAAAACCAACTCCAGTGCAAAAAAGCGCTTTAAGCTTACTGGAACAGGTAAGATTGCAAGAAAAAACGCATTCAAAAGCCACATCCTTACCAAGAAATCAACAAAACGTAAGCGTAACCTGACGCAAACCTCATTAGTATCTGAGGCAGATATGGGTAACGTAAAACGTATGCTTGGTATAGGCAAGTAATTAATTAATTAATTTTTAACCAGGTATTAGAGTATTAAAGTCCGAGAGGCACTCACTACCAAAAAGACAACAAAATGCCACGTTCAGTAAACGCCGTAGCGTCGAGAAGACGAAGAAAAAGGATCATGAACCTCGCCAAAGGTTATTGGGGTTCACGCAGCAAAGTTTATACTATTGCTAAAAACACAGTTGAAAAAGGTTTACAATACGCTTACCGCGACCGTAAAACCAAAAAAAGGGAATTCAGAGCTTTATGGATCCAACGTATTAATGCCGGTGCCCGCCATCATGGTTTATCATACTCAGCTTTAATGGGTAAGTTAAATGCTAAAAACATTGGTTTAAATCGTAAAGTATTAGCTGACTTAGCTATGAACAACCCTGATGCTTTTAAAGCAGTGGTTGATGCGGTAAAATAAATCGTAATCTAAAATTATAGGAAAAGACCTGCAGCAATGCAGGTCTTTTTGTTTACATCGGATTGCATATCGTTTCTTTCTGCGCTAAAACCTGCTTATTTATTTCCGTTGACTAAATTCATTTTTGATATTGAATTTGAATTTAATGCTTTGAAGCAACGTGTTTTTTGGGCGAAGCTTTTTGTGCATGGCCATTTTTAGCAATGGGCTTCAATGAGTTTTCCAGATCCATATATTGTTTAAAGTTGTGAACATCGTTGTCTACAATATTCTTAAAGAACGGATTAAGCAAACTGGCTATGCTTGCACCAACACCACCCACAGGCGGCTGGTAGGTAATGAGTACATCGACCACGGTGCCTTTACCGTCCAGGGCATCCCGAAAAAACACCTTGCCGGCATTGTCAATAATAGAATTAGGCAGTGAACTCCAGCCAATCAATTCGCCGGGTTTATCGGCCACTATTTCAGCATCCCAGCTAATATTGCCTACACCGGTAGGTAGTTTCATTACCCAATGCGAGCGTACATCGTCAATCAGCTCCACACTTTCCAGATGGTTCATAAACAAGGGGAGGTTATCCAGTTGCCGCCAGAAATTATAGACTGCTTCGCGTGGCTTGTTGATGGTAAAAGCCGAGCGGATATTGATATCAACCGGCTCCTGCGTATTCTTGCCAATTTTTGAATAGATGACGCAATGCCCGCTAATGCCGCGATTTAGTAAATAACCGCCGGCACCCAACCTCAAAATACTGGTGAACGGGCTAGAGAACAGGTTGCCCAAGCCCGACAAGGTCATTTTTACGCCAGCTGCTATTGATATATAACGCTCGGGCCAGTTTAAATTTATATCTACCGGGGCGATTTCTGTAGCATATCGTTTAACCGGGTACAATGTATTTTCTGCCATAATTTAATGTTTATGTTATTGTTAATTAACGCGATATCATGCCTGTAGTTTTCTTTTTAATAAATTAGTGCTTCGGTAACCAGGCACCCGTCCGCGTAAAATGGTGTTGGTTAACCCGTAATAGTTTATTAATTTTGATTCGATTTTTTATATAAAGATATGTCAATACAAAAAACCAATACCAGAAACGCCGTGCTTATACTGATGATTATTGCAGCAGCAGCTATGCGCTTTCTGAGCTTTAAATTCCCGGTGCTAAGCAATTTTACACCGGTTGGCGCTATCGCAATTTTTGGCGGTGTTTACTTTATTGAAAAATGGAAAGCTTACGTAACGGTATTGCTTGCTATGCTTTGCAGCGACGTTATCATTAATTACCTGTACACCTCAAAGATCACATTTTTAAACGGCGATACTTTCTGGAACTGTGTATGCTTTGCTTTGGTAATATTTACAGGCAGCCTCATTAAAAAGATCAGTTGGAATACCGGTTTGGTCATTTTATTTGCACCGGTATTGGTACATTGGTTAGTTATGGATATGCCGTGGATCAATGATGCAGGCGGTTTGTATCCGAAAACTATAAGCGGCTATCTGTCAGCGCTTACAGCTGCTATTCCATTCGAAAAAAATATGTTGTTTGGCGATTTGCTGTTTGGCGCTTTATTGTTTGGCGGTTTTGAACTGGCTAAACGTAAGTATACCGTACTGCGCCCGCAACGT
>Ga0153956_1001324_pt1 | contig 22338 bp, 16 predicted proteins | sample TSFL040MetaG_FD_104704 | JGI IMG/M metagenome (GOLD analysis project Ga0153956, IMG submission 104704) | Attine ant fungus gardens microbial communities from Florida, USA - TSFL040 MetaG | ecosystem: Host-associated > Fungi > Mycelium > Unclassified | place: USA: Florida, Wekiwa Springs... | reverse complement strand
TCCTTGAACAGCGGCACGGTGATGAGCTGGCAGAACAGGCCCTTGCTGGCCGATTCCAGCAGGTTCCACGACGCCTTGAGCCGCAGCGATTTCGGCGGCCCGAATTCGACGCCGATCATCAAGCCCTTGCCGCGCACTTCCTTCAGCAGTTCGAATTCCGGGATCATGTTCTGCAATGCAAGCCGCAGTTCGGCGCCGCGCTTGGCGGCGTTCTCGACCAGCTTCTCGTGCTTCATGATCTCCAGCGTGGCGATGCCGGCGGCCATGGCGAGATCGTTCTTGCCGAAGGTCGAGCCATGGACCAGCGAACGGTCCATGCGGTTGAAGATCTTGTCGAAGATCGCCTTGCGCGTCAGCAGCGCACCGACCGGAACGTGACCGCCCGACAGCGCCTTGGCGAGCAGGATCATGTCCGGCTCGATGTTCCAGTGCTCGATAGCAAGAAACTTGCCGGTGCGGCCCAGACCGGTCTGGATTTCGTCCGCGATAAACAGCGTGCCGTATTTCCGGCACAGCGCGAGCGCGCCGGAGAGGAATTCATCCGACGGCAGATTGACGCCCTTGCCCTGGATCGGCTCGACGATGAAACCGGCGACCTGCTTCGACGCCAGCACTTTCTCAAGCGCTTCGAGATCGTTGAACGGCACCACCGAGCAGCCCTGCAGCAGCGGGCCGAAGCCGGATCGGAAATTGGTGTCGTCGGTCAGCGACAACGCGCCGTAGGTCAGCCCGTGATAGGCGTGATCGCAATAGACGATTTCGTTACGGCCGGTCGCATTGCGCGCGAATTTGATCGCGGCCTCAACGGTTTCGGCGCCGGAGTTCGCGAAAAACACCTTGTCCATGTAAGGTGCGTGTTCGAGCAGCTTCTCCGAAAGAATGCCGGCAAGCGTCGAAACATCCATCTGCACCAGATTCGGCAGATCCGCATCGAGCACGGTCTTGAGCGCATCGCGCATCACCGGATGATTGCGGCCAATCGCAAAAACGCCAAATCCACTGAGTAGATCGAGATAACGGGCGCCTTCCCGGTCAAACAGATACTGGCCGGTGCCGCGCTGGAAACCGACGTCATATCCAATGGTCTTGAGGACACGGACGAGTTGCTCGTTGAGGTGGCGCGTATGCATGGAGCTACGCTGCGCCTCCCTTTCGACAAACATCTCGGAAACATCTAGATTCGGATATATCATGAGTTACTTACGTCGGTTGATGGTCGTTTCGTCAACTGAAAATCGAAAATACGGCAATTTGACCTCACTCGCAGCGTTCTTCTTTGCCGTGAAACACTACCCAAGCATAGGTCTGAACATGTTGCAGCGCCCACGCATGTCTACGCGCACTCTCGCATATTGCGGAATCCTTTTTTCGGCAGGACTGTCTCCCGCATTTGCCGCAGATCCGACCGGAGACTGGAAAGTCGAGGACGGTGTCGCGCTTATTCGCGTGGCCGAATGCGGCGGCAGCATGTGGGGCGCCGTCGCCTGGGAAAAGACTCCGGGCGGCACCGATAAGAACAACCCTGACGCGACCAAGAAATCGCGGCCGACCCTTGCGATGGCGACATTGATCGACATGAAGCCGAACGCCGCCAAGACCAAGTGGCAGGGACAGGTCTACAACGCCAAGGACGGCAAGTTCTACAAATCGAGCATCAAGCTTGGCGACACACCGGACGAACTTGAGATCGAGGGTTGTGTGTTGGGCTTCCTGTGCGGCGGCCAGACCTGGACCCGCGTCAGTCCGCCGATTCCATCGAGCCCGTCCAACGCCACTGCGAAGAACGCCATGGCAACCGGCGCGAAAGGCGCGGCCCCCGGCGGTAAAATGACTCCGGCCCACACCATGACCAAGACCGCACCGGGGACGAACGCCAAAGCGCCCGCCGGCCATAATCCCGCCGTGCCGCCGGCCGCAGGCGCCGCTGCGCAAACCGCCGGCGATATCGGCGACATCTGCCTGCTGCCGGAGATCAACAAGGTGACCCACTAGGCAGTTTGAGTTTAACGAAATCATGTCCCGGACGCGGTGCAACGCTTTTGCGTTGCTCCGCAGAGCCGGGACCGTACCGAGCGCCGGCGTCCGGAACACAGTTCAAGTGAACAGCGCGATTACTTGTCGATTTCGCGCGGCTTGCCCATCAGGGCCGGCTGGAACAACAACACGGCCGCCAGCGTCACCACGAACGACATCGCGAGCAGCTTGCCCATGCTCGCGGTGCCCGGATGGTTCGATAGCCACAGGCTGCCGAAGGCCGTCGCCGTCGTCAGCGCGCTGAAGAAGATCGCCCGCGTCAGCGACGACTGCAGCAGGTTCTTGTAGCCCGCGCGCCATGCCACGACATAGTAGATCTTGAACGCCACGCCGACGCCCAGCAGCAGCGGCAATGCGATGATGTTGGCGAAGTTCAGCGGCAATCCGATCAGCACGCAGATTTCCAACGTGACCGTCCCGGCCACCAACAGCGGCACCAGCGTCAGCAGCACGTCGGTAAAGCGGCGAAGCGCCAGCCACAGCAGCAGCGAGATCGAGATCAGCGCCCAGCCGCCGGCATGGATGAAGGCCCGCACGATGGTGTCGCCCGATTTCAGGATCGAAACCGGACCGCCGACCGCGAGCGGCTCCGCTTTCAACACCGCATCGGCAAATTTACGCAGCGTATCGTTATCGTTGGGGTCGCCGGCCGGCTGTGCCTCGACGCGGATCTGACCGTCCTTGGTCTTCCACGAATTGACGAGTTCGGGCGGCAGTTTTTCCAGCGTGATAGGTGCAGCCTGCATCAGGTTGCGAAGCTGAGCGAACGCGATCTTCAGCGGCGCGACGAAGGTCGCCTGCACCTGATTGCGCTGGGCTTCGTTCGCTTCCGCGGTCTTGGCGAGCGCGTCAGCCAGCCGCTTCGCCGCCACCGCGCCGGACGAGGTCTGACTGCCGGCAAGTTTGCGCAGACTTGCGGCAGACTCCTTCAATGCCGTCACGTTCTCCGCATCGGTCGGCGCCTGATCGACCGACTCCGGATTGAGAGCGGGTTCAAGCACCTTGGCACCGGCCGCGATCGCAGCCAGCTTCACCGGCTGATCCTCCGGCACGAAACTGTCGAGCGAGATCGTGCGCGCGACTTCCGGCAGCTTCGACAGGCGCGCTTCGACCTGCTTCGCCCCCGCTTCGTCAGCCGCCATGACATTGACCGCATTCGCACCGGTGTTGGGATCGCGGCGCAGATCGAGGAAGGTCGCGATCGATTCCACGTTCGGATTGCGCAGATTGATCGGATTGAAATCGAAGCGCAGGTGATAAAGCAGCGGCAGGCCGGCGATCGTGAGCGCCAGCGTGCCGCCGATGATCCAGTAACGCTTTTCCTCAAGGAAGCGATCGACCGGCGCGAGGAAGGCATAGCCGACCGGTTCCTTCTCACCCGCCGGATTGAGAAGATCGAGCAGCGCCGGCAGCATGGTGATGCTGGTGATGAACGCGATCATCATGCCGAGACCGGCGATCTTGCCGAGTTCCGACACGCCCTTGTAGTCGGTCGGCAAGAACGACAGAAAGCCGGCCGCCGTCGCGAAGGCGGCAAGCGACAACGGCACCGCGCAATATTCGGCGGCCTTTCCGAGCGCTCCGCGCAAATCGTCCTTCTTGTATCGCTCGGAGCGGTAGCGCACGCTGAACTGGATGCCGAAATCGACGCCAAGACCGACAAACAGAACGGCAAAGGCAATCGACAGCAGATTGAGCGAACCGACCATCATCAGGCCGGCGGCCGTGGTGATCGAGAGGCCGACGAACAGATTGGCGAATACCGCGCCGATGATCCTGGCGGAGCGCAGCGCCAGCCAGAGAATGACCAGCACGATCACCACCGTTCCGATGCCGTTCACCACGGCGCCATCCTGGACCGTCGCAAACTCCTCATTGGCGATCGGCACGGGACCGGTCAGGCGCACCCGCGCGCCGTAATGTCCGGCGATGTCGAGATCGGCAGCGGCCTTGCGGATTGCATCGGTCGCATCCTTTCCCGGCTCAAGCGCCGCGAAATCGAGGATCGGCTTCGCCTCGATAAAAGCGCGCTTGTCGGATTCGGTGAGCGGTGTGTCGCTGACGAGGCCGCGCCAGGAGAACGTGCCCTTCCCGTTCTTCAAGACGTCCTCGATGGTGCCCGCCACGGCGTTGAACGTTCCCGCCGCGTGATCGAGTTGAATCTGGCCACGGCGGATGCCGACGAGCCCGGTTTCGAGTGCACCGGTGAGGCCGCGCAGGCTGGGGTCGCCGGCCATGATTTCGAGCAACGGCGCAGCCTGCTGGAATTGACCGGTCAGCCCCTGCACTTCCTTGCTCGGCAGGAACAGCAGACCGTTTTTCTCGAAGAACGCACCGCCGTCGAGACGGCGCACGGAGTCGAAGTCCGTCTTGTTGGGCGCAAGCTTCTTTTCAAGCGCGTCCGCCGCAGCATTGGCGAATTCCGGCGTCGGCGCCTCGACCACCGCAATGATCAGGCGTTCCTGATCGAACGCCTTGTCGAAGGCGATATCGCGCTGGCGCCAATCCAGATCCGACGAGATCAGCTTGTTGACGTCGGTGTTGATCGAGAAATTCTGCGCCGAATAATAAGCCGCCGCGATCGAGAGAAGCGCACCGACAATTACAACCGGCAGGGCAAACCGGGTGCAGAAATTCACGATCGAGACAACAACTCTTGTCAGCACGCTTTATCTTTCTATCTGGACGAGGTTCGCGGAGAGTGCCACTCGCTTTCACGCCCGCCGCAAACAATGACTTCGTAGCCGCCGGACTTTGCTTTCAGCAACGCGACCTAATGGCACAAAACGTGTGGTGAACCCCGAAGGAACTGGCGCCCGTTCTGTTACCGGCGCCAATGAGTCAGGTAAAGTGATGAACTGTGGAGATTTTGCAGCTTCTTTGGCTTAAATTCGAACTATCTTACAGGTTTAGCCTTAAACCTGACGCAGGAAACCGCGCGCTCGTTTCGCGATTGAACACTGAGTGATTTTTGTCACACGGAACGAGATGGGCGCCGGGACGCGCGAAAGACGCGCCCGATTTCGGCAGACATCTGTCGGTTCCCTGAAACTGCGGCGGTTCCCTCATCTCGCGCCTGAACGTCGCCCCGCGGCAATCGATCCGGTCAATCTGGCTGCGCAGGCTCGTCCACGCCAACCATCGAGAGTAAGCGGTATCATGAAACGGCTCCCAAAGCCCATCCATGTCGCTCAAAGCATTATCGACCCGGCCGCGTTAACACTTTTGATCGACGCGCCGGAGGATCGTGCCACCCGATCTCCGGACTTCGATGCCACACCCGGCATCATTTCCGCGTTACGGGCCAGATTTAGTGATATTCAAGGCCCCAATGGACGAGATATCTGCTATGCGACACAAAATCGCCAATCTGCGGTAAGAGACCAGCGCCAACTCGTGGACTTTTTCCTAGTGATCAAAGCAGCTGACAGTTCCAATTCGAACCGGCTTCGAGAAATCAGGACTAAAGTCGGCGCCGCGAGCTATCTCATCGCCGATGGCAGCCAGCTTCCCCCGGAAGGGACGAGGCATGCACGCTACAGGCGTTACGGCTGGCGCTTCGGCGCTGGAAGTGCTTGTAAACGACGTGATTGAAACCCTGCGGCGGATCCGACCGGTGTCGGTATTGCCGGGACGCGAAGAGACTATCGAATTTCGACTACCCGCTGAACTGATCGCGGTTTGATCCACCTTCGATATCGAAGATGCCGAGAAAGAAAACTGTAATGGCAATTCCGTTCTTTAAAGAAATCAAGATTGGCGGCTATCTGATGAAGCAGAAGCTGCTGGGCCGGAAGCGCTACCCGCTCGTGCTGATGCTGGAGCCGTTGTTCCGCTGCAACCTGGCCTGCGTCGGTTGCGGCAAGATCGATTATCCGAACGCCATCCTGAACCGCCGCATGTCGGCGCAGGAATGCTGGGAAGCCGCCGAGGAATGCGGCGCGCCGATGGTCGCCATTCCCGGCGGCGAGCCGCTGATCCACAAGGAGATCGGCGAAATCGTGCGCGGTCTGGTCGCGCGCAAGAAATTCGTCTCGCTCTGCACCAATGCGCTGTTGCTCGAGAAGAAGCTCGATCTGTTCGAGCCCTCGCCCTATCTGTTCTTCTCGGTGCATCTCGACGGCCTCAAGGACCACCACGACAAGGCCGTGTCGCAGGAAGGCGTGTTCGACAAGGCGATTTCCGCGATCAAGGCCGCCAAGGCCCGCGGCTTCACCGTCAACGTCAATGCGACGATCTTCGACGGCCACCCCGCCGAGGAAATCGCCAAGTTCCTTGACCTCACCGTCGAACTCGGCGTCGGTGTCTCGATGTCGCCCGGTTATGCCTATGAACGCGCGCCGGACCAGGAACACTTCCTGAACCGCAAGAAGACCAAGAAGCTGTTCCGCGACGTCTTCGCCCTCGGCAAGGGCAAGAAGTGGAACTTCATGCATTCCGGCCTGTTCCTCGACTTCCTGGCCGGCAATCAGGAATACGAATGCAAGCCGTGGGGCATGCCCGCGCGCAACATCTTCGGCTGGCAGAAGCCCTGCTATCTGCTCGGTGAGGGCTATACCAAGACCTTCAAGGAGCTGATGGACACCACCGATTGGGACACCTACGGCACCGGCAAATACGAGAAGTGCGCCGACTGTATGGCCCATTGCGGCTATGAGCCGACGGCCGCCGACGCAGCCATCAACAACCCGTTGAAGGCGATGTGGGTCGCGCTCCGCGGCGTGAAGACCACCGGCCCGATGGCGCCGGAAATCGATCTCAGCAAGCAGCGCCCGGCGCAGTACGTGTTCTCGTCGGAAGTGCAGAAGCGCCTGTCGGATATCCGCAAGGAAGAAGCCGAAGCCGCCGCTGCCAAGGCCGCAGCGAAAGCAGCAGCCGCGTCGGCCTCGACCGCCGCGTAAGGCGATTACATACTGATCGAAGAAGGGCGCGATACCGATCGCTCTTTCTTTCCCCTCTCCCACAAGAGGGAAAGGGGACACGACGGCTGGTGCCGGAAACTTCCGGTACCCCGGACGCGATGCGCGGAAAGGGCTACGCCTCCGCGAAGGCCGGTCCGATCCGACTGGCTGGAAGCTCTCACTGGCGTTTTCAGGCGCAAAACGCTATATGGTCAGTTATCTGGTCAAGAGCTTCTTATGAACGCGATCAATCTGGCAGACGCGAAGGCTCATCTCAGCGAACTGCTCGATCGGGTAGAAGCAGGCGACTCGATCGATATTACGCGCCGGGGCAAGCCGGTTGCACGTCTCACCGCAGTGGCTAAACCGCGCAAACCGATCAATGCCGCTCAGCTCGCCGCCCTAACCGAAACGATGCCGGCGCAGTCCCAGAGCTCTGCCGATCTTATCCGATCGATGCGGGACAGCGACCGTTACTGATACTTTATCTGGACACGTCATTGATCGTGGCGGCGCTCTGCAACGAAGCTGCAACACCGCGTATTCAGACTTGGCTCGCCGAACAGAATGCGTCGGAGATTGCGATCAGTGACTGGACCGTGACCGAGTTATCCTCCGCGCTATCGATCAAACTGCGGTCTAGACAAACCGATCTTGAGCACCGCGCGGCTGCACTCGCCATGTTCAACCAACTGATTGCCGAAAGCTTTTCCGTACTGGGCGTGACGGGCGGTCATTTCAGAGCCGCAGCCAAATTTGCCGACCAGCATATGCTGGGGCTTCGTGCCGGCGATGCGTTGCATCTCGCCATCGCCTCAGAGTGCGGCGCCACGGTTTATACGCTCGACAAGCAACTGGCACAGGCTGGTCCCGCGCTCGGCGTTCCAACGCGCCTGCTGGCCTAGTTCAGATTTTACGCCTCCGCAGACGCCAGTCCGATCCGGCTCAGCAGAAAGCTGCGGCAATCGCGCAGGCTGCGCAGGGCGCGGTTGAAATCGCGGCCGGTGGACACCAGCGCGCGGATCACCAGCGGGTTGCGGGCGATGCCGCGCAGCACCTTGCGCAGATCGACATCACCGTTCGGCTTGATCGCCGTGGTGGCGATCTCCGGCAATGCACGGGTGGCGGGATCGCTGACGACGCGCAGGGCCGCAAAGGGCAATCCTGCCTGCGCCGCGAACTCAGCCGCGATGTGGCTTTCCATATCGACCGCAGAAGCGCCGAATTCCGAGCGCAGCGCCGCCTTGCCCGCCTGCCCCGTGACGACCTTCTCCACGCCGACGAGACCGCCGCGCACCACCTTCTGATTGCCGACGCCCGAACCCGCCAGCAACTCGGCGCTCAGTTGTTCCGACGCAGACCACACCCGGCCGGCCGCCACCACTTCGGTCGCCAGCACAATCGTGCCGGTCTTGAGCACGGGATCGAGGCCGCCGGCGACGCCGAAGGAGATCACGCCGCGGATGCTGGTTGAATCGATATCGGCAAGCAGGCTGCGGAGCTGGACCGGATCGCTGGACGAGCAGATGACCGTCATCCCCGGCCCGGCAGCGATCTTCGCTTCCTGGACCAGTCCGGTCACGATCAGCACCGGTCGCGAATCGATCGACCCGCCCGGAATCGGCAGGTCTGAAGATTCCGCAACGGTAGAAGTGCCCCCAGTCGCCAAAATCACATTCCGACTCCGACCGTCCTGCTGTTGGTGCTCTGCAAATTCCGGAACCGCGCCAACGCCCAGAGCGGAAAGAATTTCGAATAGCCATGATATCGCAGATAGAAGACGCGCGGGAAGCCGGTGGCCGTGTATCGCGCCTCGTCCCACAATCCTTTTTCGTTCTGTGTGGCCATTAGGTATCGGATTCCGCGCTCCACCGCCGGATGGTCCGCCTCGCCGGCCGCCATCAAGGCCATCAAGGCCCATGCCGATTGCGATGCGGTGGACGGAGCCCCCTCGAACCCCTTGTAATCGAGCCGGTAGCTGACCGCGTCCTCGCCCCAGCCGCCATCCTCGTTCTGGATCGCATACAGCCAGGCGACGGCCTTGCGGAACACCGGATCCTGATGGCTGATCCCCGCCATGTTGAGGGCGCAGAGCACCGACCAGGTGCCGTAGATGTAATTCAGGCCCCAGCGGCCATACCAGGAACCTTCGGCAAGCTGGGTGCGGCGCAGATAGTCGACGGCATCAGCCAGAGGCTTCGAGGTCTGCACGGTGTCGCCGAGCTGCGCCAGCATCGAAACGCAACGCGCGGTCACATCCTCAGTCGGCGGATCGAGCAGCGCACCATGGTCCGAGAACGGGATGTTGTTGAGATAGTAGTGATCGTTATCGACGTCGAACGCGGCGAAACCGCCGTCGCTGCTCTGCATGCCGAGGATCCACTCCTTGCCGCGTGCGAGCGCCTGGTCATACTCCCTGGTGCCGGTCTGCCGCCGCGCACGATCCATCGCCATCACAACGACGGCGGTGTCGTCGAGATCGGGATAATAGGCATTGTTGTACTGGAACGCCCAGCCGCCCGGCCGCAGGTCGGGCCGTTTGTCCGCCCAGTCGCCCTTCACTTCGAGTTCCTGCCTCGGCACCAGCCAGTCGAGGCCGCGCTTGGCCTGCGCGAAGGTATCTTCACCGCCCGCTTCCAGCATCGCATGCGCGGTCAGCGCAGTATCCCACACGGGAGACACGCAAGGCTGGCAATAGGCTTCATCGTCCTTGATGACGAGAAGCTTATCGATACCGCGGCGCTGGATCGCACGCGGCGGATAATCCTCGGGATAGCCGAGAACGTCATAGGCCATCACCGCATTGATCATCGGCGGGAAAATCGCGCCGACACCATCCTCGCCGTTCAGGCGTTCCTCGAAGAAGGCCACGGCCTTGTCGATGGCGCTTTGGCGAAGCTTCTTCGGGAAATAAGGCTCCGCTGCGCGGAGCAACGTATCGATGCACGAGAAAAACGCGAACCAGCCGCGGCTTTGATGCGGCGCGCGCGCGTGGGTGCCGATCGACCGCGGATCCTGCAGGAACAGCTCGTCGATGCCGACGCCTTTCGGATTCTTGGCCCGCGCCCGCTTGGCCGCCAGCACGATCAGGGTGACGACGGTCGTGCGCGCCCAATAGGACATCTTGTTGAGGTGGAACGGAAACCAGGCCGGCAAATGCAGGATTTCCACCGGCACCACCGGAACGCTGCGCCATTCCAGCACGCCGAACATCGAGAGCAGGAAGCGCGTGAAGACGTTGGCATTGATCGCGCCGCCGCGTTCGAGCGCAGCTTCGCGCGCACGCTTCATATGCGGCGCGTCGATGTCGTCGCCGATCATCTTCAACGCGAAATAGGCTTTCACCGTCGCGCTCATATCGAACGGGCCGTCATGCACCAGCGGCCAGCCGCCATGCGCGCCCTGGATGCGGCGAAGGTAGTTGGCGATCTTGCCTTCGAGTTCGGCATCGACCGGCTCGGCAAGGAAGTGCCGCATCAGCACATATTCAGCCGGAATCGTGGCATCGGCTTCCAGCTCGAACACCCAATGGCCGTCGCTCTGCTGGCACTCCAGCAGGCTTTTCGTGGCCGATGCGATGCTGCCCTCCAGCTTCGCCTTATCGATGGTGATCTCAGAAGGGGTCGAGGACATGATGTTCGATCAATCTCCGTACGCGTCGTGACTCAGACTTTGCCCAGCGCCATATCGGCGGCGCGATCGCCGGAGCGGATCGAGCCTTCGATGGTCGCCGGCAGGCCGGTATCGGTCCAATCGCCGGCCAGGAACAGGTTCTTGAAATCGGTGCGCGTGCCCGCACGCAGCGCATTCTGAGCCGGCGTCGCGGCGAAAGTTGCACGGCGCTCGCGCACGATCTGCCACGCCGGCAACGGTGCCTGAATATGCGAAATCCGGCAGATCTCATCCCAGATCTGCTGTGCGAATTGCTCGCGCGGCGTATTCACGAAACGATCGCCATTGCTGATGGTGATCGACAGGCGATTGTGGAACGCAAACAGCCATTCCACGATCCCGCCGACAACGCCGATCAGCGGCGCATGACCTGCCGGCGGCACATAGTTGAAATGCGCATTGACGATCGCGCGAAACTCCGTCGGCGTCTTGACGCCGGGCAGCAGGTTCTTCGCCGCCCATGCCGGCACGGCCATGATGACGACGTCATCCGCACCGACGGCGACAACGTCATCCGCGCCGAACTTCAATTCACCGACGCGGTCACCGGCCATGGTGTAACCGCGCAACTCGTGCCCGAAGTGGATACCCGCCCCCTTCTTGCGCAGCAGGTCGATGGCGGGTTCGACCAGCACATCGCTGAGACCCGAACGCGCGATCAGCGGACGACACGCCTGCCCGCCCGCGAGCAAGGTCTCGCGCACGATGGCGCCGGCCAGACCGGCAGAGCCTTCGGGCGGATCGACATTCAGCGCCGCCAGCAGCAGCGGCTGCACGAGACGATCATAGAGAACGCCCTCGCATTTGATGGTGTCGCCGACGAGCTTGTCGTTGCCGGCCCAGAGCAGCGGCGTCAACGCGAAGTAGTCGCCGACCGACGTCTCCGGCACGCGGCGCGCGGCATCGAACAGCCAGGTCGGGATGCGACCGTCGCCGAGATCGATCTGCCAGCGCTTGCCGGCCTTCACATCGGCAAACGCAAACTGCGCCCGCGCCGGACCGACAAGACCCGCTTCGGTGCCGATCGACTTCGCGTAGTCGATCACATGGCTGTTGCCCGACAGCACGAGATGGTTCCCGTTGTCGATGGTGAGCCCGGTCTGCGCATCGAAATAGGAGCGGCAACGGCCACCGGCCTGCTGCGTCGCCTCGTGGACATGAACCTGGTAGCCGGCATTGCTGAGCCGGACGGCAGCGGCAAGGCCGGACACGCCGGCGCCGATGATGTGAGCGGTTTTGGACATCAGATAATCGCGTAACGGAGAAGAATGGCTATCTTGGACGCCTTGCCGAGCCGCACGGGATCGCGCGGCAGGGCGAAACCTCGCTTCACCAGCAAGTCCAGGATGGCGTGATAGTATTTCGACATGATCCGCGGCGCGCGCACGGCACGGCGTTTGTTGCGGGCCATGATGGCGTCGGATTTGCTGAAGTGCTCCTGCGCACGGCGGACCAGCGGCGCACAGACTTTCGGCAGCGCCTTCTCCTTGATCACCACCTGCGGGTCATTGGTGGTGATGCCCGCGTGATAGAGCAGTTCGCGCGGCAGATAGAGGCGACCGAGCCCGGCGTCTTCATCGATGTCGCGCAGGATATTGGTGATCTGCAGCGCGCGACCGAGATGATGGGCGAGCAGCACGCCGTCTTCATCGGGCATGCCGAACACCTTCACCGACAGACGCCCCACGGCGCTCGCCACGCGATCGCAGTAAAGATCGAAGGTCGCCTCGTCCGGTGCGCGGATGTCGGCAGGGATGTCCATCTCCATGCCGTCGATGACGGCGATATAGTCTTCCTTGCGCATACCGAACTGCTTGATCGGCAGGGCATAGTCGCGCACCCGCGGCGGCGGGTTACCGGCGTAGAGCGCCTCGATATCCTCGCGCCACTGCTGCATCTGGGCAAGTCGCAGGTCGCGCGGCTCATGCGAGTCCGCGATGTCGTCCACCTGACGGCAGAAACTGTAGATCTGGAACATGGCATCGCGCTGCGCGCGCGGCATGATGCGCATCGCGGCATAGAACGAGCTGCCGGAGGCGACGCCTTGGACTTCGCTGCTGTCGGTCTGGGTATTCATCTGATTCATTTGCCGGCTGCCGGCCGTGACAGCGGCGCCGATGTGGTCGCGCGCCGCCACAGACATCCGGCGATGGCGGCAAGCGCATAGCCGGCCATGCTGCCCTTGGAGAGATGCACCTTCGCGCTCAGCGGGTCGCGTCCCCGCAACAATTTCGAGATTTCCCAGGCGAATTTCTCGATGACGGCCACGTCGCATGCGAACCGCGTGTCCGCGATGTGCACCGAAAGGCTGTCGCCCTCGCGCAGCAGCGCCTCATTGCGCGCGACGAGTTCGCGGAGACAGGCCAGCAGCGCCGGCGACGATGTCTGCTGCGCGAGCGCTTCGACATCCACGCCATGGCGCTGCATGACGTCCTGCGGGAGATAGACGCGATCGAGATCGAGATAGTCCTTGCCGCAATCCTGCAGGTGATTGTTGATCTGCAACGCCGCGCAAATCGCATCGGATGCCGGCCAGGTTGCTTTGCTCTCACCGTGAACATCGAGCATGAAGCGGCCGACCGGCATCGCCGAGAACGAGCAATAGTGGATCAGTTCGTCCCAGTCCGCATAGCGCAGCTTGGTCACGTCCATCCGGAACGCGGTGAGCAGATCGAGCGCATGGCGCGGCGGCATGCCGCGCTCCGCCAGCGCAGCACGGAGCATATTCGCCTCGGCCTGCTCGTCGTGCTTGCCCAGCAGCCCCGATTCCAGCTCATCGAGCGTGGCGAGTTTCGTCGCGGCGTCGAGCAAGGCATGGTCGGCGATGTCGTCGGCGGTGCGGACGAAGTTATAGAACGCCAGGATCAGCGCCCGATGGCGCGGATGGATGATCCAGGACGCGACCGGAAAATTCTCGTCACGATCAGTCTTGCCGGATCGCAGCTCGCTCGCAGGGGTCATCAATCTGGGCTTCGTTGGATGCAAGTCTGGTTGAATGCAAGTCTGGTTGAATGCAAATCGGGGATGAAGCGCGGCTGTCACGGTTCGCAAATACCGACCGACGAGACGCCCGCGCGCCTCATATAGGCCAAACCGGCCCGCAAAACCAATGCCAATATGCCCGCTCACCCCGCAGCTGAAGCCGGGCCGGGCCACTTTTCGACGGACTCGCGACCGACGCCGCGAGCCCGGAATCCGGAGGACAGACGCTTATTGGCCGTGGCTGACCAGAACGGCGTTGCAAGCCTTGCTGATCTTGGGACGATGTTCCTTCAGGCAAGACAGAACGACGAGGTCGCCCTGCTCCATCACCGAACGGCAGTGCTTCACCACGTCGCGGGTGCAAGCCTTCTGCTCCGCGTCGGTGCCGCGATCCTCAGCCTTTGCGGACTGGACCAATGCGCAGGTCGATGCAGATGCGGCGATCACGGTCAAAACCAGAAAAAATTTACGCATTGTCTTCCTTCAATTTAACAAACGAGAGTCAGCCCGGAAGGGTCCATAGCACAATCGGTAACATTCGCACCTGCCGCGCCGCGCTAATCAGCCGCTCTCCCCGCACATTCATTCGGAGGGATGCAAGCGAGACACAGACGCGCGGCGCAGGCGGCGCCATCATACGGTTTTGTGATCGTTTCGCATCACACAATTGAACCGACCCGGATCGCCGGAACACTCAAATCCAGATCGTTGTGTCATTATATTGTCGGCGCAATGCCAATCCTGTGGGGATATCTGAATATGACAATCCGTTTCGCCAAGCCGTTCGGACACGCCCTCAAGATCGCCGGCGCCGGCGCCTTCCTGATGCTGTCGGCCTCCGCGGGCCACGCCGAATCCGGGCCTTTCGCCGGCCTCGACGGGAACTGGCATGGCAACGGAACCGTCAACATGTCCGACGGCTCGTCGGAGCGGATTCGCTGCCGCGCCAGCTATAAGGTCAGCGGCGGTACGGCGATGGAACTTTCGCTGCGCTGCGCCAGTGACAGTTATAAATTCGACCTTGCGAGTAACGTCACCAGCCAGGGCAACAATGTCACGGGCAGCTGGAGCGAAGCCAGCCGCAACGTCTACGGCAACCTGAACGGCAAGGCCGGCGGAGGCCGTATCGACGTGTTCGTCGATGCCGCAGGCTTCGCCGCCAACATCTCGCTGACCACGCACGGCAACAAGCAGAACGTTTCGATCACCTCGAAGGGCGAAATTCGCGGCGTATCGATCAGCATGACCAAGGGCTGATCAAAGTTCGGCGCAGTCCGCTCAAACTATAGGGTGGGCAAAGCGAAGCGTGCCCACCATTCACACTCGGCAAGATTGGTGGGCACGCTTCGCTTTGCCCACCCTACAGTTTCTTCGCCGTTGCCGACGGTGAGGCTTCCGCCCCTACTCCATCCCCTTCGCCAGCGTCGTTCTCCCCGTCAGCCGTTGCTGCAGCTTGATCAGCCACATCGATGTCGGACGCAGGATGAACAGATCGGCAATCAGGGCCGACACCATCGAGAATGCGCTGAGCCAGCCGAACAGGCGCAGCGACGGCAGATCGGAGAACACCGTCACCACGAGGCCGCAGGCCAGCACCACCGTCGTCAGGATCAGCGCGGGGCCGACCAGCACCGTCGCGCGTTCCACGGCGACGCCCGGATCGGTCCCCGGCGTGTCTTCCAGGCGCAGGCGGTTGAGAAAATGAATGGTCGCGCTGAGGCCAAGGCCGAAGGAAACGGTGAGCGCCACCACGCTGGCGAATTGCAGCCCCTCCCCGAGCAGCCACAATACGAAACCCGACAGCACCACCGGGAAGATGCCCGGCAGGATGCAGGCCAGCATCACCACCCAGGAGCGGAACGCGAGGCCGATGAAGACGGCGACGAGGCCGAACTCGATAGTGAGGCCATGATTGAGCTTCTCGATCATGTTGGCGCTGTTACGCGCGGCGATCGCTGACAGGCCGGTCACGGCGATTTCGTAACCGGGATGTTTGGCCCGCACCTGATCGAGCGCCTTGTCGAGCTTGTCGACCACCGGCAGGATCTGGCTGGCATCGTTGTCGGGCACGCGGCCCGACACCACCACGGCCTTTTGGTCTGCTGAAATGAAACGCCGCACCAGATGTTCGGGAATGACGTCGACATATTCCTTCAGCGTCGCCACGTCAGTCGAACCCACCTTCTCCGCCAGCCAGCGGCGCAGCGTTTCCAGCGACCACACATTGCCGACACCGGCCTGAGTCTCGACCATCGCATGCACGGCCGCGATGGTCTGCAGGGTCTCCGCTGAATAGAGATCCTGCCCCTTCGGGAATTCGATCAGCACGTCGATCGGATTGGCGCCCGTCAGCTTGGCATCGAGACGTCCCGAGGCCGCCACCGCCTGTTCCTTGTCCGGCACCTGATCGGCCAGACGATACCGCGGCTGAAGATTGGCATAGACCGCCCCGAGACCGAGCACGACGAGCAGCGAGATCAGGCTGAACAGGCCGGGACGGCCGACCATGCGCACCGCGATCCAGTAGCAGAACGACCGCAGCGCCTGCACGCCGGCATCCGCCGCCTGGAATTTCTGCACGAAGATTTTTTCGTTGCGCACCAGCAGAACGCCGAACACCGGAACCAGCGACAGCACCGCGAGGAGCGCAATGACGGTCGCGGTCAGCCCGGCCTCGCCGAAGGCGCGGATCAGATCGGAATCCGAAAACTGCAGCGCCAGGAACGAAATGCCCGCTGTGCCGTGGGTCAGCACGCAGGCCGGGCCGACCACGCGCACCGCGTTGGTGAAAGCGGAGAACTTGTCCTCGCCCGCAATGAGCCGGTCACGCGCGGCGAAGGTGAGCTGCATGGAATCGGCGAAGCTGATCACCATGATCAGCGGCGTCATCACGTTGAGGAACATGTTGAGGCTGAAACCGGCCCAGCCGAGCGCGCCGAGCGCCAGCAGGATCGCCAGCAGCGGCGGGAATGCCGCCACGATCATGAAGGAGATCTTGCGGAAGAAGACAATGGCGATGACGCAGCCCGCCAGGATGCCGATGACGTTATACATCAGGCCGTCGCGCTCGACCGCATTGCGGATTTCGAGCTGCATCACCGGCACGCCGGACAACTCCTTGGTGAGGCCGGACTCCGCGAGATCCTCGTTCATGGTCTTGCGGATATTGCCGACCACGTCGCTGAGCTTGTTGTTGCTGACCACGGCCGGATCGAGCGACAGCACCACCAGCGCCAGCGTGCCGTCGTCGGACAGCAGCTTGCCGCGGATCAGTTCGTTCTGCTTCACCGTCCCGATGAACTTGTCGTAGTCGGGGCCCGTAGGCAGTTCACTCGGAAACAACGCTGCCGGCAATTTTCCGGGTGCCGGCGTCTGCCGCGCCGAGAAGATCGAGATCAGGCCGCGGACACCATCGACCAGTTGCAGGTCGGTGACGAGGTCGCGCATTTTTTCCAGATTGTCGCGGGCGAGAAGCGTCTTCCCTTCGATCACCACCAGCACGTCGAACTCGGTGGACGGGAAGCGCTTCGTGACTTCCTCGTATTGCTGATACTCCTTGCTGTTGGAGCGGAACAGCTGGCTCAGCGAATCGTCGATCTTGATACGCTGGATGCCGAATACGGCGCCGACCACCAGAGCCAGCAGAATGATGCAGGAGAGAATCGGTGCGCGAACCGCGATCAGGCCGATCCGCTCCAGCCCAAAGGCGATACTGGCCGGCCCACGCCGCAACTTTTTAATGTCGGCGTCGTGGGAACTGAGCTGGTCCATACCGTATCCTGTCCGCTAGCCCTTGAAATCACGCGGTAAATTCGCTGCTGACGTGTAGCAGGTCTGCATGACGACTCGCAAGGCGAGGCCGGCTTGCGGCCTGCGCGGCGGAGCACATATTTCGGTGTTGTCGCTGCATCGATTTACCGGAGCGAACACATCCGATCGCTACTCGGCGGGCACCGCCGGCGCGGCCGCTGCATCCTGCAGCTTCATCGAATAATAGGACGCATTGGTCAAACCACCCGAGGCATCGCGGGCGAAATTGATCAGATGATGCGCGACCATGATCGACGAGATCAGATATTCGATCTCGCCGCGCGCGAGACGCCGGAGGGCGAACTTCCAGAATGCGCGTTTGTAATCACCGCGCACGCCGACTTTCCAGAAGATATTGCGCAACATCACCCATCCGAGCCGGATGTTCTTCGGCGTCAGCTTGGCGCCGGCCGACGGCTTGATGCGATGCGGATAGGTATGCGTGATCTGGTATTCGAATCGCGTCAGCAGCTTGTCCGGCACATAGGCGCTGCCCATCACGCGGCGCCAGTTCCGCACCACCTCGTCATAGGGCAACAGGAAGTCCACGTTGGAATCGCGGCCTTCGTCCTCGTTGAGGCGCCCCTCCTTCTTCAGCCGGTCCCACAACGGCGTCTGCGGCAACGCCTGCAGGAGATTGATCGTCAGCAGCGGGATTTGCGACGCGTCCACGAAATCGAGCAGATGCCGGCCGGTGTCCGGCCCGTCGGTGTCGAGGCCGAGGATGATGCCCGACACCACTTCCATGCCGAAGCCGTTCAGCGTGCGGATCGCTTCCATGATGGGAACCATCATGTTGTGATCCTTCTTCATGGCCTTGAGCGCGGCGGGATCCGGCGTTTCGATGCCGCAGAACACGGTGCCGAACCAGGCATCGCGCATCAGCGCGAGAATCTCCGGCCGCTTGGCGATATTGAGCGTCGCCTCGCAGGACAGCCGCAGGACATAGCCGGTCTTGTTCTGCCATGCGACAAGATGCGGCAGCAGATCGAGCGCGGCCTTGCGGTTGCCGATGAAATTGTCATCGACGAAATAGACCGAGCCGTTGATGCCGCATGCCAGCAGCTTGTCGAGTTCGGCGGTGATCTGCTGCGGCGTCTTGACGCGCGGATTGCGGCCGTAGAGGCCGGGGATATCGCAGAACTCGCACTGATAGGGGCAGCCTGACGAATACTGGATACTGCCGAGAAAATAGCGCGGAATATCCGCCAGCTCATAAGCGGGGATCGGGAAATCGTGCATGTCGAGCCGGTCGGCGGTCTTCAGCACCACCTGCCGCGCCGGGCGCTTCGTATCCTTGGCGAGGATATCGATCAGTTGCTCGGTGGCATCGCCGAGTTCGCCGATATGGAGATAATCGAAAGCCGGGTAATAATCCGGACATGACGACACCGACGGGCCGCCGATCGCCACCGGAAGATCGTAGGCATGCGCACGGCGGCAGATATCGTTCATCTGCGTGCGCTGGATGTGCATGCCGCTGACCAGGACGGCTTCGGCCCACAGGAAATCGTTCGGCGTGGCGGCGCGGATGTTCTCGTCGATGAAACGAACGTCCCAGTTCGCGGGCATATAGGCCGCGATCAGCAGCAATCCCTGAGGCGGCATGAAAGCCTGAACGCCATCGGTCAGGGGATAGGCATATTCGAACGTGCCGAATGAAGACGTGTAGCGCGGAAAGACACACAGAATCCGCCGAACCGTCTGCCTCCGCTCAGCTCTCATTGAACAACCTCTGCAAATGCATCGGCGCTCCCCTCGCTGAATCCCTGACAACGTCGCCGAGATGAAATCGTTCCGCTTCTGCGTGCACACGCGCGCGTTGATCGCATCGGACGCGGTGAATCTGCCCCCGAATTTCTTCAACAATGTGACGGGCGCTGTATGCGCGATCGCGCCCAAGACACGGAGAAAATCGGCCGTAGGGCGGATGGGCGCAGCACATCCGCCACAACGCTTGCAGCAGGCGACGACGGCGGATGACATTCGTCATCCGCATCATGTCTTCTGCCGAAGCCGCAAACTCTCCCCTCATCCTGAGGAGCCGCGTAGCGGCGTCTCGAAGGATGAGTGCGAGGCGCATGGTTCGAGACGCGCGCCTTCGGCGCGCTCCTCACCATGAGGACGGTGTGCGCAGCCGATATTGCCGAACAACAACGGCTGCTTATGCCGCCTTCACCGTCGCCAGGAACTTGCCCAGTTCGGCGCGCAGCTTTTCGGACTGCTGCGACAGTTCGGTTGCCGACGTCAGCACATGACCGGCCGCGGTGCCGGTCTCGCCCGCGATGCGGGTGATGTCGGCGACGTTGGTCGAAACCTCGCCGGTGCCCTTGGCTGCCTCCTGCACGCTGCGGGAGATTTCGTTGGTCGCGGCGTCCTGCTCCTCGACGGCTGCGGAGATGGCTGCTGAAATCTCGCTCAGCGATTTGATCACGGCGGTGATTCCGTCGATGGCCGCGACCGAATCCGTTGTCGATGCCTGGATGCCGCCGACCTGTTCGCCGATCTCCGCCGTGGCTTTCGCGGTCTGCTCGGCCAGCGACTTGACCTCCTGCGCCACCACGGCGAAGCCGCGGCCCGCTTCGCCGGCACGCGCGGCCTCGATGGTCGCGTTCAGCGCCAGCAGGTTGGTCTGCGCGGCGATGTTGTTGATGAGTTCCACCACCGTGCCGATCTTCTGCGCGGCATCCGACAGCCGGCGCATGATCGCCGAGGTGTCGTCGGCATTGCGGACGGCCTCGCCGGCGATGCGGGCGGATTCATTGACCTGACGCGAAATCTCGCGGATCGAGCTGCTGAGTTCCTCGGTGGCGACCGCCACCGCCTGCACGCCGGCACTGGCCGCGCGCGAAGCGGTTTCGGCCATGCCCGACCCGCGCACCGAGGCGTCCGCAGCCGTCGACATGTTGCGTGCGGAGACGTTGAGTTCGGCCGACGCCTCGCCGATGACATCGGCAACGGTGCCGATCATCTGCTGGAAATCGTCGCCGAGCTTGTCGAGTATCGCGCGGCGATCGCGGCGGCCTTCCTCGATATAGACGGAGATCGCCAGATCCATGTCGAGCATCGCGGCCTTGAAGATGGCAATCTTGATCGCAACCTTCCGCCGCCGCCTTCCCTCTCACATCGCCGCCCTTACATTGTCGCCCCCAGCACCCAGGGCGCGAACTCGGCGCCGCCGAAATCGAAGCTTTCGCTCTTGGTGCGCTGGCCGGAAGCGGTTTTCAGCATCAGCTCGAAAATGCGCCGGCCGCATTCCTGCACGGTCTCGTCGCCGTCGAGCACGGTGCCGCAATTGATGTCCATGTCGTCTTCCATGCGGCGATACATCGGCGAATTGGTCGCCAGCTTGATCGACGGCGCCGGCTTGCAGCCGAACACGCTGCCGCGGCCGGTGGTGAAGCACACCATGTTGGCGCCGCCGGCGACCTGCCCCGTCGCCGCCACCGGGTCGTAGCCGGGCGTGTCCATGAAGACGAAGCCTTTCTTGGTGATGGCTTCGGCGTAGTGGAGCACATCGACGAGGTTGGTGGAGCCGGCCTTGGCCATGGCGCCGAGGGATTTTTCCAGGATGGTGGTGAGGCCGCCGGCCTTGTTGCCGGGCGACGGATTGGCGTTCATCTCGGCGCCTTCCCGCTCGCAGTATTTTTCCCACCAGCGCATCAGGCCGACCAGTTTCTCGCCGACCTCGCGCGACACGGCGCGGCGGGTGAGCAGATGTTCGGCGCCGTAGGTCTCCGGCGTTTCCGACAGGACCACGGTGCCGCCGTGGCGCACCAGAAGATCGCTGGCGGCGCCGAGCGCCGGATTGGCCGAAATGCCGGAATAACCGTCCGAACCGCCGCATTGTAGCGCGACGGTGAGTTCGCTCGCGGAGACTTCCTCGCGCGTCACCTTGTTGGCGTCGGCCAGCGCCTCCTTGACGAAAGCGATGCCGGCTTCGGTGGTCTTGCGGGTTCCGCCGATCTCCTGAATCTGCATCTCGCGCAGGCGGCCGGCGAGCTTCTGCTCCTGCATCAACCCGCCGATCTGGTTGATCTCGCAGCCGAGGCCGAGCACCACCACATGCGAGAAATTCACATGGCGCGCATAGCCGCCGAGGGTGCGGCGAAGCAGCGTCAGCGGTTCGTCCTGGGTCATGCCGCAGCCGGTCTTGTGCGTCAGCGCGACCACGCCGTCGACATTCGGATAGTCCGCGAGCGGATCATGTCCCGAGAACGGATTGCGCTTGAACACGTCGGCGACGAGGCTTGCGACATGCGCGCTGCAGTTCACCGAGGTCAAGAGGCCGATATAGTTGCGCGTGGCGACGCGGCCGTCGCTGCGCCGGATGCCCATGAAAGTCGCGGGCGCATCGACATCCGGCGTCGGCTTCGCATCGACGCCGTAAGCGTAGTCGCGGTCGAAGTCGCCCATGCCGCAATTCTGCGTATGCACATGCTGGCCCGGCGCAATGGCCTGGGTGGCGAAGCCGATGATCTGGCCGTAGCGATAGATCGGCTCGCCCGCGGCGATCGGCCGGATCGCGACCTTGTGGCCGGCAGGGATGCGTTCCGATGTGGTGACGCCCGCGGCAACCTCGACGCCCGGCAGCAGCATCGTCCGCGCGATCAGCACGGCGTCGTCGGGATGCAGGCGAATGACGGGAGATGCAGCCATCGGAATTTCCTCGCGCGGGTTGTTGTTGGGCCGATTGTTGTTTGACGGATTCTTCTTTGGAACGAGTCTAGCCCGTCGTCGGGATGGAGCCAAGGAGCGACCTTTTCCCGCATAGCCCGGATGGAGCGCAGCGTAATCCGGGGCCGGCGGATAGGCGGCACCGCTGAATCCCGGATTGCGCTGCGCTCCATCCGGGCTACGAAAACGGCTCGACTTGTCAAACAGCCACTTGGAAAACACGGGTTCGCCTTCTCGCGGCGCTTTCGCGTCCGAGGGATGA
>Ga0153956_1001323_pt1 | contig 22341 bp, 16 predicted proteins | sample TSFL040MetaG_FD_104704 | JGI IMG/M metagenome (GOLD analysis project Ga0153956, IMG submission 104704) | Attine ant fungus gardens microbial communities from Florida, USA - TSFL040 MetaG | ecosystem: Host-associated > Fungi > Mycelium > Unclassified | place: USA: Florida, Wekiwa Springs... | reverse complement strand
CGTCGAGGTAGAGATAGATGCGGTTGGTGCCGTCCTGGTCGGCGCGGTTGAACGTGTGGTAGCGCTGGAACGAGGTCAGCGAGGTCAGGTCGCCGAACGGCAGCGGATGCTCCATGCGCAACACGAAGGAATCGTAGGTACGCGATTCGCGGTTGTCGATCGTGTCGTTGAGCACCGGCGCCGTGCGCGGGTCGAGGTAGGTGCTCACGTCCGGATCGATCGAGGGCAGTTCCGGCCAGTCCGGCAGGCGCGTCACGCCGATCGCCGGGCGCGAGGGCTGCTTCAGGCGCTCGTGCGCCCAGGCGAGGTTGACGGTGGTGTCGCCCGGCGCGTTCCATTGCAGTTGCGAGCGCAGGCCCCAGTCGCCTGCCTTGTCGTAGGGTTGGCCGGTCGAGGCGTCCTCGAGCCAGCCGTCGTTCTGGTTGTCGACGAAGCTGAAGCGCATCGCCACGTCCTGCGACAGCGGCAGGTTCAGCACGCCGTCGAGATAGCGCTGGCCGAAATTGCCGAGCCGCGTGCGCGCCTGCACCTCGAACTCCGAACCGGGCGTGGCCGTGGCGACCGAGATCGCGCCGGCTGCGCTGTTGCGGCCGAACAGCGTCCCCTGCGGGCCCTTCAGGACCTCGACGCGCTCGATGTCGTTGAACATCAGCAGCGCGGCGCCGGTCTTGCCCATGTAGACGCCGTTCTCGTAGACGCCGACCGGCGAATCGGTGCCGATGCCAAAGTCGCTCTGCGAGATGCCGCGCAGGCCGAAATACGGCTGCGTCGCCTGCTCGCCGCTGACGCTGAGGCCGGGGATGTACATGTCCATTTTCGAAAGATCGGTCGCGGCGAGCTTGTCGATCTGCGCGGCGGTGACCACCTGCATCGCGATCGGCACTTCCTGCACCTGCTGCGTGCGGCTTTGCGCGGTGACCGTGATGTTGCCGAGCTGCTGCATCGCGGCGTCGTCGGCCGGCGTCTCGGGTGCGGCCTGTTCCTGCGCATCGGCGTTCGCGTCGACGGCATCGGCGGCAACCGCGACCGCTGCGGCGCCGACCAGCATCGTCGCGGCGCCCGCGATCAGCGCGGCCCGTACATGCCGGGTCAGGCGGGTGGTCCGGATTCTTTTCACGGCAGTTTCCCCCAAGGTGGTTTTTCAGGCGTCGCAGTTTCCGGGCATCGCGGCGATCCATTCGCGGATCAGCTCGACGCCTTCCTTGTGTGTCGTGTTGCGCCCCATCTCCGGCATCATCACGCCCGGTTCGCTCGAGATCATGCGGTAGAGCAGGATCGATTCGTCCGGCTTGCCGGGCACGATGTCGAACAGGTGGTCGCCGGTGCCGCGCCCGGCCGCGACCGGCGGCTTGCATTCGCCGAGGCGGCGCCGGTCGGCGTTTGCGCTGCGCAGGTCCAGCGCGGTCGTGTTGGCCGGGCCGGTCGGGCTGTGGCAATGGCTGCAATTGACGTCGAGATAGGAGCGTGCGCGCGCATCGAGCGATTGCTTTTCGTCGTGCCAGTCGGCGTCCTTCGGCAAGCCGGTCGCCGGCAGGCCGGCGAGAATGCCGAGCTCGGCCCAGTGCGCGAGCTGGTTCCGCGTGCCGTCGGCATAGGCGTAGTCGCGATCGAGATGGCGCGCGCGCGGGCCGAGCGGTTCGATCTGCTTGGCCTTGACGTCGGTCACGTGGCAGCCGGCGCATTGCGCCTCGTTCGGAACGACGTAGACGAACGGTTCGCGATCGGCCTTCGCCGTGTCGTCGCCGACGAGTTCGAGCGGGATCGCATCGCCCGTGCGCGCGAGTTCCGCATCGGTCTGTGCCGCGTTCCAGACATAGGGAATCGCTTCCCAGCCCCGTTCGCGGCGCACCAGCACGCGCGTCTCGACGAGGCGCACGTCGGCGAGGTCGAGCGCTTCGTGCGCGGTGCCGGGCGCGAAGTCGCGCGTCGTGTCGTAGCTGCGCGCGACGGCTTTCCTGTCCGCGTCCGCGCCGCGCGGATAGAAGAACGTTTTCGTCAGCACCGTGCCGACCGGGAAATCGAACGGGCCATCGGCTTCGTACGTCGCGCTCGTTCCGGACGGCATCCAGACCGTGCGGAACTTGTGGGCGTAGTCGCTGAACAGCGGCGTGTTCAGGTCGTAGGGCACGACGCCCGCGTTCGGCGCGAGCTTGCCGTCGCGCGCCTCGACGAGGTGCCAGTCGCTGAGCTTCTCCGGTTTGCCCTCGGAGAAGAAATGCACGGGTTGCGGCGCATGCGTGCAGCCCGACAACGGCAGGAACAGCAACAAGCCCAGGCTCGTCATTCCGGCGAAGGCCGGATTCCAAAGGATTCTTTTCAATGGGTTCCGGCCTTCGCCGGAATGACGGCTCCTTTGTTCGCGTTCGTCGGCATTCCCGTGGTCCGTCGCCATCACGCCTTGCCCTTCAATTCGACGGGCGCGAGTGGCGGCAACTCGCAGTGGTATTCGTCCTTGCCGACCTTCGGGTCGGAGAACTTGTTCGGCCCGTCCACGTTGAGCACTTCGACGTCGCCGTTGCGGATGCAGATGCGCTGGTCGTCCGGATAGCGGCCGTCGACGAGGATCTTCGTGTCCACGTAGCCGTCCCACAACACGTCCGGGAAGTGGCCGCCTAGGCCGAACATCGCGACCTTGAGCGTCTTCCAATCGAGCCCGTCCGGCGAATCGCCGCCGCCGGAGAAGCGGTTGTCGTGGATGAAGATCGCCTTCGGATACGGGTCGTAGCCTTCGGTCGGCTTCTTGTCGGCGAAATTCGTGATGTAATAGCTGGCGATGATCACGTTCGCCGTGCGGTTGTCGGCGATGTCGTTGTCGAAGATCTCGACCTTGGGATTCGAGGTGACGATCACGCCCGAGCCGGCCGGCACGCTGGCCACGGCCGTGCCTTTCGCGCCGAAGTTGCCGAGGTTGTTGGCGACGACCTTGTTCTTGAACACGCGCGCGTGCTCGCCGTGCTGCGTCAGGTCAGGCATGTTGAACACGAGGATGCCGCCGGTGTTGCCGGTGGCGACGTTTTCGTAGACGTCGGCGCGTACCGAGTTCTCGATCTCGATGCCGGCGACGTTCTTCTCGGCGCGGTTGCGCCGCACGACGATGTCCTGCGACTGGCCGACATAGATGCCGGCGTCGCGCGCGCCGATCGACGAGGAGTCCTCGATCAGCACGTTCCTGCACTTGACCGGGTAGATGCCGTAGGCGCCGTTGTCCTTCGACGGACCGGCGGTCCACTCGACGCGCACGTCGCGGATCGTGACGTTCTCGCCGTCGTTGATCTTGAGGCCGTCGCCCTTCGAATCCTCGATCGCCAGGTGTTCGATCGTGAAGTCGTTGGCGTAGACGAGCATGCCTTCCGGCCCGGAAATCTGGTTCTTGAACGAGAGGATGCTCTTGTCCGAGCCGGCGCCGCGCACGGTCACGCCGTTCGCGCGCAGGGTCAGCACGCGCTGCAGCGCGTGCTTGCCGGGCGGGATCTCGATGACGCTGCCGGGCTTGGCGTCGAGAAACTGCTGCTGCAGCGATTTTTCGAACGCCGCGTCGGCGTCGCTCGGCGGCGGCGCCTCCCGCGCGCATCCGGCGACGAGTACGCACAACGCCAGGCCAGTGAGCTTGCGCATGTCCATTCCCCAATGTGTGGATGCAAACCCGGGCATCCCGCCGCGGATTGCAGGAAGACGGCCGCGGCGATGCCGGGCCGTCGCTTTCCGCATCGGGCACTGGCGTACCCGGTGCGGCGGCACATCCTCGGTGCCGGAGCGGCTTTTTCGAACCGTTCCGACGTGACGACGCCGCAATGTGCGCGCATCGCGGTGCGGGCGGGGAGGGGAAGCGGGGCACGTGAAGGGGGGCGAATCGGCCAATCTGGGATGGCCGCCGGCCCCCCGCCTCACGCGGGCGCGACGGCATTCGTGCGCATCGCGGTCGGTGTCGCGCCGGTCCAGCGCTTGAATGCGCGACGGAATTCGCGTGCGTCGGAGTAGCCGACCTCGCCGCCGATCTCGGCGATGCTCAACGCGCCGGCGCGAAGGAGTTCGAGCGCGCGCTCGGCGCGGAGCTGGTCGTGGATCTCGCGCCACGCGTGGCCGGCGCTGGCGAGTTGGCGGCGCAACGTGCGCTCGGAGAGATTCAACGCCTGCGCGACGTCGCCGAGCGTCGGGTTCTCGGCGAGGCGCCGGCGCAGGATGCGCTCCACCGAGGCGATGATCTCGCTCTGGCGCCGGATCTGCACGGACTGTTCGCGGCAGATCGCCAGCGCCTGCTGCGCGCTGACCGGGTGGTGCGTCGGCAGGCGCAGGTCGAGCCAGTGTGCTGCGACGATCATGCGGTTGCTGCGCGCGCCGAAGCGCACCTCGCAGCCGAACAGCGTGCGATAGGCCGCCGCGTGCGGCGGCGAAGGATAGGTGAGTTCCAGCCGCAGCGGCGCGAACGCGGGACCGGCAAGGCTGCGTACGAGGTTGAGCGTGCTCATGAACAGTTCCTCGCAGAGGAAGGCGAGGATCCCGTCGTCGGGGAAGCGCGGCCGCGCGACCAGCGCGACTTCGCGCGCGTTCGGCACCTCGAGTTCGACATCCATCAGCGCCCCGGTGATGTCGGCGTACTCGACGCCGATCGCGACCGCATCGCCGAACGTGCGCGCGGTCATCATCGCCAGGCCCATGATGCCGAACGTGCCGTTGGACTGGTGCCGGCCGACGTCGAGGCCGAAGTCGCCGCGCCCGACCGCTCGCAGCGCGCGCTTGATGATGACGCTGGCTTGCCGGTACGAGACGCGTACCGCGGCGTCGTCGATCTGCGCGCGGGTCAGGCCGAGCCCCGCGAGCCATGGCTCGACCGCGATGCCGTCGGCATCGGCGAGCTGGGCGACGACGGCGAGGATCGTGGTCGGGATCACCGCCGCGGTGTAGCGCGCGTCGAGTTCGGCCTGGTGCGGCAGTGTGCGCGGCGCGCGTCGTTTGCGCGCGACGGCAGCGTTTGTGCGGGGTGGCGTCATGCGCCGATCGTAGCGGCGGCGATCGCCTGCGTCGTGCCGCGGTGCGGGAAGCCGGCGTCGGCCGCGGCGGCGTCGTGCGCATGCGCGGTACCGCCGGCATGGGCCGGCGCCGGCACGCGTGCGAGACGTGCCACGATCCAGCCGAAACCGTGCGCCCTTGCGTCGGCCTCGAGCGAGGCCCGCAATGCGTCCGCCGCGCGCGCATCGCCGGAACCGGCGAGGCTCTGGACTTCGGCCAGGCGCGCTTCCAGCGACCACGAGAGCCAGTTGCGCCGGTCCGCGTCGGCCGCGAGCGCGCGCAGTCTGGCGATGCCTTCCGCCGGCGCGGTGCCCGTCGCGTCGAGTTGCGCCAGCGCGATGTCGACGAAGAAGACTTCCTGCTTCTGGTTGTCGCGGCTGCGCAGTTCGGCGGCCCGCGCCTTCGCGCGATCGCGCGTGGCGATGTCGCCGCGTTGTTGCGCGTACAGGGCATACAAACTCTGCGCGATCGCTTCGCCGGCGACGAGTTGCGCGTCGGCCGCGATGGCGATCGAGCGCTCGAGCGGCGCGCCGGCGGCTTGCAGGTCGCCGTTGCCGAGCGCGACCTGGCCGCGCGCGAGGTCGGCATTGAATGCGAGCATGGCGTCCTTGAATTTCCCGGCAGCCGCCGAAGCGGCGTCGATATCGGCGCGCACCGCGGCAAGATCGCCGCGATCGAGCGCCACCAGCGCGCACTCGAACCGCGTCGAGGCGACGCCGTCGCCGTTGTCGATTTCGCGATAGCCGTCGGTGGCGCGCCGGCACAGGTCGGCGGCTTCGTCGAGATGGCCGCGCAGGCGGCGCTGGTCGGCGTAGAGGCCGAGCGTGAACGCGCGGTGCGCGCGCGAGCCGCTCTGTTCGTCGAGCGCGATCGCGTCGCGAAGATCCTGCTCGACTTCGTCGGTGGCCGATTCGTCGGCGAGGATCGTGGCGAGCGCGGCGAGCGCCCAGGCCTGCCCGGAGAGGTCGGCGGTTTCGCGGCGCAGCGCGAGCGCCTTGCGCACGGCCGCTTCCGCGGCGTCGCGGTCGCCGCCGCTCCACAGCATGATGCCGAGGTCGCTGTAGGCCTTGGCCTCTCCCGCATGGTCGCCGATGGCCTGGTAGCCGGCGAGTGCGCGCTGGTACGACTCGCGGGCGCGCGTCGGGTCCGATTGCATCCACGCGTTGCCGAGGTTCTGGTCGACCCAGGCTTCGCCACGCGGATTGCCGGTCCTGGCGTAGTCGGCGCGCGCCTGCTTGAGCGCCTGCTCGGCACCGGCGAGGTCGCCGAGGTTGGTGCGCGCGATGCCGAGGCGCGTGCCGGCTTCGGCGGCGAGGCCGGGCATTTCCAGCGCGTGCGCCAGTTCGAGCGCGCGCTCGGCGTGTGCCGCGGCCTGCGTGGTGTCCTCGCGCGCGGCCGCGACCCGCGATTGCACGAGCTCCAGCCCTGGATCGTCCTTCGTGTCGCGCGACGAGATCAGCGCCGCGAGTTCGGCCTGCGCCTGCTCGGGCTTGCCGGCGTCGATCAGGGTCGCGACGAGCTGATGGCGATATTCCGGATTGCCCGGGCGCAGCGCGACGAGTGCGCGCTGCGTGGCGACGGCCTCGTCCCAATCGTGCCTGGCCAGCTGAAGCTGCGCGTCGATCTGCATGCGCTGCTCGTCGGGAAGTCCGGTCGCGTGCGCCGCGGCCTGTTGCGCGGCGGCCAACGCCTTCGCCTTGTAACCGAGCGCCGACCAGGCCTGCGCGAGATGGCTGTAGCTCGGCGCGTAGTCGGGCGCCTGCGACACCGCGTCGAGCAGTTCGTCGCGCGCGCGTGCCGGGTCGTTGCGGCGCATCGCATCGAGCGCGAGGCCGATGCGCCGTGCCACGTCCGCGCTCGGCGGCTGCGCGGCGGCGATCTGTTCGAGCTGTTCGCGGCTCGGGTCGGCGACGCCGAGGCGCCCGCGCAACTCGCCACCGGCGCGCGCGACCAGCGCAGGCAAGTCGGCGACCGGCGCCGAGCGTGCCAGCGAGGCGAGCGTGCGGCCGTCGCGTGCGTCCTGAAGCATGAGGTCGACGCGCAGGTCGGGCTGCGCCGCGTCGCCGGAGACGAGATAGCTGCCGCTGAGCACGTAGTCGGCGCCGACGCGCTCGCGCAGCTTGTCGAGGCTGCGCGCCGCATAGCCGCCGGCCGTCGACGCGGGCAGGTCGGCGTGCGCGGGACGCACGAGTTCGTCGGGCAGCGCATGCACCGCGCCATCTGCAGCGAGTTCCGTCGCGAGCATCTGCGTCAGCGCCGGCGCGAGCCACGCGTCGCGCGCGTTCTGCGACAGGTTGCCGAAGTCGACGATGGCGACGCCACCGCCGGCCGGCGCGGAAGGCCGCGGCGGCGGGCGCTGCTGCCACCACGTCGCGGCGATGCCGGCGAGCAGCACGCAGGCGGCCGTCGCGATCCAGGCAATGCGCCGGCGCGGCAGCGGCGGCGCGGGTTCGGCTCGGCCGACCGTCGGTACGCCGCGTCGCGGGGCGATGCCGGCGGCGTCCGACGGCGATGGCGCGACGGCGGCGGCGCCTGCCGGCACGGACATCGGCGCCACGCCGAGTCCACCGGCCGCTTCGCGCGCCACGCGCTCGACCGCCACGGTGAAGCGGTAGCCGTGCTTGGGCACGGTCTCGATGCAGGCGCCGCCGTCGTCGAGCGCCTTGCGGATCAGCCAGATGTGCTTGGTCAGGTTCGATTCGTCGACGAAGCCGCGCGGCCACAGCGCGCTCATCAGTTCGTCCTTGCCGACGACGTGGCCGGCGCGTTCGACCAGCAACACCAGCGTGTCGAACACCTTGGGCGTCAGCGTGATCGCGTCGCCGCGCCGGGAAAGGCGCCGTTCGAGCGGGTCCAGCTCGAACTCGCCGAACCGGTAGGACGACGACTTTTCCATGACGGACAAGGGCTTGGCCACGGCAGGAAATCTGCCAGAAAAATACCAGAGAGCCGTCCACGACGAGCGATCCGGCGCGACGCAAGCATGCACCGATCGGCGAACCCGTGTCACGGCGCGGGTCGCGTTGCACGCAAGGAGACCGCCATGCTCGACTTCCGGATCGGCCGCACGCTGGCCCTGCTCGCGCGCACGGCGCCCTTCCTCCTGCTGCGGCTGGCCATCTATTTCGGCATCGCGCTGGCCTACGTGCTCGCGGTCGCGATCGGCGGCGGCATCGGTGCGCTGTTCGGGCACATCGGCGGACAGGGGGCGGGCGGCGGCGGGTTCGGCGCGCTGATCGGTTTCGCCGCGGTCAGCGGCGTCCTCTACTGGGCGCGCGAGTACCTGCTCTACCTGGTCGAGGCAGGGCATGTCGCGGTGCTCGTCGCGCTGCTCGACGGCAAGCCGCTGCCGGCCGGCAAGGGCCAGCTCGCCTGGGGCAGCGAGGTCGTGCGCGCGCACTTCGCGACCTCGTCGATGCTGTTCGGCTTGAACCAGCTCATCCGCGGCGTGCTGCGCGCGTTCGACCGCATGACGCAGGGCATCGCCGCGTGGCTGCCGATTCCGGGACTGGATTCGCTGGCGAAGCTCGTCGATGCGATCGTGCGTACCGGCCTCGGCCGTCTCGACCAGGTGATCCTCGCGCAGATCCTGCGCCGCGGCGACGACGAACCGTGGGCGGTCGCGCGCGACAGCGTCGTGCTCTATGCGCAGAACGCGAAAGGCGCCCTGAAGAACGCGGTGTTCCTGACCCTGGTCATCTGGGGACTGACCCTGCTCGTGCTCGTCGCCGCCGCCGCGCCGGTCGCGGCGATGCTTGCCGTGTTCCACGTCCATGCGGGCATTGCGACGTTCGCGCTCGCGGTGATCGCGGCGCTGTGCCTGAAGGCCGCGCTGATCGATCCGTTCGCGACGCTGGCGCTGTTGCAGGCGTACGACCGCATCACGCGAGGCCAGGCGCCGAACGCGCAATGGAGCGCAAAGCTCGAAACGATGTCGGCGAAGTTCCGCGAGCTCGCGCAGCGCGCGCGCGATGCCGTGCGCGCGCCTGCCGCCGCGACGGGCTCCGCGCCGATTGCCGTGCCGCCGCGCAGCGGCTGACGCAAAGGATTTTCGCGCCGACCCCTGAAGGCGCCATTCGAAGGAGGACGTTCGTCATGATCCATCGCAGGACAACGGCTACATGGATGCTCTCGCTCGCGGCGCTGCTCGCAGGTTCCGCGCTGCACGCGACCGACGGCACCTGGGATACCTCCTGGGCGCCGCGCAACGGCGACCAGAAGGGCATTCCCGGGCTGTTCGAGGATACCTGGGCGCTCGGCGGCACCGGCACCTATGCCGACGACATGACCGCGACCGCGACCATCGTGCAGCCCGACGGCAAGGTGCTGGTCGCCGGATTCGGCTGGAACACCAGCAACGGCACCGACCAGAACGCGTGCATCGTGCGCCGCTACCAGGCCGACGGCAGCGTCGACACCGGCTTCGGCAATGCCGGCGCCGTGGTCACCAACTGGAGCTGGCCCAGCGGCAATCCGAAGGTCGATTGCTACGCCAAGGCGATCGCGCTGCAGGCCGACGGCAAGATCCTCTATGCAGGCCAGCTCACCAACGACAACGGCATCCGGCCGACGATCATGGTCGCGCGGCTCAACGCGGATGGAACGAGCGACGGCAGCTTCGGCGTCAGCAGCTTCGCCGACAATTTCGGCTACGACGCCAACGCGCTGATGATCGCCGGGAACGGCGACATCCTCGTCGCCGGAAGCTGGATCCAGTCGAGCTTCTCGGACACCGATTTCTACCTCGCCAGGCTGAGTTCGAGCGGCAGCCTTCTTTCCGAAGCGGCAGCGCATTTCGACGTCGCCGGCAGCGACAAGAACGATCTCGCCACCGCCGCCGTGCTCGAGTCCTGGTCGTTCGGAACGCCCGGCAATTTCCATTCGCACGACGAGGTCTACCTCGTTGGAATCGTCGACAATCCCGGCTACGCGAGCGGGCAGGCGCACCATTCCTGCGGCGTCGCCGCGTTCGGCCGCACCGACGGCGGCGCGTTCGCGCTCGACACCGCGTTCAACGGCAGCGGCGTCGTCAACGCCGACTTCGGCGTCGGCGCGAGCGATACCGACACGATCTGCCGCACGGCCGCGCGGCGTCCCGGTTCGATCCTGCTCGGTCCGACCGGCGTCGTCGTCGGCGGGGAACGCTACTACACGCCGAACGGCGCCGCGCTCGGCAGCGCGAGCTACTACGCGCTGGAGGATATCGCCCCATCCGGCGCGATCGCGCGCCACGACGATTTCGCGTTCTTCGCCGATCTCAATGAAGCGGGTGCATTCAATTCGGTCGACAGCCTGGCGTGGGACAACCTCGGCAAGCTCGTCGCGGTCGGCTACGCCGGCATCGGCACCGGCGGCGACCAGGCCCACGCGCCATCGGACGGCGTCGTGAGGCGCTTCAACGCCGACTACAGCGTCGACGGGTCGTTCGCGACTGACCATTCCGGCACCTTGTTCGCATCGCTCGACGCGACGGGCGCAAGCGGGCTCCTGCAATCGCAGCGCGAATGGGCGAACTCGGTCGCATTCGATCCACTGCACGGCCGCGTCGTCTTCGTCGGCGAGCGATCGCTGTGGCTGTCGCTGTTCCCGAACCTCTATTCATGGTTCCTCGGCGCGGTGCGCGACGGCAACGTGTCGCCGCCCGACCGGATCTTCGCGAACGGCTTCGATTGATCGCTTTGCCGAATGGATCCATTGGATGCCGGGCGCGTGGCGCGATGGCGCGCCCGGCAGGTTCGATCGGAGGGTTCGATGAACGCGACGACGTGGTGCCGCATCGGGCACATGGCCTTGCTGCCGGCCGCCTGCGCGATCGCCGGCGTTGCGCCGCTTGCACGCGCTGCCGAGGCGGGCGTCGCGCCGATCGTCATCGACTGGCGCACCAGCCCGCTCGACCTCGACCTGCGCGGCATGAACGGCGAGCGCTACGCGTTCCACTGCCCGCCGGGAAAACCTCAGCAGGCCCGCGTCGTCGGCAGCGGGCCGTACACCGACGCGTCGTCGATCTGCGCCGCGGCCGTGCACGCAGGCGTTCTGCACGCACGCGACGGCGGCGAAGTGACCATCGAAATCCGCCCCGGCGAACGCCGCTATTCCGGCTCGGACCGCCACTACCTGCATTCGGCCGACGAGGACGGCGGCTGGAGCGGCAGCTTCATCGTCATCGGCGCCGACGCGCCACAGACGCAACCCTGAAGGAGAATTCCATGTCGCGCATCGAGATTCCGGTTTTTGCAGCGCTCGTCGCAATCTTCGCGATGCACGCATCGGCGCAATCCGTCGACGCCTACGCGCCGCAGGTCATGCCGACTTCGCTGGCGATCCAGCCCGACGGCAAGACGATCGTCGTCGGCAATTTCCTCGAGGTCGGCACGGTGGCGCGCACGCGCGTCGCGCGCCTGAACGTCGACGGCTCGCTCGATACGGGCTTTCGCGATCCCGACGTCAACTCCGAGGTGAAAACCGTCGCGATCCAGCCGGACGGAAAACTCCTCGTCGCCGGCGGTTTCGATCATGTCGCGGGGCAACTGCACAACAACCTCGCGCGGCTCAATGCCGACGGAACGCTCGACGCGACGTTCGCCGATCCGGGCTTCGACGGCACGGTCTGGTCGCTCGCGTTGCAGCCGGACGGGAAAATCCTCGCCGCGGGCGATTTCCAGAACATCGGCACGACCGCGCAGAAATACCTAGCGCGCGTCAACGCGAACGGCAGCTTCGACAGCAGCTTCGCCGACCCGAAGCTGTGCTGCAACGTCGCGCGTTCGGTCGCATTGCAGGCCGATGGACACGTGCTCGTCGGCGGCTATTTCTCGCAGGCCGGCGGCACGTCGCATTTCTATTTCGCACGCTACTCGGCGAACGGCGTGTTCGATGCCGCGTTTCCGGCCTATCCGCGCGACATCCTGGCTGGTTCCATCATTGTCGCACCCGACGGCTCGCTGTACGTCGTCGATACCGGTGCCCACCAGATTCTCAAGCTCACGCCGACCGGCGCGGCGGCAACGGGTTTCACCGGCGCGCAGGCCGACAGCACGATCGACACGTTCGCGCTGCAGCCGGACGGCAAGATCGTCGTCGGCGGCATCTTCCAGAACGTCGGCGGCCAGCCGCGCCACGCGCTCGCGCGACTCAACGCCGACGGCTCGCTCGACAGCACGTTCCGCGACGTGCACGTCAGCTTCGACGCGACGAACGCCAACGGCTATGTCTTCGCGCTCGCCGAGCAGGCCGACGGCGCGACGATCGCGGCCGGCAATTTCTCGCTCGTCGACGGCCACGCGCATTCGTGGGTCGCACGCGTGCGCACCGGCGATGCGGCCGGGAGCGCGATGACGGGGCAGGCCTCCGGAACGAACACCATCGTCACCTGGACGCGCAGCGGCGCCGGTCCGGAATTCGTGCTGCCGCCGCAACTGCTCCATTCGGGCGACGGCGTGAACTACAGCGTGCTCGGCGCGATGACGCACGTCGCCGGCGGCTGGCAGTACACGGTGCCGCAGGCATTCGCCGGCCCGGCGTTCTACGTGAAAGCGCGCGGCACGATCGCCGAGGGCGCCGGCAACGGCGCCCTCGGGCGCATCGACAGCACTGCCTGGAGCAACGATCGCATCTTCGCCAACGGTTTCGACTGAGGCGCGGCAGGTGCGGCGCTCGCACGGGGAATGCCCCTGATCACGCGGGAGATTCGCCAACGAAACGTGCCACACCATGCCGGTATGCAGCCGCCGGGGGCCTGAAACGGGATTCCCGGCTCGCGTTCCGACGGGATGGGCGGCAACGGCGCGCGTTCGACTAAACTGTGCGTTTCCCAGGCTTCGACGTATCGCATGACCGTCCGCACCCGTTTCGCCCCGAGTCCCACCGGCTATCTCCACATCGGCGGCGCGCGCACCGCGCTGTACTGCTGGCTGGAGGCGCGCCACCGCGGTGGCGAGTTCATCCTGCGCATCGAGGATACCGACCGCGAGCGCTCGACCGACGCCGCGGTGCAGGCGATCCTCGACGGCATGAACTGGCTCGGCCTCGGCGCCGACGAGGGGCCGTACTACCAGACCTTGCGCATGGAGCGCTATCGCCAGGTCGCCGACGAGCTGCTCAAGGCCGGCAAGGCGTACTACGCCTACGAGAGCAAGGACGAGATCGAGGCGATGCGCAATGCGGCGATGGCCGCGGGCACCAAGCCGCGCTACAACGGGTTCTATCGCGACCGCAACGAACCGTACCGCGACGATCCGAACCGCGTGCTGCGCTTCAAGAACCCGACCGCGGGCTCGGTCGTGTTCGAGGACAAGGTCAAGGGCCGCATCGAATGGTCGAACGAGGAACTCGACGACCTCGTGCTGATTCGCTCCGACGGCTTCCCGACCTACAACTTCGCGGTCGTCGTCGACGACATCGACATGCGCATCACCGACGTGATCCGCGGCGACGACCACGTCAACAACACGCCGCGCCAGGTCAACATCTACCATGCGCTCGGCCAGCCGGTGCCGAGCTTCGCGCACCTGCCGATGATCCTCGGCCCGGACGGGCAGAAGCTCAGCAAGCGCCACGGCGCGGTCAGCGTGATGCAGTACCGCGACGACGGGTTCCTGCCGCATGCGCTGCTGAACTACCTCGTGCGCCTCGGCTGGTCGCACGGCGACCAGGAAATCTTCTCGCGCGAACAGATGATCGCGCTGTTCGACGCGGCCGACGTCAACAAGTCGGCTTCGCGCTTCGACCTCGAGAAGCTGTCGTGGCTGAACCAGCAGTACCTCAAGAGTGACGATCCGGCCGAGATCGCGCCGCACTTCGAATGGCAGCTGCGCGCGGCAGGCATCGATCCGGCGCATGGTCCGGATCCGGTCGACGTGATCGTCGCGCTGCGCGATCGCGCGAGGACCTTGAAGGAAATGGCCGAGAAGGCGCGCGTCTGGTACGCGCCCCTGGACACCTACGACGAGGCGGCCGTCGCCAAGCACCTGCAGACTCCGACCGCGCGTGCCGCGCTGCAGGCGGCGCATGCGCAGTTCGCCGCGCTGCCGGAGTGGAAGGTCGAGGCGATCCATGCCGCGATCGAAGCCGCCGCGGCGTCGATCGGCGAGGGCATGGGCAAGGTCGCGCAACCGCTGCGCGTGGCGTTGACCGGCACGCAGGTGTCGCCGTCGATCGACCACACCGCATTCCTCGCCGGCCGCGACGAGGCGTTGCGGCGCATCGACGCGGCGATCGCCAAGGTCCGCTGAGGCAAGGCCGTGGCCCTCGCATGCACCTTCGACGCATTGGCGAACCTCGACCAGTCCGATCCGGATGCGGTGCAGGCGCTGATGCAGGCCTGCACGGATTCGCTGCTCGATCCGCTGCTGTGGAAATGGGCGATCGTCATCACCGTGGGCTGCGCGCTGGTCGGGGCGCTGGTCGGCTTCGCCAAGGGGCGCTGGCTCGCCGGCCTGCTGTGGGGCGCCGCGCTCGGGCCGATCGGCTGGCTGATCGTCGCGCTGTCGAAATCGGGACATCCGGAGTGCCCGGAATGCGGCCGGTCGAACGTGCCGAGCGCGAAGGCGTGTCGCCATTGCGGCGTCAACCTGCGCGCGGCGGCGTCGCAGTCCGCGCGCTCGCACGCGCGGCGCAACGACAGCGGGAGAGGCTGGTAGCGGCGCCGTCGCGGACTTGAAGCGCGGGGCGAAAGCGCCATCTTCATGGGTCGTACGCGTTAAGATGACCTTCGTTCCCGCTTTTGCCGGACCATGTCGCACGTCGCCAGCCATCGCCATCACGACCATCTCCACGACGCGGATGCGTTCGTCGGCGCGGTCGCGAGCGCCTGCGAATTGCGCGGCCTGCGCCTGACGCCCTTGCGCTTGCGCGTGCTGGAGCTGATCGCCGCCGAATCCAAGCCGGTCAAGGCCTACGACCTGCTCGACCGGCTCAAGGACGAACACAGCAGCGCGGCGCCGCCGACGGTCTATCGCGCGCTCGATTTCCTGCTCGAGAACCGCTTCATCCACAAGCTCGAATCGATCAATGCGTTCGTCGGCTGCCATCACCCGAACGAGGTGCACCAGGTTCCTTTCCTGATCTGCGACGTCTGCGCGAACGCGGTCGAGGTCTGCGACGAGCGCGTGTCGAAACTGCTCGGCGAACAGGCGCGCGAACGCGGTTTCCGTCCGCGCGCGCAGACGCTCGAAGTGCACGGCGTGTGCGCCGGCTGCAGCGAGGCAGTGAAATCCTGATGGTTTGAAGTCGGCGACGCGCTCGATCGTGGCTGCGCATTCGCGGTGCTTGGGCTAACCTGCGACGCAGCCGTGTCCATTCCATCGCGCAGCCACCTTGCATCCATGATCGACGTCATCGGCGGAATCTTCGAGTACGTGACCTGCGTCGCGCGGGGCGAAGCGTGAGCGGTTCCGGCGCGCCGGTGCTGCTAGCCGACGTCGGAGGCACCAACGTGCGGTTCGCGCTGGCCGACCTGGCGCGCGCGCAACCGCTGCTCGGCGACAGCATCCGGCGCTACCGCGTCGCCGACCACGCGAGCTTCACCGACGCCGCGCTGACCTATCTCGGCGAAAGCGGCGCGGCGCCGCGGCACGGCGTTTTCGCGTTCGCCGGACAGATCCGCGACGGCGAGGTGCAGGTCACCAACCACGCATGGACGGTCGCGCGCGAGCGCGTGCGCGGCGAACTGGCGCTCGATTCGCTGCGGCTGATCAACGATTTCGCGGCGATGAGCCTGTGCGTGCCGTTGCTCGTCGAGTCCGACCTGCATCGCATCGGCACGCCGCTGCCACCGTCGATCGACGGAGCGCATGCGCGCACGTTCGCCGTCGTCGGCCCCGGTACCGGTCTCGGCGTCGGTGCGTTGTTGCTGCGCGACGGCCGTTTCGCGGCGCTGGAAACCGAAGGCGGCCACACCAGTTTCGCGCCGCGCACGGAACTGGACATGGAGATACTGCGCCGCCTGCAGGCCCGCTACGGCCGCGTGTCGAACGAGCGCCTGCTGTGCGGCAGTGGCCTTTCCAACCTGCACGAAGCGCTCGGCGAGATCCACGGCACCCTCGGCGGACGCCTGAGCCCGGAGGAAATCACGCAGCGCGCGGCAGCGGGTTCCGACCCCGCATGCGACGACGCGATCGAGATGTTCTGCGAGCTGCTCGGCGCGGTCGCCGGCGACTTCGTGCTCGCCTTCGGCGCCTGGGACGGCGTCTACCTTGCCGGCGGCTTGCCGCCATTGCTGCGCGGATGGCTCGACCGCGGCGGTTTCCGGCGCCGTTTCGAAGACAAGGGGCGTTTCGCCGAACAGCTCGCGCGGACGCCGACGCTTGCGATCCTGCACCCGGATGCCGGCCTGCTCGGGGCGGCCGCGTGCGCGAGCGTCGATCGCGGCCGCCTGGCCGGCGCCGGGAGCACGTCGGCGCCTGTCGAGGCGGTGCCGCGATGAACGCCGGATTTCCCGAAGCGTCGCGCGCGCGGCGCATCGCCTGGCACGAGCATCCCGACGAGATCGCGTGGGCTTCGCGGGCCGCCGCGGCGGCCTGCGCGGCGCTCGAGTCCGCGCTCGATGCGCATGGTGCGGCACGCGTGCTGCTTTCCGGTGGTTCGACGCCGGCGCCGATTTACCGCGCGCTGGCCGATGCGGGCATCGAGTGGGGGCGCGTCGAGGTCGGCCTGGTCGACGAACGCGATGTCGACGCCGACGCGGGCGGCAGCAATGCGCGGCTGCTTCGCTCGACCCTGCTGCACGGGCGCGCGGCGGCGGCCCGCTTCACGTCGCTGCGCGACGTGCGCCTGACGATCGCGCAGGACGTCGCCGCTGCGAACGCGCGCTGGCATGCATCGACGCGGATTCCGCTCGCGGTCGTCGTCCTCGGCATGGGCGACGACGGCCACACCGCGTCGCTGTTCCCGGGCGCGGTCGACCTCGACGCCGCGCTCGCCTCCCGCGAACCTTACGCGGCGATCGATGCGACGGGTTGTGCGGTCGCCGGCGCGTGGACGCGGCGGATCAGCCTGACGCCGGCAGGACTTTCGGAATCCGGCCGGCGCCTGTTGCTGATCCGCGGCGCGGAAAAGCGCACGGTGCTGGAGCGCGCCCTCGCGTCGGGGGGCGTGCGCGAAATGCCGATCCGCGCCGCGTTCGACCTGCCGGGCACGCCGCTCGACGTCCATTGGTGCGCCTGATCCAGCGCGCCCCGGCGGGAGCGGAACGACGCGCCCGCCTTTCGCTCAGAACATGCCGCGCACGCCGACCGAGAGGTTGCGTCCGGCCAACGGGGCCTGGTCCTTGATCAGCGACGTTGCCAGCCGCGCGGTGCGGTTGGTCAGGTTGTCGGCGTTGACGAAGGCTTCCCAGCTCGAGCGTTCGTCGTTGAAGAAGCTCCACGCGGCGCGCGCGTTGACGAGGGTGAAGCCGGCCGTGTCGGTTTCGAACTCGGCGGCATGATCCTGCTTGAAATAGCGCACGGCGCCGAGGCTGGCGCGCCAGTCGTCGTTGTGCCAGGTGAGCTCGCTGCCGACGCGCGCTGCCGGGATGCGCGGCAGGTTGCCGCCGCCGTCGAGCGTCGCCCGCACCGTGTCGCCCCAGATGCGCAGGTCGTAGTGGCCGCTGGCGGCCTTGGCCAGGTGGAACGTCGCCTCCGCTTCGCCGCCGCGGAACTTCGCGTTCGCCTGCGACCATTGGCGCACCGGGAAATCGCCCTCGATCTCGCCCGTGTCGGCGAGGTAGATGAAGCGATCGTAACGGTTGACGTAGGCGGCGACTTTCGCGCTGACGAGTTCGCCGTGGTAGTGCAGGCCGAGCTCGACCTGGTTCGCGGTCTCCTTCGCGAGCCGGGGATCGCCGATCTCGTAGGTCGCCGAAGCGGCGTGCGGGCCATCGGCGAACAGCTCCTCTTCGGCCGGTGCTCGTTGCGCGCGGTCGAGGTTGAGGCTGACATGCCACGACGGGTCGATCCGCCACGCGAATCCGGCCGACAGGCTGAGCGGATGGAAATCGCGGCTCGCGCCGCCTTCGGGCGTGCTGCCCTGGTTGTCGCCGCGCGCGCCGAGCTCGATCTTCAGCGCGCCGAATTCCTTTTGCTCGGTAACGAAGAGGCCGAGGCCTTTCGTCGATGTCGGCGGGACGAAGCTCTCCTCGCCGATCGCGGCGAAATCGCGATGGAAGGCCTGCACGCCGAACGCGCCGAGCCAGCCGCCGAGCGGCGCATGCGTGAACTGCAGCCGGCCCTCGTTGCTCTTGTTGGTGAACGTGGTGCCGGCTTCGTCGCCTTCGAATTCGACATGCCGGTAGTCGGAATGGCCGAAACTGAATTCGGCCTTGTCGATGCCCGCGAACGGCGTGTTGATCGCGCCCTTCAGGTCGTAGCGCGTCTGCGCCATCGCCACGCGCACCGCGGGTTCGCCTTCTTCGGGATCGCCGGGTTCGGCCGGATTGCCGTAGTCGTCGAGGTAGCGCGAGACCGACAGTCCGAGGTAGCCCCAGTCGCCGAGCCATGAGCCGCCGAGCGCGCCGGTCTTGGTGTGCAGCCAGCTGTTGTCGAGCGTGCCGCCGGGAATGTCGTAGTCGCCGTTGCGGCGGTCCAGGCCGTCGGCATGCAGCGCGAAGCCGTCGCCGCCGGCATCGACGCGGAACATGCCGGTGCGTCCGTCGGAACCGCTGTCGACGTTGACCTGCGTGCGCCCGCTGAAGCCATTGGCCGGCGCGGCCTGCGGGATGCGCCCTTCGACGAGGTTCACCACGCCGCCGATCGCGCCGGAGCCGTAGAGCAGGGTGGACGGTCCCTTCAGGATCTCGATCTGGTCGGCGAGGAAGGGTTCGATGCTGACGGCATGGTCCTGGCTGACGTTGGACACGTCGGCGGAGCCGAGGCTGTCGCCGAGCACGGCGACGCGCGAGCCGTCGAGGCCGCGGATGACCGGGCGGCCAGCGCCGGCGCCGAACGCGCTTGTCTGCACGCCCGGCACGCCGGCGACGGTCTGGCCGATTGTGCCGTTGCGGGCGTCGTCGAGTTCGCTGCCGGCGAGGATGCTGACCGGCGTGACGACCTGGTCGGCGGTCTGCTGCAGGGGCATAGCGGTGACGACGACGGCGGACAGTTCCGCCGCCGCCTCGCCGTCGCGGTGGTTGCGATGCTTGCCGTGCGTGGCGTCGTTGCCGTCCGCGTCGACGTCGGAGACCGCGGCGACATCGACGAAATCGTCGTCGGCGAACGCGGACAGGGGGCAGGCGGCGACGATGCAGGCCGCAAGGAGCGTGCGTTTCATGGACGGGTGTTCTCCGGAGCCGGTCAGAAGGATTCTTCGATGCCGAGGTAGAGTCCGCGGCGCGCGCCGAACTGCGGCGCGCCGACGCCGATGCCGGAGCCGTCGCGCAGTTCGTATTTGCGATCGGTCACGTTGATCGCGGCGAGGCGGACGTCGACGTCGTGCAGCGCCGGCAGGTCGAAGTGGCGGTCGACCGACAGGTTGACGCTGTAGTACTGCGGCAGGTGCGCGCTGTTGGCGAAGTCCTTGCGAAGGCCGGAGCCGTACAGGTAGTCGGCGCCGAGGCGCGTGCCGTTCCAGTCGTAGCTGATGCCGCCGGACGAGGCGAGGCGCTGGTCGTGGTCGAGATGCACCCAGTGCGTCGCGATGTAGTCGAGTTCGTCCTGCTCGAAGTTGTATTGGCCGGTGACGACGTCCTTGCCCATCGCGCGGCTCGAGGAGAGGTTGAAATAGGCGGAGAGACCGTCGTGGTCGTAGTTCGCGGTGAACTCGACGCCGCGCACCTTGCCGTGCGCGTAGTTGAACGGCGAGAAGATCAGCGCCGAACCGAACTGGCCCTCGTCGAGCAGGTTGGCGACCTTGCGGTAGTAGGCGTCGAGGCCGAGCGTGACGCTGTCGCCGATCTTCCGCGAGATGCCGGCGTCGAAGTAGTGCGAGCGCTCGGAGCGCGTTTCCGCGTTCACGTCGGTCGGCAGCGCGTTGGTGGTGCCCTGGAAAAGCGCGATGTCGGTCGGCGCGATCAGCTCGGCAGGCGGCGGCGTGAAATAGCGCGCGTAGCCGGCGTGCAGGGTGGTCGTGTCGGTCGCCTGGTAGACGAGGCCGAAGCGCGGGCTGAGCTGGCCTTCGTTGACGTAGGCATCGACCTTGTCCGCGCGCAGGCCATAGTTGACGGTCAGCTTGTCGCCCAGCTGCCATTCGTCCTGCAGGTACAGGCCGTAGGTGCGCGCGTCGATGTGCGCCGCGTTGTCGACGATCGTGATCGGCGTGGTACCGGTCTGGTTGCCGTCGGCATCGGCCGGGAATACCAGCGAGGTGTTGTTCGCGATCGGGTGTTCGCTGCTCGCGTAGAGGCCGTAGCGCAAGGTATGCGCGCTGCCGAGCGGCGTCGAGAAATCCGCCTGCAGGGTATTCGCGCGGTTGCTGCGGTCGATCGTGCCGGCGACGCCGTTGAAGACGAGATCGCCGATCGGATCGGGCTGGTAGTTCACGCTGGTGTAGCGCTGGCCGAGCGAGACCTGGTAGTTCGTCTCGTCCAGCGAGCCCTGCAACGACAGCACGCCGAAGCGCGTCTGCTCGCGCTGGCGCTCGTCGAGGTTGCGCGAATCGAAGTCGGTGATGTCGCCGAGCTGGAAGGCCGGTTCCTGGCCTGGGTTGTCCGGGATCTGGAAGCGGTTGTTGGTCGCGCCGAACATGAAGCTAAGACGTGCCGAATCGTTGAGCACGTACGACAGGTAGCCGAAGCCCTTGAACTGGTTCGTGTGGTCGTGCAGCGCGTTGCGCGAGGAGGTCGGGTTCTCGATGCCGAGGTCGCTCTGCAGGTAGTTCGCGGTGACGAAGCCGCTCCATGGCCCTTCGCTGCCGTACAGCGTGGCGCTCGGGTTCCAGGTGCCGAACGAGCCCGCGGTCAGGCCGACGTTGCCGCCGACGTGGTCGCCGTCCTTGCCGCTGCCGGATTTCGTCGTGATGTCGACGATGCCGGCGGTTCGATAGCCGTATTGCGCGGGCAGGGCGCCGGTCAGCAACGAGAGCGTGTCGATCACGCGCGTGTCGAGGGACTGGCCGAAACCGCTGATGCTCTCGGGAATGATCACGCCGTTGATGCGGTATTGCAGGTCGGCATGATCGCCGCGCACGTGCAACTGGCCGTAGGAATCGTTCACCACGCCGGGCGCGCGCAGCAGCACCTGGTTCAGCGAAGTCGCCGCGCCGAGCGGCAACTGCTCGATCGACTTGCGATCGAACACGTACTCGCTGCTGCCGACATCCGGCGACAACTGGTTGCGCGCCTCGTCGAGCTTGGCGCTGACGCTGACCGTTGCCAGGGTCGGATCATCCGCCGTCGCGGCGGCGGACTTGTTCCGGGTGTCGTGCGTCGTGCCCGTGTCGGCGCTGTCGGGCGGCGTGATCGCGGCGGCCGGGCCGCTGCCGGCGAATGCGCCGCAGCAATGGAGAAGGGTGGAGCCGATGCAAAGGGCAAGCGCGGTTTTCTTCATGAGGGTCGGGCTGGCTGCGGGACGATGATATGTTATATTATAACTTCATCAGGCACGCCAGCCGTGCCGGAAGTCACGCCGCATCATCGGTCCGTCGGCTTGGAGCCGCACGTCGAAGCGACGGCTTGTCGAAGCGGCAATTTGAAGAGTTATGTTATAACGTGCTCCAGAGGCATCCATGAGCAAGAATCCGCACCGCACTTCGCCGTTCGCGCGGTTGGCCGATCGTTTCGGCGCGACCGCTTCGCTGCTGTGCGCCGTGCATTGCGCGCTGCTGCCGCTGGTGATCGCCGTTCTGCCTGCGCTCGGCCTCGGCTTTCTTGCCGATCATCGCTTCGAACGCATCTTCATCGGCTTCGCGAGCGCGCTGGCGTTGACCACCCTGGTCGTCGGTTTTCGACGCCATCAGCAGTTCCGCGCATTCTGGTTCCTCGCGCCGGGCATCTGCCTGCTGGTCGCCGGCATCGTCGTCGATTTCGACCACGCCTCGTTCCTGCACGCAGGTCTCGTCGCGCTCGGCGGCACGCTGGTCGCGTTCGCGCACCTGACCAACCTGCGTCTCGCCCATCGCCACGTGCACGATGCCGCCTGCGGGCATTGACCTGATCGCCGCGTGATTGTGTAACCGCGGCGTCGTTGCCTAGCATCGCGGCCTGTCGAACGCGGGTCCCCCTGATGAGCCACGATCACGACCATTCGCACGTGCATGCGCCTGCGGGCGCGGGCGGAGCGCGCGAGCGGCGCCTGTTGATCGCGTTCGCGCTGACCGCCTGCACGCTCGTCGCCGAAGCGGTCGGCGGCTGGTTGTCGGGCTCGCTGGCGCTGCTGGCCGATGCCGGCCACATGCTGGTCGATGCCGCCGCGCTGTTGTTCGCAT
>Ga0153956_1001322_pt1 | contig 22374 bp, 21 predicted proteins | sample TSFL040MetaG_FD_104704 | JGI IMG/M metagenome (GOLD analysis project Ga0153956, IMG submission 104704) | Attine ant fungus gardens microbial communities from Florida, USA - TSFL040 MetaG | ecosystem: Host-associated > Fungi > Mycelium > Unclassified | place: USA: Florida, Wekiwa Springs... | reverse complement strand
CGTTCCGGACCCACAGGGGAAATAGCGTGCTGTCGAAGTTGCTCCGTCTCGGTGAAGGCCGCATGGTCAAGCGCCTGCAAAAGGTCGCCGACTATGTCAACACCTTGTCCGATGACATGGAGAAGCTCTCGGACGACGAGCTGCGGGCCAAGACCGCCGAATTCAAGAAGCGTGTCGCCGATGGTGCCGATCTCGACGACCTGCTGCCCGAGGCTTTCGCCGTCGCCCGCGAGGCGGCGTGGCGGGTGCTCGGCCAGAAGCACTTCGACGTCCAGCTCATGGGTGGTGCGGCGCTGCACTACGGCAATGTCGCTGAGATGAAGACCGGTGAGGGCAAGACCCTGACCGCGGTGCTGCCGGCTTACCTCAACGCGCTGGCCGGCAACGGCGTGCACATCGTCACCGTCAACGACTACCTGGCCAAGCGCGACAGTGAGCAGATGGGTCGCGTGCACCGCTTCCTGGGGCTTGAGGTCGGAGTGATCCTGGCCCAGATGACCCCCGACGAGCGCCGCGATGCCTACGCCGCCGACGTCACCTACGGCACCAACAACGAGTTCGGCTTCGACTACCTGCGCGACAACATGGCGCATTCGGTCGAAGAGATGGTGCAGCGCGGCCACAACTTTGCCATCGTCGATGAGGTCGACTCGATCCTGATCGACGAGGCCCGTACCCCGCTGATCATCTCCGGCCCGGCCGATGCCGCGTCGAACTGGTACACCGAATTCGCCCGGATCATCCCGCTGATGGAGAAGGACGTCCACTACGAGGTGGACATCAAGAAGCGCACCATCGGCGTGCACGAGCTGGGTGTGGAGTTCGTCGAGGACCAGCTGGGCATCGACAACCTCTACGAGGCCGCCAACTCGCCGCTGGTCAGCTACCTCAACAACGCCATCAAGGCCAAGGAGCTGTTCCACCGCGACAAGGACTACATCGTCCGCGACGGCGAGGTCGTGATCGTCGACGAGTTCACCGGCCGTGTGCTGGTGGGCCGCCGCTACAACGAGGGCATGCACCAGGCCATCGAGGCCAAGGAGCATGTCGAGATCAAGGCCGAGAACCAGACGCTGGCCACCATCACGCTGCAGAACTATTTCCGGCTCTACGACAAGCTCTCGGGTATGACCGGTACCGCCCAGACCGAGGCGGCCGAGCTGCACGAGATCTACAAGCTCGGCGTGGTGTCCATTCCCACCAACCGGCCGATGGTCCGCCAGGATCAGTCCGACCTGATCTACAAGACCGAAGAGGCCAAATACATCGCGGTGGTCGACGATGTCGCGGAGCGCTACGAGAAGGGTCAGCCGGTGCTGATCGGTACTACCAGCGTGGAGCGCTCGGAGTACCTCTCGCGGCAGTTCACCAAGCGCAAGATCCCCCACAACGTGCTCAACGCCAAGTACCACGAGCAAGAGGCGAACATCATCGCCGAGGCCGGCCGGCTCGGCGCGGTCACCGTCGCCACCAACATGGCCGGTCGTGGTACCGACATCGTGCTGGGCGGCAACGTCGAATTTTTGGCGGACACCCGGCTGCGCAAGCGCGGCCTGGATCCGGTGGAGACCCCCGAGGAGTACGAGGCGGCCTGGGAGCCGGCCGTTGCGGAGATCAAGGCCGAGGCCAAGAAGGAGGCCGAGGACGTCATCGCGGCCGGCGGCCTGTACGTGCTGGGCACCGAGCGTCACGAATCGCGGCGCATCGACAACCAGCTGCGCGGTCGCTCGGGCCGTCAGGGCGATCCGGGTGAGTCGCGGTTCTACCTGTCGCTGGCCGACGAGCTGATGCGGCGGTTCAACGGCGCGACCCTGGAGGCGTTGCTGACCCGGCTGAACCTGCCCGAGGATGTGCCGATCGAGGCCAAGATGGTCACCCGCGCGATCAAGAGCGCGCAGACCCAGGTCGAGCAGCAGAACTTCGAGATCCGCAAGAACGTGCTGAAGTACGACGAGGTGATGAACCAGCAGCGCAAGGTCATCTACAAGGAACGCCGGATGATCCTGGAGGGCGAGAACCTGCAGGATCAGGCGCACGACATGCTCAAGGATGTCGTCACCGCCTACGTCGACGGCGCCACCGCCGAGGGTTACTCCGAGGACTGGGACCTGGGCAAGCTGTGGGATGCGCTCAAGACGCTCTACCCGGTCGGTCTGGATTACCACGATCTGCTGGGCTCGGACGAGGTGGGCGAGCCCGGCGAACTGACCCGCGACGAGCTGCACGAAGCGCTCATCGGCGATGCGGAAAAGGCTTACGCCAAGCGGGAAGCCGACCTGGAGGCGATCGCCGGCCCCGGTGCCATGCGGCAGTTGGAGCGCAGCGTGCTGCTCAATGTCGTCGACCGCAAGTGGCGTGAGCACCTCTACGAGATGGACTACCTCAAGGAGGGCATTGGGCTGCGCGCGATGGCCCAGCGCGACCCCCTGGTGGAGTACCAGCGTGAGGGCTATGACATGTTCACCGCCATGCTCGACGGCATGAAGGAGGAGTCCGTCGGGTTCCTGTTCAACGTGCAGGTGGAGGCACAGCAAGCGCCGCAGGTCGCGCCCATGGCCGCGCCGCAGGGGCTGGCCCAGTTCGCGGCCGAGGCCGCCGCGGGTGCCGAACAAGAGGCGGCTGAACGGCCGCAAGCGACGTTGCACGCCAAGGGAATTGATGACCAGGCTCCCGCGCTGACCTACACCGGGCCGTCCGAGGACGGCTCGGCCGAGGTTCGCCGCGAGGGCGGCCGGCACGCCGCGGCGCCGGGCGCCACCCGCAAGGAACGTCGCGAGGCCGCGCGTCGGCAGAAGCGCGGCTAACCGAGCTGAAGTGCCACCAATTGCCAACGGCCGCTGAGGTTTTCGATGCGGCCCGCGGCGGCGCGTACGCGTTGCGCGCGGGTGTAGGTGGCGAACAGTTCCACCGCGGTCGCCTGTCCGGCGGTGTGCCTGGCGGTCCGTAGCCGGACCCGTCGCAGCACGGCGCTGCCGCCCGGCGGTGCGCCGCGGACCTGGGCGGCGATGGCGTCGAGCAACGGTGGGGTCACCAGCGAACGCAGTTGACCGGCCGGTCGGCGTCGGTCGGCCACCTCAAGGACCCGACGCAATGCGATGTCAGCGAAAACCAGCGCGTCCTGCCCGGGCATGACTTCGACGCGCCCGGGCGGCGCGGGGTCGGCCACCACATGCTGCCTGTGCGTCGCGGTGGGTGCCGGCGAATTCAGCGGTGGCGGTTCGTAATCGCACACCCGGTGGGCGATGGGCGAAATCAACAGGGTCACAACATCTCCAGCGTTCGGACGACAAGGACGGGGCTGCTGGAGAGGAGCAGTGATATTCATGTTCGCACGGCTGTGGGACATCTCCCGACGCCAATGCTGCGGGGCGTGTAGGTGGCGGCTACGGTGACGGGGTCGACGCGGTCGTGTCGGCGGTTCGAGGGATGGGGGATCGGTCGATGGGGGAGAGGTCATGGTGACCCGGTTGTCGGCGTCCGACGCGTCGTTCTACAGCTTGGAGAACTCCTCGACCCCGATGTACGTCGGTACGTTGTCGATCTTGCGCCGGCCGCGTACCGGCCTGAGCTACGAGACGCTGCTGCAGGCGGTGGAGTCGCGATTGCCGCAGATTCCGCGGTACCGGCAGAAGGTGCGCGAGGTCAGCTTCGGGCTGGCCCGGCCGGTCTGGGTCGACGACAGCGAATTCGACATCACCTACCACATCAGGCGCTCGGCGCTGCCCTCCCCGGGCAGCGATGCCCAACTGCATGATCTGGTGGCTCGACTGGGGTCGCGGCCGCTGGACAAGACCCGCCCGCTGTGGGAGATGTGCCTGGTCGAGGGGTTGTCCAAGAACCGGGTGGCGATCTACACCAAGACCCATCAGGCGTTGGTGAACGGGATGTCGGCCCTGGAGATCGGCCACGTCATCGTCGACCGGACCGCCAAGACGCCGGAGTTCGGCGAGGACATCTGGATTCCCGGTCGCGGACCCAGCGACACCCAGCTGTTGCTCGGCGCGTTGGGCGAGTGGATCACCCGGCCGACGGCCCAGTTGGCCGCGGTGCGTTCGGCCGCCACCGGGATGATCACCAGCACCGAGCAATTCGTTGACACCGGTCGCCGGGTCATCGATATGGCTCGCACCTGGGCGCGGGGTACCGCACCGAGCAGTCCGCTGAACACCACCGTCTCGCGCAACCGGCGGTTCACCGTCGCGGTGCACGACCTGGCCGACTACCGGCGGCTGCGGTCGCGCTTCGAATGCGATGTCAACGACGTGGTGCTGGCGGTGATCGCCGGTGCGCTGCGGAACTGGCTGCTGTCCCGCGGCGAGCCAGCGGCATCGGGTTCGATGGTGCGGGCGCTGGCGCCGATGTCGGTCTACCCCGAGGCCGACGACGACGGCACCGGTCCGGGGCAGGCGATCAGCGAGGTGTCGCCGTTCCTGGTGGACTTGCCGGTCGGGGAGGGCAACGCGGTGGTGCGGCTGTCGCAGATCACCCACGCCACCGAAACCCAGGGCGCCGCGGCCAGCCTGGTCGACGCCCGCACCATCGTCACACTGTCCGGCTTTGCGCCACCGACGTTGCATGCCATGGGAACTCGGGTGGCCACCAGCTTCCCGGCGCGGCAGTTCAATCTGCTGATCACCAATGTGCCCGGCGCGCAGAAGCAGATGTACGTCGCCGGCACCAAGCTGCTGGACACCTACGCGGTGCCGCCGCTGCTGAACAATCAGGTGTTGGCATTGGGGGTCACCTCGTACAACGGCATGCTCTATTTCGGGATCAACGCCGACCGCGAGGCGATGAGCGATGTCGAGGTGTTCCCGAGCCTGCTGCGGGAATCGCTCGACGAGCTACTCGAAGCCGCCGGCTAGCGCGGTAGCAAACCGCTGGGGTATTTGACCTCGTGAGCTGTTCACGGTCTGATGAATTGATCCATGACCGATGAGATACGAAAAAGTAGATCTGATCAGCACACGCAAGCCCCTTCGTCGGCATGTTCATCGCGCGAATCTCACGCGGCCGCACCATCCGGCAGTTCTTGGCCGGCGTCATCCAGCACGGTGACGATTTCGTGTTCGCCGTCGAACGCGATCCCGAGGCCGGCGCCGAAGATTCCACCAAATCGGGTGGGGAACCCGTCACGGGCTAATCTCACGGGGTGCGTGTGTACATCCCGGCGACTCTGGCCATGCTCACAGGACTCGTCCATGATGGGTCGATGCCGGCGCGCAGCGGCACGGCCTTCGCGGTGACGCCGGCGTTGCGTGAGGCCTATGCGCACGGCGACGAGGACGAACTGTCCGAGATCGCGTTGCGGGAGGCGGCGTTGGCCTCGTTGCGGTTGCTCGCCGGTGAGGAATCGGAGCTGCCGTTGCGGCGTGCGGTGCTCGTCGCCGAAGTCGAATCGGTGATGGTGCGCCCGGATCTGGATGACGCGGTGGTCCGGTTGGCGGGGCCGGTGGTGCTGCGTGAGGTGATCGCCGCCTATGTCGACAACGCAGCCGCCGAGTCGGCCGTGGCGGCCGCGATCGAGGTGATCGACGAGGCCGATCTGGGGGACGAGGATGCCGAGCTGACCGTCGGTGATGCCCAGGATCACGACCTGGCCTGGTATGCCCCTTCGGAGTTGCCGTTCCTGTTGGAGCTGCTCTGAGGGTTTCCTGTGAAGGTCGCTACGGATGCGTAAGTTACGCTACCGTAGGTAGGTAAGCGCTGGTCGGGACCGATCGGCGGAATAGAGCTGAGCGGGAGTTCGGGTGGCGAAGAACCACATCAAGATCTCGGCCCATGTTGCCGACACGGTACGGCCCTCGGTGGCCGGTGCCAAGGCGCGCCCGGGCTGGCATGCCCTGCGGCAGCTGGCCACCCGCATCACCACACCGCTGCTGCCCGACGATTACCTCAAGTTGGTCAATCCGTTGTGGTCGGCTCGCGAGCTGCGGGGCCGGGTGGTCGACGTGCGGCGCGAGACCGAGGATTCGGCCACCTTGGTGATCAAGCCCGGATGGGGCTTCACCTTCGACTACCGCCCGGGCCAATACGTCGGTATCGGGGTGCTGGTCGACGGTCGCTGGCGCTGGCGGTCCTATTCGCTGACCTCCAGCCCGGTGCAGTCCGATGCCGACAAGACCATCACCATCACGGTCAAGGCGATGCCCGAGGGCTTTCTGTCCACCCATCTGGTGGGCGGGGTGGCGGCCGGCACCATCGTGCGACTGGCCGCGCCGCAGGGCGAGTTCGTCATGTCGGACCCGGCGCCGTCGCAGGTACTTTTCATCACCGCGGGATCGGGTATCACCCCGGTGATGTCGATGCTGCGCACCTTGGCCCGTCGGGACCAGATCACCGATGTCGTTCATTTGCATTCGGCGCCAACCGAATCCGAGGTGATCTTCGCCGATGAGCTGGCCGAGTTGGCTCGGGTGCATGCCGGCTACCGACTGCAGGTGCGCAGTACCCGTATCGACGGGCGGCTGAACCTGGACCGTCTCGACGACGTTTTGCCCGATTGGCGTGGGCGTGAGGTATGGGCCTGCGGGCCCGAGGCGATGCTCGTCGATGCCGAGCGGGTGTTCGCTGAGGCGGGTATTCGGGGTCAATTGCACCTGGAGCGGTTCGCCGCATCGCGCGCGGCGGCCCATGGCACCGGTGGTGAGATCACCTTCGCGCGCAGCGGGAAGATCGTCGCCGCGGATGCCGCCACATCGTTGATGGAGGCCGGCGAGCAGGCCGGTGTGCAGATGCCGTTCGGTTGCCGGATGGGTATCTGTCAGTCCTGTGTGGTGGGTCTGGTGGAGGGGCACGTGAGGGATCTGCGCACCGGTGAAGAGCGTGAGCCGGGCAATCGGGTGCAAACGTGCGTTTCTGCTGCGGCAGGCGACTGCGTGCTGGATGCTTGACGCTGGCGAAAATTCGCGAAGCTTTGAGAATTTGCTTCGAAGTAACCTACGGTGCCGTAGGTTACTGTAGCGTAGGTGGAGGGAAGGAGGCCTGAATAGATGGCAGTAACCGATGTACCGGTGTTCGCGCATTTGACGGACGCCGATGTTGAATCACTCGGTGTCGAGTTGGACGCCATCCGGCAGGACATCGAGGACTCCCGCGGCGAGCGTGACGCGCGCTATATCCGCCGCACCATCGCCGCCCAGCGTGCGCTGGAGCTCACCGGCCGGGCGATCCTGGCCGCCAGCTCGAAGCGTTCCGCCTGGTGGGCCGGCAGTGTGACCCTCGGCGTGGCCAAGATCATCGAGAACATGGAGATCGGCCACAACGTCATGCACGGGCAGTGGGATTGGATGAACGATCCCGAGATCCATTCCTCGACGTGGGAGTGGGACATGAGTGGGGTCTCCAAGCACTGGCGGTTCACTCACAACTTCATGCATCACAAGTACACCAACATCCTGGGTATGGATGACGATGTGGGCTACGGCGTGCTGCGGGTGACCCGGGATCAGCGCTGGAAGCCGTTCAACCTGTTCAACCTGGGCTTCAACGCCCTGTTGGCCACGTTGTTCGAATGGGGTGTGGGCCTGCAGCACCTGGAGCTCGGCAAGATCTTCAAGGGTCGCGACGATCGCGCCGCAACCCTGGTGCGGCTGCGCGAGTTCTCCACCAAGGCCGGTCATCAGTTGGCCAAGGACTACGTGGCCTGGCCGGCGATCACCTCACTGTCGCCCGGTGCCACCTACCGGTCCACGGCGACGGCCAACGCGTTCGCCAACATCATCCGCAACGTGTGGTCCAACGCGATCATCTTCTGCGGCCATTTCCCCGATGGCGCGGAGAAGTTCACCAAGACCGACATGGCGGGTGAAACCCGCGGCCAGTGGTACCTGCGCCAGCTGCTGGGCAGTGCCAACATCGACGGTGGCCGGGCCATGGACTTCATGAGCGGCAACCTGAGCTACCAGATCGAGCATCATCTGTTCCCGGACCTGCCCAGCAACCGGTTGCGCGAGATCTCCATCCGGGTGCAGGCCGTGTGCGAGAAGTACGACCTGCCGTACACCACGGGTCCGTTCTTGGTGCAGTACGCCAAGACCTGGCGCACCATCGCCAAATTGTCGTTGCCGGACAAGTACCTGACCGATACCCGCGATGACGCGCCGGAGACCCGGAGCGAGCGCATGTTCGACGAGCTCGGCACCGAACGCCGTGGCCTCAAATCGTCGATCGCTGCAGTGCGGGCCCGTCGTCGCCTCCAGAAGGCCGCTGGGTAATTCCGTTCTGTGTAGTCGTGAAAGCCCTCAATTTCCTTGGAAATTGGGGGCTTTCACGTCTGGATGGTGGGTTCGCCGGAAAAACTTTGGTCACTTCGATTACGCTGGTCTCGGCAGCTAACTGGCGCCACTCGCGTTGCACCTTCGGCACCGGAACTTGTCGGTGGTTCGAACTAATATTCGATTATGAACCCAGCAACTTCGCCGGATCTCAACTCCTTTCTCGACCATCTCCGCGGCCTGGCCGACCTTGACAATGCCCTGGGCACCCTGCGGTTGCTGCTGACACTGCGCAATGTGGTCGATCATCTGGCGGCGACGGTGACAGGTGGTCTTGGACCCGATGCGGCGGCACAGGGCCGGACAGTCCGGGAACTGTTGATCGTGTCGGGGTGCGCACCGTCGTTGGCCGAACGTCTGGTGCGGATAGCGGTTGGGTTGCCGTTGCTGCCGATGGTAGCGGCGCACGCCGCAGACGGCGCCATCTCGGGCGAGCACGTTGACGCAATCGTGAAGGGCATCAACCATGTTCAAGCTCGAGCGCCAGGACCGGTGGATGAAGTTACTCGGCTTGAACAGGTGACGGATCTGTTGGGCCAGTTCTTCTCCGGGGCCACCCCGGCGCAGATCGCGGAGCGGGCTCGCCGGTTGGGCAACCGGCACGCCGCCAAGACTGGTGGTCTGCCCGCGGCCGAAGACCGCCGCATCAACACCGTCGATCATCGGGTGACCAGCGACGGCCGGCTGCAGGTTCGGGCAGATCTGGATGCCGAGGTGGGCGCCAAATTTACTGCCGCAATGGAGGAGCTGTCAGCACCGCGGCCGGAACCTGATGGCAGCCCTGACGCGAGATCGGCGGGGCGGCGACGCGCTGATGCATTGGAGGCGGTCTTGGATATCGCGGCCCGGGGTGGGGACGTGGCGACTGCGCCGCGGACGCAGTTGTTGCTGACGGTGCCTGCAGATACGCCGGATTTGGCGCTGTTGGAGTTCATGGGGTCGATCAGTGCGATGACCCTGGAGCGCTTGACCTGCGACACCGCTGTCACCACCGTCGTCGTCGATGGCGAGAGTGTGCCGCTGGATATGGGGCGGGAAAAGCGCCTGTTCCCAGCGCATCTGCGGAAGGCGTTGTACCTGCGCGATGGGGGTTGCATCAAGTGCGGTGCCCCTCCCGGGCGTACACATGCGCACCATATCCGGCATTGGATCTGCCATGGCAATACCTGTCTGGAGAACGGGTGCCTGCTGTGCCCGGCGTGTCATGCGAATGTTCACCATGACGGGTGGGATGTAGTCATGGGCTTGGATAAGCATCCATGGTTGATCCCGCCGGTGTCGGTCGACCCACGTCGTAGACCGATCCCCGCCTACAATCGCCGCGCGATGCGGCTGGATACCATCGCAGCCTAGAACGCCTAATGTGTTGTGTACCTTGATAACTCAATAGTGTTCCCCCGATGGGGCGGTTCGGTGAACACCGGGCAGCGGCGGGTGCGTTGGTGGTCCGCTAGTGCGTCGGCTCGTTCAGCACCGCGAGCAGCCTGCGGGCAGCTGCGATGCGGTCGACGGCGGGGCCGGTGAGTGCGTCCAAAGCGCACTCCGGATCAGCGGGCGGGCCCATGTGACCGCAGCCACGCGGACAGTCCTCGACGGCCTCCGCGAGGTCCGAAAAGGCAAGCAGCACATCGTCGGGCTGGATATGTGCCAGGCCGAACGACCGGATGCCGGGGGTGTCGATCACCCAGCCGTCGTCAAGGGCCAGGGCCACGGACTGCGTTGACGTGTGCTTGCCCTTGCCGACCCCGGAAACCTCACCAGTGGCTCGTTCGGCCTGCGGCACCAGGCGATTCACTAAAGTCGACTTGCCGACGCCCGAGTGTCCGAGTAGTACGGTCACCTTCCCCGACAGCAGGGGTGCGACGGCGTCCAGGGGGTCGTCGCGGCCGGCGGTGACGATCGTCAGATCCAGATCGGCGAATTCGGCGGCGAACGGTTCGGCCGGTGCCAGGTCGGTCTTCGTCAGGCACAGAATGGGTTGCAGCCCACCGACATAGGCGGCGATCAGCGCGCGCTGAACCAGCCCTGCGCGTGGCGGCGGATCGGCCAGTGCCACCACCATCAGCAGCTGATCGGCATTGGCGACGACCACACGTTCTGTCGGATCGGTGTCATCTGCGGTGCGGCGCAACACCGTTCGCCGGTCGTCACGCCGCACGATGCGCGCCAGCGTGTCGGGTCGCCCGGACAGATCACCGACGATGCCCACCGAATCACCGACCACGATGGGGGTGCGGCCCAGTTCCCGTGCGCGCATGGTGGTGACGACATGGTCGGGGTCACCGTTGAGCGCACAGCCCCAGCGGCCGCGGTCGACCGTGACCACCATGGCCTCCTGCGCATCGGCATGCGTCGGACGGTTCTTGGTACGCGGCCGCGAACCCTTGCCCGAGCGCACTCGGACATCGGATTCGTCGTACTCCCGCAAGCTATTTCCCTGCCAGCAGGTCGGTCCACATGCCGGGGAAGTCGGGCAGTGTCTTGGCGGTCGTCGCGATGTCCTCAACCTCGACGCCGGGCACTGTCAGCCCGATGATCGCGCCGGCCGTCGCCATCCGGTGGTCGGCGTACGAGTGCCAAATCCCTTGGTGCAGCGGGGTTGCCGTGATCACCAGACCGTCGTCGGTCTCTCGGCACTGCCCGCCCAGGCCGTTGATCTCGGCGGTCAGTGCGGCCAATCGATCGGTTTCATGCCCGCGTAGATGTGCGATCCCGGACAGCGTCGACACCGAACCGGGTGCGGCCAGCGCAGCCAGCGCGGCCATGGACGGAGCCAGCTCACCGACTTCGTTCAGGTCGACATCAAACCCGCCGAAGCTTGTCGCGCCCTGCACCACCAAGTAAGAGTCCTCGACCGCGACAGTGCAATTGACCTTCGTCAGCAACTCCAAGATGGTGGCTGACGGCTGCACGCTCTGCGCCGGCCAGTGCGCCAGCCGTACCCGGCCGCCGGTCACCGCGGCTGCCGCCAGGAACGGAACGGCGTTGGACAGGTCGGGCTCGATGGCCCAGTGCCGGGCCGTGATCGGCCCGGGGGACACGGACCACCGGTTGGGCTCTGAATCATCAACGGCCACATCGGCTTCGCGCAGCATGGTGACGGTCATGGCGATGTGAGGTGCCGACGGCACCGTCGCTCCGGTGTGCACCACCGTCAGGCCCGAGCGGAAAGTGGCGCCCGACAACAACAATCCGGACACGAACTGTGACGACGACGACGCATCAATACGAACTTCGCCACCGGCCACACAACCGGTCCCGTGCACGGTGAACGGCATCCCGTCGCCGTCGATCCCGACACCGAGGCCGTGGACCGCATCGAGCAGGGGAGTGATGGGGCGGGCCTTGGCTTGCTCGTCGCCGTCGAAGACCACGGCTGCATCGCCCAGTGCCGCCACCGGCGGTACGAACCGCAGTACCGTGCCGGCCAGCCCGCAGTCGATCCGGGCGCCACTGGCTGGGCTGATGGAGCCGCTCACCGTCAACTCGGTGCCGTCTCCCGCGATGTTAACGCCGAGCGTCTGCAATGCGGTGATCATCAGGTTGGTGTCCCGGCTGCGCAGCGCGCCGCTGACGGTCGAGGTGCCCTGCGCGGTGCCGAGTGCCGCGAGGATCAGCGCGCGGTTGGTCTGCGATTTCGAGCCGGGAACGGTGACAGTGGCTTGCACCGGGACAGCAGTCGAGGGTGCGGGCCAGGTTTCCATACCCCTATCCTGCCTGGTATGTGCGGGCGATTTGCAGTCACCACCGACCCGGCGCTGCTGGCCGCCAAAATCGAGGCCATCAACGAGGCCGAGAAAGCCGTCGATGCCAATTACAACGTGGCGCCGACCACCACCGTCAGCACCGTGGTCAAACGGCATGATCATGGGGACGACGATGCGACCCGCCGGGTTCGGTCCATGCGCTGGGGGCTGATCCCGCCCTGGGTGAAGACCACCGCCGACGGAACCCCCGACACCAAGGGCCCGCTGCTGATCAACGCCCGCGCCGAGACACTGACCACCTCGCCGGCGTATCGCGGTTCGGCCAAGTCCAAGCGCTGCCTGATCCCGATGGACGGCTGGTACGAATGGCAGCCCAGTCGGACCGAGAGGAAGACCAAGACGCCTTTCTTCATGCATGCCGCCGACGGTGAGTTGTTGTTCATGGCCGGGTTGTGGTCCACCTGGCGGCCATCAGGAATGGATCCGGACACGCCTCCGTTGATCAGCTGCACCATCATCACCACCGAATCGGTCGGCCCGCTGGCGCCGATCCACGACCGGATGCCGCTGACCATCAGTGCACCCGACTGGGACCGCTGGCTGGATCCGGACGCCCCGATCGACGAGGGACTGCTGCGGGGTCACGGGGATCTGGACCGGATCGTCATCCGTGAGGTGTCGCGGTTGGTCAACAGCATTCGCAACAATGGCCCGGAACTGATCGAGCCCGTAAAGAACGAAGAACCGGAAGCGACCCTGTTTTGAAGCCTGAACTTATCGATGCGCTGGGTACGGATCTGCGGGCGGCGGGCTACACCACCGACGGTGTCGCCGAATTGCTGGGCCCGGACGCCGATGCCGCCCTGGGGCGTGGGGTGTGGTGGCCCGCCCTGCATGCCACCGGAGACGACCCGCTTTCGACACTGATCCGAATGTTCCTGCTGGGCAACGATGAACCCGCCGACCAGGTACAGGCGGCCCTGCCGTCGGTGCCGCTGGCGGATCTGGCGGCGGCGGGCGTTCTCGAGGTGACCGATACCGTTCGCGCGGCACTGGACATCCGCCCGCACTCGGACGGACTGCGCGATTTTTTGGTGGTGTCCGATCAGGATGCGGCGCTGCGCGGCGCGCCGGTGCGTCACGACCATGTGCTGGGTATCGGCGGCGCATCGATGTCGTTGGCCCGGGCGATTATTCGTGAACAGGTCGCGCGGGCGTTGGACCTGGGCACCGGGTGCGGTATTCAGGCCCTGCACCTGGATGCGCACTGCGGGCAGATCGTGGCCACCGATACCAACCAGCGGGCGCTGGACCTGGCCGAGGCCACCGCCCGGCTCAACGGCATGTCCTGGGATCTGCGCGGCGGCAGCTTGTTCGAGCCGGTGGCCGGCGAGCGTTTCGACCTCATCGTCTCCAACCCGCCGTTCGTGGTCGGGTCGGGATCACTCGATTACATCTACCGTGACTCCGGGGTTTCCGGAGACGGATTGTGCCGCAGCATCATCGAGCAGGTCGGCGACCACCTGAATCCGGGTGGTACGGCGCAGATCATGGCCAATTGGATTGTCCGGGGCGATGATTGGCGCGAGCGGGTATCGCAGTGGCTGGAGGGCACCGGGCTGCACGCCTGGGTGGTGCAGCGCGAATTGGCCGACCCGGTCAGCTACATCTCGCTGTGGTTGGCAGATGCCGGTGAGACGTCCGAGCGGGTGTCGCGGCGCGGCGCGGACTGGCTGGATTGGTTTGCCCGCGAGGGCATTACCGGTATCGGCATGGGGTTGATCTGCCTGCAGGTGCCGCTCGATGGGGAGACCCCCGAGCAGATTCTCGAGGAGATCACCGACGAACCCGTGACCGGCATGGAGGTGGCGGCCTTCTTCGCCCGGCGGGCATATCTGCGACGCACCGGTGACGAGCAGTTGCTGGCGGCCCGGCTGTCCACCGCGCCGGTGCTGCTGGAGCGTCACGCGCTACCGGGGCCCGACGGATGGCAGGAGATCGGTGCCGCGGTGCGCCGACCGGGCGGGCCGGGCGCGGTGCTCGGTGTGGATGACGTGTTGGCGGCACTGCTGGCCGGCTGTCGCGGTGAGGTGCCGCTGGGCATGCTGATCGATCTGCTGGCCGCCCACCACGGCGTGGACGCCGACGCGCTGGCGCACGCCGCGCTGCCCGAGGTCCGTGAGGCGATCGGCCGTGGGATCCTTTATCAGGCAACCTGATCGGCGCGACGTGCGCTGATCACGGCGTACGGAGCGTCGAACGCGACGATGCCGTCGGCACGGCGACGTGTGGCCAGTGCCGAGGTGAACGCGTCGACGAGCCGGCTTCGGGTGTCGTCGTCCAGCGCGCTGATGATGTTGACGTGCATGGGAGATTCGTCGGTGACGAACCGAACCGCTGCCTCAAGAGAGTCGAATTGCCATGTGAATGAGCGATTTTCGATCTGCACATCGGTGAAATCGGCGCTCAGCCGGGAACGCGCGATGTCCGGTTCGCCCCATTGGTCGGGCGTGGGCCCGGCCGGGACCTGCGCCCCGAACACCTGCGCGATCGGAGTGAACAGCGGGGTGTCGACCGCCTGCACCCAGGTCGAGAACACCAGCGTGCCACCGGGTTTGAGCAGTCGGGCCAGCTCGGTGACCATCGCCACCGGTTCGACGAAAATGATGCCCATATTCGACAGCGCCGCATCGAAATGCGCGTCGGGTAAGCCCGTGGCCGAGGCGTCGGCGGTCACCCAGATGATCGCCTCGGCACCCGGCTTGGCTGCTGCGATGGTGATCAGTTCGGCCGTCAGGTCCACGCCGGTCACCGCGGCACCCGACGCCGCCGCGGCCAGTGCGGCGCTGCCCGTTCCGCACGCCAGGTCGATCACGGCCGCGCCGGGCCCCGGCGCCGCGGCGGCGACCACCTCGGCGGCGATCGGGGCGATCAATTGGGCGACGGCCTCGTACCGTCCGGCGGACCACGCTGTCATGGGTGCCAGCGTATGTTCTGCACACCGTGCGCGCGAGATGCTCAAAAGTATTTGCCGACCGACTTTCGTAGCTACGGTGGGTCTGTCGGTGGGTTTAGGACAAGGAGGTTGAGCTATGCCGTTTCGCGTTGATCGCGCCGCTTCTGGTCGGAAGCAGAAGCGGTTGGAGACGTACTTCAACGACGAGATCTGGAACCCCGAAGACCGATTTGTTTGCAGTTCGGCGAGTATGTGCAAATCGTCGGCATTGGCGAAACCCGGCACCGCGTTCTATGAAGGTCAGGGTCAAATGATTGGCCCTGCATATGATGTTACCGAGGATGGGGTACCGCTGCGAGTACTCGTGGTGCCGATGGAATACGGCACAGATCGGGTTGGTGTTTCGGTCGCGGAACGGACCGAACATGTAGTACAGACCGCTGAATTGCCTTTCAAGGGACTGAATCCCCACATGAAGGGTGTGCTGTTCAGTCTGCAGTTGGCGTACGGACTTGAGGTGGGCGAATCAGGGGCCACCCATCTGCCTTTGGATGAGGGAGCGCCGGCGCACCTGTTCGAAGCGATGGCGATGGTGAACATGTTGTGGTGCAGCGCGGTGAAGAAAGGAACCATGTCGTCGCGTTCGACCGGAACGATGCGTGCCTCCTGCGCCCGGCACATGCGCGAGACAATAAGCATTCTCATGCCGACTCTGGTGATCTCTCAGGGCGTCGGCTTGGACGAGACTTTACGTGCCAGTCTGGGAGTCCGCGAGACCATCACGCCTCACGTCGCGAAATGTGATTTCGCGGGGAATGAGTTCGCCTGGGTATCGCTCAGGCACCCGACTCTTAACTGGCATTCTACAAAATATGCCTACTTCAATGACGTTGTAGTGCCGTCGATTTCAGAGGCTCGCGAACTCGTCCTGGGAGGCTGATGGTGGAAGCGCCGCTGAGCTGGTTCAGGTTGTGGAATGAACTGAACCCGTTCGATGTATCGAAAGCATCGTTTATCTGCGGGACGGGAGAGTTCCCGCCAACTTTCGGTTACTGGGAGACTGCCGCCGAAAAATATGGAATGTGGGTCAATGCCGCGAGCTATGCGTCCGGTGATGAACCGCCTTTCACCACAACAGATCCCATGTCGTTGGTACGCACCTGCGAGCGGGGAGTAGCAGGGTTACACCCAGTGATCGCGGCGTTCCGCGACGGTCGATGGGTCGAGCCGGCCATGGTCACCTGTGGCTGCGCGGGCCGATGTGATGGTCAGGTTGGGACGCTGGTCTCCGTCGCTGACGGTCCTGAGCGGTAAGAGGGGGCACTGCGTACCGGTGCTGTGACGAGTGTGTCGTCTACTGTGCCGATCCGACGAATTCATCGACGACAACCGTCACGCTCGTCATAGGACGCCGGGCTGGACGCGGCCACCGACACCACAGACAAATCGGCAACTCGGCCGCCCCGCCGCGGAATAGGCGCTAACGTCGGCCACTATGGCGGATACCGACCTACTCACCATGGCGCGCAAGGTGCTGACCTTCGAAATGACCATCGCCGAGTGGATCGGGCTCGGTTTGATGGTGGCGGCGCCGTATGGAGTGGTCGGTCTGATCTGGGCATTTGCCCATCTGCGTGACCTGGAAGGGGCCCACGGCGTCGGCTGGCTGCTGCTGTTCGTCCGCGCGGTCATCGCCTGGCCGGTGCTGCTCGGCGAGAATCTGTGTGTGGCATGACCGAGATCTCGGCGAGCGACTGCCGCATTAACATCCGCCGGCGCGCCTCGCGCTGGGACGACGGCCCGGTCAGCGCCCGCGAGGCCTTCGACTTCTGGGGCGGTGCGGCCAGTGCCGCCAATGTCATCATGCAATTGTGCTCGCCGGGCGTCGGCTACGGCGTGGTGGAGAGCAAGGTCGAATCCGGCAATCTGCTGCGCCATCCGTGGAAGCGGTTACGCACCACCGCGCAGTATCTGGCGGTGGCCGTCCTGGGCAACGACGACGACCGGGCCGCCATCCGGCAGGCGATCGACGGTGCGCATCGACAGGTGCAGTCCGGTCCGGACAGCCCGGTGCGTTACAACGCATTCGACCGCGATCTGCAGATGTGGGTGGCGGCCTGCCTATTCGTGGGCTTGGAGGACGGCTATCAGTTGCTGCGGGGTGAGATGACCGCGCAGCAGGCCGAGCAGTTCTATCAATCGGCGCACACCCTCGGTACCACGCTGCAGGTCACCGAGGACCAATGGCCCGCGACCCGCCCCGAGTTCGACACCTACTGGACCGCGGCCTGCGCGAAGATCTCGATGGACGAACCGGTGCGACGCTACCTGGTCGACCTGGTGAATCTACGGATGATCAATCCCGTTCTGGCGCTGCCGTTTCGGCCACTGCTGAAATTCCTCACCGGTGGATTCCTGGCTCCGGTATTCCGCGAGGCGATGGGCATGAGCTGGGGCAGCGGACGGCAATGGTGTTTCGAAAGCCTGTTCCTGTTGGTGGCTTTCGTCAATCGGTTCCTGCCCGTGTTCATCCGCCAGGGCGGCAGTTACCTGCTGTTGGCCGACGTCCGCCGCCGGATGCGCAAGCATGCGGCGTTGATCTAGAAGGGGAGTGCGGTGCGCCGGTTTCTCAGCCGCAAGGTCAGCGTCGAGGCGATGATCGAATTCGCCCTGTGGATGGCGATTCCGTACATCATCGTCGGTCTGGTCTGGACGTTCTTGCACCCCGGCGACATGCAACGCGTCGCCCATCAGTGGGATCGGGTGATCCCGGCCGGCTCGCAGGTGGTTTCGCTGGTCGAGCTGACCGGGTTGTGGCCGATCCTGATCACCGGTGTGGAGATCTGCCCGCAGGGTGATTCGGTCTGGACACCGGTCACCGAATAGACCGCCGCGCTACGGCCCCGTGTAACCAGGCGGGTTGGGCGACTGGACCCACAGGTCCACGCCCAGTTCGCCGTCCGGGGAGCAGTTGTACACCGACAGGTCGGTGACGCCGTTGGCCAGCAGGACGTCCTCGCACAGCAGCGTTTGCCCGGTGTACTCGCGGGCAGGCTGACGCAGGATCGCGTACGCGGCGTCGGAATACACCTCGGGCTTGCGGGAGCGGGCCATCGCCTCGTCGCCGCCCAGCAGGTTCTGCACCGCCGCGGTGGCCACCATGGTGCGCGGCCACAGCGTGTTCGAGGCGATACCGGCCTCGCGCATCTCTTCGGCGATACCTAACGCGCACAACGTCATTCCGTACTTCGCCATCATGTAGGCAGTCGGCTTGAGCCACTTGGACTCCAGCATGATCGGCGGCGAGAGGGTCAGCACATGCGGGTTCTCCCGGCCCATCATGTGCGGCAGACAGGCCTGGGTGACCGCGTAGGTACCGCGCACCTGGATGCCGTTCATCAGGTCGAAGCGCTTCATCGGAACTTCTTGCACCGAACCGAGATTGATCGCCGAGGCATTGTTCACACAGATGTCGATACCGCCGAATTGGGCGACCGCCTGATCCACGGCGGAGGTCACCGAGTCGGGATCACGCACATCGCCGACGATCGGCAGTGCCTGCCCGCCGACGGCCTCGATCTCCTTGGCCGCGGTGTAGATGGTGCCCTCGAGCTTGGGGTGCGGCTCGGCGGTCTTGGCGACCAGCGCGATATTGGCGCCGTCGGCCGCGACCTTTTTGGCGATGGCCAGGCCGATACCGCGGCTGGCCCCGGAGATGAACATGGTCTTGCCGGCGAAATGGGACATGACGCCAACCCTATGCCGGATCGGTCAGTGCGCACAGATGTCGGCGGTCACCGCCGCGGTCGCCTGGATCAGATCATCGGGGGCCAGCGCGATGTCCATGCCGCGCTTACCCGCACTGCACAGCACCCGGTCCCACAATTGCGCCGTCTCGTCGACCACCGTGGGCAGCGACTTGCGCTGGCCCAGCGGCGAGATACCGCCCAATACGTAGCCGGTGGAGCGCTGCGCAGCGGCCGGGTCGGCCATCTCCGACTTGGCGACCCCCAGCGCGGTGGCCGCTGCCTTGAGCGCGAGCTTCTCGGGTACCGGCAGCACCGCGACGGCCAGTCCACCGGGAATCGCGATCACCAGGGTCTTGAATATCTGGTCGGCACAGAAGCCGGCCGCGGCGAGTTCGTTGACGGCTTCGTCGCCGAACGCCGTCTCACGCGGATCGTGGTGATAGGACAGAACGTCATGGGCGATGCCCGCATCTATCAACGCCTTGATCGCCGGGGTCGCTGCACTGGCCATGGGTCTGCAGCCTAGGACCGTCCCACAGTCCGGGAACAACGGCGCGGCCGCCGGATGTTGTTGCTGGCAGAAAAGGGCAGCGACGTTGTCGGGCGCAGCCTCTAGGATCGGATGGAAGGGGATCTCAGGTGCCCATCGCAGTTCTGGAAGATTCGGCAGTTCTGGAAGATTCGGCAGTTCTGGAAGATTCGGCAGTTCTGGGACGTCCGGTCGAGTTGCCGGAGCTGTCGGTCGGCACCGCAACAGAAGGGATGGGCTCGATCAGGATGACCGACGTCGACAGATCAGCCCCGGATGTGCTGGAGGACCACGAAAACGGGTCCACGGTGCGTTCGGATGAAACTGACGCCGAGCTGACCGCCCGGTTCGAGCGCGATGCCATTCCGCTGCTCGACCAGCTCTACGGTGGCGCGCTGCGGATGACGCGCAACCCGGCCGATGCCGAGGATCTGGTGCAGGAGACCATGGTCAAGGCCTATTCGGCATTCCATTCGTTCCGTGCGGGCACCAACCTCAAGGCGTGGCTGTACCGGATCATGACGAACACCTACATCAACAGCTACCGCAAGAAGCAGCGTCAGCCCGCGGAGTATCCGACCGACGAGATCACCGACTGGCAGCTGGCCGCCAATGCCGAGCATTCCTCCACCGGGTTGCGCTCGGCCGAGGTGGAGGCGCTGGAGGCCCTGCCCGATACCGAGATCAAGGCCGCCCTGCAGGCGCTGCCCGAAGAGTTCCGGATGGCGGTGTACTACGCCGACGTCGAGTGTTTCCCGTACAAGGAGATCGCCGAGATCATGGACACGCCGATCGGGACGGTGATGTCCCGCCTGCACCGTGGTCGTAAACAGTTGCGGGAATTACTGGCCGATGTCGCACGAGACCGCGGGTTCATCCGCGGCGAGGAACTCCACACCGAGGAGGTGTCGTCGTGAGCGACGATTTCTCTCGCCCGGACGGGCATGACTTCGTACCCCCGGTAGGTCCGGTGGACCCGGCCCATCCGGAGTGCGCGTCGGTGATCGCGGAGGTATGGACGCTGCTGGATGCCGAGTGCACCGCGGAGACCCGCGACAAGCTCCGTCAGCACCTCGAAGAATGCCCGACCTGCCTGCAGCATTACGGCGTCGAGGAGCGGGTCAAGGCCCTTATCGCCACCAAGTGCAGCGGAGAGAAGGCCCCGGACAGCTTGCGTGCGCGGTTGCGGCTGGAGATCAGCCGGACCACCATCATCCGCGGCTAGCGAGCCCCGAACAGTCCGCAAACGCCAAATGAGGCTGGGCCCCTGAGCTGGGGCCCAGCCCCGAGGCTGGGTGCCGGGTAAAACCCGGCGATTCGCACGCTGGTGATGCCCCGTGCGGTCAGCGAACCGACTTCGAACCGGCGTTGGGTCGCTTGCCGTGGTTGGCCTTCGAATGCTTACGGTCACGCTTCTTGCGGCCACGCTTGGCCATGATGGTCCTCCAAAGTGTCAGTTGATTGCTCTCCATCATCTCATGGCCACGCCACCGGATTACAAACCGATGCGTTGTGGTGCAATAGACGACGCAGGCGGTGCCTGTGTGACGGGTTTTCTCACTGGGGGCTCGGCATACACGTGAACGTTTCAGACGAGTGGAGTGAAAATGGCCGAGGATGTTCGCGCGGAGATCGTGGCCAGCGTGCTTGAGGTTGTGGTCAGCGCGGGCGATCAGATCGGCGAGGGCGACACACTCGTACTGCTGGAGTCGATGAAGATGGAGATCCCGGTGCTCGCCGAGGTCGCCGGAACCGTGACGTCGGTCAACGTCGCCGTCGGTGACGTCATCCAGGCCGGCGACCTGATCGCCGTCATCGGCTAGCGTCGAGTCCGGGGAAAGCGCCGATAGCGCGCCATGTCAACACTCGGTGATCTGCTTGCCGAACACACCATGCTGCCCGGCAACGCCGTCGACCATCTACATGCGGTGGTCGGGGAGTGGCAGCTCCTGGCGGACCTGTCCTTCGCCGACTATCTGATGTGGGTGCGCCGCGACGACGGCGCACTGGTGTGTGTGGCCCAGATCCGGCCGAACACCGCATTGACGGTGCTCTTCGCCGACGTGGTCGGCACCATCAACACCGTGGCCGACATGCCGGTGGTCGGGGCCGCCTTCGAATCCGGTCATATCGGCCGGGAAAGTGATGCCGCACAAGACAATTCATCGGGTGACACCCGGCTCAAGGTCGAGGCCGTCCCGGTGCGCTACCGCGGCAACGTGGTCGCGGTCCTGACCCACCAGACCGCCCATGCCGACCGGCGCAAGGCCGCTCCGCTGGAACGGGCCTACCTGGACTGTGCGCGGGATCTGTTGCGGATGCTCTCCGAGGGCACCTTCCCGAATGTCGGGGACGTGCCGATGTCGCGCTCCAGTCCCCGGGTGGGCGACGGGCTGATCCGGCTCGATGTGGACGGCCTGGTGACCTTCGCCAGCCCCAACGCCATCTCGGCGTATCACCGGATGGGCCTGGCCACGGAGCTGGAGGGCCAGGATCTGGTCAGCGTCACCCGGCCGCTGATCTCCGACCCGTTCGATGCCCAGGAACTGGCGAATCACGTCCGGGATTCGCTGGCCGGTGGGTCCAGCATGCGCATGGAGGTCGACGCCGGCGGTGCCGCGGTGTTGCTGCGCACCATTCCCCTGGTGGTCGGTGGGCAGGCGGTCGGCGCGGCGGTCCTGGTCCGCGACGTCACCGAGATCAAGCGGCGGGACCGGGCGCTGCTGTCCAAAGACGCCACCATCCGGGAGATCCACCACCGGGTGAAGAACAACCTGCAGACGGTGGCGGCGCTGCTGCGACTGCAGGCCCGGCGGCTGCCCGATGCTCCCGGCCGCGAGGCGCTGGAGGAGGCGGTACGCCGGGTCGCCGCGATCGCCGTCGTACACGAGACGCTCAGCCAGAGCTTCGACGAGACCGTCGACTTCGACGCCGTGGTCGACCATCTCGCGGGACTGATCGCCGACGTGGGCGGCCGGACCGGGGTGGTGCGGGTCGAGCGCCGCGGCAGCTTCGGCTCGCTGGCCTCGGAGGCGGCCACCCCGTTGGCGATGGTGCTCACCGAGTTGCTGCAGAACGCTTTCGAGCACGCCTTCACCGGGGGTGCCGGCGGCTCGATCGCGATCGTGTCCTCGCGTGACGAGTCCGGGCTGCACGT
>Ga0153956_1001321_pt1 | contig 22401 bp, 19 predicted proteins | sample TSFL040MetaG_FD_104704 | JGI IMG/M metagenome (GOLD analysis project Ga0153956, IMG submission 104704) | Attine ant fungus gardens microbial communities from Florida, USA - TSFL040 MetaG | ecosystem: Host-associated > Fungi > Mycelium > Unclassified | place: USA: Florida, Wekiwa Springs... | reverse complement strand
CGCGCAAAATGCGCGCCCGCCGAACGCGACTCGGGAGACCGATTCGCGATGCGCCGCCTCATCGACGCACCAAACTGCCAGAAAAACTTTGCAAAAACGGCGCATTGACGTCCGCCCGGAAAAGACTTCTCGCGCGGATTTCTCGCGCGCTGCCGTCAGGCGCGCGGGTGCTGCAGGATCGACCGAATCAAAGAGCCGGTTGTGGCGCTAGCATGAGGGGCGGGTTGTAGGACAGCTCGGGTCAGTTGCGAACGACAATGAGAAGGAGCGGCTTTTTGTTTTTTGACGAGAGATAGGACTGCTCTAAGAGTCCGTCCGATAAGTCATTTTGATCTGGCGATGCGCCGGATGAGGAGCATGAAGGAAGCGGCATAGAGGAAGGCTCTGGCGGAGTTTATGGTAGCCTCGACGTCTTTTGCGAGGCGTCGATTGCGATTGATCCAAGCAAAGAAGCGCTCGACGACCCAGCGTCTGGGGAGGACGACGAAGCCGACCTGATCGGCGATTTTCTTGACGATTTCGACGTTGATGCTGGTGGCATTGCTGACGCGATGGTGATCATAGGCGCTGTCCGCGAAGAGCTTTTCGATGAACGGGAAGATGGGTCGAGAAGCCTGCAACACGGGGCCGGCGGCATCACGGTCCTGGACGTCGGCCGGGTGCGGTTCGAGCACCAAGCCGCGGCCGTCGGTATCGACCAGGGCGTGGCGCTTGCGGCCTTTGATCTTCTTGCCGGCATCATAGCCTCGTGGGCCGCCACTCTCGGTAGTCTTGACGCTTTGACTATCGATGATCGCGGCCGAGGGGCTGGCTTGGCGGCCGATCCGCTCGCGATCGGCGATCACCAATGCGTGGTTGATCCTCTCGAACAGGCAGGTCTCGCGAAAGATCGAGAACCAAGGGAACACCGTATCCTTCCGGCGAGGGCCGCCTTGCGGTGATGCGGTGATCGGCTGACGTTAGCACCGGTGCAAGCGCGAGTGTTTGTATCGGTGTTAGCGACGGTGCGATGGCCCAGATGACGATTATTTCCGGATCGGCATTGCCCTTCTCGTCCATGAACATGGGGCGGTGGTCGGGGCCGCGCTTGTCGATCAGGTCGATGATCGCGTTGTAGTGCCCCATGACGCTGTCGATGATGGCCTGAAGTTGGTCCATGGAGTCGAGCACCGGTTGGTCGTCGCCCCAGATCCCGTCGATCCATAGGCTGGGCGGGATGAGGTCGGGCGCGACGATGAGTCCGGTGAGATAGCCGTCGAGCTCGACCGGGCGCATGGCAGTCGCGGGAGCTGTCGGAGATGTCAGGAACTTGATCCAGCCGGCGAGATGATCGTGCTTCATGCCGCCAGCGATAGCATGCCGTCCGATCGCCGCCAGTTCCACGGGAGCAGTGCGTCGAGCCGGCCTTGCGGGATGGCTGCGATGCGGGCGAGCACGTCGGCGAGCCAGGCCTGGGGATCGACATCGTTGAGGCGCGCGGTGGCGATGAGCGAATAGATCAGCGCGGCGCGCTCGCCGCCGCGATCCGAGCCGGCGAACAGCCACGACTTCCTGCCCAGAGCCACTCCTCTCAGCGCTCGTTCGGCGGCATTGTTGGTCAGGCAGATGCGGCCATCATCGACGAACCGGGCGAATGCGGCCCAGTCCTTGAGCATATAGTCGATCGCGCCGGCGACGGGGTTATGGCGGGCGAGCCCGGCGCGTTGCTCGCGGAGCCAGCGTTCGAGGTTGGCGACAAGCGGGACCGCCTCAACCTGGCGCTGCGCGAGGCGGCGCTCGACATCGGCGCCGACAATGCCGCGCTCGACATCGAAGATGGCGTCGATCCGGCGGACCGCCTCGGCGGCGATCGGCGAGATGATGGGCTTCTTGCGCCGCTTGAGCTGGCTGGCGACGTCGGCGAGCTCGAAGAACTTGCGGCGGGCGTGGCTCCAGCAGAGTGCACGGGTGACCGGAGCCGGTGCGCGGGTCGCGCGGAACAGCTCGTTATAGCCGGCATAGGCGTCGGCCTGGAGGCTGCCGGAATAGCCCGCCAGATGGTCCTTCGGGTGCACGCCGCGGCGGTCGCGCGAATAGCGGAACAGCGCGGCGGGCGGGGCGCGACCGCCGAACGGGCGGTCGTCGCGGACATAGGTCCACAGCCTCGCGACATTGGTCTTGACGGGCGCCAGCACGGGAAGCGTCGTATCGTCGCCGTGCAGTCGCTCGGCGGCGAGCACATGCGCCTCGATCAGCAGATAGAGCGGACGCAGCACCGCCGCGCAGGCGCCGACCTGATCGGCGAGCGTCGACAGGCTGATCTCGACGCCTTCACGGGCATAGCGGTCGCGCTGACGGTTGAGCGGCTGATGCTGGCCGAACTTCTCGAACAGGATCATTGCCAGCAGGCTCGGCCCAAACATGCCCCTGGGCGTGACGTGGAACGGCGCCGGCGGCTGGGTGATGTGCTCGCAGGAGCGACACGAGAAGCGTTCGCGCCCGGTCTGGACGACCTTCCACTGGCGCGGGATCACCTCGAGCGTCTCGGTGATATCCTCGCCGAGCTTCGACAGCCGATCCGAGCCGCAGCACGGGCAGTTGGCGGGCACGGCGATCACGATCCGCTCGCGCGGCAGATGGTCGGGAAATGCTCTGGGTGACGAGCGCTTGCGCACGAACGCTTCGACGTTGGTCCCCTCCAGCATGCACGCCATCTGCGACGGCGATATCGCGATCACGCCATCGCCCACGAACGGCCAGATGAACCGGCCGCGGTCGAGCCGCTTCGCGTAGAGCAACAGCCCGACACCATCATGCCAGAGGATCTTGCAAAGGTCGCCCTTACGCCCACGGAAAATGTACAGATCGCCAGCGTGCGGATCACGTTCAAGACTCTGCCGCACCTGGAGAGCGAGCCCGTGCATGCCACGCCGCATATCCGTGACGCCGGTCGCGATCCAGATCCGGACGCCGCCGGGAACAGGGATCATCGCCGCAGCGCGCGCAGCGCCCACTCGACCAGCATCGGCGGCGCGTCCGCTGCGACCTTGATCGTCGCACCCTTGAACTCGATCGTTATCGCCGGGGCCTGTTCCGCCGCCGAACAAGCGACCGTCTCCTCGCGCTCGGGACCGACAAGCACCGGCGCGAAGCCCGCCGACGCCGCTTCGGCACGCATCTGCCGCCGCCAGCGATAGATCAGACTGGGAGCCACATCGCGACGCCGCGCAACCTCGCTCACGCACGCACCCGGCGAAAACGCCTCCGCCATGATCCCGAGCTTCTCCTCCTCGGACCACAACCGCCGCCGTTCGACACCGGAAATAATCGTCATCTGGGCCATCGCACCGTCGCTAACACCGATACAAACACTCGCGCTTGCAGCGGTGCTAACGTCAGCCGATCACCGCATCACCGCAAGGCGGCCCTCGCCGGAGGGATACGGAAAGCCCATGGAACCAGCAATTTCCGCGTCCGTCCACGCCCACACGCGCACAGGGCTCCTAGTGCGCCGTTCCCGAGGCCTCATGGGCCCGTCAAAAGCCGCCCTTCATTCATCGGTGCCTCGAATTGACCCAGCCGATTGAGGACCGACCGCGTTCATATGACCAGGCGAAAGAAGGGGACGCTCGCTCAGTCCTGCGTCGGAAACGAAAATCTGACAGTAGACACACACATCACCTTTAGATTTTCCGGGCCAGGATCTCTAATTTGCGGTAGCTTGAAGAGTCTGCCCGCACTCACCGGTCCAAGAGGCCGGCGATGCTGCATCGGGTCTTACAACGTCGGGCGTTACCCTTCTAGGTAACAACGGATGGCATCTCCCAGAGAGGGGCGAATTGGGCGGCCACGATATCGTCGTAGCCGACATCGTCATCGAGCAGGCCCATATGGCGGCAGAATGAACTCATGCCCGCCACGAAGCGAGGCGATATCGACGGATCGTAATAAGGCAGGTCGCGCACGACGATATCCGCGATCAGCCCGGCCTCGAATTCTGGGAAGACCTTGCCGCCCACGGTGGTGGCCAGGCTCACGTCGTCGCGCAGCAAATGCTGCGTGCGGACGATCGCGCGCACGGCGCCCGCCACCGCTTCGGGGGAGTCGCGTATCAGCCGTTCCGATGTCGCGATGCTCGCCATCGTATAGTCGAAGCATTCGGCCGGGCCGTCGCCCCGGCGTATGTCGAGCACCACCGTCCCGATGCCACGGTTGACGGCGACTTCCGCGCCCATGCCGTTGGCCCAGAAGCCGTCGATCAGACCGGCTTCGAGCGCTTTCGCGGCGGTGACACCGAAGCTGACTCCCTGCCCCGCCGCGCCCGGGACCGGGGCGATCGAGACCTCGTCACGCTCGATGTCGATCCCGCCGGCGGCGAGCAGACCGCGCAAGCCGATGTCGACCCAGGGCGCCGCACCGATCCGCCGCCCTTTGACGATATCGAGGTCGCCACGCCGGGCGCCGAGATCCGCCCGCATCACGAGGAACCAGTACATGCCCTGCGCCTGTGCGCAGATCAGCTTGGCTCCCTGCCACTGCGGAAACGCCGCCAGCGCCGAATGGGCGGACCCACCCACGAAATCGATCGCGCCGTCGCGCAGGGCCTCGTAACAGCGATCGACAGGAAAAATCAGCTCGAAGGACATGTCGAGTCCCTCGGCTTCGAAAGCGCCGAGTTCGACCGCGGCAAGCGCGGGGAAATAGGAATTCGACACCAGATCCGGGATGGCGATCTTCATCCGCTCAGCGCCCGCTCTCGTCATAATAATGGATTTCGTGGAGGACGCAGCCGCCCTCCGATTTGAACGGGCCGTGGAAGGCGCCGGGCGGGCGGCAGGCGTAGGTCGGCGCCGTGAACCCTTGGCCGCCCTTGCCGTTTTCGTCCGATCCGACGGTCAGGTCGCCCTCGACGAGATACACTTCTTCCCAATGGTCGTGGACGAACGGTTTGGTCGTGAACGCGCCGGGCCGGAACCGCAGCAGACGCGTTCTGCTGCCCGTCTTTCTGTCTTCATCGATATCGCTCGCGAGAATCTTCTGCTCGATCGTCGCGGGGTATCCGGGCGGCGATGCCCAGCCCTCATCCATATCCAGCCTGATGAATTCGAGATGAGGCTTGTTCATGGGCATCGGCAAGGCTCCGCTAGATGTAGCTGATGATGTTGCTTCGAAAGGATTCGATATGCTCGCGCGTGCGCTGCCGGGCCGCTTCCGGGTCGCGGCTCTCGATCGCGTCGAGTATCTTGCGGTGCTCGTCGTCGACGGCCGACAGGTGACCGGAGACGCTCAGCGAAATGAACCAGAAACGGAGCGAGCGTTCGTGCAGCTTCCTCAGTACGTCGGCAAGGACGTCATTCTTGGCGGCGTGCGCCATCACCGAGTGGAATTTGCGATCGGCCAGCATGCGCCTTTCGATGTCGCGCGATTCGCGCATCTCGTCCGCCTGCGCCAGGATCGCGGACATTTGCGCGATATCACCCGAATCCGCCCGCTCGGCGGCCAGGCCCGCACAATAGGGTTCGTTGACGAGGCGAACGTCGATGATCGCCATCACCTCCTCGAGGCTGACCGGCTTCACGATCACGCCCTTCCTGGGAATGACCTCGACCATATGCTCGAGCATCAGCCGGTCGAGGGCCTGATGGACCGGCGTCCGGCCCAGCCCCAGCGCCTTGGAGATATTGGCTTCGTTGAGATATTCGCCGGGCTTGTACGCGCACGTCACGATACGATGCTTGATCGCCTCGTACGCTTGCTCGCGCAGCGAAACCGTGCCGCCCGTGAACGGAGTCGCGCCGGCATTGCCGGCCGCGTTTGCCTCGATCAGCGCCGTCTCCGTCATCCCAGCACCGGCAGGGTTTCGATCGAATAAGCGTGGCGAATGGAACGGCCGAGCCTGGGATCGACCAACTCGACATGGAATGTGGCGGCCGGGCGAATATCGCCCTGGACCGGCAATGTGCCGCAAAACATCATAGTGCCATCGGGCAAGGGCCCGCCTCCGGTATAGCGAAAGATCAGGTCTTCCGGCGCCAGCATAGCGGCGACGGAGCCTTCTTGATATACCACAGCGTTATCTGCTTCACCGGCATAAGATCGCAGCACCAGCTCGTCCCAGTGATCGACGACTTCCTCGATCGGCCAAAACGTCGCGGCAACCGGCTTGTCGCACATCTGCTTGGAGACCGTGACGCCGTAGGTCTCGACCACGCGGTCCGTATGGTCGGAACCGACGCCGATCCAGAGGCGCCCCTCATGCGCCAGCACGATATACTCCGCCTCGCCACTCGAATCGCCGCCCGTCGCCTCAATCGCGGCGCCGGTGGTGAGCCGCGCCGCGGCGACACGATAGAAAATCGGTGTGCTGGCCGGGCGCTTCACCCCCAATTCCTCAAGTTCCTTGATATGGGCCTCGACCGCGACCGAATCGCGTCCCGTCCATCCTGCGATCACCAGCTGACCTATCTCGACCTTGCACCTGATGCTGCCGGTGGCGGACTCCAGCACAACGTCGAGCAAACTCATCCTTTCAGTCCCCCTGACAACCGGGCCGTCCGCAGGCAATCCGTGCCATTGAACTGATCTAAGTGTGATATTTCACAAGCTGAAATATGTCAAGGCAATCTAATTTCGTTGGTAATCTAGGATGGCGGAACAAGGTCACACCCGCTCTTCGAGCGCATTGACGCCCGTGCGACAGATGTATACGGACAGTGAAATATCACTGTCCGTATAGTTTGAATAGAGCAGCTTTGGCGATCGAGCGGGTTCGCATTCGAGAGTTCGGGAGACACGATATGAGAGTTTCGGCGATTCAAATGAATTCGCGCGAGAACAAGGCGGAGAATCTGGAGCAGGCCCGGCGCCTGATCGAAACGGCCGTTACCGAAGATCGGCCCGATATGATCGTACTCCCTGAAATGTTCACCTGCCTGGCGAACGAGGATACGGAACGGCGCAAGGCGGCGGAACAAGTCCCCGGCGGCGACGCATGGACGATGTTGCGAGACCTCGCTGCGCGGCATCGCGTGATCATCCACGGCGGCAGCATTCTCGAACAGACCGACGGAGACAAAATCTTCAACACGACCTGCGTGTTCGATCGCGACGGCCGCGAGATCGCGCAATATCGCAAGATCCATCTGTTCGACGTCGAAACACCCGACGGCAAATCCTATCGTGAGTCCAATACGTTCGCGCGCGGCACCGATGTGGTGACCTATCAGGCGGAGGGGCATCGCGTCGGCGCCTCGATTTGTTACGACCTCCGTTTCCCCGAATTATATCAGGAGCTTGTCCGCCGCGGTTCGGAAATCATCATGGTCCCCGCCGCCTTCACTACCCAGACGGGCAAGGATCACTGGGAGATTCTGCTGCGCGCCCGCGCTATCGAGACGGGAAGCTATGTGATCGCGGCGGCGCAATGCGGTGCCTATGCCGGAGACACGCGACTGAGCTACGGCCATAGCATGATCGTCAATCCGTGGGGCCACATCGTCGCGCAAGCCCCGGACAAGGTGGGGATCGTGTCCGCGCAGCTTGATTTCGCGTATCAACGCGAGGTGCGCCAGATGATCCCGGTGCAAAACCACAAGGTTCTCACCCACTCGCTCAAGGTCGCTTGACGATGCCTGACCGGATTGTCGCGAGCATCTCGTTCGAGGAGAGCACCCCACCGCCGGGAACCACTTTCGAGACCGAAGGCGCGCGCTACCTGAAGATCAGTGCCATCGACGGGCGAGCCAATCACGCCTTGTTGTGCTCCAGTTCCTCCGGTCCTGACGGGCCGCTGCTGATCAGCGTCCACGGAAGCGGCGGGAGCGCCTTTCGAGGTCTCAACGACCATCTGGCGCAACACCTTCCCGCGGCGGGTTGCTCCGTCCTCGCGATCGACACGCGCCAGGCCGGGAAGGGCGTCAATCGGGACAATTTCTTCGCCGTCCGCCGCGACATCGAGGCGGCGTTCGCCACTGCGCGCTTTCTAGGCTTCGAACGCATCGTCCTGCACGGCCACAGCCTCGGCAACATTCAAGCGCTGTATTTCGCTGCGACGACATGGTCGCCGGCGCTGAAAGGCGTGGTGCTCACCAGCATGTTCGCCAACCTTCCGTGGAAATCGAGGAACATCCTGCCGCCGGGCGGCGACACCTATGACGCGTGGCAGGCCGAAGCGCGGGCGGCGGCTCGAAATGCGGAATTTCCGGCATTGATCGAGCCAATGAAGAACCCGGCAGGGCCGCTGGCGGCGCGCATGTCCGCCGAACATTTCCTCACCTATCGGGATATGGAAGCGAGCGCCGCAGTGGGAACCGATTGGATCCGCCGGGTTCCCGCGCCCATCCTGCTGATCCGGCATGAGGGCGATACGCTCGTTAGCTCGGCTGAGGCGGACTCGATGCTCGCGGCGGCCACAGCGTTGGGGGCCTTGACCGACGACGCATCGCTCAAGACCATCACCAGCGCTTCTGGGGCGAACGGCTTCGCCGCGCACGATTTCATCGATGACGCCGATCGCCGCGCCGTAACGGATCACATCGGCGACTGGATCAAACGCCGGCTGTAATCAACGTCCGTCGCATCACGACCGTCACGTCATGAGGGTGACGGCATGATGGTGGCGGATTTTTGTTCCAAGCACCTAGCGGCTGATAGATTTCAAGACTGCTCCGCCCGGCCGGCGATATTATCGCTGGCTCTCCCGGATCGCGGCGGCTCTGGCAGCGAAACCACGCTGCGACACGAACAGCAGGACGAGGCCGGGCAGCGTCGACAGGGCAGCGGTCAGCGCCATCGCGACATCCACCGAATCGGGATTGCCGAAAACATGCTGGATCAGCACGCCCACCGATAACGGCCCCAGCCCCTGGCCGAACAAGTTGCCGAGCAGCAGATAGATCGCGACGATCTGTCCCCGGAACTGGCTGGGCGTCACTGCGACAAGAGCCGTCGTCACTACGCCGAACGTCACGCCGCCGAGCACCATGGCGACACCCGACAGGATGAAGGCCCCGTTCGCCGTCGGCGAGAGCGGCATGAGGATCTGCGCGGGGATATAGATCACAGCGCCCAGCAGGATCGTCCGCATGGGCGCATCGAGCGGCCAACGGCGGGCCAACCGGGTCGCGATGAGGCCGCTGGAAAGGAAGCCGACGAACGCCGCCGGCCCGACGATTGTGCCGAGCCTGACGCCCAATTCCGCCGGAGACAGATCGTATTTGCGGACGAACAGCACGCCGTTCCACGCCGCCACCGCGTTCGACACCAGGAACATGACCGAGATGCCGACCAATAGCGTGAGGAGGACGCTCTTGTGACTGGCGATATATTTGAGGCAGTCGATGATCCGGGGTGGCGGCGCTCCATCGCGTTTATCCGTGCGCGTCGGCTCGGGGAGCGCCAGCACGCCGAGCGCCACAGGGATGCCGAGCAAGCCAGTGAGGACGAACACCGCCTGCCATTCCTGCTGCGCCGCCAGCCACGCCCCGAGCAGGGGGAAATGCTGGACGCCGTTTTCGGCATAAGCGATGAACACCCCGCCGAGAACCAGCGCCAGCCCTGTCCCGACGGCGTTCCCCATAGTGAAGATCGACAGCGGCAGCGCCCGCTTTTCTGGTTTGAACAAGTCCGCAAGCAGCGAGACCGCGGCCGGAGCCAGCGCAGCCTCCCCTATCCCCACGCCGATTCGGGCCAACAGCAGCCCGGTGAAATCATGCGCCAGCCCGGAACACACGGTCATGATGCTCCACAGGAAAATACCCGCGGCGATCAACCGGATGCGGTGGGTCCGATCGGCCATCCAGCCCAGCGGCAGCCCGGCTAGGACATAGAATATGCCGAAGGCCGGGCCTTGCAGAAACCCGATCTGGGTGTCGCTGATGATCAGATCCGCGCGGATCGGCTCGATCAGGAGGCCGATCACCTGCCGGTCGATGAACGCGATGGCGTAAGCGGCCAGCAGGATCAGCACCGTGGTCCAGGCCAGGACCAGGTTCGACGATCGGTGAGAAGAATCTCGCATTGCTACGGCATCCGAGTAGAGCATCGCTTCCCGCTGGCCAGAGGACGAAAGGTATCAGTTGCGCCGCTGATCAGAAATGAGCGGATAGCCGGACTCCATACGTACGCGGCGCATTGAGCGTCACCCCGCGAATGTCCGCGCTGGTCACGCCGTTGGCCGTCGTGAAGCTGGTCGTATTGGGGCGGAAGAAGCTGGGTGCCGCGGCGCCGCCGCCGTTGCCCGGCCCGACAACGGCCTTGTTTGTCAGATTCTTGACGAACAACTGCACCTCCAGCTTGCTGTCCGGCGTGCGATAGGTGACGTTCGCATCGACAAGCGCTATGCCCCCCCGGATATCACCAGACACCACCGCATTGGGGGCCGAGAGCTTCATGTTGGTCCTGCTTTCGTAATGCGCCTGCGCGCCGAAATCGATGACGCCGCCGTTCGCCAGATCGAAAAAGTGATTGTATCCTGCGGTAAAAATCCATTCCGGCAGATTGTAGCGATCGACATTGGTGAGCGGCGCGGTGGTGCCCGCGCTGTTGACGATGAACGGCGTCTTGTCGAGCTTGCCCTTGGCCCAGGTTCCGTCGAAACGGAGCCGATCGTTATGGGTGAGCGCCGCCTGCAGGTCGATTTCGGCCCCGTACAGATTACCGTCGATATTGGTCGGGTAGCCGACCTGCCCGATGGGCGACCCATCGAAATAATAAGGCTGCAGCATGATCAACTGCTGCCCCTTATAATCCCAATAGAAGCCGGACAGGTTTACCTGCAACTTGTTCCCGAAGAACCGGTTTTTCGATCCCAATTCGAAGGCGGTCAGCTTTTCCGGCTTATAGGTATTTTGTGTGCCGGACGTAAATCCGCCGGAGCGGAAGCCCGTCTTCGCCGTTCCGTAAAGCAGGGATGCCGGCGCCACGTCGAATTCGAAACCGGCCTTCCAGCTTACGTCATTCGTCACCAGACGACCGGAATTGGGGATGAAGCATATGTTCGAAGGATAATGCCAATCGGCAAGGACCGGGTATTTGCCCCGATCGATCGTATTGGCCACGTCGGCATAATTGCCCGGCGAATTCGAGCCCAGATAGCAGTCCAGCCCCGCCGCGGTGATCGCGGCGACGCTGCCGGGGCCGGTCAGGGCCAGCCCGCTGGCGATCGTATAGCCGTCCTGCGACTTCGTTTCCCGCGTGTAGCGAAGCCCGCCGAGCAAGCGGAACCGGTCGGTGACGGACAGAGTGAGATCGGCGAACGCCGCCAAGTTCTTGTCGTTCAGATGCGGAATCCATTGCAGGTTGGCCCCGGCGATCGTCAGGTTCTGCTGAAGCGCGTGCTGCTGCTCCTCATAATAGAAACCGCCCACGACCCATTTCAACGGACCATCCCCTCGCGAGGACAGGCGCGCCTCGACGCTGTTCTGGTTCGACGTGGTCAGGTTCTTGAAGATCAACCCGTTCGAATAGCTGAAGAAGTCGATCTTGCTGGAGACGTTCGCCGCGATCAGGGTGAACAGGCCGATGCCGGTGTTCACATTGAGTTCGCCGGCGACGATATTCTGGTTGGCGTTGTCGTAGCCGTCGCTGCCGACCACCGAGAGCCGGGCAAGCCCGGTCGGGCTGGTATCGAGGAAACCGTTGCCCGTGATGCCCTGCGCGGGGTTCGGCTGAAGGTTGATCCCGCCGACGTCCACCCCAGCCAGGGATGGGCAATAACGCTGATCGGCGCAACTGCCGGCAGGCCCGAGATCGTGCCAGGGATTACCGGGATGGATCCAGCGTTGACCGGAGAAATAATAAGCGAACGTCTGCGAATTGCCCTTGGCGCGATTACGATAGAGATCGCCCCATAACAGCAACGAGACGTCGGAATTGGGCTTCCACTGCACGCTCAGGCGCCCGCCATAATTGTTGGCGTCATCATAACCCGACGTCAGATAGCCATCGTGATGCGTCGTCTCGAACGCGAAGCGCGTCGCCAACGTATCCGTGATCGGCACATTGACCGCGCCCGTCGTGTTGATCGTCTTGTAATTGCCCGTGGTGACGCTGAGATTGCCCTCAAACCGGTCGGTGGGCTTGGTCGGGATGAGATTGAGGGCGCCGACGGTCGCGTTCTTGCCGTAAAGGGTGCCTTGCGGGCCCTTGAGAACCTCGATCCGCTCCAGATCGTAGAACGCGCTCGCGGCGGAAATCTGGCGCGTCAGCGGAATGCCGCCATAGTTCAACGTCATCACCGGATCGGCCCACATATTGGCGCTTCCGCCGGCCAAGCCGTAGAGCCCGATCGTGTTGTTGGGGCTGGCCGTCGTCATGCCCAGCCCTGGGACCGCGGCGCCAAGATCATTGGCGTTGGTGATGCCCTTGGCCGTCAGCGTATCGCCGCTTACCGCGGTTATGTTCATAGCGGTGCGCTGGACACTCGAATCGCGCCGCTCGGCGGTGACGATGATGTCGGCGACCCCGTCCGACGTATTCGGCGCAGCAGCGCCAGGCGCGGCCGATTGAGGGGCCGCGCCCGAAACATCGCCTGCCGACGCTGAATCCGCGTTCGCAGCTTGCGAGGTACCTGAATCAGCGACCGACGCAGTTTGAGCCAGCGAGGGCGCTGCAAAGGCTACCGCAATCAACGCGGTCGATAAGCGCAATGATGCTCTTAACTTCATGAAATCCCCTCCGAATTCCCTCAGTGCCAGCCACTTCCCGACTTTCACACTGTGAACGGCTACGATAAAATTCTTCATTTTGCAATGTGATATTTCAGAACTATGTCAAGCTACCCCGATCAATTTCACCGGGCATGCTGGGCTTGGCGGGCGACATCTCCTTTGGCCGCTGGCCTAGCGGGACATGCCGGTCGCCTCTTCGCTCAATCGCTGCTCAGCCGGTAGGTGCCGCTCGCCGTTCCGTGGAACAGAGCGGCCTTCTCCGTTTCCGAATATTGCGCGGCGATCCGCTTCATCGCGTTCCACAAGACCGCGTAGCTGCAATTGATCTTGTCCACCGGGAAATTGCTTTCGAACATGCAGCGATCGGGGCCGAACGCCTCGATGCATTCTTCGATATAGGGCCGCCAGGCGGCAGCGTGCGCCTCGGAAGACGATCCGGCGGCAGTATCCGTCTCGAACCCCACTGTCGGCATGCCGAGGCCACCCAGTTTCACGATCAGATTGGAGCACGCCGCCAGCGACCGGATATTTCGGCGCCATATGTCGAAGCGCTCCGCTCGTCGCCCCCGATAGGAGGCGATGCCCAGCGGCGTACCGACATGATCGAGGACGATGGGCTGTTCGGGAAAGGCGCGGGCGAGATCGGCGAGATCGGGCAATTGCGGCTCGAGCAGCCACGCGTCGAAGGTCAGCCCGAGCCGCCCGAGATGCCCGAAACCGGCGCGGAAGCTGTCGGCGCAGTAAAGCCCCGGCGGCGTATGGGAAAACGGGCCGAGCACCTCCGAATCCGGGTCATAAGCCGCGGCATGCCGGATCCCGCGAAAGCGATGGCTGGCATCGATATGCGCTTCGAGCGTTTCGGCGACACCGTCGCCGAGCGTGAGATCGGCGTGCGAGACGATACCTTCGCAAACCCGCGTGTCGCCGAACACGCCGCTCGCACTCATCGCGGCGATACCGTTGACGAACTCCGTTTCGCCCACCGGCTGCAAGGCCGGCGACGCGCCAGCGCGAAACATCTGCCGGCATTCCACGAAGATGGTGGCGACGATATTATGCCCGGAATTGATGTCGGCGAGCAGTTCGCCGAGCAGATAGGTTGGGAAGCGCCGCCTGATTTCGGTGGTGCGGTGCGCGGCGGCCGCCGCGTTGTTCCCCCACGGCGGGGGCCCCGTCCACAAATGATGGTGCGGGTCTACGATCGGGAGAGCGGGTTCGAGGATGGGCTCGTGTTCCATATAACTCCTGATCCAGCCGTCGCCCGCAAGATTATGGCGGCCGACCCCGTATTGCAACTGTGATATTTCATGATCTTTTTACATTCAACTCACGTTTGAAAACTGTGGCCCCTGAGGAAATGCCATAAGAAATGTCCGCGCCAGCACGCGGCACAGTGCGCCTTGACAGCGTGATATTTCAGCTTCATGTCAGGTGCAAATGCAAGCGGGTACGTCGATTACGCCTGTCTCCGCTTCACCAACCAGTACGCGACGGATGACCGACGAAATTCCATTGTCAGCCGACGAGAGGAATGCCGCCACGTCATCCGCCTCACGATTCGGAAGGGACTGCGCGGACGCATGACTATCACTCCTCCTCGCCTGCTCGTCGCCGGCGGCGGCCCCGTCGGGGTCGTGACCGCGCTCGCCGCCGCCCAAGCCGGCTTCGCCGTCATGCTGCTCGAAGCGGAGGCCGGGATTAACGCCGCGCCAAGGGCATCGACGATGCATCCGTCCACGCTCGAGATGCTGCAGCGGATCGGTTTGCTCGACCAGCTGATCGCCGAAGGGCTCGTCGCCCGGCACTTCCAGTTCTGGGACAAGCAGACGCTCGAGCTCGTCGCCGAGTTCGATCACCAATGGCTCGCCGACGAAACCGATTTCCCGTTTGTGGTGCAGACCGAACAACACAAGCTGGTGCGCATGGGGATCGACGCACTCCAGACGTATCCCGACGTCGAGGTGCACCGATCGACGCCGCTGGCAGACCTGACGCAAGACCAATCGGGCGTCACCGCCACCGCCGCGAACGGCGAGGTATTCCGCGGTGAGTGGCTGATCGGGGCCGATGGCGGGCGCAGCACCGTTCGCAAGCTGCTCGGTATCGAGTTCGAAGGCTACACTTGGCCCGAACGCTTCCTCGTCCTGACCGTTCTCGACGATTTCGAAAAGCTGATGGGGTGCGCGTTCCGCAGTTATTTCGCCGACCCGGCCGAATGGACCAACCTGTTCAAGGTCGCGGGTGACGACGGCAAGGGGCGCTGGCGCATGGTCTCGCCCGCAGGCGAGGAGAGCGACGACGACCTGCTCTCCCCCGAACGCTCGCAGGCGCGCCTCAACCGCCTGTTCTCACGAGCCGAGCCTTATACGATCGCGCACCACAACATCTATCGCGTCCACCAGCGGGTCGCCGCCAAATTCCGCTCTGGCCGCGTTCTGCTCGCAGGCGATTCGGCGCATGTGAACAATCCGATCGGCGGCCTCGGCCTGAATTTCGGCATTCACGATGCGATAGATGTCGTCGAAACCTTGCGGGACGTCGTCCTCGATCACGCCGACGAAGCGCTGCTCGACCGCTACGAGCGTCGCCGCCGCACGCTCAACATCGAATTCGTCCAGCAGCAGACCGTCGCCAACAAGAAGCGCCTCGAAGAACAGGACCCTGCCGTTCGCCGGACCAATCTCGACGAGTTGCGCGCGACGGCCGCCGATCCGGCCCGACGCAAGGCGTTCCTGCTGCGAAGCTCGCTGATCGACAGCGTGCGCAAGGCGGCGACGATTTCCTGAAACCCCGGCCCGCCGGCATGCCGGGCCCACCACCAGGTTGCTACGGAAATGCTCTCTTGAACGCGGCAAGGCAATCGGCGAACAAGCTCGTCATCGCCAACTGGAAAATGAACGGAACGCGGGCGATCATTCGCGATCTTTCCGCGCTCGACCGGATGGCGGCGACGGCGCCCGAGGCGCCGATCATTTGTCCGCCAGCGACGCTGATCGTCACCGCCCGCGCGCACTTTGAGCATCTCCGCGTCGGCGGACAGGATTGCCATGCTTGCGCTGCCGGCGCGTATACCGGCAGTGTTTCGGCGGCGCTGCTCGCCGAAGCCGGCGCGAGCCACGTCATCGTCGGCCACAGCGAAGCGCGCCAGGCATTGGCTATCAACGACGCCGGGGTGAGCGCGCGCGCGCAGGCAAGCCGCGCGGCGGGCCTGACGCCGATCGTCTGCGTGGGCAGCGCCGAAGAATCCTATTCGGCGCAGCTTGACGATCAGCTTTGCCGATCAACCGACGCCATCGACGACGCGCGTTTCCTGATCGTCGCCTATGAACCGCTATGGGCGATCGGATCGGGCCGCCCGGCCGATCCGGACCATATCGGCGAGGTGCATGCCAGGTTGCGCACACGGCTGACACAAGAACGGGGATGGCCGGGCGACCATATCCGCATCGTCTATGGCGGGTCCGTCACCGGTCGGAATGCCGGCGCGATCCTTGCCCAGCCAGAGGTCGATGGCGTGCTGGTCGGCGGTGCCAGCCTCGCCCTCGACAGCTTCATGCCCATCGTCATGGCGAGCTTGCCGGCGGTGGCGTAACACGCGCCGGCGATCAGGCCCAGGGGTCGAGCATCACCTTGCACTGATCGGATCTGGCGCGCAGCCCTTCGAAAGCCTCGGGCAAAGCGTCGAGCCCGACGGTCTGCGTGATCATGGATCGCGGCTCCACGCCGCCGGCGGCCAGCGCGTCGATCGCGATTTCATATTCGCGGCGGTCGTACACCCGCGAGAAGCGGATATCGACTTCCTTCTTCAACCCGAACAAAGGGCGCCATTGGTCATGCTCCATGCAGAGGCCGACGACCATCACCATGCCTGAAAGCGCGACAGCGCCGATCGCCTGGTCGATCGCGCCGGGAACGCCGATACATTCGAAAACGATGTCGGGCGCGCCGCCCATCACGGATACCGCGGTTTCCTCGGGCAGTTGGCCCTGGACGGGCGTGATGAAGGCATCCGCGCCCATCGCGGCGGCAAATCCTTCCCGCCGCCGCGACGACGCCTGGACGGCGACGAACCCGGCCCCCGCGCGCCGGGCCCAATAAGCGATCGCCAGCCCGATCGGGCCGGCCCCCATCACCAGCACGCGCGCGCCGGGGCCGACTCCGGCACGCCTCACCGCACGCACCGCCACTGCGAGGGGTTCGACCAGGGCGCCGTCTTCCGCACTCAGCGTCCCCGGCAACTTGAGCGTGAAGGGCGCCGCCGTGACGACATATTGCGCATAGGCGCCGGCGATATCGTCCGAGCCGAGATTGAGCATCTTCTCGCAGGCGGCCGGATAGCCGTTCACGCAATGCGCGCATTGGTTGCAGCCGATATAGGGCAACGCGGTGACGAGATCGCCGATCTTCAGGCCGGTTACGCCCGCGCCGAGTTCCACGACCTCGCCGGAAAACTCATGGCCGGGCACCACGCCTTCCCGGTAGGTCGCGAAATTCCGCTCGGTGCGATGAAGATCGGTGCCGCAGATGCCGCACCGGCAGACCTTCAACACCACCTCGCCGGATCGAGGCCGCGGATCGTCAGTCGTTTCCACCGACAGAGGCCGCCCCACCCCGCGAAATACCGAGGAGCGCATATCTTTCCCCTCTCGTGCCACATGACGCCGCGCCCCAGCGGGGATCGCGCCGCGATGCGCGCGATCCTCGATAGGCCGGCTCGGTCAGTTCGCTGCCGCTTCCTGTCTGGTCGGCATGATCCGCTTCGTGATCGACAGCTTGAAATCGCCGAACACGAACGGCTTGTCGCGCGGCATCGCCGTGAACAGATCTTCCGGCGCGATGCTGTCGGGGTCCGGGTTCTTGAGCACCGGCTCAACCACCGTATCGTACAGCGGATCGAAGAAGAACACGACCGAGAAGCGCTCCGCCCCCGAACGGTTGATCACGCGGTGCGTGGACGAGGTGAACACACCGTCGCTCCATACCTTGAGCACTTCGCCGACGTTCAGCACGAAAGTTCCCGGAATAGGCGGAATGGCGAGCCACTCGCCCGAGCGCGTGCGCACCTCGAGCCCGCCGGTCGTATCCTGATAGAGCATCGTGATCGCGTCGGAATCGGTATGTGCGCGCGCGCCGAGTTTGTCGGCGGAGGATTCGGGCGCCTGCGCCTTGTAGCGGAGCAACCGGAGATTCTGGGTCTCGCGCTGCTCGGGGCTGGTCGGGCGGAAATATTGCGCCAGTCGATCCTGGGGAACACCCAGCGCTTCCTCGAACAATTCGAGCACCTGGTATCCGAGTTGCGACATCAGTTCGAAATAGCGGAGCGCATCTTCCTTGAAGCCGGCCGGCTGGCTGGGCCACGGAATGCCATCGCCGGTCGCACGGCGAAATTGAAACGCCTCCTGCGTATTTTCCTTGCCCTTGAAGTCATCCCCCCGCGCGCCGGAGCGCAGCCAGCCGGAATAATAGGGATTCTTTTCGAGCGCCGACGCTTCCTTCACCTCATCGGGCAGCGCGTGGAAGCCCTTCGAAGCCGCGAAGACCCGGTCGATCTCGTTCTGCGCGATACCGTGGTTCGCCAGATACATAAACCCCGTGTCCGCGGCCGCCTTACGTATCTGGGCGACTACTTCGCGGCGCTCCTCGGCGGTGCCGTGCCATGCTTTGCCGAGATCGACGACGGGGACTTCGGAGGCGGCAACCTTACGTGATTCGGGCAACATAGCGCATTCTCCTGCTTTTCTCGTTTTATCGGACGGCAGCACCCGACAGAGCGGCCGTCTAGCCAGCGTTATTTCAATCTCGCAACGTAAAATATCACAAGATTTGCAGTGGTCAAGCGAGACTGGTTAGTATTTTTACGCTTGTAATTCAGTTAGGTAGGGGAATTGCTTAGCGATCTTGGAGGCCAGCCATCAGCGAAAATCGCCGACCAGGCCGCGCCATCGGGGCGGCGTGCTTGGGGCGTTGATGAACGCCAGCAAGTCCGGCCCCAGCGTGTCGTGCGGGGTGCCGATCTGCAGCACCTGGGACAGATGGTTGTGTCCCCGCACCTGGCGGAAGCGGGGCATCGCCCCCGATTTGCGCGCCAGCTCAATCGCAATGTCCAGCGCGTTCACCTCGAACGCGAAATGATCGAATTCCGCGACCAGCACGTAAACCGGGCAGGGATCGGACACGATATGGCCGGGCACCTCCCGGTCACGCCAGGTGGATGGATCGGCGCCGTAATAGGCCTCAATCTTGGGCCGCCCGAAATTATTGATGTCGGTGAAATCAGCCCGCGCGGGCGGGAGTCTGAACCGGCCCGAGAGAAGGATCAGCCCCGCGCAGTCCGCCCGGCGTTCCGCCGGCGTGCTGCCCTTGAGGACATAATCCGCGATGTGCGTCGCGCCCGATGAATGGCCCGCAAGATAGATGCGCCGCGGATCGCCCCCCAGTTCCGTCGCCCGCTCTCGCATCCAGTCGAGCGCCGCCCCCGTATCGGCCGCTCCGGCCGGCCACATCCCGTCCGGGGGAAGGCGGAAGTTGACCAGGCTGGCGATCACGCCGTTTCGCGCGAAGAACTTCCCGATATTCGAGAAAAACAGATCACCGCCCTGATTCTTGTCCCCGGCGATGAACCCTCCCTGATGGAAATAGAGGAGCATCGGCAGCGCCCGCGCGGGCGGCGTTTCGGGCAGGTAGATATCCATCCGATGCCGTTCATGCGGACCATAAGCGGCGTCGCCGATCTTGCGCACCCCGGTCGCGTCGACCGCCGCTAGGATATCGCGATACAACTCGATGGTCCTGGGCTGCACCGCCGGATCATATTTGTCGATCGCGGCCAGCGCCTGCTCCAGCGCATCGTTTCTGACCGGCATTGGCGGCATGACATCAACCCTCTCGCACGCGATCTCGCCGCCCGCCACGGACCAGTCGCGGTAACGACACCATCGCCAGTTCCACCCCGCACCCGCCACGAGCGAAAATTATCACCCCAAAACACAAAGTCTGACATTACACTGAAATATCAGATTGTCAATTTAGACATTTTATAATAATTTCGATTCGGCAGAGCGGGAATTCGCATCCCGTCGCAGCGCAGGATCAAGGGGAGAGAAGACATGAATTTGAAGCACGGCTGGTGTTGTTCGGCTGCGATCGCCGCGTTGGCGGCCGCCTTTCCCTCTCATGCGCAGACCACGGAGGCGTCGCCCCCGGCGACCGCCGATACCGAACAATCGGGCGCCGCGTCGGCGTTGCCCCCGCAGGATCCGGACGCTTTGGGGGACGTCGTCGTCACCGCGGAGCGCCGTGACAGCAGCGTGCAGAGGACCGCCATGAACATCACGGCCGTCACCGGCGACAGCCTGACGGCGCAGGGCATCCGCAGCGTGGCCGATCTTTCAGCTGCGGTGCCGGGCCTCAACCTCACCCAGTCCAGCCCGAACACGTATCTCGGCTTCTACGGGCTGGCATCCGGCAGCGGCACGCCCTGGGCGGATTCGGTGATGGCCTTCAATTACGGCGGCGTCTCGCTGGCGCGGCCAATCGCCAGCGGCAGCTCGATGTTCGACGTGGAACGCATCGAGGTGCTCAAGGGGCCGCAAGGCACCTTATACGGCAAGAACGCGACCGTCGGCGCGCTGAACATCATCCCGGCGCGGCCGACCGATCGCTTCGAGGGCAATCTCAGCGTCACCACGGGCAATTACAAGACGATCAACACGACCGGCGCCGTCAACCTGCCGCTGAGCGAAACGCTGGCGGCGAGGTTCGCCTGGCAAACGACCCATCACGACGGCTATCTGACGTCGGGCTATGACGACGCCAACAATTACAGCGGACGGCTGAGCCTGCAATGGAAGCCCAATTCGGACGTTTCCCTCCTGCTCTGGAGCGACCTCTACCGGAACCGCTCCAAGGGGCAGGCGTCGACATGGCGCTATTATTTCGCCGGCCAGGAATGGATCAATCCCGACAACCCCTGGCAGGATCTCGGCGCGCCAGGCTGTAGCGACCAGCGCTATTGCCCCAACTTCGCGCTTGAATCGGTCGGCGGCATCAACCGGCAGGGCAACAATGCCGGGGGCGCCACCGCGAACGGCTTCACCGATCTCAGCCCGACCGGATTCGCGCGGCTGCCGATCACCGGGCGCGACGGTTACGATAACGAGAATCAGGATATCTATGCGGGCGAGTTCAACCTGCATACCGGTGTCGGCCGGTTGACCGTGATCGGCGCGCATGTGGAGAACAAGGTCGATTACAAGAATTATGCTGCGGGCCTGATCACGCGCAATTCCGTGTCGTCGCACCAAAATTCCGCGGAAGTTCGCCTCGCCTCCGAGGGCGGCGCGAGCCTGAAATGGGTACTCGGCGCCTTTTATTTCGACGAGATGCAGCATGCCCTCCAGGAAGGGTGGCAGACCGGCGGCGTCAATTTGCAATACAGCCCGCATCTCAAGGACACGAATTACGCTGGCTTCGCGGATATCACGCTGTCTGTCACCGATCGGCTGCGCCTGCTCGGCGGGCTTCGTTACACCAACGAGCGCAAATCGCAGGACGGCTACAACATCGTGAACGGGCTTGCCCTGACCGGCGCCGGCGGTGTCGACACGCTCCGCTCCGCCGACCTGGATTGCTATCTGGGGTCGAACACGCCCAACAATTATGCCGATGTCGCCAATACGATCGACCGCACCAAATACCCGGTGCTCGGCGATTCGCATTTCCCTTCCAATATCTGCATGATCCCTAACGGCGGGCGCCTCGAAACCAACAATGTCAGCGGCAAGATCGGTTTCGAGTTCGATGTCGCGCCGGCATCCATGCTCTATGCGACCGCGAAGACCGGATTCCGTTCCGGCGGCTTCGGGCCGGGCACGCAGAACACCTATAAGCCCGAGAAGCTGACGGCGTTCGAGGCGGGATCGAAGAATCGCTTCCTGAACGGCAAGCTCCAGCTCAACCTTTCGGCATTTTACTGGAAATACAACGATCAGCAGCTATCGCAATTGCAGCAATTCTTCTTCGACGGCGCGGCGGTCGGCCAGTTCGCCTATCCGACCAACATCGACGGCAACGTCTATGGCGGCGAACTCGACCTGCAGGTCGCCCTGTCGCATCAGGACAAGCTTCGATTCGACGGGATGTGGACCCGCGGCAAGCTCGACAAGACGCCGTTCCTGGTCAACAGCTCGGGCGTCGTCGCGCCGCTCATCGATGTCGATCGCTACAACCTGCCCGAATGGGTGTTCACGGCGGGCTATGATCACAGGTTCGATCTGAGCAACGGCGGCAGCATCCTCTTCGGTGTTCAGACGCATTATGAAAGCAGTGCGATCATGCGCTTGCAGGCCGCGAACGCGATCGTGCCGGGCGATATCCGGCATCCCTATGCGCTGGTCGATGGCAACCTGTCCTACACGACGCCGGACGACAAAATCGAGGTCCAATTGTTCGTGAAGAACCTGACCAACAAGGCCGTTCCCGGCGTCAGCTCCTCGGGGCAGGTCGGCCCGGGCATCTTCTTCCAGCCGAACACTACGAGCTTCACGACGGCCAACGGTGCGACGGTGGCGGACGTTCGCGCCGTCACCCTCAATCCGCCGCGAACCTATGGCATCCGTCTTTCTTCGCGGTTCTAGTGGATCGATCGGAACGGACGAGTCCGGTTTGAGATTTCCGTGAGGGCTGCGCCGTGCGACGCTCCGGGTATGCGCACAGGTATCAGCATCGCGGTTACGGCTTCGGACAGGGCTCGGCT
>Ga0153956_1001320_pt1 | contig 22401 bp, 20 predicted proteins | sample TSFL040MetaG_FD_104704 | JGI IMG/M metagenome (GOLD analysis project Ga0153956, IMG submission 104704) | Attine ant fungus gardens microbial communities from Florida, USA - TSFL040 MetaG | ecosystem: Host-associated > Fungi > Mycelium > Unclassified | place: USA: Florida, Wekiwa Springs... | reverse complement strand
TGCCGCCGAAAGTCTTCGCGAGCATGCACATTGGAGATGTGCAACTCGATGAGGGGGGCCGGCAACTCAGCGCAGGCGTCCCGCAGGGCAACCGAGGTATGGGTCAGGCCGCCGGCGTTGAAGATCACCGGTTCGGCGGCATCGGCTGCGGAGTGAATCCACTCCAGCAGCTCGGCTTCGCTGTCGCTTTGGCGCACCACAACGTCGACGCCGAGCTCGGCCGCTTCCCGCTGGATCAGCGCCTCCAGGTCGGCATAACTGGTGCTGCCGTAGACGTCCGGCTCACGCCGGCCCAACCGCTGCAGGTTGGGTCCGTTGATGACGTTGATCCGGTTCATCGCCGCTCCAATCGGAATCGCCGTCCCACCTCGTCGTAGGCGGCTGCCAGCAGCATCGGGTCGGGCCCTTCCAGCCGGCCGGGCTTGGCCAGGCCGTCGAGCACCACGAACCGCAGCACACCGGCCCGATTCTTCTTGTCCCCCATCATGTATTCCAGCAGCGCCGGCAGCGCATCCTCGTAGTAGCTGACCGGCAACCCAAGCGACAGCAGAATCGAGCGATGCCGGTCCGCGGTCGCGTCGTCGAGACGGCCGGTGATGCGGGCCAGTTCGGCGGCGAACACCAGGCCCACCGACACCGCGTCGCCGTGGCGCCATTGGTAGTGCTCCAGCGCTTCGATCGCGTGCGCCAAAGTGTGTCCGTAGTTGAGGATTTCGCGTAGATCCGACTCTTTCTCGTCGGCGGCGACCACCTCGGCCTTGACGGTGATAGCACGCCTAATCAGCTCGCCGAGCACGTCGCCCGCCGGATCCATCGCCGCGGCCGGATCGGCCTCGATCAGATCCAGGATCACCGGATCGGCGATGAAGCCGGCCTTGACGATCTCCGGCATGCCCGCGACGATCTCGCGCTGCGGCAACGTCTCCAGGGTGGCCAGGTCGACGACGACTGCGGCAGGTTGGTGGAACGCACCCACCAGGTTCTTGCCGGCCTCGGTGTTGATGCCCGTCTTGCCACCGACGGCGGCGTCCACCATGGCCAGCAGCGTGGTGGGCACATGCACGATCGAAATTCCGCGCAACCAGGTCGCCGCCGCGAATCCCGCGACGTCGGTCGCGGCGCCGCCGCCGAGACTGACCAGCGCGTCGCGGCGGTCCAGGCCGATGCGTCCCAGCACGTCCCAGATGAAGCCGAGCACCTGTAGCGACTTGCCGTCCTCGGCGTCCGGGATCTCGATGCGATGCGCCTCGATCCCCTTGTCCGACAGGAATGTTCGGATACCCTCCGCGGTCGCTTCCAACGTCGGCTGGTGCAGGATCGCTACCTTGTTGCGCCCGGCGAGCAACCCGGCGAGATCACCAAGCAGGCCTTTACCGATCACCACCGGGTACGGCGGGTTGGTGGCCACCGTCACGGTGATCGGCTCGGGAATGTCGGTCACTTGCGTCCTCCGGTTTGTCGTGCGGCCAGGGTGGCGGGGGTGGGCGGGGTAACCGGCGGGGCGGCCGGGCCTGTTGCCGCCGGTTGCGGGTGCGTTCGGCCGACGGGTGGGCCGGCCTCCAGCCGGGACACGATATAGCGCACCACAGCACCCGGGTTGCGCCGGTTGGTGTTGACCCGGATCGTGGCCAGCCTGCGATACAGCGGCACTCGCTGGGACATCAGCTCACGGAACTTCTCGGCCCCACCGGGACCGGCGAGCAGCGGCCGTACCGTGCTGCCGCTGGTGCGCCGCACGCCTTCGTCGGCGCTGATCTCCAGGAACACCACCGTGTGTCCGGCCAGCGCTTCGCGCACCCCGGGGGTGGTGACGGCTCCGCCACCGAGCGACAACACTCCGTCGTGCTCGGTCAGCGCCTCCCTAATGACCTCTTCTTCGATACGACGGAACTCCGGTTCGCCATCGGTGGCGAAGATTTCGGCGATAGTGCGACCGGTGCGGGCCTCGATGGCGGCATCGGTGTCGAGCATCTCAACGTCGAGAGCCTTGGCCAGGCGCCGTCCTATCGTGGACTTCCCCGCCCCGGGCAACCCCACCAGAACCGCTCTGGGCGCCATTGCCTACCCCGAGGCCCGTTCCTGGTCGGCCGCCGGCACGCGCTCGGCCACCGAACGTCGGTAGGCCTCGATGTTGCGCCGGGTCTCGGCCAGCGAGTCGCCGCCGAACTTGGCCAGCGCGGCGCGGGCCAGCACCAACGCCACCATCGCTTCGGCCACCACACCGGCAGCCGGCACCGCACACACATCGGAGCGCTGATGGATCGCGACCGCTTCCTCGCCGGTGGCCATGTCGACGGTGGCCAGTGCCCGCGGCACCGTGGAGATCGGCTTCATCGCAGCACGCACCCGCAACGGCAGACCGTTGGTCATGCCGCCTTCGAGGCCGCCGGCCCGGTTGGTGGAGCGCACCACCCCGTCGGGCCCGGGGTACATCTCGTCGTGGGCCGCACTGCCGCGCCGCCGAGCGGTGGTGAAACCGTCGCCGATCTCGACACCCTTGATCGCCTGGATGCCCATGATCGCGGCAGCCAGCTGACTGTCGAGCCGGTCGTCACCGCTGATGAAGGAGCCCAAGCCGATCGGCAGACCAGACACGACCACCTCGACCACACCGCCCAGGGTGTCGCCGTCGGCCTTGGCCGCCTCGATCTCGGCGATCATGGATTCCTGGGCGGCCGCGTCGAAGGCACGCACCGGGCTGGCATCGATGGCGGCCAGGTCGGCCGGTTGCGGCACCGGACCGTCGTAGGGACCGGAGTCGCCGATCGAGATCACGTGGGAGATCACCTGAACACCCAGAGCTTGGTCCAGGAACGCCCGGGCGATAGTGCCCGCGGTGACGCGGGCGGCCGTCTCGCGTGCGCTGGCACGTTCGAGCACCGGGCGGGCGTCGTCGAAGCCATATTTGAGCATGCCGGCGAAGTCGGCGTGGCCGGGCCGAGGCCGGGTGAGCGGCGCATTGCGGGCACCGCCCTCGCTGTCCAGCACGGCTGGATCGACCGGATCGGTCGACATCACCGTCTCCCACTTGGGCCATTCGGTGTTGCCGATCTCGACTGCGATCGGGCCGCCCAGGGTAATACCGTGCCGCACCCCCGACAGCACGGTGACCGCATCGGCCTCGAACTTCATCCGGGCCCCGCGGCCATAGCCCAGGCGGCGGCGAGCAAGCTGATCGGCGATGTCAGCCGAGGTAACGGCCACTCCGGCGACCATGCCCTCGACCATGGCCACCAACGCGCGACCGTGCGATTCCCCGGCGGTTATCCAACGCAACACGTGTCCCATCTTCCCATGCCGGTCAGGCCCGCCCGGGCTTGGAGGAGTTTACGGTTGCACACCCAGGCTGCTCAGTGCATCGACAACCGAGATTCGATCAGGTCCCGCCACCCCGAAACGAGGTTCGCCCGGGTTCAGGAACCGTTTTTGAGGATCAGGTAGGTGACGGCATCGGGGCCGTTGCTCGGCCAGGTCACCGCGTTCAGTTGGCTACCGACATTGCCAACCACCCCGTCGAGGATCTGGTCGAAGTCCTCCGCGGAGGTCTCCGGGTCGATCAACACTAACGGCGATTCACCCGGCGGGACAGCGGAACTCGGGTCCAACAGATAGCCGCCGAAGGAGTCCGCATTGGCGGCCGAGGTCTGCGCGAACAGGTCCAACCACTGCACGGTGGCGTCGTTTCCTTCTGCGCTGGACAGCTGAATCGCCGGCACCTGCACGTCAGGCAAGGACGGGGATACCATGTTGCCGGCAAGAACGATGCCCCCACCGACGACAACCGCAGCAGCTACCACGCCCCCAATTACAGCTCGCTTCACGGTCACCCCCTCTGGCTATACACCGGTCAGCAGCAGTTCAATACAGTCGATATTACCTAATAATGGGCTGAGCGGCAAACGTTTTCTGGCAAGGTCACACCCGACGTTAATTTGCGTTTCCTGAGCTTCACACCCCTGAACAGCCGTCGACACGCGCCTGTTCAACACATGCCCAGGCCCGCCGCGAGCGCGCTGGCCAGGCACATCGACGGCCCATGGGGCACCGTCCGCCCGCGCCCCGCCGTTACCACGAACAGCCCCCACAGTCCGGTCAGCAGCGGAGCGGCCACCGCGGCCAGCAGCCACACATCGGCGCCGAAGGAACCGGTCAGCGCCCCGAGCGCGACCGCCAGCTTGACGTCGCCGGCACCCAATCCGGCCGGGGCGATCAGGTGAACGACCAGATAGACCCCGGCGAGCGCCGCCGCGCCGGCCAGCGCCGCGGGCCCACGGCCGACCGCGACAGCCACCGCCAGCACCAGCAACGCCGCAGGCAGCGTCAACCAATTCGGCAGCCGGCGCTGCCGGATGTCGTATCCGCTCAGCAGCATCAGCCATGCCAGCACCGACCCCGCCGCCACCGCTTCCGGCCCCTCCATAGCGCCATGCTCAGGCGAGGTCGGCGACCGCGCAAGTCATCTCGGCGCGAGGCGCAGGTCTACCTGTGAACAGCTCGACCTGCGTGAACGCCTGATTCAACAGCATCTGTAAGCCGCTGATCACAGTGCCGCCAGCGGCACTCACCGCGGTCGCCAGCGGCGTCGGCCACGGGTCGTAGATGGCGTCCAGCAGCACCGGCACACCGGCCAGGACCGGTGCATAGCGGGCGGCGACGTCGGCCGGAAGTGTGCTGACCAGCACCGAGGAGTCGGCGGCCGCCGCGGCCAGGTCGGGATCATCGAGCGCACAGAAGCGGGCCGGCACGCCGACTTCGGTGGCCAATGCCACCACCCGCGCGGCGTTCTCGGCGTTGCGTGCGGCCACCGTGATGTGGCTGGCGCCCAGTTCGGCAAGCGACACCACCGCGGCCGGGGCGGTGCCCCCTGAGCCCAGCACCATTGCTGCCCCCGGCACCGAACCGAGCGCCCCGCTCACCCCGTCGACGTCGGTATTGTCGGCCAACCATCCGGTTGCGGTACGCACCAGCGTGTTCGCCGAGCCGATCCGCTCGGCGCGTCGGGTGCGTTCGTCGGCGAAAGCCAGGGCCGCGAACTTGCCCGGCATGGTGACCGAGACACCGACCCATTCCGGCCCGAAGCCGGCGACCAACCCGGGCAGCTCCTCGGCACCGCACTCGATGCGCTCATAGGTCCAGTCCTGCAGACCGAGCGCCCGGTAGGCCGCCAGATGCAACTGCGGTGAGCGCGAGTGGGCGATCGGCGACCCCAGCACCGCGGCCCGGCGCGGTCCGGACTCAGCGGGAGCTGTCGAGGACACCGTTGTCCAGCGCCATCTCGATGTTGTTCAGGTGCTGCTGATAGTTGTGGGTGAACAGGGTGGTGCCGTCCTTGTCGATCGTCACGAAGTACAGCCAGTCGCCCGGTTCGGGATGCTCGGCGGCATGCAAGGCGTCCACTCCCGGTGAGCAGATCGGGGTGGCCGGCAGACCGTCGGAGGCGTAGGTGTTCCACGGCGTCACCTTGGCCCGGTCGGCGTCGGTGGTGGCCACCTCTTGACGGTCCAGCGGATAGTTGACCGTCGAGTCGAACTCGAGCCGCTGCGGCTCCCCCAGCCGGTTGTCGATCACCCGGGCCACCTTGGCGAAGTCGTGCGGCAGGGCTTCGCGTTGCACCAGCGAAGCCACCACGAGCATTTCGTAGGGAGTCATGCCCATCTGCTCGGCGGTGCCGAGCAGGCCAGACTTGTCGAGCTCCGCGCTGCTCTGACTGATCAGCTTGGACAGCACGGTGGGGGCCGGCGCGGTCGGGTCGACATTCCAGGTGCCCGCTGTGATCAGCCCTTCGATGCGGCGGTGATCGCGCCCCATGTTCGTGACAGGCCCAAGCGCCCAATCCGGCACCGACAGTGCCTGCGGCGTCTCGATCTCCGCGGCTCGACGCAGATCTTGGGCTTTGAGACAGGTGCGATCACCGTTGAGGTCCAGGCAGCTGGCCTCCGCGATGAGGGTGAACACCCCCGGGGTCACCCGATCGGTCTTCATGTCCCGGGTGTCGTCAAGCTGACGGCCCTCCGGAATCACCAGCTTGCCCACCCGATTCTCCGGATCGGTGAGCTGGTGCACCGCGGTGGCGGCCGGGATCTCGGCCCGGAGCCGGTAGAAGCCGGGCTGGATCGCCGCGATCGCGGCGTTGCCCTGCGCGGCGCCCAGGAACGTTTTGACATTGGCGATCACCCCCGCGTCCAGCATGGTTTCGGCGATCGCGGTAGTGAAGTCACCCTCGTGCACCTCGATCAGCACCTGCTGGCCGCCGTCGCCGGTGAAGTCGACGGCGGGACCGCTGGCGTGCCAGTACTTCGACCCCAGAAACACCCCGGCGATCGCAACCAGGACGATCAGCGCGACTCCCAGGGACCGGGCCACCCGGCGGTGCCGGTTGTGCTGGCGCTGCCGCCGGTCCTCACGCGCCCGCTGGGTCCGGCTCATCCGGCGTCTCGGCGGCCCCACCGCAACGGGTTTGGCCTTCTTCCCAGACTTGTCGTCAGCCGTCCGGGGTTGTTCGTCAGACACCGTTGTCCTCCGTCGGCTCAGCCGGGGCCGGTGTGGCCAGCGTCCGGCGCTGGTCGAGCCAGCTCTGCAGAATCGTCACAGCGGCGGCCTGGTCGATCACCGAACGCTGACGCTTGGAGCGCATCCCGGCCGCATGCAGCGACCGCGCCGCGCTGACGGTGCTCAGGCGCTCGTCGGCCAGCCGCACCGGGGCGCGCCGACGGCGCCCGGCCAGCACCCGGATCAGGTCGTCGGCGACCGCGATGGCGTCCTCGGCAGCCGAGCCCGCTCGATCCGCCAGGGTGCGCGGCAACCCCACCACCACTTCGACGACGTCGTATTCGTCGGCCAGATCGGCCAGCCGGCGCAGGTGGGATCCGGATGAGTGCCGTCGCACGGTCTCGACCGGCGTCGCCAACAGTCCGTCGGGGTCGCTGCAGGCCACCCCGATGCGCACACTGCCCACATCCACCCCGAGCCGTCGCCCGCGACCGGGATCGTCCGGCCCGCCGGGCCGGTCCGGGGTGCGATGGTGGGGTGAGGTCACGCCGGCGCGCTCCGGACGACCGCGGCGCGGATCGCCGCCAGCGCGGAATCGATCCCGGTGGTGTCCTTACCGGAGCCCTGCGCCAGGTCTGCCTTACCGCCGCCGCGACCCGACACCGCCGCCGCCAGGTCTTTGACCAGATCGTCGGCGCGCAACCCGAGTTCCTGCGCGGCGGCGTTGGCGGCCACCACGTAGGGCACGCTGCCTTGCGAATCCGAGCCATCGGCGATCAGCGCCACCACTGCGGGCTCCTCGCCCAGCTTGCCGCGGATGTCGCCGACCAGCGAACGTAGGTCGCCGCCGCCGATACCGCCCGACATCCGCTGCGCCACCAGGCGCACGTTACCGATTTGCTCGGCGCCGGCGGCGGCATTCGACGCAGCCGCTCGAGCGCTCGCCAGCCGGGCGCGGTCCAATTCCTTCTCGGCGGCCTTGAGGCGCTCGACCAGGTTGGCCACGCGGGCCGGCACTTCTTCCGAGGGCACCTTCAACGAAGAGGCCAGCCCGGCCATCAGCGCCCGCTCCTTGGCCAGATGCCGGAACGAGTCCAGACCGACATAGGCCTCGACGCGCCGCACCCCGGAGCCGACCGACGATTCGCCCAGGATGGTCACCGGACCGATCTGCGCCGAGTTATGCACGTGGGTGCCACCGCACAGTTCCAGCGAGAACTGGCCGCCGATCTCGACGACACGCACCTTCTCGGGGTACTTCTCACCGAACATCGCCATGGCGCCCATGGCCCTGGCCTTCTCCAGCTCTTCGGTGAAGGTGTGGACCTCGAAGTCCGCCTGGACCGCCTCGTTGGTGACTTCCTCGACCTGCTGACGCTGGTCGTCGGTGAGCGCGCCCTGCCAGTTGAAGTCGAAACGCAGATAGCCCGGCCGATTCAGCGAACCAGCCTGAACAGCATTGGGCCCCAGTACTTGCCGCAGTGCGGCGTGCACCATGTGCGTACCGGAATGCCCCTGAGTAGAGCCCTTGCGCCAGGCCTGGTCCACCGCCGCGATGACGGTGTCCCCCTCGACGAATTCGCCGGACTCCACGTTGACCCGGTGCACGAACAACGTTTGGGCGATCTTCTGCACGTCGGTGACAGCCGCGCGGGCCATTCCGGCGCTGATGGTGCCCGCGTCGGCGATCTGCCCGCCGGCCTCGGCGTAGAGCGGCGTGCGGTCCAGCACCAGCTCGACGTTGTCCGCGGCTATGCCCTTCTGGCCCTTCTGGCCCTTCTGGCCCTTCTGGCCCTTCTGGTCCTTCTGGTCCTTCTGGTCCTCGTGCGCCACCACCGGCACTCGCTTGCCATCGACGAAAATACCCAGGATGCGCGCTTCGGTGGTGAGCTCGTCGAACCCGGTGAACTCGGTGGGCCCGGCGTCGATCAGTTCCCGGTAGGCGCTCAGGTCGGCGTGGGCGTGCTTGCGCGCGGCGGCGTCGGCCTTGGCGCGCTGACGCTGCTCGGCCATCAGCGTGCGGAACCCGGCCTCATCCACCTGCAGTCCGGCCTCCGAGGCCATCTCCAGGGTGAGTTCGATCGGGAAACCGTAGGTGTCGTGCAAGGCGAAGGCGTCGCTGCCCGACAGCACCGTGACCCCGGCGGACCGAGTGGCCGCCGCGGCGTCCTCGAACAGCTTGGAGCCTGAGGCCAGGGTGCGGTTGAACGCGGTCTCCTCGGCGACCGCGATCCGGTTGATCCGGTCGAAGTCGGTGACCAGTTCCGGATACGACGGACCCATCGCGTCACGCACCGTCGCCATCAGATCACCGACGATTGCGTCGTCGATGCCCAGCAGCTTGGCCGAGCGGATCACCCGCCGCAGCAGTCGGCGCAGCACGTAGCCGCGGCCGTCGTTACCGGGGCTCACGCCGTCACCGATCAGAATGGCGGCGGTGCGGGAGTGGTCGGCGATGATCCGGTACCGGACGTCGTCGGCGTCGTTGCCGCTGTTGTAGCCGCGCGGCGCGCGGGTGGCGACCAGATCGATGACCGGGCGAACGAGGTCTGTCTCGTAGACGTTGTTCACGCCCTGAAGCAGGAAAGCGACCCGCTCGACGCCCATCCCGGTGTCGATGTTCTGGCGCGGCAGCGGGCCGAGGATCTCGAAGTCCTCCTTGGAGGTTCCTTCGCCCCGCTCGTTCTGCATGAACACGAGATTCCAGATCTCGATGTAGCGGTCCTCGTTGGCCACCGGTCCGCCGTCGACACCGAACTCGGGTCCGCGGTCGTAGTAGATCTCCGAGGATGGGCCGCAGGGCCCGGGGATGCCCATCGACCAGTAGTTGTCGGCCATGCCGCGGCGCTGAATCCGCTCAAGCGGTAGTCCCGCGATCTCCCGCCACAGCGCAATGGCCTCATCATCGTCGAGATAGACGGTGGCCCAAAGCCGTTCGGGGTCCAGCCCGTATCCCCCGTCCTGGACACTGTTGGTCAACAGCGTCCAGGCGAGCTCGATCGCCCCGCGCTTGAAATAGTCGCCGAACGAGAAGTTCCCGGCCATCTGGAAGAAGGTGTTGTGCCGGGTGGTGATGCCCACTTCGTCGATGTCCGGAGTACGGATGCACTTCTGGACACTGGTGGCGGTGGCGTATGGCGGGGTGCGCTGGCCCAGGAAGAACGGCACGAACTGCACCATGCCGGCGTTGATGAACAACAGGTTGGGGTCATCCAGGATCACCGAAGCGCTGGGTACCTCGGTGTGGCCCGCTTTCACGAAGTGATCGAGGAAGCGTTTCCTGATCTCGTGTGTCTGCACTATCTATCGCTTCCCGCCGTCTCGCCCGTTTAGACGGCACTACAGTACCGGGCTGTCGATCGCGTTCCCGTCAGGCAAGGATCCTCAGGTCGCGCCGGCGCCGACAAAGCTCAATCGCACACTTCGGCGAGGGTTGTCGCAGTTCAGTTCCAGGGTAGGGCCCGTTTGTACCGCGAGGAGTACTTATCCCCCGTCGATCAGCGCCACCCGCGCCAGGGTGTTCTGCGCCATCTTCACGTGCGCGGCGTCGACCAACACGCCGTTGACGCCGACCGCGCCCAGCCCCTTCGCCTCGCCCTCGCGGTAGGCGGCCATGTTGCGTTCGGCCAGGGCGATCTCCGCTGCCGTCGGTGAGAACACCGTGTTGGCGACCGGAATCTGGGTGGGGTGGATCGCCCATTTGCCGGTGAAGCCGTACAGCGACGACTGGCGGGCTTCGCGCTCGTAACCGTCCAGGTTCGCGTAGTCGGGGTAGGGCGAGTCGATGGCCTCGATGCCGGCGATGCGGGCCGCGACCAGAACCTTGTTGCGGGCGTAGTGCCAGAAGTCGCCCGGGTAATCCCAGATCGGTACGAAGTTGGTGTCCACCCGCGCGCCCTGGGACAGCGAGAAATCGCCGACTCCGAAGATCAGCGCGTCGATCCGCGGGCTGGCCTTGGCGATCTCCTCGGCGTTGGCCAACCCCTCGACCTCCTCGATGAGTACTTCGAGACGAATCCGGCGATCCAGGCCGAGTTTGTCCTCCAGCTGGGTGAGCAGCAGATCGACCCACCAGACGTCACGGGCAGTACAGGCCTTGGGGACGACGATGGTGTCCAGGTTGTGGCCGGCGGCGGTGACGACCTCGATGATGTCGTCGTGGCACCACTGTGTATCCAGGCCGTTGATCCGGATGGCGCGCGCGGTGCGTCCCCAGTCCAGTTCGTTCAGCGCGGTGATCACCTTGGCGCGGGCACCGACTTTCTCGGCGGGCGCGGTCGCATCCTCCAGGTCGAGGAAGACAAGGTCGGCCTGCGACGCAGCCGCCTTGGCGAACATGTTGTCGTTGGCGGCGGGCACGGCCAATTCGGAACGGCGCAACAGCATGGGGCGATCTCCTTGAGTTTCGGGGCTCACAACACGCCGCGGGCGTGCAGGTCGTCGATGTCGGATGAGGTGAGGTCGAGCAGTTCGCGATAGACCTCGGCGTTGTGCTCCCCCAGGCGCGGACCCAGGTGTTCCACGCGCCCGGTCGCGCCGGAGAAACGGGGCACCGGGGCCTGGACGGTCATGGCACCGAGCTCGTCGTCGCCGACGTGGACAAAGACTTCGCGGTGCGCCAGTTGCTCGTCGGCGACCAGGTCGGTGATGTCGTACACCGCCGCGGCCGCGACCTGTTCGGCGTCGAACACCGCCATGGCTTCGTCCAGGGTTTTGGTCGCCACCCAATCGGCGACCACCTGGTCGACTTCACGAGCGCGGGCCAGCCGGCGCTGCGGGTCGGAAAAATCGGCGTCGTCCACCAGATCGGCACGCCCGATCGCCCGAAACACCCGCAGCGCCAATGCCGGTGAGCTGCCCGACATGGCCAGCCAGCGGCCGTCGGCGGTGCGGTAGGTGTTGCGCGGCGCCGAGATGTCCCAGCGGTTGCCGGCCCGGGTCGGCACCAACCCGAGCTGGTCGTAGCCGAGCAGGGTCTGCTCCAGCAGGCGGGCCAGCGGGTCGATCAGGTTGACGTCGATCAACTGGCCCGGCCCGCCGTGCACGTCACGGTGATACAGCGCCATCATCACCGCGTAGGCCGCATTCAGCGACGCGACCCCGTCGGCCAGCATGAACGGCGGCAAAGTGGGCGGGCCCTCGGCCTCACCGGTGATGTTGGCGAACCCACTCATCGCCTCACCGAGCGTGCCGAAACCCGGCCTTTCACTCTTCGGGCCAGAGAGCCCGAAGCCGGTGATGTGCAGCATCACGATGCGGTCGTTGACCGCCCGCAACGCCTGGTAGTCCAAGCCCCACCGGCGCAGCGTCTGCGGACGGGTGTTGACGATCACCACATCGGCGTGAGACACCAGCTGGCGTACCAGCTGCTGGCCTTCGGGCATCCGCAGATTGCAGGTGATCGAACGCTTGTTGCGCGACACCGACTTCCACATCAACCCGACGCCGTCGCGCTGATTGCCCCAGCTGCGGATCGGATCCCCCGAACCCGGTTGCTCGATCTTGATGACATCGGCCCCGAATTCGCCGAGGTAGGTGGCCACCAGCGGTGCCGCGGCCAAAGTGGCCAGATCGAGCACCCGGACGCCTTCGAGCATCGCGCCGGTCATGCCGGTACGGCGGCCGCGGCGGGCCGGGGCAGGCCCAGGTGTTCGCGCAGGGTGTTGCCTTCGTAGTGGGTGCGGAACAGTCCGCGACGCTGAAGTTCGGGGACCACCATCCGCACCACGTCCTCGTAGGAACCCGGTGAATGCGTTGCGGCCAAGACAAAGCCGTCGCAGGCGCCGCTGTCGAACCACTCCTCCATCTGGTCGGCGACCTGGGCTCCGGTGCCGACGAAGCGCGGTCCCTGCAGCAGCGTGGCCCGGTGTCCGACCAGGTCACGCAGTGTGACAGCGTCACCGCCGATGTGGGTGCGCAGGTTCTGCACCAGACCGCGGATGCCCGACACCGAGGCGATCAACTCGTCGGTGATCGGATCGTCGAGGTTGTGCTGGGCGAAGTCATAGTTCATCAGCTCGGAGAGCAGCGTGAGCGACGCCATCGGGTGCACCAGATCGTTGAGCAGGATCTGTTCGCGGTCCTTGGCCTGAGCCTCGGTCTCGCCGACCACCGCGTAGGCCATCGGGCAGAGCTTGACCGTGGCGGGGTCGCGACCGGAGTCGCCGATGCGTTCCTTCTGGTCGGCGTAGTGACTGCGCGCCACCTCGATGCCCGGGTCTCCGGTGAAGATCAGATCCGCCCATCGGGAAGCGAAATCGCGTCCGCGCCCTGACGATCCGGCCTGCAGGATCACCGGGCGACCCTGCGGGGTTCGCGGCACTGTCAGCGGGCCGCGCGAAGAGAAGTACTCGCCGATGTGGTTGAGTTCGTGCACTTTGGACGGGTCGGCAAAGATGCCGGCTTCGCGGTCGGCCACGATCGCGCCGTCTTCCCAGGTGTCCCAGAGTCCGGCGACGACGTCGAGGAACTCGTCGGCGCGGTCGTAGCGTTCGTCGTGGCTGAGATGGCTGTCCAGGCCGTAGTTGTGGGCCTCACTGTCATTGACCGAGGTGACCACGTTCCAGGCTGCCCGGCCACCCGACAGGTGGTCCAGGCTGGCGAAGGTGCGAGCCACGTGGAACGGCGGGTAATACGTGGTGGAGTAGGTAGCACCCAGGCCGATCTTCGAGGTCGCCTGCGCCAGGACACCGAGCACAACCGAGAGATCCAACTTCACCGGCCGCGCCCCGTAGCGAACCGCTTCGGCGACCGAACCGCCGTAGATGCCCGGCATCGCCAGCCTGTCGTCGAAGAACATCAGGTCGAAGCAGCCCTCTTCGAGCTGCCGACCGATCTTGGCGTAATAGGAGGCGTCGAGGTAGCCATGCTCGGTGGCGGGGTGTCGCCACGATCCGGCGTACACCGAGGCGTTGCCGGCTTGCATGAAGGCGACCAGCGCCATCTGGTCGGTCCGTTTCGTCATTCCCCATACCTACCATCTGATATATCAGATATCAACTATTGGATTTCAAGGCGTGTACGATCTGTCCGTGGCGGCCAACAATGTCGACATCGGCGGCACCGTGCGCGAGCGTGCGGCCCGCGAACTCCGCAACCGCATCCTCACCGGTGAACTGGCGCCCGGAACCCGCCTCGACCTCGACGCCATCACCACGGAGTTCGCCACCAGCCGCACACCGGTGCGCGAGGCCCTGCTGGAGTTGTCCTACGAGGGCCTGGTGGAGGTCGCGCCGCGCAGCGGTGTCACCGTGATCGGGATTCGCCCCGAGGATGTGCTGGACAGTTTCACCATCCTGGGCGTGCTGACCGGGCAGGCCGCCGCCTGGGCCGCCGAGCGGATCTCCCCCACCGAAGTCGAGCGCCTACGAGCGCTGGTTGCCGAAGTCGAGGCGCTACGCGGCTCGGACGCCATTGGCGACGCCAACTGGCAGTTCCATCAGGAAATCCACTGGGCCGCGCATTCGCCGCAGCTGCTCAACCAGATCCGGCACGCGGCGCGCGTGGTCCCGACGAACTTCCTGACGGTGTTTCCCGAGCACGAGCACCATTCGCTGGAAGACCACCGCAAGCTCGTTGCTGCGCTTGCCGCCGGTGACGCCGAGGCATCGCGCACCATCGCCGAGCAACATGTGCTCGACGCCGGGCGCTCGCTGGCCGATTGGCTGGGCCAGGCGGGCTGACGAAACGCACGCACCAGCCCCACGGCGCTGGACGCAATTCCCGACACACTGAACAACCTGGTCGGCGACCTCGCCGCCGGCACCTGGTGATCAGCGACGGCGGATGATCGCCCGCAACCGCGCCAATCGCCCGCCGATCTCGCGCTCAGCTCCCCGGCCGGTGGGCTGATAGTAGTCCACACCCACCAGATCATCGGGTGGATATTGTTGCGGCACAACACCGTCCGGATGATCATGGGCGTACCGGTAACCGACCGCATTGCCTAGTGACTGCGCTCCCGCGTAATGCCCGTCGCGCAGGTGCGCCGGAACCGCCCCGGCCTTGCCGGCCCTGATGTCGGCCATCGCCGCGCCCAGCGCGGTGGTCACCGCGTTGGACTTCGGGGCCGTTGCCAGATGCACGGTGGCGTGCGCCAGGGTCAGTTGCGCCTCAGGCATACCGATCAGCGCAACGGTCTGCGCCGCGGCCACCGCGGTCTGCAGCGCGGTCGGATCACCCATCCCGATGTCCTCGCTGGCCAAAATCATCAGCCGGCGGGCGATGAACCGCGGGTCCTCCCCCGCGACCAGCATCCGGGCCAGATAGTGCAACGCGGCATCGACATCGGAGCCGCGCACCGACTTGATGAAGGCACTGATGACGTCATAGTGCTGATCGCCGTCGCGGTCGTAGCGCACCGCGGCCTGATCCAGGGATCCCTCGACGATCTCGACGGTCACCCGCTGGCCTGCCTCAGCCGCCACTTCCAGTGCGGTCAATGCCCGGCGGGCGTCGCCGGCGGCCAGCCGGACCAGCAGGTCGACGGCGTCGGGCGCGACCTCGATGCGCCCGCCCAGACCACGTTCGTCGTCGATGGCCCGGCGCACCACCGCGGCGATGTCCTCGGGCTCCAGCGGCCGTAGTTGCAGGATCAGCGACCGGCTCAGCAGCGGGGCGACCACCGAGAACGACGGGTTCTCGGTGGTGACCGCCACCAGTAGCACCACCCGGTTCTCCACCGCTGCCAGCAGCGCGTCCTGCTGGGTCTTGGAGAATCGGTGCACCTCATCGATGAACAACACGGTCTGCTCGCCGTACGCGGCCGCGCGCCGCGCGGTGTCGATCACGGCGCGTACCTCTTTGACCCCGGCGCTCAGCGCCGACAGCGCCTCGAAGCGCCGACCCGTGGTGCCGGAGATCAGCGATGCCAGGGTGGTCTTTCCGGTGCCGGGCGGGCCGTAGAGGATGACCGAGGCCGCCCCGGAGCCGTCGACCAGCCGTCGCAGCGGGGAACCCGGCCCCAACAGGTGATCCTGGCCGACCACCTCGTCGAGAGACGCCGGGCGCATCCGCACCGCCAACGGCGTGGCGGCGACACCGGATCCATGCGGTTCGGGCGCGGGCGCCCCGGTGAGGTCGAACAGTCCGTCGGACACGACTCCAGGCATACCACGCACACCCGTCCTCCGCCGTCACCCGCCCCGGCGGCGCCACCGTGTCAACGGTGCATGATCACCCCACGGATGTTCTTGCCGTCCCGCAGATCCTGGTAGCCCTCGTTAACCTGCTCCAGCGTGTAGCGGCGGGTGACCAGCTCGTCGAGTTTGAGCTGGCCGGCGTCGTAGAGGCGCAGCAGTCGCACGATGTCGTACTGCGGGTTCGCCCCGCCGAACAGCGTGCCTTTGATCGTCTTTCCGAACAGCGCCAACATAGTGCCCGACACCTGCACGTCGAGGTCCTCCAAGCGGGCCATCGCCGCGATCACGACGGTGCCGCCCTTGCCCACCGTGTTGATCGCGGCAGTCGTGACGGCCTCACCCAAGTCGCCGACGGTGATCAGCGCCTGGTCGGCCATCTGCCCCCAGGTCAGCTCGGCGATCTTGGCCATCGCCTCGTCCGCGGTGGCGAACGCGTGCGTGGCGCCCAGCTTCAAGGCGGTCTCGCGTTTGAACTCCACCGGGTCGACGGCCACCACGTATTTGGCGCCGGCATGTGCGGCGCCTTGTACGGCGTTGATGCCGACCCCGCCGATGCCGTAGATCACCACGGTGTCCCCGGCGCGCACCCCGCCGTCGTAGTTGGCCGTCGCCCACCCGGTGGGAACGCCGCAGCCGGCCAGCACCGCGGTCTCCAGCGGCAGCCAGTCATCGACCTTGACCACCGAGTGCTGCGAGACCGTCGCTCGCTCGGCAAAGGTGCCCAGCATGCAGAACCCGCCATAATCAACGGTTTCGCCCGACCTGGAACTGTGGAACCGGAACGTGCCGTCGGGCATGCAGCCCTCCAGGATGGTGGCCCCCATGTCGCACAGGTTCTGCCGTCCGGTCGAGCAGTACCGGCAGGCTCCGCAGCTGGGGATGAAGCAGCACACCACGTGATCGCCGGGCTTGACCTTGGTGACCCCGGGACCGACCTCCTCGATGATCCCGGAGCCTTCGTGTCCGCCGACGATCGGGAACCGGGACGGCCAATCCCCGTCGGCCAGGTGCAGGTCCGAGTGACACAGCCCAGCCGCGGTGAACTTGATCAGCACCTCGCCCGGGCCGGGCCCGTCGAGGTCCAATTCCATGATCTCGAAAGGCTGGTTGGGCGCATGCGCCACGGCGGCAATTGTTTTCATGCCTGCCATCCAACCGGCTCAGGCGGCCCGGGTGGCCCGATTCAGCCGGATTGCCGGATCACCACGCCGGTCCAGCTTCGCCTCTCCTCCGTCGAGGCTCGCTAACCGCCGGATCACCACGCCGGTCCAGCTTCGCCTCTCCTCCGTCGAGGCTCGCTAACCGCCGGATCACCACGCCGGTCCAGCTTCGCCTCTCCTCCGTCGAGGCTCGCTAACCGCCGGATTGCGTCACGAAGTCGATCAACTCCTCGACCCGGCCGATCAGCTCCGGTTCCAGGTCGGTCCAGTCCCGCACCCGGCCCCGGATGCGCTGCCAGGCCGTGGCGATATCGGCCTGACCGGCGTGCGGCCAGCCCAGCGCGGCGCAGATCCCGTGCTTCCACTCCACGTTGCGTGGAATCTTGGGCCACGCCTGCATTCCGAGTCGCTCCGGCTTCACCGCCTGCCAGATGTCGACGTAGGGATGCCCGACGATCAGGGTGTGTGCACCGCCGGGTCCACGGCGCACCGCCTCGGCGATGCGGGTCTCCTTGGAGCCGTCGACCAGATGGTCGACCAGCACCCCGAGCCGGCGGCCGGGCCCGGGCTGAAATTCCGCGACGATGCCGGCCAGGTCGTCGATACCGCCGAGGTATTCGACCACCACTCCCTCGATGCGCAGGTCCTCACCCCAGACCTGCTCGACGAGTTCGGCGTCGTGGCGGCCCTCCACATAGATCCGGCTGGCCAAGGCGACCTTGGCACGCGCGCCGCGCACCGCCACCGAGCCCGACGCCGTCCGGCGCGGCCCAGCGGGCCCGACAGGAACTGCCGGGCGGGGCTCGGTGAGAATCACCGGCTTGCCGTCGATCAGATAGCCCGGGCCGACGGGGAAGCCGCGGGTGCGGCCGTGCCGGTCCTCCAGATCCATCCGCCCATAGGCAATCCGCACGACGGCCCCGACGAAGCCGGTTTCGGCGTCTTCGACCACCATGCCGCGCTCTACCGGCACCTCCACCGAGCGGACTCTGCGGGCGGCGTGCGGGTTGCTGGCGAGGATGTCGGTTCCATAGCGGTCGGCCACCCGAGGCAGCCTAGCGCCGATCGCGAGCCCGGCGGAGCCGGGCGCGGCGGGTCGGGCGCGGCGGGTCGGGGCCATCAGCCTAGGGGCGTCCGGCCATGCCGCCGGGCAACCGGGCGCGCGATTCCGGCGATTTTTTCTCGGCCAGCCCACGCCGGGAGGCCCCTTCTCCAAGACTAGCCAACTACAACTTTGGCCCCAATAGCCACTTCAGCAACATTAGTAACTCAAAATTCTCTTAATTTCTAAGAGATCTCTCGCAACATACGCAACAATCACAACTTCATTAACTCAAACAACTGTTGTTTACTTTTGCCTCAATTTATAACAACAAACTCATTCACATCTTTAGGTGACCAAAATGTGCAATTTCATCAATTATCGCGTTATGCTCTGAAACCTCACTGATAGACACCTATCACGGAGGTTGTGATATGTACCGGAACACGGCACGGCGTGTCGTGCAGTTTGGACGGCGGCAGTTGACTTGGGCCACGTCCGGACTGATCACCGGGGGGATTGTGGGCACACTGCTGTCCTCGGCAGGAGTGGCTCACGCGGACAACATGGCGATGGGCTGGGACGCGGTAGCCCAATGCGAATCGGGCGGCAACTGGGCCGCCGATACCGGCAATGGCTTTTACGGCGGACTGCAGTTCAAGCCGTCGACGTGGCGCGCATTCGGCGGCGTGGGATCTCCGGCGAAAGCATCGCGGGAAGAACAGATCGCCGTCGCCAATCGGGTTCTCGATGAGCAGGGACCGTATGCCTGGCCGAAATGCGGGCCGGGACACGTATTCCCGTCGTCGGTGAAAGGCTGGGTGCCGCCGGCGATGCGCCAGCTGCTCAAGCCGTTCTGGTGAGATCGGCTACTGCGGTTTCGGCGACAGCACCGCCTGGGTCTGGGTGACCCGGGCGACCAGCTTGCCGTTGTCGTCGCTCAGGTCGGTCTGCACCACAATCGTCGTCCGACCGACGTGCAACGGGATGCTGGTCGCCGTCACAGCGCCGTCACGCACCGCGCGGAAGAAGTTGGTCTTCGACTCAATGGTCGAGGTGCTGGCGCCCTGGGGCAGGTTGACCACCGCGCACACCGCTCCGGCGGTGTCGGCGAACGCCATCAGCGCTCCCCCGTGCAGCATGCCACCGGTGGTGCAGCGCTCCGGCGCCCATGCCATGGTCGCGCGCACCTCTTGCGGTGACAACGCGGCGATCTCGATCTGCAACGCCGCCGCGAACGGCATGTTGGCGACGACCAATCGGGCGAACTCAGCCGAATCCATGCCCGCCAGCCTTACCGACAGCCGTGCAGCTGTCTAGCGCCCTGCGCCTCAGCGCTGTTGGGGCACCGCGTCGATACCGGCTTCCTTGCGCTGCGCGGCGGTGATCGGCGCCGGGGCGTCGGTCAACGGATCGATACCGCCGCCGGACTTCGGGAACGCGATGACCTCGCGGATCGAGTCGACGCCGGCCAGCAACGCCACCACCCGGTCCCAGCCGAATGCCAGCCCGCCGTGCGGCGGTGCGCCGAAACTGAATGCGTCCAGCAGGAATCCGAACTTCTCGTTCGCCGACGCCTCGTCGATCCCCATGACCTGGAAGACCTGCTGCTGGACGTCGCGGCGGTGGATACGGATCGAGCCGCCGCCGATCTCGTTGCCGTTGCACACCACGTCATAGGCGTCCGCGAGCACCGAGCCGGGGTCGGACTCCACGTCGCCGGCGTGCTCCGGCTTGGGCGAGGTGAAGGCGTGGTGCACCGCGGTCCAGGCCCCGGAGCCGACAGCCACGTCGCCTGCGGCGGTGGCGTCGCCGGCCGGCTCGAACAGCGGCGGGTCGACCACCCAGGTGAAAGCCCAGGCGTCCGGGGCGATCAGGTCCAGGCGCCGGGCGATCTCACCGCGAGCCGCCCCCAGCAGCGCCCGGGATCCCTTGGCCGGCCCAGCCGCAAAGAAGATGCAGTCCCCCGGCGCGGCGCCGACGTGCCCGGCCAGTCCGGCGCGCTCGGTGTCGGTCAGGTTCTTGGCCACCGGTCCGGACAGCTCTCCATCCTCGCCGACCAGCACGTATGCCAGGCCTTTGGCGCCGCGCTGCTTGGCCCACTCCTGCCAGCCGTCCAGCGTGCGGCGGGGCTGCGAGGCCCCGCCGGGCATGACGACCGCGCCCACGTAGGGGGCCTGGAAGACCCGGAAGGTGGTGTCGGAGAAGAACTCCGTGCACTCCACCAGTTCCAGGCCGAATCGCAGGTCGGGCTTGTCAGAGCCGAACCGGCGCATCGCGTCGGCGTAGGTCATCCGGGGCAGCGGCAGCGGCAGGTCGTAGCCGATGAGTGCCCACAGCGCCTTGAGCACCTGCTCGGCGATGCCGATCACGTCCTCGGAGTCGACGAAGCTCATCTCCAGGTCCAGCTGGGTGAACTCCGGCTGACGGTCGGCGCGGAAGTCTTCGTCGCGGTAGCAGCGGGCGATCTGGTAGTAGCGCTCCATACCGGCCACCATCAGCAGCTGCTTGAACAGCTGCGGGCTCTGTGGCAGCGCATAGAACGAACCGGGCTGCAGCCGTGCCGGGACCAGGAAGTCGCGGGCGCCCTCCGGGGTCGAGCGGGTCAGCGTGGGCGTTTCGATCTCAACGAATTTGTGCTCCGCCAGCACCGAACGGGCTGCCGCGTTGACCTGCGAACGAAGTCGCAGCGCGGCGCCGGGCCCGTCTTCGCGACGCAGGTCCAGGTAGCGGTGCTTGAGCCGGGCTTCCTCGCCCGCGGACTCGTCGAGCTGAAACGGCAACGGCGCGGACTCGTTGAGAACCGTCAGCCCCGTCGCGTTGAGCTCGATGGCCCCGGTGGGCAGATCGGGATTCTCGTTGCCCCCGGGGCGAACCTCGACGACACCGGTGACCGCCACGCAGAACTCGGCCCGCAAACGGTGCGCCTGCTCCAGTACGGCGGCGTCACGGAACACCACCTGCGCCACCCCGGAAGCATCGCGCAAGTCGATGAAGATGACGCCGCCATGGTCACGTCGGCGCGCCACCCAACCGGCAAGCGTGACACTGCGCCCGGCGTCGGTGGCCCGCAGTGAGCCGGCGTCGTGGCTGCGCAGCACGAATACCCCCTTGGTGACGGATTGTTCGGTAACGGTTCGACCGTCGCCAAGTCTAGAGCCCCCTCGTGACACTGCCCCGCGCCGGTCGGTGCTTTAAGCTGGCTCACTGTGACTGACGGCACCGATGACCTCGACTTTGACTACGACGACGAGGACGAAGACGAGGACTACGACGAAGCCGCTCCCCCAAAACAGAACAAGAGCCTCAAATGGGGGTTGGCCGCGGTGGTCGTGCTGGCCGTGGTGGCGCTGGTGTTGGTCGCAGTAGTGCTGCTGGGCGGCGACCCCGGCAAGAGTTCGCTGGACGGCTCGGCCTCGAGCCGCAGCGCGGCGACGTCGGGCATCGCCAGCGCAGACGACACCGGCCCGGTCTCGATCATTATGGATGACCCCAGTTGCACCGCGTGGACATCGATCAGCGGCAACCTGTCCAGCACGTTGTCGATGCTGGGCCAGGGCAAGTGGAATGAGCGCGATCAGTCGATTCCGGCTTCGGCGTGGAATGACGAGCAGAAGAAGCAGTACCTGGCCGCCGGCCAGGTGGTGCGCAACGCCGCCGCCCAAACCGTCGGTTTGGTGAAGCTGACGCCGCACCGGGTGATGCGCGAACTCTATGAGCAGTTCATCGCGTACGCCCGGACCTTCGTCGAGCACATTCCCACCTACACCGAGCGGGACGCCGCGTTGGCCGGCACCGCGCACAGCGCCGCTTCAGCCTTGGCGGCGATCTGCGCGGCCGCCAACAACGGATCGGCAGCAACCCGCGCGCCGCTCGTCGAGGTGCAGACCGCCCCCACCAAGACGGCCTCGCCGGGCAACCCGGCCAATCCGCAGCGCTTTTTGACCGGGTCCAATCCGGTGTGCGCGGACTGGAAGGCCACGCTGGATAAGTTCGGTGTCGACGCCGCCGAATGGCACGGGATCGATCCCAGCATCCCGGGGACGTATTGGAACCCGCAGCAGAAGGCGGTCAACCTGGCAGTCGGCCCCATCATGATCAGCTTGGCCAACAAGATGCAACAGCTGGGCCGCCGCAGCAACAACCCCACTCTGCAGGACTTCGCCGAGCTATCGGCCCAGTACCGGCGGGCGTTCGTGTTGGCACTGCCGACCTACGACCCGACGGATAACTATCTGGCCAATGCCGCAACGTTCCTGTCCACCACGGTGCTGGGCGCATGCTCGTCGGCAGCGACCACGGGCTGACCACAGCACACTAGACGCGCTGACAGTGGCCGGGGCTGATTAGCCCCGGCCACTGTCGGCTTAGCGCCGCTCGTCCCAGAATGCAAGAAACCGGCGCAGCCCGCAGGCTGCGCCGGTTTCTTGATCGCGATTGGCTTGGGTCAGGCCCAGCTGGAGCCGACCGAAGCGTCGGTGTTGGCCATGTTGTTGCCGGCCGACTGCACCTTCTGACCATGACTGTTGGCCTGCTCGTAGATCACCGCGAAGTTGCGACCCAACTGCGC
>Ga0153956_1001319_pt1 | contig 22429 bp, 18 predicted proteins | sample TSFL040MetaG_FD_104704 | JGI IMG/M metagenome (GOLD analysis project Ga0153956, IMG submission 104704) | Attine ant fungus gardens microbial communities from Florida, USA - TSFL040 MetaG | ecosystem: Host-associated > Fungi > Mycelium > Unclassified | place: USA: Florida, Wekiwa Springs... | reverse complement strand
GCCGCCGAGGCCTCGCGGGCGCTCGGCATCACGCTGACGAAGCGCGGCCAGCACATGGGGCAGGATATCCCCATGTGCGGCGTGCCGGTCCATGCCGCCGACGATTATCTGCAGAAGCTGATCGCGCTCGGCTTCCGCGTCGCCGTCTGCGAGCAGGTGGAAGACCCGGCGGAGGCGAAGAAGCGCGGCGCGAAATCGGTCGTCCGCCGCGACGTCGTGCGCCTCGTGACACCGGGAACGATCACCGAGGAAAAGCTGCTCTCGCCCGCGGAGTCCAACTATCTGATGGCGCTGGCGCGCATCCGCGGCGGCGCGGAGCCGGCGCTGGCGCTCGCCTGGATCGATATTTCCACCGGCGTCTTCCGCCTTGCCGAGACGGAAGCCTCCCGCCTGCTTGCCGATATCCTGCGCATCGATCCGCGCGAGCTGATCGTGCCCGACACGATTTTCCACGATGCCGAATTGAAGCCGGTCTTCGACGTGCTCGGCCGGGTCGCCGTGCCGCAGCCGGCGGTGCTGTTCGACAGCGCCAGCGCCGAAGGGCGCATCGCGCGCTATTTCGGCGTGGCGACGCTCGACGGTTTCGGCGGCTTTTCCCGCGCCGAGCTTGCTGCCGCGGCGGCCGCGATTGCCTATGTCGAGAAAACCCAGATCGCCGAGCGCCCACCGCTCGGCCGGCCGGAGCGCGAAAGCGGCGCCTCGACGCTCTTCATCGATCCCGCGACCCGCGCCAACCTCGAGCTGGTGCGCACGCTTTCCGGCGACCGCAACGGCACGCTGCTGAAGGCGATCGACCGCACCGTGACCGGCGGCGGCGCGCGGCTTCTCGCCGAGCGGCTGATGTCGCCGCTGACCGACCCGCTGCGCGTCAACGAACGGCTCGATTCGATCGAGGTCCTGCTCGATGAGACCTCTTTGCGTTCCGAATTGCGCGATGCCTTGAAACAGGTGCCGGACATGCCCCGCGCGCTGTCGCGGCTGGCGCTCGACCGGGGCGGCCCGCGCGACCTGTGGGCGATCCGGCAGGGCCTTGCGGCGGCCGCCGCGATTGCCGGCCAGCTTGCCGGCGCGGCCTTGCCCGAGGAGTTGCAGGCAGCGCTTGCCGGCTTGCTGGCTTTGCCTGCCGATCTGGAAGCGATGCTCGGCCAGATGCTCGCCGACGAACTGCCGCTTCTGAAGCGCGACGGCGGTTTCCTGCGCGAGGGCGCGAATGCCGAACTCGACGAGGTGAGGGCGCTGCGCGACCAGTCGCGCCGGGTGATCGCCGGCCTGCAACTGCAATATGCCGAGGAAACCGGCATCAGGTCGCTGAAGATCAAGCACAATAACGTGCTCGGCTATTTCATCGAGGTCACGGCCGGCAATTCCGGCTCCATGACCGATACGCCGGAGGCGAAGGCGCGCTTCATCCATCGTCAGACCATGGCGAACGCCATGCGCTTCACCACGACCGAGCTTGCCGATCTCGAAAGCCGCATCGCCAACGCCGCCGACCGCGCGCTCGGCATCGAGCTGCAGGCCTTCGAGCGGATGGTGTCGGCGGTGGTTGCCGAGGCCGAGGCGATCAAGGCCGGCGCGCGGGCGCTGAGCGTGATCGACGTCGCCGCCGGCCTCGCGCTGCTGTCCGAGGAGCAGGCCTATTGCCGCCCCGTCGTCGACGACGGCAAGATGTTCGCGATCGAGGGCGGGCGCCATCCGGTGGTCGAGCAGGCGCTGCGGCGGCAGGCCGGCGGTCCCTTCGTCGCCAACGATTGCGACCTGTCGCCGACGGCCGATGGCCGCGACGGCGCGATCTGGCTGCTGACCGGCCCGAACATGGGCGGTAAATCGACCTTCCTGCGCCAGAACGCGCTGATCGCAATCCTCGCGCAGATGGGCTCCTTCGTTCCCGCCGCCGCCGCCCATATCGGCATCGTCGACCGGCTGTTTTCGCGCGTCGGCGCCTCCGACGATCTGGCGCGCGGCCGTTCGACCTTCATGGTCGAAATGGTCGAGACGGCGGCGATCCTCAATCAGGCGACCGACCGCTCGCTGGTCATCCTCGACGAAATCGGCCGTGGCACGGCGACCTTCGACGGCCTCTCGATCGCCTGGGCGGCGGTGGAGCATCTGCACGAGGCCAACCGCTGCCGCGGGCTTTTTGCAACCCATTTCCACGAGCTGACGGTGCTGTCCGAAAAGCTCGGACGGCTTTCCAACGCCACCATGCGCGTCAAGGAGTGGGACGGCGAGGTCATCTTCCTGCACGAGGTCGGGCCGGGCGCGGCGGATCGCTCCTACGGCATCCAGGTCGCGCGGCTCGCGGGCCTGCCGGCCTCGGTGGTGGCGCGGGCGCGCGAGGTGCTGACCCGGCTCGAAGACGCCGACCGCAAGAACCCCGCAAGCCAGCTCATCGACGACCTGCCGCTCTTCCAGGTGGCGGTGCGCCGCGAGGAGGTGAGCGGCAAGCGCGGCCCGTCCAAGGTCGAGGAGGCGCTGAAGGCGCTCGATCTCGACGATCTGACGCCGCGCGCCGCGCTCGACGCGCTCTACGACCTGAAGAAAACGCTACAGCAGAACGGCTAAGGCCGGCCGGAGGGAAGACGATGTTCATGGAAAGGCTGGTGGCCGAAGTCGACACGATGGCACGCCGCTTCACCTCCGTCGATGCGCTGCGGCGGGCCGACGAGGACGGCAAGCCCGTCGCCTGGTATTCGGCGCGCGGCATGCTCGATTTCGTCATCGCCTGCGACCGGATTTCCGATATCAGCACCCGCATCGCCAAGGCCGGTTACCGGGAATGCGACCGCGATCTTCTGCATGAAATCGGCGCGGAATCGCGCCATATACTGTACTCGATCAGCAATCTGCGGCGGCCGCTCGACGACGCACAGCCTTGAAACGGCCTGTTTTCGCGGCAAAAGCGGACGGCCCGGCCTATGCGGCATTTTGCCGAATTGCGGACCTGTCCTCTATGATGCCTGTCCATTGACGGGCAAAAAGGCTATAGCGCATGCACTTAACCAAACGGGCGCGCCGGCGAGCGGCTGCGGGCCAGCAACAGGGTACCGGTCGGGTCAGCATGGCGACACAGGACATCGATTTTTCCGCCATCCTCGACGTCGCGGCGCTGAGTGCCCGGTGCGAGCGTCTCGTGGCCGAGCACGGCGCCGGCACCGACGAATTCCGCCGCGCGCTGCTGGCCGCCCTGAAGAAGGCGAGCGCCGAGGGCCGCGAGCGGGCGAAGGCCCTCCTGTTCGAAGACGGCAGCGGCCTCAATTGCGCCTACCGCATCTCCTTGCTTCAGGACCAGCTCATCACCGTGCTGCATGATGTGGTGGTCGGTCACATCTATCCCCGGCAGAAGGAAAAATTCGCGATCACCGCGGTCGGCGGCTATGGCCGCGGCACGCTGGCGCCGGGCTCCGATATCGACCTGCTCTTCCTCTTCCTGCCCAAGCCGCAGGAGGAAACGCACAAGGCCGTGGAGTTCATGCTCTACGTGCTCTGGGACATGGGCTTCAAGGTCGGCCACGCGACGCGGACGCTCGAAGAGTGCATCCGCCTGGCGAAGTCCGATTTCACCATCCGCACCGCCGTCCTGGAGATGCGCTATATCTGCGGCCTCCAGCGTCTGGCCCATGATCTCGCCACCCGCTTCGACAAGGAAATCGTCACCGGCACCGGCCCCGAATTCATCGCCGCCAAGCTTGCCGAGCGCGACGAGCGCCACCGCAAGGCGGGCGACACGCGCTATCTCGTCGAGCCGAACGTCAAGGAAGGCAAGGGCGGCCTGCGCGACCTCCACACGCTGTTCTGGATATCGAAATATTACTACCACGTCCGCGACCCCGCCGATCTGGTGGGCGTCGGCGTGCTGTCGCGGCAGGAATACCGGCTTTTCCAGAAGGCGGAGGATTTTCTCTGGGCCGTGCGCTGCCACATGCACTTCCTCACCGGCAAGGCCGAGGAGCGGCTGTCCTTCGATATCCAGCGCGATATCGCCGAAGCGCTCGGCTATCACGCAAGGCCGGGCCTTTCCGCCGTCGAGCGCTTCATGAAGCACTATTTCCTCGTCGCCAAGGACGTAGGAGACCTGACGCGCATCCTCTGCGCCGCGCTGGAAGACCAGCAGGCGAAGGCGATGCCGGGCCTCACCGCCGTCATCAGCCGCTTCGCCAACCGGCCGCGCCGCGTCTCGGGCACCGTCGAGTTCGTCGACGACCGCGGCCGCATTGCGCTCAGCGACCCCGACGCCTTCAAGCGCGATCCCGTCAGCATCATCCGACTCTTCCATGTCGCCGATATTCACGGCCTGGAATTTCACCCCGATACGCTGAAGCGCGTGACGCGCTCGCTGTCGCTGATCGACAACGAGTTGCGCGAGAACGAGGAGGCGAACCGCCTCTTCATGGCGATCCTCACCTCGCCGCGCGATCCGGCCCTGATGCTGAGGCGCATGAACGAGGCGGGCGTGCTCGGCCGCTTCATTCCGGAATTCGGCAAGATCGTCTCGATGATGCAGTTCAACATGTATCATCACTATACGGTCGACGAGCATCTGATCCGCTCCGTCGAGGTGCTGTCGGAGATCGACAAGGGGCAGGCGGACGAGATCCATCCCCTCGTCAACAAGCTGATGCCCGGCATCGAGGATCGCGACGCGCTCTATGTCGCCGTTCTCCTGCACGACATCGCCAAGGGCCGGCAGGAAGATCATTCGATCGCCGGCGCCAAGGTGGCGCGCAAGCTCTGCCCGCGCTTCGGCCTCTCGCCGAAGCAGACGGAGCTGGTCGTCTGGCTGGTGGAGGAACATCTCCTGATGTCCATGGTCGCCCAGACGCGCGACCTGACCGACCGCAAGACGATCACCGATTTCGCCGACCGCGTGCAGTCGCTCGACCGATTGAAGATGCTTCTGGTGCTGACCGTCTGCGACACCCGCGCCGTCGGCCCCGGCGTCTGGAACGGCTGGAAGGGCCAGCTCCTGCGTACCCTTTACTACGAAACCGAGCTTCTGCTGTCCGGCGGCTTCTCGGAAGTGTCGCGCAAGGAGCGGGCGCAGTTTGCCGCCGAAGCGCTCTTCAACGCGCTCTCCGACTGGAGCCAGAAGGACCGCAAGGCCTATACCAGGCTGCACTACCAGCCCTATCTGCTCTCGGTGCCGCTGGAAGACCAGGTCCGCCATACCCGCTTCATCCGCCAGGCCGACAAGGCGGGCGAGGCGCTGGCGACCATGGTGCGCACCGACAGCTTCCACGCCATCACCGAAATCACCATCCTGTCGCCGGACCATCCGCGCCTGCTCGCCGTCATCGCCGGCGCCTGTGCCGCCGCTGGCGCCAACATCGCGGACGCGCAGATTTTCACCACCTCCGACGGCCGGGCGCTGGACACCATCCACGTCAACCGCGAGTTCCCGAACGACGAGGACGAGCTGCGCCGCGCCGCCACCATCGGCAAGATGATCGAGGACGTGCTTTCCGGCCGCAAGCGGCTGCCGGAAGTCATCGCCACCCGCAGCAGGAGCCGGCGCAAGACCAAGACCTTCGACATTCCGCCCTCGGTGACGATCTCCAACAGCCTGTCGCACAAGTTCACCGTCATCGAGGTGGAGTGCCTCGACCGCACCGGCCTGCTGTCGGAAATCACCGCCGTGCTTTCCGATCTGTCGCTCGATATCCAGTCGGCGCGCATCACCACCTTCGGCGAGAAGGTCATCGACACGTTCTACGTGACCGATCTCGTCGGGCAGAAGATCACCAACGACAACAAGCGGGCCAACATCGTCGCGCGCCTGCGCGCGGTGATGGGGGGCGAGGAAGACGCGCGCGAGCAGGTGCCCAAGGGCGCCGTCGTGCCTGCGCCGGCCGCCCCCGAATCCGCCGAAAAGAAGGCCGATACCGCCGCATGAGCCTTGTCAGGAAATTCGCAACCGTCGGGGGCGCAACGCTCGGGAGCCGTATCTTCGGCTTCGCCCGCGAGACGCTGATGGCGGCCGCCCTCGGCACCGGGCCGATGGCCGACGTCTTCTACGCCGCCTTCCGCTTCCCGAACCTCTTCCGCCGGCTGTTTGCCGAAGGCGCCTTCAACGCCGCCTTCGTGCCGCTCTTCGCCAAGGAGATCGAGGCGAACGGGATCGACGGCGCCAAGCGCTTTTCCGAAGAGGTCTTCGGCGTCCTGTTCTCTGTGCTGTTCCTGATCACGGTGGGCATGGAACTGGCGATGCCGCTGATCGTGCGCTGGGTCATCGCACCGGGTTTTGCCGGCGACGCCGACAAGTTCGACCTGACGGTCCGGCTGGCCGCCGTCATGTTCCCCTATCTCATGTCGATGTCGCTGACGGCGATGCTGAGCGGCATGCTGAATTCGCTGCATCATTTCTTCGCCGCCGCCGTTGCGCCGATCTTCCTCAACCTGGTGATGATCGGCGCGCTGTTCTATGCGCTCTACTATGGCGCCGATCCGCTCACGACTGCCTGGTATCTGTCATGGTCGGTGCTGGTCGCCGGCGTGCTGCAATTGCTGGTCGTCTATATCGGCGTGCGCCATGCCGGCATCAATATCCATTTGCGTTTTCCGCGGTTCACGGCGAATGTCAGGCGGCTTCTGGTCCTGGCCGTTCCCGCCGCCATCACCGGCGGGGTCACCCAGATCAATCTGGTGATCGGTCAGGCCATCGCCTCGAGCAAGGAAGGCGCGATCGCCGCCCTGCAATATGCCGACCGTATCTATCAGCTTCCGCTCGGCGTCGTCGGCGTCGCGGTCGGCGTCGTGCTTTTGCCGGAGCTTGCCCGCGCGCTGAAATCCGGCCATGCCCGTGAGGCCGACAATATCCAGAACCGCTCGATCGAATTCGTGCTTTTCCTGACGCTGCCCGCCGCCGTCGCCCTGTGGCTGCTCTCCGACGATATCATCCGCGTGCTTTACGAGCGCGGCGCGTTTACGCAGAACAATACCACCGTCGTCGGTTCCATCCTTGCCATCTTCGGTCTGGGCCTGCCCGGCTTCGTTCTGATCAAGGCGCTGCAGCCGGGCTTTTATGCCCGCGAGGATACGAGATCGCCGATGCGCTTCACGGCTGTCGCCGTCTTCGTCAATTCGGCCCTGTCGATCCTGCTCTTTCCGCTTCTCGCCGAGCGCGGCATCGCGCTGGCGGAAGCCGTTGCCGGATGGCTGAACGTCGTGCAGCTCGCCATCACGCTCTATCGCCGCGGCCACCTGACCTGGGAATGGGCGCTGGCACGCCGGGCGGTGCTGCTGATGGTCGCGTCCGCCATCATGGGCGCCGTCATCATCTATCTCGGTCACCGGTGGGAGCCGTCGCTCGCATCGGGCGCTTCGCTGCTCACCAAGGTCGCGACCCTGGGCTTGCTCATACTCATTTCCATGGCGGTGTACTTCGTCTCCGCCTTTTTGATCGGCGGCGCGGACTTCGGCATGATCCGCCGCAACTTGAACCGCAAGCCGCCGCCGCCGTCCGCCGAGGCGATCAACGGCGAGGGCTGACGGCGGGTGGTGCAGAAGTTCCACCGCCGCTTCGGCCCGACATCCACATGGACGATGCCGTTGCAATAGGTGCCGATGCCGCCAATCCCCGGCGCGTCGGCCGCCGCCGCGAGGATCGCGCGATAGGCGACGCCCGGCACGCGGATATCCGCCGCCATGCAACTGCGGTGCATCGACCCGTGGCGGCTGGCATGCGGCCGATAGCCGGAGGTTACCAGCGGACTGTGCCCGGTCCGCGCGGCGATATAGGCAAGCACGCCGCGCAGCCGCTGCGGAAAGCAACTCGCGCCGACGCTCGGGGTTTGCAGGGCATAGGTAGCCGGCGTCTTATCGCTGGCGGAAGCGCTCGCCTTCTGACTTCGCTCCGGCTCGGCCTGGCTCGTGGCTGCGGAAAGGAACGCAAAAAGGATCGCCAGTGCGAGTGAAAAAGCGCTTCGCATGACATTCCCCCGAATTGGTAAGGCGTATCAGGCAATAAGGTCTGGGAATGAAATACTATTCCAAAAATGGCATTTATGTGTAAGTTTGTACTAATATATAGCTATTCCAGCTCGTCAATTCGTACTACGGAGCGATATTTTTCGCTGAAACAAGCAATGGGCATGTAGATTTTCGTATACTTCCGCAAGGGAAGCTTTCGCCGGCGAAAGGATGGAAGAATAAGCAACCTTCTACTGTGAATCCGGCGAAGATTTTAGCGAGCCAGCGATTTTCGGCCGCAAACCGCTTGATTGCGGGCGTTCCGCCATGCATAAGCCGCAGCGTTAGCAACATGGGCTGCAACCGCCGCCCTGGGGCCCTCCACCAGCCTATTGAGGACGACATGACCACCGCATTCAAGCCGCTCGTATTCTCCGGCGTTCAGCCGACCGGCAATCTCCATCTCGGCAATTATCTCGGCGCGATCCGCAAGTTCGTGGCGCTGCAAGACAGCAACGACTGCATCTACTGCGTCGTCGACCTGCACTCGCTGACGGCGCAGCTCGTCCACGACGACCTGCGCGGCCAGATCCGCTCGATCACCGCCGCCTTCCTCGCGTCCGGCATCGATCCGAAGAAGCACATCGTCTTCAACCAGTCGCAGGTGCCGCAGCATGCGGAACTCGCCTGGATTTTCAATTGCGTCGCCCGCATCGGCTGGATGAACCGCATGACGCAGTTCAAGGACAAGGCCGGCAAGGACCGCGAAAACGCCTCGCTCGGCCTGCTCGCCTATCCGAGCCTGATGGCCGCCGACATCCTCGTCTACCGCGCCACCCACGTTCCGGTCGGCGACGACCAGAAGCAGCATCTGGAGCTGACGCGCGACATCGCCATGAAGTTCAATCTGGACTACATGGAGAAAATCCGCGCGGCGGGCGAAGGCGTCGACATTACTGTCGGCGACGAGCCGGTGCACGCCTTCTTCCCGATGGTCGAGCCGATGATCGAGGGGCCGGCGCCGCGCGTCATGAGCCTGCGCGACGGCACCAAGAAAATGTCGAAGTCCGACGCCTCCGACCTGTCGCGCATCAACCTGATGGACGACGAGGAAGCGATCTCCAAGAAGATCCGCAAGGCGAAGACCGATCCGGAAGGCTTGCCGAGCGACGTGGCGGGCCTTGCCGGTCGTCCCGAGGCTGACAATCTCGTCGGCATCTATGCCGCACTCGCCGACAAGTCCAAGGCCGATGTGCTGAAGGACTTCGGCGGCCAGCAGTTCTCGGCCTTCAAGCCGGCGCTGGTCGATCTGGCCGTGCATGTGCTTTCGCCGATCACGGCCGAGATGCGCCGCCTGATGGACGATCCGGGCCATATCGACGCCGTTCTCCGCGACGGCAGCGAGCGCGCCCGCGCCCGCGCCGAGGTGACGATGAAGCAGGTCCGCGACATTATCGGCTTCATCTACTGATGACATTTTGCAAGCCTCTTTTCAGGGGCTTGCAAATCTCTCCGTTCCGGTGTCAGAGTTCGCCCCATGGTTTCAAAGCGACTTTCCCGGCTCGAAGGCCATCGCCGCAAGTTCATGGCGGTCATCGATGGGACCCCCGAATGTCAGCGTGCCGTCCACTATGCCGGCCGGCGCGCCAAGAATTCCAATGGCGGCCTCGTTCTTCTCTATGTGATCCCCGAGGGCGACTTCCAGCAATGGCTGGGGGTCGAGGAGATCATGCGCGCCGAGGCGCGCGAGGAGGCGGAAGCGACCGTCGCCAAGATCGCGCAGCTTGTGCGCGAGACCATCGGCATCGAGCCCGAAGTGGTGATCCGCGAGGGCGGCGTCGCCGAGCAGATCAACGCCGCCATCGAGGAAGACCGGGATGTGGCGATCCTCGTTCTCGCCGCAGGTTCCGCCAAGGAAGGGCCGGGGCCGCTGGTGTCGTCGGTCGCAGGCCGCGGGGCGGCTTTCCCCATTCCCGTCACCGTGTTGCCGGACACATTGAGCAACGAAGAGATCGATGCGCTCTGCTGAGCGCATGGGCGGGGAATTTCTTGACTGTTGCTCTCTTGATTGAGGCCGGCAAAGCGCATATTTTCTTTTGAAGAATTCTAAAAATCGCAAGGCTGCCGCGGACGCAACCGGCCCGCAGCCATCCGCATGGAGATGACGATGTTCATTCAGACCGAATCCACGCCGAACCCGGCGACGCTGAAATTCCTGCCGGGCAAGGTGGTGATGGAAAACGGCACGGCCGATTTCCGCAAGCCCGAGGAGGCCGAGGTGTCGCCGCTTGCCGCCCGCCTCTTCGACATTCCCGGCGTGACCGGCGTCTATTTCGGCTATGATTTCATCACGGTCTCCAAGGAAGACCAGGAGTGGCAGCACCTGAAGCCCGCCATCCTCGGCTCGATCATGGAGCATTTCATGTCCGGCAAGCCGGTCATGGGCGCCTCCTCGACCTTCTCGGAAGAACGCGACGCCGGCGGCGAATTCTTCGACGAGGGCGACGAATCGATCGTGCTCACCATCAAGGAACTGCTCGAAACCCGCGTCCGCCCGGCCGTCGCCCAGGACGGCGGCGACATTACCTTCCGCGGCTTCAAGGACGGCAAGGTCTACCTCAACATGAAGGGCTCCTGCGCCGGCTGCCCGTCCTCGACGGCAACGCTGAAGCATGGCGTCCAGAACCTGCTCCGCCACTTCGTGCCGGAAGTGCAGGAGGTCGAGGCGGTCTGACGGCGGCTCTTTCGGATGATTGTACTGGCGCTCGATACGGCAGGTGCGGATTGCGCCGTCGCTCTCTATGACAGCGATGGCGATCGTGTCCTGGCGGAGGTCACGGAGACGATCGGGAAGGGACATGCGGAACGCCTGATGGCTGTTTTCGACCAGGTGCTCGATCGCGCGGGCCTGACGCTCGACAAGGTCGGGCGCATCGCCGTCACCATCGGCCCCGGCTCCTTCACCGGCATCCGCGTCGGCGTCGCCGCCGCGCGCGGCTTTGCGCTGTCGCTCGGCGTGCCGGTCGTCGGCGTGTCGACGCTGGAAGTGCTGGCGGCCGGCGCGCTGCGGCAGGCTCCGGGCCGCGCCGTGATCGCGGCGATGGATGCCAAGCGCGACGAAGTCTATCTCCAGCCCTTCGACGGGCAAGGCCATCCGGCCGGCGAGCCGCAGGCCCTGACGGTCGACGACGCCCGCGCCTTCGCCGCCGGTTTCGAAGGCGATATCGTCGGCTCGGCGACGCGCCTGATCGGCAATCCGGCCACCGAAGCCGCGCCCGACACTTTTCCGATTTCCATCGTCGCCCGCCTCGGCGCGAAAAAGCCTGCCGGCGAGAAGCCGAAACCCCTTTATCTCCGCGGCCCCGACGTCAAGCCACAGGCCGGGTTCGCGGTCGCCCGGATGTGACCATGCTCGAAGCCTACCTCACGCTGAAGCCCCAGTTCGAGATCGTCGCGATGGAGCCGGAGGATTGCGTCGAGGTGGCCGCACTTCATGGCGCCCGGTTCTCGAAACCCTGGAACGACGGCGAATTTCACAGCCTGCTCAGCCAGGACACGGTTTTCGGCTTCGTCGCGCGCCAGACGAACGCGCTCTTGAAAAAGCCGCTGCCGGGTTTCGTGCTGGCCCGTCATGTCGCCGGCGAGGCGGAAATCCTGACGATCGCGGTTCATCCCAAGCTCGGGCGCACCGGCCTCGGCTGGCGCCTGATGCAGGCCGCACTCCGCGAGGCGCGCGGGCGCGGCGGCGAAACCATGTTTCTGGAAGTCGACGGCGGCAACGAGGCGGCGCTTGGACTTTATCGCAAGCTGGGCTTCGAGAAGGTCGGCGAACGCCGGGCCTATTACGTGGACGACAAGGGTGCGAAGTCGACGGCGCTTGTCATGCGGCGCGTTCTTCGCTAGTCCCTATGCCGAATTGCAGCGATGCTGCGGCACTTTGAATCTGGGCATAGACGGCATCCATGACTGATCTTTCCAAATCGCTGGAGGAGCTTTGCGCCGAGCGCGGTATGCGCATGACGGAGCAGCGCCGCACGATTGCGAAGATCATCCAGGAATCCGAGGATCATCCCGACGTCGAGGAGCTGCACCGCCGCTCCGTCGCCATCGACCCGAAAATCTCGATCTCGACCGTCTACCGCACCGTCAAGCTCTTCGAGGATGCCGGCATCATCGCCCGCCACGATTTCCGCGACGGCCGCTCGCGCTACGAGACCATTCCCGAAGAGCACCACGACCACCTGATCGACCTGAAGAGCGGCGAGGTCATCGAATTCCGCTCGCCGGAAATCGAGGCCCTGCAGGAGCGGATCGCGCGGGAACACGGCTTCAAGCTCGTCGATCACCGCCTCGAACTCTACGGCGTGCCGTTGAAGCCGGACGAGCGCTGAGGTGAAGGCGGACCGGGGAACGCCGACGTGATCTACTGGCTGCGCCTCGTTCTCGCCGCGCTCGTCATCGCGCTCGCAAGCCTCGTCCTCTTGCCGCTGCAACTCCTCTGTCTGCGCTTCGACTGGAAGCTTCGCCGCTATCTGCCGCGCTACTGGCACCGCATCGTCTGCTATTGGCTCGGCATCCGCGTGCACGTCGTCGGCGGGCTGGAGCGCCGGCGGCCGCTGATGCTGGCCGCCAATCATTCCTCGTGGATGGACATTCTGGTGCTGTCGTCGGTCGCCGACGTCGCCTTCATCGCCAAGTCCGAGGTGCGCGACTGGCCGATCTTCGGCCTTTGCGCGCGCATGCAGAAGAGCGTCTTCATCAAGCGCGACGAGAAGCGCAACACCGGCCAGCAGGCAAACGAGATCGCCGAGCGCATGGCCGGCGGCGAGATCATGGTGCTTTTCCCCGAAGGCACCACCTCGGACGGAAACCGCCTGCTGGAGGTGAAATCCTCGCTGTTCGGCGCCGCCGCCATGGCGCTCGGAAACGCGCCGGACGATGTTGTCCATGTCCAGCCGGTCGCCATCGCCTATACCCGCATCTACGGCACGGCGATGGGCCGCTATTATCGCCCGATTGCCGCCTGGCCGGGCGATATCGAGCTGCTTCCGCATTTGAAGGCCATGTTCGCCGCCGGCGCCATCGACGTCGACGTCTGTTTCGGCGAGACGATCGACTACCGCGCCGGCAGCAACCGCAAGCAGGTGAGCGCCACGGTTGCCGAGCGCATCCGCGCGATGCTGTCGGCAAGGCTCCGCGGGCGCGATTAGCCGGCCGGCACGTTCCGCTTCCGGTACCGCTCAAGCGCATGTTCGATCAGCAGGGTGACGAGCGGGCCGTTGGCGATGCCGCTTGCCGCCATGGCCTTCGGATACATGCTGATATCGGTGAAGCCCGGAAGCGTGTTGATCTCGTTGATCAGCAATTCGCCGTTCGGCCGCAGGAAGAAATCGACCCGCGCCATGGCTTCGCAACCGAGCGCGCGAAATCCGCGCTCCGCAAGGCGCCGTGCCTCGTCGGCGACGGCCGGTTCGAGGTCGGCGGGAACCTTCACCAGCGCGCCGTCCGCATCCGTATATTTGGCGTCGTAGCTGTAGAAACCGTGCGTCGCGGCGGGAATGATTTCCCCCGGCGCCGAAATGGTGATCCTGCCGGCGCTGTCTTCGAGCACCGCACATTCGATCTCGCGGGCATCGACGAAGGCCTCGATCAGGGCCTTGCCGTCATATCGGAAGGCGGTGTCGAGTGCCTGCCGCAGCGCGCCGGCGTCTGCTGCCTTGCTGACGCCGAAGGAGGAACCCTGGCTGCAGGGCTTGACGAAGACCGGCGCGCCGAGCGCGGCGAAGATGGCCTCGGGATCGACGGCCGCGCCCTTTTCGACGGTCACGGACGGCGCGACGGCGATGCCCGCCTCGCGCAGCAGCCGCTTGGCGATATCCTTGTCCATCGCCGCCGCCGACGCCATGACGCCGCAGCCGACGTAAGGAACGTCCGCCACCTCGGCATAGCCCTGCACCGATCCGTCCTCGCCGAAGGGGCCGTGCAGGACGGGATAAAGCACGTCGATGGGGGTAAGCTCCTTGAAGGTGCCCGCGCCGCCCGTTGCGATCATGCGGCCCCGACCGCCGGGAAGAAGCGCCACCTCCGCGCCGCTTCCGGCGCCGAGGCTTGCCGAAACGCCTTCCACCAGCCGCCACGCGCCGTCGCGTGTGATCAGGATCGGAACCATCTCGTACCGGTTCCGGTCGATCGCCGCCGCGACATTGGCCGCCGACATGACGGAGACGTCATGCTCCGCCGAGCGTCCGCCGAACAGAATTGCGACGCGTGTCTTCCCACCCATGAATACCCCCTGAAAATCGGATCGCGATGCCGCGACCGGCGAAGAAACGACTTGCCATTGCGGCCGAAGTGCGGCGCGGGGATCGAGCCATGGCAAGGCTGTAATGCCGCCCCGCAAGATTCCCGTTTTCTCCGGCGGCAAAAACCACTAAATAGCGCGCATGACCAAGGAAAGCGCCCTTCTGACGCCGCCTGAAACGCTTCGGGACGGTTCCAACAGCCGCAAGGTTTTCATCAAGACCTATGGCTGCCAGATGAATGTCTACGATTCGACGCGGATGAGCGATGCGCTCGCGCGCGACGGCTATGAGCCGACCGAAGACATGGACGAGGCCGACCTCGTCCTGCTCAACACCTGCCATATCCGTGAAAAGGCTGCCGAAAAGGTTTATTCCGCGCTTGGCCGCCTGCGCGAGATGAAGAAGAAGAAGGCCGCCGACGGCCGCGAGATGATGATCGGCGTGACGGGCTGCGTGGCGCAGGCCGAGGGCGAGGAGATCCTGCGCCGCGCGCCGGCCGTCGACGTGGTGATCGGCCCGCAGACCTATCACCGCCTGCCGGATGCGCTTCGCCGCGCCAAGGGCGGCGAGCGGGTGGTCGATACCGAATATGCACTCGAAGACAAGTTCGAGCACTTGCCGGTGGCGGAAAAGGCGACGATCCGGGCGCGCGGCGTCACCGCCTTCCTGACGGTGCAGGAAGGCTGCGACAAGTTCTGCACCTTCTGCGTCGTGCCCTATACGCGGGGCTCGGAAGTCTCGCGCCCGGTCGCCCAGATCGTCGAAGAGGCCGAAAAGCTGGTGGCCGGCGGCGTGCGCGAAATCACGCTGCTTGGCCAGAACGTCAACGCCTGGCACGGCGCCGGCCCGAAGGGCGAAAGCTGGAGCCTCGGCGACCTGCTTTACCGACTGGCGGAAATTCCGGGCCTTGCGCGCCTGCGCTACACGACCAGCCATCCGCGCGACATGGACGACCGCCTGATCGCGGCGCATCGCGACCTGCGCGCGCTGATGCCCTACCTGCATCTGCCGGTGCAGTCCGGCTCCGACCGTATCCTGAAGGCGATGAACCGGCGCCACACGGCGGCCGAATATCTGGCGCTTTTGACTCGCATTCGCGAAGCGCGTCCCGACATCGCCATTTCCGGCGATTTCATCGTCGGCTTCCCAGGGGAGACAGACCGGGATTTTGAGGATACACTCAGACTGGTAGAGGAGGTGCGCTACGCGCAGGCCTTCTCGTTCAAATATTCGACCCGGCCGGGAACGCCGGGCGCGGAGTTGAAGGACCAGGTGCCCGAAGAGATCAAGGCGGAACGGCTGGAGCGTCTGCAGGCGCTGCTCCTGAAGCAGCAGCAGGAATTCGCGCAGGGTTGCGTCGGAAAAGTGATCGATCTGCTGTTGGAAAAGCCCGGCCGCATGCCTGGCCAGTTGATCGGCCGCTCGCCCTGGCTCCAGTCTGTGAATGTTGATGCAAAAGCATCGCAAATAGGTGACATTATCAATGTACGAATCACCGGAACCGGCACGAACAGCCTATTCGCTGAGGTGGCGTAGCACTCCGGTCAGGCAAAGGAGCCTCGCCGCTTGAACGGACAAGAATTGGTTTCTTCTTCATCGCGCCAGCCACGCACGCCAAGCGACTCCAATCATTTTGTCCTGACGTTCGAGAACAATCGCTTCGCCAGCGAATTGTTCGGGCAGTTCGATCAGAACCTCAAGCTTCTCGAGCAGCGGCTGAACATCGATGCCCGCGCCCGCGGCAATTCGGTGGTCATCACGGGCGATGTGCTGGCGACCAATCAGGCCCGCCGCACACTCGACTACCTCTATGACAAGCTCCAGAAGGGCGGCAGCGTCGAGCGCTCCGATGTCGAGGGCGCGATCCGAATGGCGGTCGCCGCCGACGACCAGTTGACCCTGCCGACCATGGAGCGCAAGGCCAAGCTGACGATGGCGCAGGTTTCGACCCGCAAGAAGACGATCATCGCCCGCACGCCGACCCAGGACGCCTATCTGAGGGCGCTGGAGCGCTCCGAGCTGGTCTTCGGCGTCGGTCCCGCCGGCACCGGCAAGACCTATCTCGCCGTCGCCCATGCCGCCCAGCTTCTGGAGCGCGGCGCCGTCGACAAGATCATTCTCTCGCGCCCGGCCGTCGAGGCCGGCGAGCGCCTCGGCTTCCTGCCCGGCGACATGAAGGAGAAGGTCGATCCCTATCTCCGACCGCTCTACGACGCGCTTTACGACATGATGGCCGGCGACAAGGTCGAGCGGGCGATCGCCGCCGGCGTGATCGAGATCGCGCCGCTCGCCTTCATGCGCGGCCGCACGCTGGCGAATGCCGCCGTCATCCTCGACGAGGCGCAGAACACCACCTCGATGCAGATGAAGATGTTCCTGACGCGCCTCGGCGAGAATTCGCGGATGATCGTCACCGGCGACCCGAGCCAGGTGGATTTGCCGCGCGGCGTCACATCCGGTCTTGTCGAGGCCCTGCAATTGCTGAACGGCGTCGAGGGCGTCTCGATCGTTCGCTTCAAGGATACGGACGTCGTGCGCCATCCGCTGGTCGCGCGCATCGTGCGCGCCTACGACGCGACCTATGCGGCGCCGGCCGGCGGCGAGGCGGACCGGCAGGATTGATGCCGGAACGACACGCATGAGCGAACTCGACATTCAGATCAGCATCGAGGAGGGCGACTGGCCCTCCGAGGAAACCCTTTTCGCGCTTGCCGAACGGGTGCTCGGCACTGCGGCGACCTATCTGCACACCGTCGCCGGCCAGCCCTTTCCGGCAACGCCGCCGGAATTGTCGCTCGTCTTCACCGACGACGCCTCGATCCGCGAAATCAACGCCGAATGGCGCGAGCAGGACAAGCCGACCAACGTTCTCTCCTTCCCGGCCTTTCCGTTGCAGCCGGGCGGAATGCCGGGTCCGATGCTCGGCGATATCGTCATTGCCCGCGAGACGGTCGAGCGCGAGGCCGCCGATCTCGAGAAAAGTTTCGAGGACCATCTGACCCATCTTATGGTCCACGGTTTTTTGCATCTTTTCGGCTACGACCATATGAATCATACTGAGGCCGAGATTATGGAGGGGCTTGAGACTCGCATTTTGGCGAACCTTGGCCTATCTGACCCCTATGCGGGCCAAGATCCCATCTGACCAGGAACCATGAGCGACTTTACAGCCAAGCCGGCCGCCGAGCCCCGAGAGAACGCCGACACCGCCCCTTCCGACGAGGGTGGCAGTAGTAACGGCAGGAACGGCAACAAATCCCATTCGTCCTTCTGGGCGCGTGCGACGCGCATCCTGCGACCGTCGCCGGGCTCGCGCCTGCGCGAGGACATCGCCGACGCGCTGCTGACCCATGCGGCCGACGACGACGTCTTTTCGCCCGACGAGCGGGCGATGCTGCACAATATCCTGCGCTTCCGCGAAGTGCGCGTCGAGGACGTCATGGTGCCGCGCGCCGATATCGAGGCGGTGGACCAGACGATCACCATCGGCGAGCTGATGATCCTGTTCGAAGAGTCCGGCCGCTCCCGCATGCCGGTCTATTGCGAGACGCTCGACGATCCGCGCGGCATGGTCCATATCCGCGACCTTCTTTCCTACGTCGCCAAGCAGGCGCGCAACAAGCGCCGCGGCAGCGTCAAGCCTGCGGCCGCGCAGGCGACCGTGGCCGCCGAAAACGGCCAGAAGACCCCGCGCGCGGCCAAGCCTAATTTCGACCTGTCCCGCGTCGATCTGCAAAAGACGGTCGTCGAGGCCGGGATCATCCGCAAGATCCTCTTCGTGCCGCCGTCGATGCTCGCCTCCGACCTTCTGCGCCGTATGCAGGTCAACCGCACGCAGATGGCGCTGGTCATCGACGAATATGGCGGCACCGACGGCCTCGCCTCGCATGAGGACATCGTCGAAATGGTCGTCGGCGACATCGACGACGAGCACGACGACGACGAAGTGATGTTCCGGCGCGTGTCGGAGGACGTTTTCGTCGCTGACGCCCGCGTCGAAGTGGAGGAGATCGCGGAGGCGATCGGTCCCGATTTCGACATTTCCGAGCAGGTGGACGAAGTGGACACGCTCGGCGGCCTGATCTTCTCGGCGCTCGGCCGCATTCCGGTCCGCGGCGAGCTGGTGCAGGCCCTGCCGGGGTTCGAATTCCAGATCCTCGATGCCGATCCGCGCCGCATCAAGCGGGTGCGCATCACGCGCAAGCGCCATATCGCGCGCCGCCGGCCGACGAAATCGGAAGGCGAGGGCGGCGTGCCCGAACGCGAGCCGGAGGGCCTTGCCGAGGACCGTGACGTCCAGCGCGACGTCTCCGGCTGAGCCGTCTATCCCAAGGACGACAAATCGCCCCTTTTTTGAAAGACTGCGGTCGAATTGATTCGCAAGCGAAAAAGGAGCGTGCGCATGGAAGGGCTGGCGGGCAGGGTCATCCTCACCTGGGGATTGAAGCGCGCTCTTCTTGCCGTTCTCGCCGGGGCGATCGGCGTTCTGGCGCTGGCGCCCATCGGCTTCTTCGCGGCGATGTTCGTGTCCTTCACGCTGCTCGTCTGGCTGATGGATGGGGCTGCCGCCCCGCCGGACAGCGGCTTTCTCAGGCGCCTGTGGCCCTCCTTCCTGACCGGCTGGTTCTTCGGCTTCGGCTATTTCGTCGCAGGGCTCTGGTGGCTCGGCCACGCGCTGATGATCGATGCGGAGGAATTCGCCTGGGCGCTGCCGCTGGCGGTGCTCGGCCTGCCGGCGGTGCTGGCGATCTTCTACGGGCTGGCGACGGTGATCGCGCGGCTCTTCTGGTCGGACGGCATGGGGCGGATCGCCGCACTCGCGCTCGGCTTCGGCCTTGCCGAATGGCTGCGCAGCTTCGCCTTCACCGGCTTTCCCTGGAACGCCATCGGCTACGGCGCCATGCCGATCCCGCTGATGATGCAGTCGGCGCATATGATCGGCACGCTCGGCGTGACGGCGCTTGCCGTCTTCGTTTTCGCCGCGCCGGCGCTGATCGGCACCCGACAGGGCGCCATTCCCGGCCTGGCGCTGGCGGCCCTCCTGTTTGCCGCGCATCTCGGCTATGGCGCCTATGCGCTCAGCCGCCCGGACGCGCCTTCCTCCGGCCCGCAGCCGGTGGTGCGCATCGTGCAGCCGGCGATCGATCAGTCTGACAAGATGGATAGCGCCGCCGACAGGGCGGCGATTTTCGAAAAACACCTGTCGCTCTCCGTCCAGCCGGCGAAAGCGGGCGGCAAGCGCCCGGACATCATCGTCTGGCCGGAGACCTCCATTCCCTTTCTCATCACCGACAATCAGGATGCGCTGACGCGCATCGCCGATACGCTGGACGACGACCAGATCCTGATCGCCGGGGCCGTCCGGGCCGAGGACATGGGGCCGGGCATGCCGCCGCGCTACTATAACTCGATCTACGTCATCGACGGGCGCGGCCAGATCATCGGCGCCTCCGACAAGGTGCACCTCGTGCCCTTCGGCGAGTACCTGCCCTTCGAGCCGATGTTCCGGCGGCTCGGTATCCAGAATATCGTGGAGATACCGGGTGGCTTTTCCGCCGCCGCCAGCCGGTCGCTGCTGACCATGCCGAGCGGCCTGAAATTCTATCCGCTGATCTGCTACGAGATCATCTTCCCGAACGAGATGTCGCCGCAGATCGCCGACGCCGGCGCCATCCTGAACGTCACCAACGATGCCTGGTTCGGTGACACGCCGGGGCCTTACCAGCACTTCCAGCAGGCGCGCGTCACGGCGGTCGAATACGGTTTGCCACTGATTCGCAGTGCTAATACCGGCATTTCTGCGCTTGTTGACGCCCATGGCCGCGTCGTTTCCGGCCTGGATTTCAACCAGGAGGGGTTCCTGGACGCAACTTTGAATAGCGCGACATTTTCTCGCAACGAAAATGGCCGCCGAGGCACGTACCTCTGGTTGATATTGGGGTCGCTGGGTTTGATCGCCGTCATTTCTCGCCTTGGTTTTATTTCGAGGGTCAATTGACCAAAAACCCCTAAAATTGCATAGTGGATTCCGCTCAGCTTCTTAACGTATGCTTGATGTCAGGCGTATGCGGCTTACAACGTGGCGTTATAGAGGTGGTACGAGGCAGTCACGGTCGGAAAGACCGGATTTCAACTTTGGCTAAGGTACTCTCATGATTGAAAACAAGAAAAAGCCGAACCCGATCGATATCCACGTCGGCAGCCGGATTCGTTTGCGCCGCACGATGCTGGGCATGAGCCAGGAAAAGCTCGGCGAAAGCCTCGGCATTACCTTCCAGCAGATCCAGAAATACGAGAAGGGCACCAACCGCGTCGGCGCGAGCCGTCTTCAGAATATCTCCAGCATTCTGAACGTTCCGGTGTCCTTCTTCTTCGAGGATGCGCCCGGCGAGCACTCCTCCTCGCTCGGCGGCATGGCGGAAGCGTCCAGCTCCAACTACGTCGTCGATTTCCTCTCCTCCTCGGAAGGCCTGCAGCTCAACCGCGCCTTCGTGAAGATCACGGACGCCAAGGTGCGCCGCAAGATCGTGGAGCTGGTGAAGGCGCTCGCGGCGGAAGCCGACGCCGAATAAGCCTCGCGAAATCAGCCTATGCAAAAAAGCGGTCATTTCGACCGCTTTTTTTGTGTTTTCTGCAAAAAATTATTCGCCAAGCCGAGACATAAAGATATATTTATATCCTTCTGCGACTTGTTTTTCGCGCCCGAAATGTCTAACACTTGGGCGAAGATTGTTCTTTGAGGGGAATCCCGAATGCGCGCGAATTATCTGTTTACCAGCGAGTCTGTTGCCGAAGGTCACCCGGACAAGGTTTGTGACCGCATCTCCGACGAAATCGTCGATCTGGTTTACCGCGAAGCCGCCAAGACCGGCATCAACCCCTGGGGCGTGCGCATTGCCTGCGAAACGCTGGCCACGACCAACCGCGTCGTGATCGCCGGCGAAGTCCGTCTGCCGCCGAGCCTGATGAAGAAAGACAAGGACGGCAACGACGTCATCAACCCGTCGAAGTTCAAGGCCGCCGCCCGCCGCGCCATCAAGGACATCGGCTACGAGCAGGACGGCTTCCACTGGAAGAAGGCGAAGATCGACGTGCTGCTGCACTCGCAGTCGGCCGATATCGCCCAGGGCGTCGATAGCGCCGCCGACCAGCAGGGCGACGAGGGCGCCGGCGACCAGGGCATCATGTTCGGCTATGCCTGCCGCGAGACCCCGGACCTCATGCCGGCCCCGATCTATTATTCGCACAAGATTTTGCAGCTGCTCGCAGCCGCCCGCAAGAAGGGCGACGGCGACGTCGCCAGGCTCGGCCCCGACGCCAAGAGCCAGGTCACCGTCCGCTACGTCGACGGCAAGCCGGCCGAAGTCACCTCGATCGTGCTGTCGACGCAGCATCTCGACGATAGCTGGGATTCGAAGAAGGTCCGCTCGGTCGTCGAGCCCTATATCCGCGAAGCCCTCGGCGACCTGAAGATCGCCGACGACTGCAACTGGTACATCAACCCGACCGGCAAGTTCGTCATCGGCGGCCCCGACGGCGACGCCGGCCTGACCGGCCGCAAGATCATCGTCGACACCTACGGCGGTGCCGCTCCGCACGGCGGCGGCGCCTTCTCCGGCAAGGACACCACCAAGGTCGACCGTTCGGCAGCCTATGCCGCGCGCTACCTCGCCAAGAACGTTGTGGCTGCCGGCCTTGCCGACCGCTGCACGATCCAGCTTTCCTACGCCATCGGCGTCGCGCAGCCGCTGTCGATCTATGTCGACCTGCACGGCACCGGCAAGGGTGTCACGGAAGACCAGGTCGAGTTCGCGATCCGCAAGAGCATGGACCTGTCGCCGACCGGCATCCGTCGTCACCTCGACCTCAACAAGCCGATCTATGCCAAGACCTCCGCTTACGGCCACTTCGGCCGCAAGGCTGGACGTGACGGCTCGTTCTCCTGGGAACGCACCGACCTGGTAAAGGCGCTCAAGGAAGCGCTGAAGACCAAGGAAGCTGCATGACCGAACTGGAGCGCCGGAGCCGGGCGACGGAGGCATTCTTCGGACGGCGCAAGGGCAAACCCTTGCGCGACCAGCAGGCCGAAACGCTGAAGACGCTGCTGCCGGCATTCCTCGTCGATATCCAGGCGGCTCCCCCGGAGCCGCTGAAGGCCCTGTTTCCGGGCGCGGTCGATCGACTGCGCCTCGAAATCGGCTTCGGTGGCGGCGAGCATC
>Ga0153956_1001318_pt1 | contig 22432 bp, 19 predicted proteins | sample TSFL040MetaG_FD_104704 | JGI IMG/M metagenome (GOLD analysis project Ga0153956, IMG submission 104704) | Attine ant fungus gardens microbial communities from Florida, USA - TSFL040 MetaG | ecosystem: Host-associated > Fungi > Mycelium > Unclassified | place: USA: Florida, Wekiwa Springs... | reverse complement strand
CCTCGCTGTCAATCACGTGTGGCAGGTCAAACGGATTGACGCGCACGTCACTGTTCAGGCTGAGGCGAATATAGCTACCACCGACAGCGTCGGAAAGCTTCTGATACTCGTTTTCCGGGTCGATGATCAAGATGTCGGCGCCCATCATCATCGACCGTACGGCCTCGAGCTTGACGGTAAATGACTTACCCGAACCAGATTTCGCGAAGACCACCATATTGGCGTTTTCTAGGGTAAATCGGTCGAAGATAATCAGGCCGTTGTTGTGCATGTTTATCCCGTACAAGATACCCTTTTCTTGCGACAGGTCGGCACTGGTGAACGGGAACGACGTGCTGATCGCGCCGGTATTCATGTTGCGGCGGATCTGTAGCTGGTCGACCATCTGCGGTGCGGTCGCGTTGAGACCTTGCTCTTGCTGACTGCTGGCAACCTTGCTAAACACCAGCTGCTGGCCAAATATCGTTTCGATCTTGTGCTGGATGAAATTCAGCTCGTCCAAACTGTCGGCATACATAGTGATGTACAGACCATAGCGGAAAAACCGTTCTGACCCCACCTGAATCTCGTCGCGTAGTTCCTCGGCGTCATTCAGTGCCGCTTCGAGCCCCGGGTCGCGGGTGCGGCCTTTTTCTTGGTTGATCGCCATGGTGGCTTGCATCTGCGTCACCTTTTTGCGCAGGTTTTTCAGCACTACTTCGGACTCGACCGGGTAGAAATACATGCTGACGTCGAGCACTTCGTCGATATTGATGATACTGCTCAGCCAACCAGTATAGATCTGGCGTGGATATGCATAGACATACACGGTTCGGCCGTATTTGGTGCCCAGGCGGAAATAGCTGGCGTGAATCTCCAGGCTGGCTGGTGCCACCAGGTCGCGCAGGGTTGTGATGCCCTTTTGAAACGCCTGTTCTACTTCGGCTTGCTCGCGGGCGCGCTGCTGCGCGGCAATATCGACAGCACTGGGGCGCTTAGCCATTTTGTACCTCTTTGTCTTCTTCACGAGCGAGATGTGGCCTTGGGGCTTCGCCCTTGCCTTTGCGGACGTACATAGCGGTGATACTTTCGAAATTCCCCAGCGGTTCGCGCACGGCGGTGTCAGGGTTGTAGAAGTTATAGTACAAATGTCCCAGCTCTTTGGTCGTTAACTGGACACATTTGATTCCCATCTGGAAAAGACCGCTCATCACGGCGTCGGCGTGGTTTTTGATTTCGTCTTTTGCCTTTTCGTACTGCGCGTGGTCGACCACGATTGACCGCTGTTGCTGCTGTCCACCGAATATCGTGCCGAACAGGCTCTTGCTGCTGCGTTTGATTGTGTTGATGTCACCTTGCGGCCAGTACGGGATAATGACATAGAACGTTTTGTCCATGATATTTGCTTCTTGGCTGAGTGTGTCGATAAAGTCGATATAGTCGTCTGTCAGGACGTTGAGGAGCATATTTTCCTGGTCGCGGCGGATATTGGTCAGGCGCTCGATGTAGGGGCCAATGTCGACGCGCTGCGACCGGATGAGGATTTGCACAGGGAAATACAGTGCGTTGAGGAAGTTCTGATAGCTATACTCGATACCTTCGCGCTCTTTGCTACTCATGAGGTCGAAGTTGATCGATTTGCAGGCGATCACCGCGCGGAACGAGCCGTCGTTCATGATCACCATATTGTCGCGCAGCTCGCTAAAAAGCAGGCTGTTTTGCGTGGTGTTTGGGTTGGTTGGCGGCGGCGGGGTGCGAGCTTCGGCAGCGCCCGGTGCGACAGGCGCACCTGGTTGGCCGGGTTGCGCTGGCACACCAGGAAGAGCCTGTCCGGCGACAGACGCACCAGGTTGCTGCTGATTATTTGGAGGCATAGCTGTTTATTCCTCTCCCACCTAATGGAATGATATTGTCACCTCGTCGCCGTTTTTTAACACCTTGTTCTTTTCGGCTACACGGTTCGCCTCTTTGCTGAGTGTCGCTATTGACACGTCTTTTTGCTCAGACAACTCATCCGCCTGTTTTTGGGTTAGGACCATTGTATCAGCATCGGGGGTAGAAGCGCTAGTGCTTGCGACCGCCACACCACGCTCGTCGCCTACCTCTTCTGTCAAGGCGTTCGCTAAGGCTATTGCGTCGAGCGCATCTTTTTTGGCTTGTTTGTCTTCGGATGCGATTTGGCGGGCGCGTATCTCTTCGATTGACGGAAGCGTCGATGCAGGAGTATCGGTGTCATCTGCTGTCTGACTGGTTGTAGTCGGTGCGGCCTTTGCGGCGGCCTGCATGGTTGATATTGCTGCCTGGCGTCGGTTGGCTGCGCTGTCATCAAGCTGCTTGCTCATTGCCTGGGCAGCCGGCGTCGATTCGTCCATTATGTCAGTTGTCTGCTGAGACTCATAGTAGAGGTCGGTACTGATAGACGTATCGCCGCCTGGCGTACCAGAGGTACCGCGAATCGCCCAGCCGTGCGTGTCGACCAGACCGGCCAGGTAGCCCAGGCGCTTGCTGGCTTCGTCTTGGTCGAGATCTTTTGTCAGGATACGGTCGGCGTCTTTTGGCGGGATGATAGTGACAAACGAGTCAATACCATCCGGCTGCCACAGACGCTTGCGCGACTTCAGGAAATAAAACGATACTACTGCCGACAGATACGCTTCCATGGGCTGGTCCTTGCGCAGCGGCAGTGCCAGTGCGGCAAAAAATACGATGATTGGCAGCGGTATGATGGCCAGCGGGATAAAAAGCTGGCTCAGCCCCCAAGCTGCCGCCATGCTGATAGCCACGATGATCAGATAAATAAACTGCCGAAAACTAAACGGACCAATAAGCTTGTCGTCCGCCTCGACGTCCTGAGGTACCTTGTATACCGCCATATCTGGTGGTATTATATCGTACTTCTTATGGTTTGGCGAGGTGGAATCGTGACACCTACCCCTGTAATAAAAAGAAACCTCGATTTGAGGTTTATGGAACTTGGTTGAGTCACCGGTACCCGCGTAGTGCGGGTACCGGTGACGGTGTGGATCGTCAGTCGAAGCACAGGTAGCGATTCGCTGCCAGGAAGGCGTTGCCTTCTTCGCCAGCGGTGAAATGGTCGGTAGCCAAGTTGCCGACAACCATATTTCCAAGCGTGCTACCATCCTTAAGGACGAATGGACCAAAGAGTGTCATTTGAAACTCTTTTTGTCCTGCGGCGTGGAACTCATCCGGTGTTGTCCATGTCACAACAACAATGTTGCCAATGCAGTTGCCGTAACGCCCGGAAAATCTGTCACCAGTGGCACCATTCACCTCTGTGTTCGCTATCTTTCGTATGTCGGTCAAGCCAATGCCATCGAAGATCATACCAGAAGTGCTGACAAGAGGATTATTTGCCAAGGATTGCCATACTTGTTCCACGGATGGTTGCAGGTCGGGTGACAGCTTGTATTTACTATCCGAAGGTATGACCACCGGCGCTTCAGTCAGAGTCTCAGGCACACCTGTCGACGCAACCTGTGCTGCTTTGGCGACGTTCCCGTCCTGCGACGAACCACATGCGCTCAGCCCGAGGGCGAGAGCGACACCGGCAGCGCAGACGAACACACCCTTCTTGGATCCGGTAAAGAGCGACATTGGTAGTTTCCTTTCGTAGAAGCCAATGCTTATACCTTCATTATAGCATTAAAGATATAAAAAGTCAATAGTTGCCCTGCCTCGCAACGAGACCTACTGAAATTTATTAGAAGATTTTCTAAGTATAGGGCACGGAATTATTTTATTTCTTGCCGATACGCCTATTTATTTCCTGTTGAGCCTGTTCAGCCATAGCTTTATTATCGCTCTTTGCTGCCTCAAATAAGGCTGCATCTCCTACATCGCTAAAGTCGTGGTGCTCCGCCTGGTGTGCCTGCGCTTGTCCGCTGGCGTTGTGTTGCTGGAAGTTGTTAGCAGTTGTTTGCGGAGCGGATGGTTCCTGTACTTGCCCACTACTAGTTCCAGCTGCACCGGCGGGAATACCGGTTGGTGGTGTGATTGGTGTCGGGACTGTATTTAGGGTTTGAACCTGACCCGATTGTTTATCGATAATGGTTTGCATTCCCTTTGACATCCGTTTTGCATTTTCAGTGGCAATCGCTCCGAGCTGAGCGTTAGACATCTGCATGCCGTAATGGCCTTCTTGCGCACCTATAGCCATACGGGCGATTTTGAGTTTTTGTTCGGCATCTCGCACTTGATCATTTGTTGCTTTAGGATTCTTAAGAACATCCATCGCCTCCTTATGTAGATCGTCGTAGGTTCCTTGAGCAATAGCATCCTGGGCTTTCCCTCGTATGTACTCGGACTCATCCTTATCCGCCATCCTCTTTCGTTGGTCGCGATAGTCTTTGTATGGTGCGTTATTTAATGCCCTGTTTAGTCTTGATCGACCGCGTTTTATGGGGTTCATGCCATCATAGTAACCGCCACGCATTGCGATTGCATCATTCTTCCTGGTTCGCTCGCGCATTTGACCGATGGTAGAATTTTTATATTTGTCTCCAATGCCTTTCACACCACCAGCGGCGGTCTTCTCTACCATACCACTAAGCTTGCCACCGATCGCCCCAGCTGCATTTAACGCACCCTTGAGTACAGACCATACGGCCAGAAGTGGCGCTACAGCAACGCCTGCAGCGGTGAGGCCAAGCATTAAGGGGGTTGCTGTCGGTGAGCCGCAATCGGCCGGTTGTGCATCTGTAGGAGTAATATTTATGGTAGAGTTTGGATCGTTGTTGAAGTTAATGAGATCGTTTGCTTGGCTCTGCATGGTATACGGCAACTGAACGCACTTGCCCGAGTTGTCATGATATGACGAAAATGGGTTCACAGATGCAAGGTTGTTCATACCGGCAGTAAGAATAATCGCGCTAGCTAGCTGGCCTCCACCAAACAGTGCTGCAACAACCGGAAATACCATAAGGAGCTGCCAAAACATGCGTAACCATTTTTGAAACATCCTCTCAGTGTTCGGTAGTAGATATGCCACAAAAGCCAAAGGCGAGGCAACAATCAAAAGTACGATAAGAGCTTTTCGCATGAGCAGTATGACAACGACAGTGAGGCATGTTATGATGACCGCAGCTATAGCAATCCCTAGTCCGGGCAAAAGCATCCACACAAGGGCGCCAATACCGCCAACAATGACAACAGACATAATACCAAGCGATCCGTTGGTTGTTGTTGAGTTTAGCGCAACGGAAGACGGAAATACTTGAAAGAGCGATATAGAGTAGGATATCTGTACGAGGAAATGCTTCAATTCAAATCCGATTATATTGCTCAGATCAACCATGCCCTGGCATATAAAGAATGATATATTAACAAGTATTGCGCCAATGATGAGTCGTGGTAAAAGCTTTTTGATACCATAATTGTTAACACCCCTACCGGTTACTTGCGAGAGGATGACGATAAGAAATACCCCAATAAAAGCAATATTTGCGATGTTACGAGTCAGTGTCCACGCCATATAGGTACCGCCACCAGTGTTTGCGAGCTCGGGTTCGAAATAGAGGAAGTTATTTGCAAGCATTTCGAATGCCCGGTCACCTACCTTGCCGGCTGTTGTCATAATAGGACAGAGTATCCACCCTAGCTTCTCTATTGAACAAGTATCATTATAGGCATCTTGGTCTGGGGTATCGGCGAAGGCTGTATCGCCAGAAAAGCCCAAAACCCCCACGATAGCGAGAACGGCTACCAAAAACGAAGCGATGACCAGTTTTTTTTGTTTTGCCACCATGTTATGTATATAAAATACAATAACATAAGCATAATAACAATAGAGAACAGAGGCTACTTAATAACGGTGACGTTATCTTTGTTTACCTGTACTCCGCGGTCGCCGAGAGCCGTAACAAAGTCGGTATGCACTTGTTTGAGATCGGTTACGCTACTTGAGGCTTTGACCATGAATCTGTCGCCGACAAAGTCGTATGACTCGACATCTTTCATAGCAATTGCAGCAGGTATCGGTAGTATATCAATCATGCGTTTGCCGGGAGTTTTATCCTCTTCATTGTTTAGTAGGTATGCATAAACCGCCGCGCCGCCGCTCGTGGTGTTGCCAAAAGCGAATACCTTGCCAGCTACAGGGTATATGCCTGTCAGCGTGATGTTTGGCGAGTAAAAGATTTGGTGCGACTGCCCTGTTTTGTCGTCATACGCGTACACGCCGTTTTGCTGGATGAAATATAGCTTGTCGCCAGCAGCTACGGTGTTCGGGCGTGGCGCAAGTTGCTTGGCGGCATATTTGCCATCTTTGAGTGTGAGCGAATACAGCATGTTACCGTATTTGGCGTATAGCTTGTCGCCGTCTGCCCTATAGAAGTTGTCGTAAGTGGCTGCATTTGCTACTGATTTGCGCTCAACATCTTGCTTGGCAAAGGATAGTTTTTCTACGGACGCGTCTGCTACTGTCACGCCAGACGGCGGTTCAAGCGCGTTGCGGCTGCGGAGACAGTAGACAGTATCGTTATCGCTGCTCTGCAGCGCACAGAACGTTTGGTTGTAAGTGTAACTATAACTTTCAGGCGCAGGTGCTGTAGTGTAGGTTACCTTGCCGTCTTTGACGGTTGCCAGGTATATAGTCCCGACTGCATCGACCAGTACGAAGCGGCTATCGGTCGGGTCGTTGACATTGGTGAATAGTTTGAGGCCGAGGGCTGTCTGGGAAGTGATGCCTTCAGGGGCATCATAGAAAGTCTCTTTATCTGCGTTATTTGCGACAACCGAAATTCTACCAGGCTTATTAGTGTCTTCGGATGCTGTGACGGTCACGCCAAGCACGCCGCCCATGTAAGGTGAGAGAAATTGATTCGGAGCGTACGAAGATAGGTCAGCTGTAGGTATGTTGAGCCATGACACATCCTTCTTGGCTGTTAAATAGAATTGAAGATTAGAGGGAGCTTGGCAGCTATAGCTAGAAAGAGACTCATAAGTAGTACTGTATGTAGCGCATGCTGGATTGGCAGCGAGATATGCTACTTTGGTGGCGTTTTTGTCAGTATTAAGCTGTGCCGATATAGTTGTGATACCAAACCATGGTAGATGTATGGGTACGTGCGACTTCACATAGTCATCTGCTGCAACGATAAGACTTTCGGTACCTCGAGGTACGACGATGAGGCCTGCTCCACCAACGGATTTTAATTCGGTAGAGGTAACGGCGGTTATTTTAATTGATGAGGCCTTACTGCCGTTTATCTTCACGAGCACTATTGAGTTGAACACGAAAAAGACGATGATTCCAATAAGAATCAAGGCAAGCGTCAATGCTATGATAATCTTGATTGGTTTTCCGAGTGACCTAAGGCCTGTATTACTGTAGTCTTGCACGAGTTTCATCCTTCCCATTTCTACTTGTGTATCCTCGTATGAACATGGTCATGGTTATTATACCGATAAACCCATAGCGTAGCAAAATATTACCTTGTTCTTATGCAAAGGTGCACCATATAATCTGGTTTAGGCCGTCAGTTGCGTTGACAGAACCACCTGCTTTTTGACAGGCTGACCGACTTGCATAGTAAGGTTTCCTCTGAGGCGTCTGACTACGACCTATAGTCGGTGTGTTGCTGGGTACTGTATTTTCGGGCAGACTGGCAATCGTGTTGCCTTTGTCGTCAAACATGGACGAAGCATATTGGTTGCATATGCCTGGTAGTGAGGCTTCTACGCCGGCATCAACACATTTTGAGACTTTGCAAGCTTGATCGCAACCCTTAGCCTGAAGTGTCGTGCCTCCGTTTTTGTCGCCAGTACCTGTATTACCGCTACCCCCACTTCCGCCACCGCCTCCACTTGCCATGAAGGTTCCTGGATCTGCCGCGCTACAAGCTACGTTATTGCCCGTCTGCATAACTTTGTCGAGGAAGTCGAGCGTGCCGCAGACGAAGCGTGGATCATAACCTAGGTGGTTTTCGGTGGCGCCGAACGCTACTGCGGGTGCATCTGGGTTGCCAGGGATCACCTCTGCTTCCGATGCTATACCCATGGAGCGCAACTTATCACGCATGTCATAGAGCTGTTGCGGATCGATCAGATCGTCGTTGTCGAAGCCAGCCAGGTACGATGGTGGTGTCTGCGGGCTGGCTACGAGGGCTGGCGACAAGGCTAGGATATTACCCATACACTCACCGAGTTTCTGCGAGGTAAAGTTGAACATACCCATCCCCATTGCGCCGCCCATGCTACTAAGTCCGGATGTTCCCATATTGTCAAAGCCCATGCTACCGAGCGACAGCGGTGAGCTCAGTTGTCCCGACTGCATCATCGAGCTCATTGTGGTGGCGCTTGTACCGATCATCATCATGTTTTGCATAGCCATCATCAGCTGCATGATAGTGTTCATACCGTTACCGCCAGTCAGCGATGAGAAGTCGTTGCTGTTGATGCCCTGGCCATATTGTGCGTATTGCCCCCCACCTGCTAACAGACTAGATGCGTTGGCAAGTCCGGCTAGGTCGGTCGGTATGCACGTGGAGTGGTCCATACCAATCAGTAGAGCCTTGTACGACTTGAAAAGTGCGGTCAGTGCGTTGGTTGGTGCTGACCACCCGACAGCAGCCCTGGCGCCCGACTGACCACTGGCCGCCACGCGCATAGCCAAACTGCCGCCAGCACTGTCGCCCATGACTGCTATTTTGCTCGGGTCGATGTTTAATGCTTTGGCGTTTTGAATAACATGCTGCAGGCCCATTAGAACATCTTGGTACTGATAATAGACACCACTTGAACCGAGGCGGTAGTTGACCTCAAGGACAGTGTAGCCGCGTGCATTTGCGCCACCACCAGGTGGTGAGCTTATCACTTCAGTGCTATCATTTTTGTGATTTGCGCCGTGGGCGAAGAGCTCGGCAACGCCGTCGTTGGCGTGCCAACCACCACCGTTGAAGGCAACAATAGCTGGGCTATTTGCCCTACCGCTTGGATAAGGGATGATATTCTGTTGACCGCAAGCACCATCAGTATATTGGAGCGGATTACTAACCCCAGTGCTAGCCATACCACCCATACCAAGCCCATTCATACCACCCATACCAAGCCCGCCTGTACTACTACCGTTCATACTGCTCATCATCATCATCATTGGCAGCATACTCCCCATTCCACCTGAACCGCCGCTACTCATGAGCATTAAGGGTAGCATACTACTCATCATGCTATTGCTTCCGCCCATACCGCCCATACTGCTCATCATCATCATTGGCATCATCATGCTCATCATATTATTCATGCCACCACCGTTCATGCCGCCCATACCCATACCTGAATAGTTCGAACCGGTGCCGCCCATACCGCCCATACTGCTCATCATCATCATTGGCATCATCATGCTCATCATATTATTCATGCCACCACCGTTCATGCCGCCCATACCACCGCCGCACATTCCCATCATACCCATCATTCCCATCATACCCATAGGACCCATCATACCCATACCACCGCCGCCCATTCCCATCATACCCATGGGGTTGCTCATACCCATGCTACCCAGACCTCCGTAGCCACCGGTACCACCTGTCATCATAGGCAACATGTTGCCTATACCGCCCATGCCACTCATCATGCTCATTGGATTCATGCCACCACCATTCATGCCCATGTTGTTCATCATCCCCATCATACCCATGGGGTTGCTCATACCCATGCTATTTATCATTCCCGATCCGTAGCCACTCAGCATCCCCATAAGCCCCATCATGCCAAGGTTATCCATGCCGCCCATACTGCCAATACCACCCAGGCTATTGGTGGGATTGGTATTGGTGTTGGTCGTCGAGCCGGTAGTTGTACCGGGCATGCCAAAACCAGTGCTGGTCACCAGGCCGGAGACGCTGTTGATCAGTTGTTGCAGGCTGTTTACCTGACCCTGCTGGTCTTGGGCGGCGTAAGGGTTGGTGTTGGTATATGCTTGGTTTGAGCCTGAGTTGCCAGTGGTGGATGGCACCGTGACGGTACCGTCTTTGACTGCATCTGCCGAAGCACGACAGGCACCCATGATGTTGTTGAGATTTGCGCTACCCTCATAGACTATCGAGAGATCGGAACAATCACTGCTGTTGCCACCGTGGTTACAAGCAGTAGCTTCATCTGTGTTTGTATATGTGCTACAAAAGCCAAAGAGGGACTGCGCTGCAGAGGCTCTAGGCGTTCCGGGGTTAACTATGCAGAGAATGCTAATAGCCAGTAGTGCATAGAGAAATAACATGAAGACTCCGGAAGTCATGTCACCTCTGGAAAATCGCGCCCAACCTACTTTCATATGTTTGTTCATAATGACGATGAGTATGAATTTAGGATACATCACTCGCGGTATAAGAACAAGCATTATAACAAATGTAAATCTCGAGAAAATGCTCATGGTAGTATATAGTCAAAGCTATGAGTAAGAAGCGACGATCCGGGCATAAGCCGCTAACGGCTAAGCAGAAAGTAATTGTGTTGTCAGCGATGGTGTTGATTGGATCGGGTGCGTTGACATTGGCGGCAGTGCTCATACTGAGGCTACCAGCCTTTGATAGTAGCGGCACTGGCTATGGCGTAAGCTCGGGTGGCTATACGATACGAGTCGAAGGCAAGTCTGACATTGGCGTTGCCAAAGTGGCGACAAAAGATGATGTAACAAGAGCTCTGGGTGCGAATGCGCAGTCTGTTAACGACCCTCAGCTTGGTAGTGCTGTCAATTTCAACAGCAGCCGTGGTCAGACGCTTACCTATGATTTTACGGACAAAAACGGACATAGGGCTCATATATATGTCGACATGACTATTTTTGACAACCAGTCGGCGCTGAATGCGCTGAACATATCTTCTGGTACTACCAAAGCTCAGGCGATAAACGGTCATGCGGCGTACTATATGCAGCCGTGGACACTTGGCTCAGAGCACCAGGACAGGCTACTGGTTGTAAATGGCCTCAAGATGTACAAATTCATTATGTCGCAGTCTAGTGAGAATCTTTCGATGGATAGCGTTGCGGCACGTGCAACGTTGATACGCCTCGCCCAAAAAGCTCAGCTGTAGTAGTTTTCTCTAGTACCACGAGACATACAGGATGTCATTGCTTGTATAGAATGAGTCGGTATAGCCAGCGGCGTTGGAATTGTCGAGATCTGTGCAGTCATAGCCGCCAGACAGCGATCCGTCAACCGAGCAAAGCATGGTATAGGCACGGAAGTTTGTCAATTCTTCGCTTTGTTCGGTGCATTTTTTGCCGGTGTACCAGTCCTGATCTGCCGATGCACCTTCGCTGATAGACGGGTATGGCGTGCTTGCTATTTGCTGATACGGGTTGCCGCTGTCGTTCCAGCTGATTGGCAGGCCATTGCCGTCTTTGTCCTCCAGTAGCTTCTGTTTGATGTCATTCGGCAGGCTTGTGTGGGTCGATGCGATGCCGCTCCTCCCCCATGGGTCTTGGCGATTCACGCAATATTCAAGAAACTTCTCGTACTCGCTTCCTGGCGTAGCTGCGCCTGTATATTGGTTAATCTGTGGCTGTTCGGCAGCGGCTTGGGCAGATGCAAGCATGCGACCGACATTTGTTTTGTCACCTTCTTGATCTGCTGCTGCGAGTCGCTCCTGAAGCTCAGTGATACTGTCTTGTGTTAAGTCCGGGTGCGCTTTGAGCATGTAGTCGATAACATTGTCTGGTTGCGCCGCAAGCTCTTGCAGGCCCATGCTGTAGCGTACGTTGCAAGCTATATCTGCCGTAATGCCTATGGCAAGGTATTCAGGATCTGGGCATATCATGCGTGCAGGGTTGAGCGATGACAGGTCTGGTTGCAGATAGTAGATAGCGTTTGCGTTTGGGTTTAATCTCTTGAGAGCACTTCCTAGTACGGAAAAACTGTTTGCAATTGATGAAAAGAGCGGTGTTTTTGCGTCGTATGTTGGTGCGAGCGAATGGACGATCGAGCCCATGAATGAATACTTATTGTATATGTCAAACGGAGTCTTTTTGGCGTTGTAGCGAGCAACGTCTTCGAAATCTTTTTCGACTGCCGGCTTTTGTGCAAGATACCCCGCAAGCGACAGTGCGTTGCTTGGCATCATACCGCGCGACATTGCCATATCACCTAAGATTTCACCCGTACCAGCGAAGATTGCCTCGCTGGCTGCCGTACCTTTAGTATTTGCATTATAGAAGAGATTTGTGGCGTTAGCCCACACCATAACATTGGCACTGAATAAAGTCGTAATATACGAACTGAGTGTTTGAGCGACTATCTGTACTGGTGGTGCCATAATCCACTGCCCTTCAATCTGGTTGTCTTGCAGATCATAGTGGGTCATTGGGCAATTTTGACGACCGGCAAGCAGCGCATGCTCAAGTGCGCCCTGGAACCCAGGCGGCGCGCTGGCGATAATAGCCGATTCACATTTGTCTTCCTTGATAGGTTCTTTGCTGGTCGGCGACTCGCCTCCTAGGCAATACTGCCGATCGCTACCCGTGAGATTAATGGGCGGCATGGCAAGTGTTCCGGCCACGCCCGACACTCTACCTACCTCTGCTGCTGATGCCATGATCTGTGACCAGGCTGGAGCCAGGAAACCGTATAGATCATACGTGCTCAGGTTGTATAAGAAGCCGTACTGTGAAGGTAGTGCTATGTCGCCATATACGATTGATTTGTATATTGACATGTCTGTTGCATTTTGCCCCTCGGTACCACCAATCACACTTTCTGCAACTTTGCTTGCGAGTGTATTGATTGTGATCTCCTCGGAGGTACCGATTTTGATCTGGTCTGCTGCTTTGAGGTACTGCATGGCAAATCGCGCCAAGGTATGGGCTTTGGCGGATTTAGCATTGTTAGTCACTGCCTTGCCAAGCGAATACCATGCGCATTGTATTCCCGTGTAGGTTGTCGTCGGTGTGACGAGTTGCTCCATGGCTGCTTCGAGCTGGGGTATTATCGCCGGACTGCCCAGCGATCCGAGGCCGATACCTCCGGTTGTGTTAGGTCGTCCGTTAGTATCCAGGCCTTCGCCCGATCCTGTCATTGACTGGTTAAACGATTGGTCGACCTGCTGTTCTGTTGTGCCAGATACGGTCGGCGTCTTTGTTAATGCGTATTTAGAGAGTAGTCGTTGCCGAAATTTAGTGTCCATGAAAAAACTTGACTTCGGATTGAATACGCCGTAAGTAAGTGCTTTTGTCGTATCGTTTACTTTTGAATACATTCTGAGCAAATCACCCGAAGCAATCAGGACTTCTGGGTGGGCATATACTGGCGGAACAATAAGTGATACCTTATATCTACTCTCTGGCTGAGCACTGACGTCGCCGTTTTCACCAGTGTCTCTGTCGTCTTGTTTTACTTTGTCGCCCATCACGAAAAATCCTTGTTTTTCGAATGCTTCTTTTTGGGCGCGACTCATGGTCGACAGCTTGCATTTGATAGAATTGACGTCATTACATTGCGACATACCGATTTTGTAGCTCATGAGTTTCCAGTAGTATGCGTCAAGTGCTATTGTCGCGTCGGCTAAGTCGTTAGTGTACATTTCCTTAATGTTCACTAGGATGATGTTTGGTGCGAAGATCGAGGTATAAAAAACGCCCAGAGCGATAATTCCCACGACAAACGCCACTGCCGATCCGTTTTTGACGGCGCCTCCTCTGCGCTTAAGAAACCGGAATCTTCCTTGCTTTGCGTCGTCGTCTCTTTTCTTTTTGCGAGTAATTTTCCACTCTGCAGATTGGGCAGCTTCTTGCTCTTTGAGCTTTTTTGCTTCGGCCGTTATTTCTTGTTTGTTGAACTTCTTGTCGTAGTCCGCATCGCTGGCCGTTTTTTCAGCGGGATTTGGATTCATAGCCATTACGAACCGCCATCATGTTTACTATCACTGTGTGGCGGCTCCGTTGGTGCATCTTTTCTATGGCGTAGGATATCCGCTTTGTCCTGTGCGTCATCGATATCGCGCTGCGAATCGTAAAGATATTTCTGCGCCCGGGCTTTGGCTTTTTCTTCATTGCCACTGACGGGCGGTTGGAACGTAGTGTCGGGCGAGTGTGGCTTGTTGTTCTGGCTGAGTAATGCCGAGGCGTCAATTTGTACAGGCACGGCCACGATTTTGACTGGCTGCTGTGCGGATGAACCGCCACTAACAATGTTGCCGCTTTGTGCCATTTGCGGCGCGCGGTAGCTGGTCGTTGGTGCTGTTGGCTGGGGCGAGCCGCCGCCCGATTGGCCGTTATTGCTGCCTGCTGGTGGTGGACCAGCGCTGAGTTTGCGGCCCTTATCCTTCGACTCATGAGCTTTGTTTATGTCATTGAACAGATCTTTGGCGGTTATCTTTTTATTCTCTTGGTCTTTGGTGCTGTTTTCTGCAAGTGCATTAGCCATGGCGTTCTCAATATTCAGCCCCTCGGCATCGCCAGAAAGCTTAGCTTCGTTCAGCCCTTCCAGCTGCTTTTTCATGTCTTCATTTTTACCCTGTATGCTATTTTGTAGTGCATCAGCTGCTGCGGTGTCGGTAGGCTGTCGATTTCCAGCTCTGGGACCATTGTTTGCTCTACTCGCCTCTGTGAGTCCGTTCTGGCCAAACTGCGCGCTGCCGCCAAGTGACGAGCGACGTCGACTACGACTAAATGCCTGGCGTCGGTTGCCAAATGCTCCACCTATGCCCTGGCCAACTTTGTTTGCAGCGCCAGCTAGAGCATTGCCGGTAACTTTGGCTTTTTCGTCTTCCTTGCTGCCGCCACGTCGTCCGGCCATACTCGCCGACAGGCGGGTGCCTGCCATACTCATAACGGAAGACATATTTTTGAATACGAACCAAATAGCAATCAACGGCAAGACGGCCGCGCCTGCTGCGGTCAGATCAATAATTGCGCTGCCAGACCCGCCATTAAGCATACCCGCAAGGTTCCAGTCTCCGAATATTCGATAGTTGGTGTCATTTGAGCCGACACTTACTAGTGTGGCGCTGACGATTTGCCCCGTACCAAGTAGTAGCGCAGCAATCGGGTATATGAGCAGCAGCTGAACATATAACCGCACGCCCTGGAAGAAAAATCGTTCCAAATTTGGCAGTAGGTATGCAACAAAAAGTATCGGTGATGCCAAGATGAGCATGGCGATAACAGTTTTTCGCATGATTAGTACCACGACACCAGCTGCGCAGATTGTTGCAACCGTAACGACGACAGCTGCGACGGGTGCGAGTAATACCCAAGCAGAACTTGCTTGTGACAATATGGACGACGTAATAATCGTCAAGGTACCGCGACTAATGCCCTGAGATGACATGTCTATCGGCATGATCATACTACCAACACGCCCCGCGATTCCCACGAGTATATTGATGATAGAATCACCTAATATGTTTGCGATATCGATCAGGAAAACGCACAAGAAGTAGGATACATTTACAAAAATAGCCGCCAATATCAGTTTTGGCACAAGCCGTTTTATACTATATCCACCACCCCTACCGGTTAGCTGCGAGTATATGATTATCATGAGAGCCACTACGAAAAGCGCATTTGCAATATTGCGCATGATCTCCCAGGCGACGTAAGTGCCGCTGTTATTTGCGGCGATATTATAGTCGATTTTCAAAAAACTCTGATTAATATAGGCAAAGCCATAGTCTGCTAGCCGTGCAATCGACCGCATGGTCGGGCATATCACCCAACCAACCGTTTCTATCGCACAACTCGAAAGGCCATTGGTAAAAGAACCACCAAGTGAGAGTGGCAGCTCTGCGCCAGCTGGCGAGCTAAAAATCGGTGTCAGTGTCAGGGTTGCAGACATCAAAAATGCCAATATAAACAAAGCCCCACGCCGAAGTTGTGCGCTGAGGACGGCAAACAGTCTGTCCGACCAGCGTGTTATCATATACCCCTCAAGTATCTGGTATCACGCTTATGGTGTCAATGATATAATCAGGGTAACCATGCAGCCAAACGAACAGGATCCGAACACGCAATCTTCCATGTCACCGCCTAACCCACCGGCTGAACCTCCTGTTTCCTCGGAATCCTCATCACAACCGCTACTCTATCAAGTACCGGAGTATCTCAAGCTGGATCCGATTGTTGAACAAAAACCACGAAAATTAAAAAAGAAATTTATAGTGAGTACTATTATACTGTCGACTGTACTGTTAATTGTTGCGGTTGTTTTTTTGATCTGGAGTTGGTATCGAGATGCTCCTATGCGAAACTTCATGAAGGTACTCGAAACTTCACTATCGACTCCATACTTATCGCGCATATACACTATTAGTTCAAAAAATCCCGATACGAATGTTTCAATAGATAGCAAAACGGATTTGACAGATCCTTTGCATCCGAAGAGTAGTTTTTCATATAAGTATTTCAAGAGTGTCCAGCAGGATTCATCGGTTTTTCAAGTAACTATTGTTGGTGACGTTGCCATTCTCGGTAATAATCTATTTGAAGGAAGATTGACTCAGGTGCCGAAAGTACTCTTGTCACCATCTCAGAATATTCAACTCGACCAGTGGTACAGTATGGACGAATCCAGTCTTTCGGTGTTTGATATGCCAGGCCTTCACCTGCTCGTTAATAATCCCCATGGAAGTCTGATTGTGGGCAATTTTAATGCTGATATTCGCAAGGTCCTCGTCGACTATATTCGTGACAATAAGATATATGTAATCACAGAAGTAAGTTCTGATCATTTAGACAATCGGTCCGTAACGAAATATAGTCTTGCGGTGAACGATGAACAGCTTCTTAAATTAAATAAAAAGGTAGCTGATTTAATAGGAGATAAAAGTTATGTGCAATCTCCTGGCTCATCAAAAACATTTGATATGACCGTGTGGGTTGATGATTCGAGTAATCGAGTAGTAAAAACAAGTAATGTTTTCACTGACGCTGAAGTGAAATCTTCTGAGACGGTTCAAGTGCAATACGCGTATCCCGATAAGGTTATAATTAGCAATCATGATACCGCCAAAGAATTCTCTGTCAGGTAGGCGACAATCCGCTTGAGTTTTTTTGTGCTCTCCTGTAGGTTGTGTAGTAGAAGATGAACAAAATAAAACAGATAAAAAAGCTATTCGTATTCACGCTACTTATTGCTGGCTCCGTGTTACTGTCTGGCTTGCTGACCACACAGGACACCCATGCAATAACGTGCGACTATAGTAATAACGGTTCAGGCGATTACAAGTCGGGTATGGGTTATAGCGGCAGGCTTACATACAATAATGGTAGTTGTGTGCTTATGAAACCAGACACCGCCGAAGGTGGTAATCGGCCAAATGTAGATGGAAGCTGCTCGGGTATCAAGAATCTTAAATGGGAAGGCCAATGCTATCAGCCTCGTGCAGAGTATACAAACTTAAAGCCAACAAATGATGATGGAACGGAGGTGCCTAGTAGTACGTTTGATACTATTTGCGGTCAGACATCTTCGGGTAGCTGGATGCATTTTACTGGAGGTTATCATTACAACTCCTCGCGAAATCGATGTGAATCAGGTAACGGCTGCATGGGATTAGACAGTGATTCTATCGACGGTGACTGTCGGGCTATAGGTAAAGATACTCCGACGCCAGAAGACGTGAAGTATCAGGATGAGACCACTGCGACAGTCAAAGAGTGTACTGGTGCGGGTGCGCAATTTGATCCCAAGAGCCATGAGTGTAAATGGACTCCCGAAACGTGTGGGGCTAAGAACGGTGGTCAGGGATATTGGGATAAAGAATATAACCAGTGTAGGGGTTACTCCGACAATGTTACTGCTGAGGATTGCCAGAAAGCTGGCGGTGACTTCCAGCAGGATTCAAGCGATGCCAGTCACTGGGAGTGCAAAAAGCCTGGTACGAAGATCACTCCTTCACCCTCTGCGTCACCGAACGTTGGGCTTTTTGGGGGTGTACCTGGTGAGAAGCCAACACGTACCTGTGGTGAGGCAAGGGTAAATCTTATTGCCTGTGACCCAGGTAGCAGAGGGGCTTCTGCCTTTAACGGTCTTTTGCAGATTGGTCTCCGTATTCTTACGGCTGTTGTTGGTGTAGCTGCGGTCGGTGGTATCGCCTGGGGGTCTGTTCTCTACGCCAAGGCTGGTGATAATGAAGGTCAAGTGAGTGAAGCAAAAACACTTATTCAGGATGTTATTATTGGATTGATTCTTTATGGATTTTTACTTGCTATAGTAAACTGGATACTACCAACTCCAATATTTATATTTTAACTTGGTTGATTTATGACAAAAAAAATACTTATTCTTGCATTGACGCTGTTTGGGGCTGTAACCATATCGCCTATTTCGGTGTCTGCAGCACCAACCGACCAGACTGGCGCGGCCGATGGTGTTCAGCAGACCCAGACGCAATCACCACCGGCGACATACCAGCCGTTGTCCGCTTCGAATTGTGGAAGTACGAAAACGCAAATTGTCAGTTGTGGTGACGCACAGACAGGCACTGGAACGATTAATAGTATGATATCGATGATAATCAGTGTCATGACTGTTCTGATAGGCGTTATTGCCACAGGCGGTCTGGCATATGCGGCAATTATCTATGCGAGTGCGGGTGATGATCAATCCAAGGTGAGTGAGGCGCGCGTAATTATTCGTAATGTTATTGTCGGTCTCGTATTATACGGATTAACGATTGGAATTATTAGCTGGCTACTTCCAAGTAATGTTATTACACCAGACCAATCCCCCGACCCGTCGTCGAGCATAGTTCCAACGAATTCAGTGTCACCATCTACCTCCTTGCAAACAGACCAGTAGTAAATTTGCCATTACCGTCATTTGTGATAGGATAAAAGAAATGAAATCAAAAATCAACATACTTATAACCGGTGTTATCATGTCGTTTATTGTACTGGCGACTGTGCCGTTTGCTCCGATAGCAAAAGCAGCGGGGTCAGTGGGTTGCGGTACAAGTCCATTTTTCCCTCGTTGGTATGACAATGGAATATGCGTTGGTGGTCAAATTCAGTCACCAAATGCGATGGGTACGACTGCGAGTAGTACGGGAGATAGCATAGGCAGGTGGGTTACAATAATTGCACTCAATATTGTACAGATGATTCTCTACGCTGTCGGATATATATCGCTTGGTTTTATAATTTACGGCGGTTTTAAGTTTATGATCTCTGGAGATAGTAGCTCTGGTACTGCAGCAGCAAGAAAAACGATTCAGAATGCCGTAATCGGGCTGATAATATCGATTATGTCAGTTGCGATAGTCAAACTTGTAACAAGTGTTCTCTAACGGTGAAGGGTTAAAGATATGGGGCAACAACCATCGACGCAAATTACAATCAATCAGGCTGACTTACATCTCACGGGAGCATCGACGAGCGTTGGATCTGGCCAGGTAGAAGCGATCCTTGGCCTGGTTTATATGATTGCGGGCATTGTAGCTGTCGTTGTCATTATTATTGGTGGTATCCGTTATGCTACAGCTAATGGTGACAGCGGTCAAGTTCAGTCAGCCAAAAATACTATCCTATATTCAGTTGTTGGTCTTGTTGTGATTATCATGGCAGCGGCAATTACGCAGTTTGTTATACAAAGAGTTGGTTGAGGACTATAAGAAGGAGATATGATGAAAAAAAAATTTACCCATATTCGGACTATCGTTATTGCTCTGAGCTTGGTATTCACTATAATACCGATGAGTCCGGTATCCGCCTTGAATGTATTTCAGAATTGTCCAGGTGGTAACGTTTGTGGCGCGGCACAAACTGATGACTTTCAAGTGATGATGCATAATATTGTTAATACCCTTCTCCTGGTACTCGGTATGATAGCTGTCATCATGATCGTCATCGGTGGTATTCGCTACACCACAAGCAATGGTGATGCCTCGCAAGTCAAAGCGGCTAAGGATACAGTCCTTTATTCGGTTGTCGGCCTGGTGGTTGCTATCCTTGCCTATGCTATCGTCAATTTCGTCATCGGCGCGTTCAATTAACAGGAGAAACATATGAAAAAACTACGATCAACAATCATAACTATCATGGCGGTATTAGGCCTGGTTGCCATACCGCTTGCGCCTGCCTCGACGACTTTCGCTAACCAAGCCAGCCAGCAGATTTCTCAGGGTGTCACGAGTGTCGGTGGTACTGGTACGGGCCAGCAAGACTTAAAAGACGGTATCAAAACGATCGTCAATGTCATGCTCTTTATCCTCGGTGCGATCGCCGTCATCATGATCATCATCGGTGGTATTCGCTATGCGACCAGTAACGGCGATGCTTCCAATACGAAAGCCGCCAAAGACACGATTCTTTATGCGGTTATCGGTTTGGTTGTGGCTATCCTGTCCTATGCAATCGTCAACTTCATCGTCAACGATGCGTTTGGCAAGTAAAAACAAAGCGTCAGCACTTAACAATCTGTCGAGTGTCTGGTATAACTATAGTAACGTGAAAATAATCCCCATACGAAAGGTTTTCATAAAATGATAAAAAACATCAAAAAACTTCTGTCGGCAGCAATTATCGTTCCGGCACTTGCCCTCGGTATCGGCCTGTTCGCACAGCCAGCTCCAGCACATGCAGTATTCGACGGCGGTCTGTCTGACGGTGCCAACTCTGCTCAGGGTAAGGACCAGCAAGGTGACGCTTCAAGCCTCTTCGGCGAAGGCGGTCAAGGTGGTATTTTCCGCACTATCACCAACGTGCTCCTCTTCCTCATCGGTGCCATTAGCGTGATCATGCTGATCGTCGGTGGTATTCGCTACGTTGTTTCTGGTGGCGACTCAACTGCTGTGCAGAACGCCAAGAATACGATTTTGTACGCGATCGTCGGTGTGGTCGTTGCGATCCTGGCCTACGCGGTTGTCAACTTCGTTATCAGTAGCTTCTCGGGCAGTAACGGCTAAGCTAAACGAGCTTCATATAAAAACTCCGCTGACACAGCGGAGTTTTTATATGATCCAGACCAGTTCTAAAGGACTTGGATCTTCTTGGCCTGCTCTTGTTTGACCTTGTTGAAGCTGATAGTCAAAACACCGTCTTTCAGTACTGCTTCGACTTCGTCTTCTTTTACTGCGACTGGCAATGCTAGGGTGCGGCTGAACTCGCCCCAGTAACATTCCTGGATGTGCCAGTTGGTTGCTTCAATATCGTCACCGCTGCTTAGTGTACCGCTAACGGTCAAAATACCGTCGCTAATGCTCACGTCGAGCTCGTCTTTGTTGACGCCGGCGGTGCGGGCTTTTACGAGTAGTTTATCTTCTGTTTCGTAGACGTCAACAGCCAGTTGTCCTGGGAAATCGTCTTCGACATTATCATCGTTGATCTGGACGACACTCGCAGTATCGTCAGTAGGAACGCTTAGGTCGTCGTCATTCAGGAATGCGGCAGCCAACTCGTCCTCGATCAATAGATCATCGTTTTGCTTTCGGGCCATGGTATCCTCCACTTTTCTCTTGGCTCTCTTGACAAATAGTCTCCTACAGTATAACCAATATAGAGGACATAATCAACCGAACGAACACCCCAAACGTAAAAAACACAATGATAGATACCCTGCTTTCGCTTGTTGCGCCGCACTACTGTTGCGGCTGTGGTGATTTTGGGACACTGTTATGTGATAATTGTAAATATGACATCATAAACGAACCATATAGCGCGTGTGTCGCGTGTGGTGAAGCACGAGCAGTATCACAAGGTATTTGTCGGAGTTGCAAGGTTCCTTACTCGATAGGCTGGTGCGTAGCAGACAGGCGCGACCAGTTGGAACGGCTCATCAACGCCTATAAGTTCGGCAACGCCAAAGCAGCCTATCGACCGCTGACCCAATTACTTCATGAGCGTTTGCCTGAATTGCCAGCCAACACTGTCGTTGTACCTGTTCCGACAGTCAGTGTGCATATTCGCCAGCGTGGCTATGACCATATGGCGCTGATTGCTCGCCGGTTTGCTGCTCAGCGGCATATACCCATGTCTGCGATACTGCGTCGAGCGACATCCACTAAACAGCGTGACGCCTCGCGCTCTCAGCGCATTGCACAGGCAAAAGTAGCTTTTGACTGCCCTGCTCAGCTCGACAGCGACAAAATATATTTCCTGCTTGACGATGTTATTACGACTGGTGCGACTATCCGCTATGCTGCCCAAAAACTGCGCGACGCCGGGGCTAGTGATATTTGGGTCGCAGCTGTTAGTCGGCAGCCTCTCGACTAACAGGGGTTCATCTGCTAAGATAAGACGGTATTTACGGAGAGGTGACCGAGTGGTTGATGGTACCGGTCTTGAAAACCGGCGTGGGGCGACTCACCGAGGGTTCGAATCCCTCCCTCTCCGCCAAGAAAAATAACGTCCTTCTGGACGTTATTTTTCTTGCTCCGAACGACTGAAGAGAGAGGGCTTTAGGGGCTGTCCTCTCTATACTATTGACAAAAAAGCAATAATTTGCTATTATACACTTACAAACCTTAAAAACAAAAAAATATGTCACCAGAAACACCTCCT
>Ga0153956_1001317_pt1 | contig 22433 bp, 19 predicted proteins | sample TSFL040MetaG_FD_104704 | JGI IMG/M metagenome (GOLD analysis project Ga0153956, IMG submission 104704) | Attine ant fungus gardens microbial communities from Florida, USA - TSFL040 MetaG | ecosystem: Host-associated > Fungi > Mycelium > Unclassified | place: USA: Florida, Wekiwa Springs... | reverse complement strand
CGATGCGAACTTCGGAATCAAAGGGACACTAGCAAGTTTATGATTCTAGTGTGGTTTAGGTTCAGAAGTTCGCTTGAAAAGCGTGTCGAGAAAATGAAGCGAACTTCTGAACCACCACACTAGATTAAGCCGGATTGAAGGGCCGAAAGGCCCGCCCGCCCGTTGCAAAAATGCCACGGACATCCCAGATGAGAGATACGGGGCCGGGGGCCCCTGGTCCGAATTCCCTGAAGGAGACGAAACGGATGCGCGACCCCTATGAGATCCTGGGGGTGCAGCGGGGTGCCAGCGCCACAGCGATCAAAAGTGCTTTTCGCAAGCTCGCGAAGAAGCACCATCCCGATGCCAACGCCAACGATCCCAAAGCCGCCGAACGCTTCGCGGAAGTCAATTCCGCCAACGAAATTCTTGGCGATGAGGCCAAGCGCAAGCAATTCGATCGCGGCGAGATCGACGCCGAGGGCAAGCCGCGCTTTCAGGGCTTCCCGGGCGGCGGCGCGCGCGGCGCATCGCCGGGCGGCGGGTTCGAGCAATACAGCTTCCGCAGCGGCGGTGCCGGCGGCGGCATGGGCGGCGGCGGCTTCGAGGACATCCTCAACAGCATGTTCGGCGGAGCGGCGGCGGGTGGCGCGCGTGGACGCCGTGGCGGCGGCCCGCAGTCGTTCGAGTTCGATACCGGCACATTCACCGCGCCCGATCTCGATCTCAGCGTCGCCATGACGGTGTCGCTGGAAGAGTCCGTCAAGGGCGGCGAGAAACGCGTGCGGCTGCCGAGCGGCAAGGAACTCAACGTCAAGATTCCGGCGGGCGTCACCTCCGGTCAGCAGATCCGGCTGAAAGGGCAGGGCGACAGCGCGCCCGGTCATCGCCCCGGCGATCTCCTGATCACGGTGTCGGTGGCGCCGCATCCGTTCTTCAAGATCGACGGCAACGATCTGCGCGTCGATCTGCCGGTCACGCTCTACGAAGCGGTGCTGGGCGGCAAGGTTCGCGTGCCGACGCTCGGCGGCGCGGTCGAACTGTCGATCCCGAAGAATACCTCGAGCGGCCGTACCTTCCGCCTCAAGGGCAAGGGCCTGCCGAAGGCCGGCGCGCCGGGCGACCTGTTCGTCACCACGCGCATCATCCTGCCCGACGGCAACGACGCCGAACTCGAGGCGTTGATGCAGAAGTGGCGCGACGCGCACCCGTACAATCCGCGCGGCGATCTGGGTTAGTCCAAAAGGCGCAGCCTCGACCGGGGCCAGCGCGGCAAACCCGATCGAGGCCGCTTGCGCCGATCGGCGGATCGAACGCGCCATCGGTCAGCGACGGAACAGGGGGCGATAAGGAGGCCCGTCCATGACGGAATCCGAGATTCTCAATGTCGGAATCCGGACGTGCCGCTTGTGGCGGAACGGCGAGGCGCCCTCCCGCCTGCGGCAATTTTTGATCACCGCCGCGATGGGCGACAGCCTTACGCGCGACGGCGTGCGCAGTCCGCGACAAAGGCCTCCAGCAGCGCGTTGAACGTTTCGGCCTGCTCCCATTGCGGGATATGGCCGGCGCCGGCGATCACCTGGATTGCGCCGCGCCACAGCGTCGGCATGGTCAGCGTCCCGAAATAATCGCCGTTGATGAGCTGTTCCTGCGCGCCGTGCAGCACCGCCAGCGGCTGTGTCAGGTTGGCTACGACCTCGATCTGGTCGCGGCGGAGCGCAGGCGCGAGAAGTTGCGCGCGGGCCCGGCCGTCGGTGCGCAACACCCCGGCGATCATGTCATGAGGAACATCGGTGGCGCTGGGCCTGAACGATGCGGCGGCGTAGGCGCGGGCCTGCTCCGGGTTCATTTCGGGGGCAAACGTAAATGCCATCGCCGGATGCGGCAGGAACGCCTTGTCCATCGCGGGCGGCAAGCCCAGCGGCGGCGTTCCGAAAATCACAAAGCCGTTCGCGTCGGGAAGGTCCGGCGCGGCCTCAAGCACGATGTGTCCGCCGAGGCTCCAGCCCGCGAAAACGGCATCGCCGGCGTCAAAATGCGTAACGACGTCGCGCAGCACGCCCGCATAGCCGCGCATGGTGTAGGCGGCGGCAGGATCGGCGGCGTTGTCGGATTCACCGTGGCCCGGCAGATCGAACGCGATCACGCGATGTTTTCGGCCGAGCGATCCATCCAGTTGCCGCGCGAAGGCTTTCGACGACGCGGAGTTGCCGTGGACCAGAACGATGGCGGGGCCGGTGCCTGCGGATTCACGGCATGCGATTTTGCCCGAGCCGCTTTTGATGACGGTTGTTTTCATGGCCTGTCCCGGTTGAAATTTCGCAAGATAACTTCAACGGGAGCATGGCGCGAAAACGCCGGCGGCGAAAGGCCCTCGCTCAGCCGCCGCTTTTCTCCGTCTGGTCGTAGACAAGGCGCGCGACCTGTTGCAGGCGGTCCTTGTTCGTGGTGGTCCCGGCCAGCACAAAGCCGACGCCACCTTCGGTCCAGGACATCGCGCCATCCCGGGCGCGAGACGCATAGCGCATCTGGCTGTTTGCCGTGTCGACACGCGCGGCGTAGATCGTGAAACGTTCGCCCGACGCGCTCTCGTACATCAGGAACGATGCCGGCCCTGTCGGTCCCGGCAGCAGCCGTCCGCCGACCAGCTTCAATCCGGTGGCGCCAAGCTCGGGCGCATGCACCGCCCAGCCGCAACGCCTGGTCAGCCATTGCTGGAGATGCGCGCGTTCGCTGCCGGGGACTTCGACGGGGTGGCGGACCTCGACCACGTAGAGGCGATGCGCCTCCAGCGCGTCCGCCGTGAAGTTCTGGAACGCCGGAGACGCGCCGTCCATGCCGCGGGCGAGCCATCCCGCGCCGCCGCCGGCAACGAAGGCCACCAGTGCCGCCGCGATCGCGCCCATCATCCATCGGCGTGGCTGCCGCACCAGCCGGTCGATTTCCAGCCGCTGCGGAATGGCCTCATCGGCGACACTGTCGTAGCGCGCATGCAGGGCCTCCGCCATCGCGCGCCATGCCTGCACCCGTTCATCGTCATAAGGATGCGTCCGGAGCCATGCCTCGACATCGCCCCGGCGCTCCGCCGGCAATTCGTTGTCGATATAGGCATGGAGTTCGTCTTCGGTGACGGGAATTTTGGGATCGGTCATGGTCGCGGTCTTTCAGGTCTAAACGTAAGGTGGGTCGTCCCTGCGAACGCAGGGACGACCCAAAACACCGTGTTGATTGCGCGTGGTTGCTTCATGGCCTCACTTCACCCGCCGCAGCGCCGGACGCTCGCCCTCGAGGAAGGCCTTCACGTGCGCGCGGGCACGGGCGAGCCGCGACATCACCGTGCCGATCGGCACGTCCTGGATGTCGGCCACCTCGCGATAGCTCAATCCTTCCAGCATGACCAATAGCAGCACCGAGCGCTGATCCTCCACCAGCGTCGCCAGCGCGCGGGCGATATCGCGGCCTTCCGCTTCGGTGCCGCTGGCCTCGGCTGCGGTATCCTGCAACGGCGTAAACTGCGGCCGCCGCGCCAGCGAGCGCCGGCGATTGCGGTTGAGGTTCGTCAGAATCGTGTACAGCCAGCTTCTGAGATCGCCGCCGAGAAACAGCCGCTCCGAACGCAGCGCGCGCACCAGGGTATCCTGCACGAGATCGTCGGCAATGTCGGCGTCGCGGGTGAGCGCCCGCGCGTAACGCCGCAGGGCGGGAATCATGCTTTCGACGTCGTCACGAAAAGCGCTCATTGCGGCGGTCTCATGCTGGATGTCCCGGCCGGGACAAGCCACGTCCGATTCACGGAAATCGGCGAATGCAAATCAGAGCGGCCATCTGCATATCATAACACCCGGATTCGGGGTCTATTCCGGCGGGATGTTTGCGTGCAAACAAGCCCCGGCGCGGCGGGATTGGGGCTTTGCCCGCCGCCGGCGCTGGTGTACCTCCGGGGCGCCGTCCGCGGTGCCCCGAAGAGTCATTTTCCGACCATGCCCACCATCTATTACATCCGCCACGGCGAGACCGAATGGAACGCGGCCGGCCGTTTCCAGGGATCGCAGGATATTCCCCTCAACGACCTCGGCCGAACCCAGGCGGTGAAGGCGGGCGGCATTCTGGCCGGACTGTTTTCACGGGACGGCCGCGACGCGATTGCGATGCCGTTCGTCGCGAGCCCGCTCGGCCGCGCGCGCAACACCATGGAGTTGATGCGGGGCGCGATCGATCTGCCGCCGCACGATTACACGATCGACGATCGCCTGCGCGAGATCGGATACGGCCATTGGGAGGGGCTGACCTTGCCGCAGATGGAAGTCGCCGATCCGGACGCGTTCGCGTTGCGTCAGGCCGACAAGTGGGGCGCGGCGCCCCCGGGCGGCGAAAGCTACGCCTCGGTGACCTTGCGGATGCGGGACTGGTACGATTCCCTGCTCGGAGACACCGTCGCGGTGGCCCATGGCGGCACCGCGCGGGCGCTGATGGTGGCGCTCGATCTCGCGACGTCAGATAGCGCCGCCAACCTGACCATCGAACAGGGCGCGGTGTATGTGTTCGGCGAAAGCGGGCTCGCCAAGTATAGTTGAGCTTTCTGTTCCCTCCCCCCTTGTGGGGGAGGGTCAGGGAGGGGGCAACGCAAACATCGAACTCAGCAATCGGAAGCACCCCCCCTCTCCACCTCTCCCCCACAAGGGGGGAGAGAGCAGGGTTCTGATGCGGCGGGCTCATTTGACCCTCGGAAGTCCGCGCGTTACGACAAGTCAAAGCTGACTTATAATTTTCGGGCGGTGCGATCTCTATGTCCTACAACACCTTCGGCCATCTGTTCCGGGTCACGACCTTCGGCGAGAGCCACGGGGTTGCGATCGGCTGCGTGATCGACGGCTGCCCGCCGCGGCTCGCCCTGACGGTCGAGGATATCCAGCACGATCTCGACCGCCGCCGTCCGGGCACGTCGCGCTTCACCACGCAGCGCCAGGAGCCCGACGCGGTGAAAATCCTGTCCGGCACGATGGCGCATCCCGACACCGGCGCGCAGGTGACGACGGGCACGCCGATCGCGCTGCTGATCGAGAATACCGACCAGCGCTCCAAGGATTATTCCGACATCAAGGACAAGTTTCGTCCCGGCCATGCCGACTTCACCTATGAGGCGAAGTACGGCCTGCGCGACTATCGCGGCGGTGGCCGCTCGTCGGCGCGCGAGACCGCGATGCGGGTTGCGGCCGGCGCGATTGCGCGCAAGGTCGTGCCCGGCCTGACGGTGCGCGGCGCGCTGGTGCAGATGGGGCCGCACAAGATCGATCGCGCGAAGTGGGACTGGGACGAAGTCGACCGCAATCCGTTCTTCTGTCCCGACAAGGACAAGGCCGCGTTCTTCGAGACGTATCTCGACGGCATACGGAAACAGGGGTCGTCGATCGGCGCCGTGATCGAAGTGGTGGCGGAGGGCGTGCCCGCAGGACTTGGCGCGCCGATCTACGCAAAACTCGACGGCGAACTCGCCGCCGCGCTGATGAGCATCAACGCCGTGAAGGGCGTCGAGATCGGCGATGGCTTTGCCGCGGCCGAACTGTCCGGCGAGGAGAACGCCGACGAGATGCGCATGGGCAATCATGGCACGTCGTTCCTGTCGAACCATGCCGGCGGCATTCTCGGCGGCATCTCCACCGGCCAGCCGGTCGTCGCGCGGTTCGCGGTGAAGCCGACCTCGTCGATCCTGTCGCCGCGCCGCACCGTCGACCGCAAGGGCGGCGATACCGACATCCTCACCAAGGGCCGCCACGATCCTTGCGTCGGCATCCGCGCGGTGCCGGTGGGCGAAGCCATGGTGGCCTGTGTGCTGGCCGACCACTATCTGCGTCATCGCGGGCAAGTCGGCTCGCGGTAACGTTCAACGCCCGCCCTTTCGTGAATCGGGCCACTTCGCCGGCGGCGAGAGCATCGCCGGAAATCAAATCCTTGTTTCAATGCCGGAGCGCGGAAGCCCGCGCCTCGGCCGCACGGCGGTGTCATCTGCCGCGTCCGCGCAGGCCTGCGCGGATCAATGGACGGATCTCGGAGACTTTCCGGTCGCGGGTTTTTCCAATGCCGGGCGGGTCTACGGCCTTTTCGACGAAATGCCGGTGGCCCGAGCGGCCGCGCTATTCTTCCGGTTCGGTGGTGAACAGCAGCGGATAACCCTTGGCGCGCCCGGCATCGGTGGCGCGTGTGGCCTTGGTCTCGGCGACGTCCTTTGTGAACACCGCGACCACGCAGACGCCAAGCCGGTGCGCGGTGATCATCACCTTGTGGGCCTGATCCTCGGTCATGCGGAACTCGGCCTTCAGCACCATCACGACGAATTCGCGCGGCGTGAAGTCGTCGTTGACGAGAATGACCTTGTGCAGACGAGGACGCTCGGTCTTCGTTCTGACCTTGGTGCGCGGTTTGGTGTCGATGTTGCTCATTGAAGGCCCTCGCACAGAGAACCGCATCCGGCGGCCGTCACCGTTGCCGCCGAAATATAGCTTCGGAACTCACCGCGAAAAAGGGGCGCAGAGGCCGCCCGCGAGCGGCGAGTATCGCCGCCCGCGTTGTCCGGATCAGGCGGCGCGGACCGACTGGAGAAAGGTTTCGACTTCCGTTTTCAGGCGGGTGCTTTCGGTCGACAGCATCTGCGCCGAGGAGAGGACTTGACTCGAGGCCGAGCCGGTTTCGCTTGCGCCGCGGCTCACCTCGGTGATGCTGGAGGCGACCGCGCCGCTGCGCTGGGCCGCGTGCTGGACGTTGCGCGCGATCTCCTGCGTGGCCGCGCCTTGTTCCTCGACAGCGGCCGCGATCGTCGAGGAGATTTCCGAGATCAGCTTGATGGTGGTGCCGATCTCGCGGATCGCCGCCACCGAGTCCTTGGTCGCGGCCTGCATGCCCGCGATCTGCGTGCCGATCTCGTCGGTGGCCTTGGCGGTTTGGGCCGCCAGCGCCTTCACTTCCGAGGCGACCACCGCGAAGCCGCGGCCGGCGTCGCCGGCACGCGCGGCCTCGATGGTCGCATTCAGCGCGAGCAGGTTGGTCTGCTCGGCGACCGCCGTGATCAGTTTGACCACGTCGCCGATCCGGGCCGCCGCCTGGGACAGGTCCGTGATGCTGCTGTCGGTTTTCTCGGCCTGCCTGACGGCTTCGCCGGCGACGCGGCTTGCTTCCTGCACCTGCCGGCCGATTTCATGGACCGATGAGGTGATTTCCTCGGTGGCGCTCGCGACCGACTGGACGTTGGTGGAAACTTCCTGGGATGCGGCGGCCGCTTCGCCCGACGTCCGGCCGGTGATCTCGGCCGTGGTGGTCAATGTATTGGCGGCGGCTTCGAGTTCGGTCGAGGATGACGACAGCGATCCCGCGAGTTCGCCCACCATGGATTCGAATTGCCGCGTGATGGTATCGACGCGCTGGGCGCGCTGGATCTTGGCATCGGCGTCGCGCGCCGCAGCCTCGTCCGCCGCCTGCTTGGCGATCAGGGCATCCTTGAAGACCTGAAGCGCGTCGGCCATCGTGCCGATTTCGGTGGTCTCGCCCCGATGCGGGACTTCGGCGGACAGATCGCCTGCGCCGAGCGCCCGCATCGGTGCGACGATCGAGGCGATCGCACGCGAGATGTCGCGTACCAGATAGATTCCCATACCCATGCCGAAGATCAGCGCCAGCACCACGATGCCGGTCATAATCATGAACGCCGACTCGTAGCTTTGGCTGGCTGCCTCACCCGCGGCGTCGGCGCCCTTGTTGTTGAGGTCGATATCCTTGCGCAGGGTTTCGTCGGCCTTCAATCCGACGGGGTTGACCTTGCTGTTGTTCATCTCGAGGCTGGCCATCACGTCGCCTTTCCGCGACACGGCGAGGAGATCGTGCACGCCCGCGACGTATGAGGCCCATTGCCCGGAAAATTCGCTGTAGATGCGCCGCTCGTCGGCGGACGTTATCATCGCCTCGTACGCCTTGCGGGTCTTCTCGACGCTCTGTCCGACGACCTGCAAGGTTTTCTCGGCGGCATCCTTCCCGGCCGCGTCCGGCGCGAGCAGATGGGAGCGGACCACGATGCGATAGGTGATCGTGTTGGCGCGGAGATCGCCGAGTTCGCGGATGCTGGGAAGCCAGTTGGTCTGGATGTCGGCCGCGTCGGCGTGGATGGAGTTCATTTCAAGCACGGACAACAGGCCCATGCCTGCCATGGCCAGCAGAAGAAGCGAGATGACGGAGATGATCTTGACGCGAATTGACAGCCGGGAAAGCATCGTTCTGATCCTTGGGCATTCTACCCGATTGGGCTGAGCTGAACGTCGATGGGGCGTTTGACTGAGCGGGGGGAAGCGCGGCGACGCGCGCGGTTTGGAAGTACCGGTCGAAGGCCGCTGCCCGCCGGCGGGTATCGGAATTCGCTCTCAAACCATGAACAAATTGAGTGAAATGTTCGTAAATAGCGTGTGGAGCGCCGCTTCCTTAAATCATGCGTTGCGCACGTATAAGGTGTGCGTGAAACGCATGTTCCATCTTGCGCGGCCATGGCGGTGTGTCAGCATCCGCCTCTCAACGATGGGAGAGCCGCGATGCGCTGGTGGGTCTCGATCGGGGCGGTGCTGGTTGCGGGGGCGATCGCTGGAGGGGATGTCGCGGGGTTTGCCGCGCCGAACCCCGGGCCACTGGCCGATTCGCAGGATGCCGGCGGAGAGGTCGATGTCGCACTGGTTCTGGCGGTCGACGTTTCCTACTCCATGGACATGGATGAGCTTGCGATCCAGCGCGAAGGTTACGCGCAAGCGATCGTCTCTCCGGATTTCCTGCAGGCGCTGAAGACCGGACCGACCGGCAAGATCGCGGTGACCTATTTCGAGTGGGCGGCGACCAACGACCAGAAGATCGTCATTCCGTGGCGGGTGATCGACGGTCCGGAGTCGGCGGACGCCGTCGCCAACGAGATCATGAAGACGCCGGTGCGCCGGGCCTCGCGCACGTCGATATCGGGCGCGATCCACTTCGCGGTGCCGCTGTTCGAGGAAAGTCCCTATCACGGATTGCGGCGCGTGATCGACATTTCAGGCGACGGGCCGAACAACAACGGTCTGCCCGTGACCATCGCGCGCGATGCCGCGTTGGCGCTGGGTATTGTCATCAACGGCCTGCCGATCATGGTCAAGCAGCCATCCTACGCGACCATGGATATCGCCGATCTCGACGCCTACTACGAAGACTGTGTGATCGGCGGTCCGGGGGCCTTCGTCGTGGCGATCAAGGGCCGCGACAAATTCAAGGAAGCGATCCGCACCAAGCTCGTGCTCGAAGTGGCGGGCCGGATGCCCGACCGCCCTGTCATTCCGGTCGCCGCGAAGGAGCCGCGGGTGTCCTGCATGATCGGCGAGAAGATCTGGAACGATCGCTGGGGACGGTGATCGATTTTCGGCCTCTCCCTGAAGTCGAAGATCCTTATTTCCTGAATCGCGCCACCAGTTCGACATGCGGCGAGTGCCGGAACTGGTCGACAGGCGTTACGGTTTCGAGCCGGTAGCCGCCGTCGATCAGGATTTTCGCGTCGCGCGCGAATGTCGCGACATTGCAGGAGACCGCGACGACGACGGCGATCTTGCTCGCGGCGATCTGGCGCGCCTGCGCTTCCGCGCCCTGTCGCGGCGGGTCGAACACCACGGCATCGAACTCGCGCACTTCCTGCGGCACGAGCGGGCGGCGAAACAGGTCGCGGGCCTCGGCCTTGATCGGCTTCAATCCGGACGCCGCGGCTGCGGCTTTTTGCAGGGCGGCGACGGCCGCCGCATCGCTGTCGAACGCCGCGATCCGCGCTCTGGCCGCAAGCCGCAGCGCGAACGGGCCGACGCCGCAGAACAGGTCGGCGATGTGTTTTGCCTTTCCGCAATGCGCTGCCGCCAAGGTGGCGAGCGTTTCCTCGCCCGCGACGGTCGCCTGCAGGAACGAGCCGGGCGGAAGCGTCACCCGCGCCGCGCCGATGCCGAGCACGGGCGGCGCACGCATCAGCACCAGTTCGCCGTGGCGGGTCAGCCGCGCCAGCCGATGCTCCTCGGCCACGCGCGACAGGGCCGCGATCAATTTGGCCGGCAGCGGGCCGGAGCCGCGCACATCGACGTCGAGGCCGTTGTCTGCGGCGGTCACCTGGATATCGAGCGGCTTGTTGGCCGGCTTCAGCACGTCCGCGAGCGCGCGCGCTGCCTCCAGCGCACCGTTGAGAGCGGGATCGAGGATCGGGCAGGCGTCGATGGACACGATGGCATGACTGTTCGGGGCGGCGAAGCCGACGCGCACGACGCCATCCTCGCCGCGCCGCGCATGAACCGTGATGCGGCGACGGCCCGCGCCGTGGGCATCGATCAGATCGTCCACCGTGCAATCGATGCGAGTCTGCGCCAGCGTATCGACCACGATCCGGCGCTTCCAGGCCCGATAAGCGTGCGGCTGCCAGTGCTGGACGGCGCAGCCGCCGCAGGCGCCGAAATGAGGACAGAACGGCGCGATGCGCTCCGGGCTCGCCGTCTCGACACGAAGCAGACGCGCGCGGTCGGGATGTCCGGCGACGGGTTCGGCGTCCACGGTCTCGCCGCCGAGCGTGTAGGGCACGAAGACGTTGCCGCTGCCTGCGAACGCGACACCGTCGCCGCGATGACCGACGTGATCGATGGTCAGGCGCTCAACCACGCCGTGCCCCAAGGAAAAATTCGATGTTGCCGTCGCCGCCGGCGATGGATGAGGGGAAGACCTCGATGCCGGTGCAGCCGAGTGAGGCCGCGAACGCGGCGATGTCGTCGCACACCGTCCGATGCACGGCGGCATCGCGGACGATGCCCTTCCTGATCGCGGCGCGCGGCGCCTCGAATTGCGGCTTGATGAGCGCCAACAGACTCATCGGCGCCGCAGCCAGCGACAGCGCGACGGGAAGAATGGCTTTCAGCGAAATGAAGCTCGCGTCGATCACCACCACATCCGGTCGCTGCGGCAGCCGTTTGCCGTCATAGGCGCGAATGTCGGTCGCTTCCATCGATACGAGTCTCGGATGACCGTGCAGGCTCGGATGCAATTGATCCCGCCCGACATCGATCGCGAACACGAGCGCCGCGCCATTGGCGAGCAATACCTCGGTGAAGCCGCCGGTCGACGCGCCGACGTCGAGGCAGACATGATCCTCGACGTCGATGGGATAACGCTCCAATGCGCCGGCGAGCTTGACCCCGCCGCGCGAAACCCAGGGGTGCGCGGGCCGTGCGTCGATCGCGGCGCCGGCGGCGATGGTTTCGGACGCCTTTGTCACCGGCTTGCCGTCGGCGCTGACGAGCCCGGCCTCGATCGCGGCCTGCGCCCGCGCGCGGCTCTCGAACAGACCGCGTTCGACCAGCACGACGTCCGCGCGTTTGCGGACGGCTGGTTCCGGCGTGCCGCGCTTCGTCACAAGGAGCCTGCGAGGTGGATTTTCATCGGAGAATTGGCCCGGAAACGGTCATTCCGGGCGCGTCGGCTCTTCGCCAGCAGCTTTGCTGCTCGCGCCGGGAATGGCGGCGCCAACTTACGCCAGCTTGACCGTCTCGGTCTTGACGTCCTTGCCGAGCGCTTCGAACACCTTGGCGACGATGCCCTTGGCGTCGAGGCCGGCGCGGCCATACATCGCGTTCGGCGTGTCGTGGTCGATGAATTCATCGGGCAGCACCATCGAGCGCATCCGCAGGCCGCCATCCAGCATGCCGTTGTCCGACAGCGTCTGCATCACGTGCGAACCGAACCCGCCGATCGAGCCTTCCTCGATGGTGATGAGCACTTCGTGGTCGCGCGCGAGCTTCATCACCAGATCGACGTCGAGCGGCTTCATGAAGCGTGCGTCGGCGATGGTGGTCGACAGACCGTGGGCGGCGAGTTCGTCGGCGGCCTTCTCGCATTCGCCGAGGCGGGTGCCGAACGACAGCAGCGCGACCTTGCTGCCCTGGCGGATGACGCGGCCCTTGCCGATCTCCAGGGGGATGCCGACTTCGGGCATCTCGACGCCGCGGCCTTCGCCGCGCGGATAGCGCAGCGCGCTCGGGCGGTCGTTGATCGCAACCTGGGTCGCCACCATGTGCACCATTTCGGCCTCGTCGGAGGCCGCCATGATGACGAAATTCGGCAGGCAGCCGAGATAGGCATTGTCGAACGAGCCGGCATGAGTCGCGCCGTCGGCGCCGACGAGGCCAGCGCGATCGATGGCGAAGCGCACCGGCAGCGACTGGATCGCCACGTCGTGCACCACCTGGTCGTAGCCGCGCTGCAGGAAGGTCGAATAGATCGCGCAGAACGGCTTGTAGCCCTCGGTCGCGAGACCGGCGGCGAAGGTTACCGCGTGCTGCTCCGCGATGCCGACGTCGAAGGTGCGCTTGGGGAACGCCTTGTTGAAGATGTCGACGCCGGTGCCCGACGGCATCGCCGCGGTGATGGCGACGATCTTGTCGTCCTTCTGGGCTTCCTTGACGAGGCTCTGGCCGAACACGTTCTGATAGGCGGGGGCGTTCGGCTTGGATTTCGATTGCGTGCCGGTGGCGACGTCGAACTTGACCACGGCGTGATACTTGTCGGCGGCGGCTTCCGCCGGGCCGTAGCCCTTGCCCTTCTGCGTGACGACATGAAGCAGGATCGGACCGGTCTCCATGTCGCGGACGTTCTTCAACACGGGCAGCAGGTGATCGAGGTTGTGACCGTCGATCGGACCGACATAATAGAAGCCCAGTTCCTCGAACAGCGTGCCGCTGTTGGTCATGAAGCCGCGGGAATATTCCTCGACGCGCTCGGCGCGATCGGCGATCACCTTCGGCAGATGCTTGCCGAGCTGTTTTGCGGCCTCGCGGATCGAGCGGTAGGTCTTGCCGGAGTACAGCCGCGACAGATAGGCGGACATCGCGCCGACCGGCGGCGCAATCGACATGTCGTTGTCGTTGAGAATGACGATCAGCCGCGAATTCATCGCGCCGGCGTTGTTCATGGCCTCATAGGCCATGCCCGCGGACATTGCGCCGTCGCCGATCACGGCGATGACGTTGTTCTTGCCGCCGGAGAGGTCGCGCGCCACGGCCATGCCGAGACCCGCGGAGATCGAGGTGGAGGAGTGCGCGGCGCCGAACGGATCGTAGTCGCTCTCGCTGCGCTTGGTGAAGCCGGACAGCCCGCCGGCGGTGCGCAGCGTGCGGATGCGATCGCGGCGACCGGTCAGGATCTTGTGCGGGTAAGCCTGATGGCCGACGTCCCAGATCAGGCGATCCTGCGGCGTGTTGAAGACGTAATGGATCGCGGTGGTCAATTCGACGACGCCGAGACCCGCGCCGAAGTGTCCGCCCGTTACCGACACCGCGTCGATGGTTTCCTGGCGCAACTCGTCAGCGACCTGCCGCACCTGCTCGATCTTGAGCTTGCGCAGATCGGCGGGGGTGCGAATGGTGTCGAGAAGCGGCGTTTTACTGAAATTGCTCACTGGCGATATTCCAATTTTGCATGTCCGGGAGCGTTACGCGGCACGCGAACCGGGGCGCTTTCGCGCGACCGATGGTCCATGTGCCAAGAACCTCCCGCGTTGAGAAGTTTGAATCCGAAGTTTAGCTAATGCTTCGGCCGAGAACTGTGATGTACGTCACTTTTTGTCGTGTCACGCGTTCCAATCATTTTTGCAAGCTGTTTGAAGCGCTTACCGCCGTTAAGCATCGTCTGCGGAGCGGATTCGACAGCGCATAGCAGCCTAAGCATTACACCAAACTGCAGACCAAAGCCAACCGCCAAGCCCCCCACTTGAGTGGGGGAGGCATTGTCCCAGGTTCAAGGCAACGGGAACCGGCCCGTCAAAAAGACCAAAAAGATAACCTTTCCGGGCGCCGCAGGTTGCAGGGATCGGCCGCTTTTTGCCGGGCCGCGGCTGTCGGGCCGGCCGCCGGTCCTCATCCGGGCGCGGCGCCCCGCGGGCGGGTCGTATTATTGCACGTCGAGCGGTTCGGTGCCCGCCGCCTGGCCGGAGGCGTCCGTGGTGATCTTGTCGACCCGCGCCTCGGCCTGCCGCAACAGCTCCTCGCATCGCCGCTTGAGCGCCTCGCCGCGCTCATAGATCGCGACGGACTCTTCGAGCGGCACCTTGCCGTCCTCAAGGCGCTTCACGATCGATTCGAGTTCCTCGATCGCGCGCTCGAAACTGAGCTTCTTCACGTCGGTATGGTTGGTGTCGGCCATCTCATATCCCCGGAATCGATGTCGCGCGAAATCGCCGCTGGCGATGTCCCGGACCAATATGGCTGGGATCACGCGCCCATCAAGGCGGTGACGTGCTCGGCCACCGATTCTCGCAGTCCCTGTAAATCATAGCCGCCCTCGAGCACCGAGACAATTCGGCCCTGCGCGGTCGCGTGGGCGGCATCGATCAGTTTGCGGGTGACCCAGCCGAAATCGGTGGCGTCGAGTTCGAGGCTTGCCAGCGGATCGCGCCGGTGCGCGTCGAAGCCCGCGGAGATGATGATGAGTTCGGGCGCGAACTTCTGCAATTGCGGCAGAATGAGATTGTCGAACGCCGAGCGGAATTTGGCGCCGCCGTCGCCCGAGGCGAGCGGCGCGTTGACGATGGTGTCATGCTCGCCGCGCTCGCCGCTGGCGCCGGTGCCGGGAAACAGCGGCATCTGGTGGGTCGAACAGTACATTACCGTCGGATCGGCCCAGAAGATGTCCTGCGTGCCGTTGCCGTGATGCACGTCGAAGTCCACCACGGCCACGCGCGCGATGCCGTGCTTGCGCTGGGCATGGCGCGCGGCGATCGCCGCCTGATCGAAAAAACAGAAGCCCATCGGCTTGTTGGTTTCGGCATGGTGTCCCGGCGGGCGGGTGGCGACGAAGGCGTTGTCGGCCTGGCCTGCGATCACGGCATCGGTCGCCGCGATCGCGCCGCCGACGCCGCGCATGACCGCTTCCCAGGTGCCCGGCGACATCGAGGTATCGCCGTCGAGATAGACCAGACCTTCTTTCGGCGCGATGTGCCTGAGTTCGTCGATGTAGTGCTCGTTGTGACAGAGCGCGACCGAGTCCAGCGATCCTTCCGGCGCTTCGCCGCGCACGAGACTCTTGAAGCGATCCTCGGCGAGAGCCTGATTGACCGCCCTGATACGGTCGGGCCGCTCCGGATGTCCCGGCGGCGTCAGATGGTCGAGGCTTGCGGGATGGCTGAGAACGAGCGTGGTCATGACTATCCTGGCGCATCGCGCGTGACGGGGAGAGGGATCAATGTACCGGGTCGCGGCAGGTTCCGAAAGAGCGGGGATCCGGCGCGGAATCAATTCACCCGCACGATCCTGTTCGCCGGGCGCGGCGAGATCGGACTGTTCGCCTTGAAATAGGCAAACAGCGCGTCGACGTCGTAGATCCCGTACTGTGCCGCCGCGCCCTGCTTGAACGCGGTGAAGCCGTCGCCGCCCACCGACAGGAAATTGTTGACCGTCACGCGATAGGCGCGCGCGGGATCGATCGGCTGTCCGTTCAGCGACAGGCGGTCGGCAATCACGCGTTCGCCAAATGGCTTTGCGCTGTCCCATGCGTAGCTGAAACCGTCCGAGACTTGCAGGATGCGCGGCCGTGCGGGATCGAGCCATTGCTGCTCGAGCGCGTTTTTGATCTGTGCCCCCGTCAGCGTCAGCGTGACGAGTTGATTGCGGAACGGCTGGCTCGCAAACAGATCGGCATAGGTGACGGTGCCATCGGCCTTCCGGATCACATCCGTGCGGATGCCGCCGGGATTGGTGAAGGCGATCACGGCCGCGCCCTGGCCCGGAGCCGCGGTCGCTGCCAGTTGCGCATCGGCGACGATGTCGCCGAGCGGACTTTCGCCGGTGTTGAGGGGGGCGCGGGACAATGCGGCGGTGAGCGTGCCGGCGGCACGATTGGCGATTGGAGCCGCGACTCTCTCATAGTCGTTCAGCAGCCTGGTCTGCTCGGGATCGGCGGCGGTACTCGTGCGAACGATGACGTTGTTCGCCGTCGCGCTCGCCACGTCGCGTGTGGTGCGGTCGAGTTTGATGTCTATCGTTGTGACGAGGGTGCCGAACTTGTCGCCCGACGTCACAAGCCGCCCGTCGATCTCGCAGGTATAGGCCCGATGGGTGTGGCCGCTGACGACGACGTCGACCGCCTTGTCGAATTTCCTGACGATGTCGACAATCGGTCCGGAAATCCCGGGACATGCGTTGTCGTCGCCGGTCGGGAATCCGCCCTCGTGGATCAGCACGACAATCGCCTCGACGCCGCGCGCCTTCAGTTCAGGCACCAGCGCATTCACGGTCTCCGCTTCGTCGCGGAATTCGAGGCCTGCGACGCCGACCGGCGAGACGATTTTGGGCGTGCCTTTCAGGGCGAGGCCAATGAAGGCGACGGGGATGCCGCCGAACGTCCTGATCTCGTAGGGCGGGAAGACGGTCTTGCCCGTGGCGGTCTCGACGGTGGACGCCGCGAGGTAGTGAAATCTGGCGCCCGTGAACGGATGCGGTCCCTGACATCCGTCGACGGGATGGCAGCCGCCGTTCTGCATGCGCAGCAGCTCATCCTTGCCTTCATCGAATTCGTGGTTGCCGACCGAGGATATGGCGAGGCCCATCATGGAGAGGGACTCGACGGTGGGCTCGTCGTGAAACATCGCCGACAGCAGCGGGCTCGCGCCGATCAGGTCGCCGGCCGCGACGAAGATGTTGTTCGCATGACCCGCGCGCAACTGTTTGACCAGCGTCGCCATGTGCTCCGCCCCGCCGGCGGATACACTGATGGTCTTCGTCCTGTCGGCGGGATCGGCGATTCCGATGCCGCCCGGCGGCGGCCGCAGGTTGCCGTGAAAATCGTTGATGGCAAGAATCCGCAAGTCGACCGGCGGGGCGACGTCGGCGGCTTCCGCCGTTCGGCCGAATCCTGGAAACGCCATGATGAGAATTGCAGAAGCGAAGCGTGCCGCGCGTCTCACCGGTGAAGTCCTCATCCCTTCTTGCGCGCGAAGAAGGCCTTGAACGCGGCGACGGCTTCCTGCGAACGCATCCGCTCGCCGAACAGGTGGCTCTCCCGATCGATCCGGCGCGTCAGGTCTTCCGGCGGCGGTTTCAGGAGCCCGCGCGAGATGGCGACGGCCTCCGCCGGCAGCGCGCAGATATCGCGCGCGACCTTGCGGGCTTCGGTCTCGGCATGTCCGGGCGCAACCACGGCGTTGACGAAGCCGGCCTCGCGGGCGTCGTCCGCGCTCAGCGTGTGTCCCATCACCAGCATGGAAAAGGCGCGCTGATGTCCCATGGTGCGCGGCGCCAGCAGGCTCGAGGCGCCTTCCGGGACGAGTCCGAGATGGATGAAGGGCGTCGAGAAGGTCGCCGTCTTGCTGGCGAGAACCTGATCGCAGTGAAACAGCAGGGTGGTGCCGATGCCGATGGCGATGCCGTCGACCGCCGCGATCAGGGGCTTGGTGTTGTGCGCGAGCGCGTAGAGGAATTTCACGGCGCTGGAGGCACGGGGCGTACCGGCATCGGAGGTGCCGTCCTTGAGGAAATCATCGAGATCGTTGCCCGCCGTGAATACGCCCGAGCCGCCGGTGATGAGGATGCAGCGGATCGCCGGATCGTTCTGCGCGGTCTCGATCGCCTCGCTCATGGCGCGATACATGTCCTGCGTCAGCGCGTTCTTCTTCTCGGGACGCCGCATCGTGATGACCCGCGTCGCGCCGTCGTCGGTGACAATGAGGTGGGCGGTCATGGTGCGCTCCCTGTCTTCCCTTGGTCTTTTTCCCGTCTTTTTTCCTGCCTTGGGTTTGCCGCAACGGAATCAGGCGAGCAAAACCGCGTCGGCCCCGTTCACGGCGTCGGCGCCGTCGATCACGGTGCGCTCCAGCGCCGGCGCCTGCACGCTGATATTCTCGGCGAAGAAGCGCGCCAGCGTGACATAGCGCTGCGGATCGCCGACTTCGTCGCCGAGATCGCGTGCGGCCAGCGCTTCTTCAGCGAGCTTGCATCCGCCAAGCGCCGATCCGAACAGCCGCAGATAAGGCGTCGCACCGGCGAGCGCGTCGTTCGGCGCGGACGCCAGCCGCTCCAGCAGCCATTTGCTGGCGCGCTCGAGCGCGCCCAGCGCATCGCGCAGCTTCGCGCCGGTGGTGCCGAACGCAGGATCGTTCGAGGCCTCCACGCGTTTGACGGTGTCGGACAGTTCGTCGAGCAGCGCCCACACCGAGGCCCCGCCGTTGACGCCGAGCTTGCGCGTCACCAGGTCGATCGACTGGATGCCGTTGGTGCCCTCGTAGATCGAGGCGATGCGCGCATCGCGATAATGCTGAGCGGCGCCGGTTTCCTCGATGAAGCCCATGCCGCCGTGAACCTGCACGCCGAGCGACGCCACCTCGTTGCCGATGTCGGTCGAAAAAGCCTTGGCGATCGGCGTCAGCAGCGCGCCGCGCGCGGCCGCGGCTGCGCGGACCGCGGGATCGGTGGCGCGCACCGCCACATCGAGCGCGACGGCTGTCGCGTAGCAGATGGTGCGTGCCGCGGCGGTCATGGCGCGCATCTGCATCAGCATGCGCTTGATGTCGGGGTGGACGATGATGGCGTCCATGCCGCTGCCGGCGGTGCCAACGGCGCGGCCCTGCTTGCGCTCCTGCGCGTAGGCCAGCGCCTGCTGGTAGGCGCGGTCGGCGATGCCGACGCCTTCGAGGCCGACGCCGAGACGGGCCTGATTCATCATCGTGAACATGCACAGCATGCCGCGATTCTCCTCGCCGATCAGGTAGCCGGTCGCGCCGCCCTTGTCGCCCATGGTCATGACGCAGGTCGGCGAGGCGTGGATGCCGAGCTTGTGCTCGATTCCGCTCGGATGAATATCGTTGCGCGCGCCGAGCGAGCCGTCGGCGTTGACGAGGTATTTCGGAATCAGGAACAGCGAGATTCCCTTGGTGCCGGCCGGCGCATCGGGCAGCCGCGCGAGCACGAAATGCACGATGTTGTCGGTCATGTCGTGATCGCCGTAGGTGATGAAGATCTTGGTGCCGAAGATGCGATAGCTGCCGTCCGCCGCGCGCTCGGCGCGGCTGCGCAGGCCGCCGACATCGGATCCCGCCTGCGGTTCGGTCAGCTGCATCGTGCCGGTCCATTCGCCCGACACCAGTTTTTCCAGATAGATCTTCTTCAACTCGTCGCTGCCATGGGCATCGAGGGCCTCGATCGCGCTGAGCGTCAGCAGCGGGCACAGCCCGAACGCCATGTTCGACGCGCTCCAGATCTCGGTACAGGCGGCGTTGACCGCCATCGGCAGGCCCTGTCCGCCGAAATTCTCCGGTCCGGATACGGCGTTCCAGCCGGCGGCCGTCCAGCGCTTGTAGGCGTCCGGCCAGCCCGGCGCGGTGGTCACGCTGCCGTTTTGCAGTTTGATGCCGTTCTCGTCGCCGGTGCGGTTGAGCGGCGCCAGCACGTCGGTCGCAAATCGTCCGGCCTCCTCCAGCACGGCGGCTGCGATCTCGCTGTCGTAATCGCCATAGTGGCCGGCCTCGACCGCGGCCTTGAGGCCCGCGCCATGGTTGAGAGACAGGAGGATGTCGTTGATCGGCGCGCGATAGGTCATAACGGTCTCGCTGCAATGGGTGGCCCGGAACAGGTCTCCGGCATGTCGGCGACCGTCTTCTCACGAAACCGCGCGAGCCTCAACTTTTGCCGGGACGGAGGCCGTAGGTACCGCTGGGGTACCGCTGCAAGGCAGGCTGGCGTGTGGTATGCGGACGCGCGCAACGGGAATGCCGGCGGTCATAATCGAGCGGTCGTAATAAAGAGCCGAGGGGCCATCTGGAGGCCTCCTGGCGGTTGAAAAACCCCGGTTCTCTCGATAGACCGTCGTCTGCTCGGGCGACTTCGCGGTCGTATCCCGTGTGTTCCGGGCCATTGGGGCGTAGCCAAGCGGTAAGGCAGGGGATTTTGATTCCCCCATTCGGAGGTTCGATCCCTCCCGCCCCAGCCAGTGATCCGTCTAACTCATTGAAATCATTAGAGACGACTTGGATGGTCCGGGTCGCTCAAGGGCAATTGTAGCACACGCCTGTAGCACAGGAGTGTGCACAGTGCGCGCGGTTCAGCATGTGTTTCGGCGTGGTGGCGTCTATTGGTGGCGCCGCCGTCTCGCGAAAACCTCCGGCGAGAGGGTTCGTCAACCTATTGCCGTCAGTTTGAGGACGCGTGAGCCCGCGACAGCGCGGAGGCTCGCCGCTCATCTCACGCTCGCCAGCGAGCAAATCATCGGGCAAGAGGCATCGCACATGCTGTCCAAGCAGCAGGTCAAATCCTTGCTCACGGCTGCCGTGAGCGATCACCTGCACAAGCTAAGCAGAATTGCAGCGATGGAGCTCGCCGATGGGTTCAGTGCAGCCGATGGACGCCGTCTTGATCTCGTGACGGGATGGGCGCTGCGTCTGAAAGCTGCACGGGGAGACGATACCATTGTTAGCCCAAGTGACCATGAAGCCATTCTTGCGAGCGGACTCACGGCAGAGGATTTTCCCGACATCGATAAAACGATCGTCTCACTTCGTCGTTCGAAGATGACGACGCCTCGGGCCAAAATCCTCGAGATGCTTGCCGATTGCGGTGCGTCGCAAACATCGGGCGATATCGCGCAGGCTCAGGCTCTCGTGGATCGCGGACAGGCGGCTGCGCTGATGGCAGCTGATCACCGCTGGTCCGGGCAGTATGATGAGGATGACCAACTGGTGGAGCAAATCCTGGCCCGTGAGGCTCAGGATCATACGCGCCATCAGGTGGAGCATGTGCAAGTCGTTGCGAAGCCTGCCGACGTGACGCCACCTCAAGCCAGAGAACAGATCGCTATCCCTCCGTCAGCTGTGGTTCCGGAACCGGTTGCACGGGAGCCGGTTTCAATTCTCGCTCTGACTGAGCGACTGATCGGCGAGAAAGCGCAACTGAAAGAATGGCGAAAGAAAACGCAGGATCAGGTTCGTGCCGGGGCGCAATTGTTCGTCAAGATGCTGGGTGCCGATGATGTTGCGCTGATCAGTCAGGCGCGTATCGCTGAATATAGGACCCTATTGCTGAATTTGCCAAAGACATACGGTAAGAACCCCAAAGATTTCGACCAGCCGCTGGAAGAATTGCTCGAACGGGCCAAGACATTGCCGCCGGACAAAGTGGGGCGTCAGGGCTCGACGTTGAATCGGTATCTCACCCAACTCAAGTCGGTCATCGAATACATCGAAGGCAATGGAATTCACCTCAGCGACTATAAGGGAATGCAGCGTCTTCGTGCGCGGACTGAAATGCGCGCCCGCGATGAGCGCGCTCCGTTCAGCCCCGCGGATGTGCGTGGGTTTTTCGCACAACCGCCGTGGACAGGCTGCCGAAGTGAGAGGAGCCGGCTTGAATCCGGCCCGGTCATCATTCACGATGCGTTGTACTGGGTGCCGCTTCTCGCCAAAGCGACGCTGGCTCGCCGTGAAGAACTGTGCGGACTCGATGTCGAAGATGTCGTGGATGCCGGAAGCATCCCGTTTATCAATCTTCGCTTCAGCGACCATCGCCTTCTGAAAAATCAGCAATCGGTTCGTCGGATTCCATTGACGAAGGAGATTATCAGACTGGGGTTTCTGGAATATCGCGATGCAATTAAAGCATTGGGATATCGATTGTTATTTCCGGAATTGGAAGCAGCCAGTGACAAGACGCCGTTTGGGGATGTCTTTCACGGGGACTGGATCAAGGTTCAGACCGCTGTCGTGAAGGATGCCGATGTGCAACGAAAGTCGTTCCACTCGTTTCGGAAAATGAGTGGCTCCGAATTGAAAGACGTTGGCGTCGTGTCCGAATTGCGCGCCGATATTCTCGGCCATAAGGGCGACAACATCACGGAAGAGCGATACGCATCGGCAGCCAAACTGCAGCAGATGTTGAAGGCGCTGAACAAGCTTCCTGACTATACGAGCAAGCTTGAAAAAGCTCCCATCAGGCTCTTGAGGAATGTTCTCGAGCACAAGCCTCGCCCATCGGCACGTCCGCGTCGCCGTCAATGAGCTGTGCGTAATATTCGTGTTTGCGCGATTTGTTGGATAACTTCGGTGGGTGCAATGCGTGGCCGATGATGGGCCGTAACCCGCGAAATAGAGGGTTCTGCTTTCAGCGGCAGAGAGTGACGTCGCGCTTTATCGCCGAGGTCTCACACCCTTTGGCAGCTTCTGTTTGGTGTAGAAGGAGAGGGACTCGAACCTCGGATCGCTATAAGTTACTGATATTTTATCGGAAAACCGCGCCAATTTCTCGCTTTCCGTATGTACGACGGTATAAAGATCCCGGCAAAAGGGTGATCTGCCCCCTTTGAAGTGGTCCTCCCTGAAGTATGATTTTCGGATGGAGGATAAGATCGATGGCAAGGAAGAGGCATACGGCTGAAGAGATTGTTGCGAAGCTTCGGCAGGTTGATGT